>Ga0256405_10000555_pt1 | contig 122427 bp, 111 predicted proteins | sample RumenRJG_02DNA_FD_189096 | JGI IMG/M metagenome (GOLD analysis project Ga0256405, IMG submission 189096) | Bovine rumen microbial communities from Lethbridge, Alberta, Canada - RJG_02 | ecosystem: Host-associated > Mammals > Digestive system > Stomach > Rumen | place: Canada: Alberta... | reverse complement strand
TACGGTCAGTCCTACAGGTCCACAAAAAATGGTGTGCTCGTCCTCCTCTTTTAGCACAACTCCACTTGGACTTAGAAAAACCGGTTTACCTTCTCTACTTTTTGTCATCCACATTAAATAGTGTAACCCCCTAGCATGGCAAATACAATTAACAGCAATTAATTCATAACCATTAAACTCTAATCTTTCACCTAATTTTTCCGGTCTTCTTAGTTTTAGTTGCTCGTAGCTATCCCATAAAACCGAAGCGCCAAATTGAAGTATACCACTTCCAACAATACAAATTGGAATCGGAGAATACACTATAATATGAAAAGCCCTCTGCATAATAAACTCTCCAGTCTTTCTTAACCCCACCAAAGAAAGCTGTTCATCGCAACGCCAAACACGGAGCTTTTCTGACCCCCCTAGTCATTCTTTCAGCAAAGTCAACCCCGTTTTTATCTTAAGAAAAAACTGTGCTTTCTTGGCAAAAGATAAAAGTAAAAGCAACAGGCACAGCCACACAGACGCCTTTAGAAAACTTTTCACCTGGCACAACAACCTCTCACAAGAAACATAATAATAAATAATACCCGCTTATATTATCAATTCAAAAATCGGGTGTCAAGAAATTTTGTGAAAAAATAACAGTGTTGTATTTTTTATACAGATATTCTAAGTCTAAAATATACAAATCTTTAATTTAACATATTAGAAAATACCTTATCCTCAAATGCCTTGACCTGAAGATTTTTGACTTTATCCGGCTTACTCTCTAAATTTTAGGCTACTTCTAAATAATTGCTTTTTAGAAACTGCGCTGCACAAAGTTTTTCTCTGCTTTTAAAAATTAAGTTAAAATTTCCATAAAATCCTTTTCAGCAATGACACTAACGCCTAAGTTTTTGGCTTTCTCTAGTTTACTTCCTGCATTTTCTCCTGCAATTACATAATCAGTTTTTTTAGAAACGCTGCTTAAGACTTTTCCACCATTTTCTAAAATAATCGCAGTAATTTCGCCCCTTGAATAGTTTGGCAACGTTCCTGTAATTACAAAACTCTTGCCACTGAGTTTACTTACGATACTTTTTTCCATTGCTTCACCTTTTGGGTCGATGCCGCATAATTTTAATTTTTCTATTAAATTTAAGTTTTCTTTTACTTTGAAGTAATCAGATATACTGTTGGCCACAATCTTACCAATACCATCAATCTCTTTTAAAGTTTCAACACTTGCTTTTGTTAATTCATTCAAGGAAAAAAATTTTTTAGATAAAAGCCTTGCGCACTCAAGCCCTACGTTTTTTATACCTAAAGCATAAATTAAATTACTAAGTTTTGTATTTTTTGATTTTTCAATAGATTCCAGTAAATTTTTAGAGGACTTTTCTTTAAAGCGCTGAAGTTTAAAGAGATCTTCTTTTTTTAAAGAGTATATATCGCTTATATTTTTTATTAATTCTTTTTCTATTAGTTCTTTTGCTATAGACGGTCCCAGTCCTTCAATGTTCATGGCGTTTTTGGCGGCAAAATGAACAATATTTCTAAAAAGTTGAGCCGGGCAATTAGAGTTTTCGCACCTTAAAGCTGCTTCATCCTCTTCTTTTTTTAATATAGATCCACAAGAAGGACAAGTCTTTGGCACAGAAAAATCTTTAGAGTCGGGCGTATGCTCTTTTACTCTAACAACTTCCGGAATTATTTCACCGGCTTTTCTGACTACTATTATGTCGCTTATTTTTATACCTTTTTCTTTAATAAAATCTTCATTATGAAGTGATGCCCTACTGACTAAAGTTCCGGCTAAAATAATCGGTTCAAAAATAGCCACGGGAGTTATCACTCCGGTTCTTCCAACATTTAGTTCTATTTTTAAAAGTTTAGTTTCTTTCTCTTCCGGCGGATACTTAAACGCTTCAGCCCACCGGGGAAATTTTGCCGTTGTACCCAAAATTTTTCTAATTTTGAAAGAATTGACTTTTAAAACAGCACCATCTAAAGGAAAGTCGTAAGTAGATCTTAACTCACCTATTTTTTTTATTTCTTCTATTGCCTCGTCTATGCTTTCACACAATTTACACGAAGGAATCGTTTTAAATCCTAAAAAGTTTAGATATTCTATAGACTCTTTATGCCCTTTTAAATCTTTTCCCTCAATTTTTTGTACGTTAAAAATAATTATGTCTAAGTTTCTTTTTTTTGTAATGTTAGCATCTTTTTGCCTTAAAGAGCCTGCAGCGGCATTCCTTGGATTTTTAAATAACTTTTCATTTTTTTCTTCTTGTTCTTTTAAGATTTTTAAAAAGTTCTTTTCAGATAAATAAACCTCGCCCCGAACTTCCAAAACAGGAACAGATTCTTTAAGTTTTAACGGCACAGACTGAATCATTCTAATATTTTCTGTAATGTCTTCACCCACAAGACCATTGCCTCTGGTTGACCCCCTAACTAAAATTCCATCTTTATATTCCAAAGAAACAGAGAGCCCATCTATTTTAGGTTCCACAACATATTCTACTTCTTCGCCTAACTTATTTTGTACCCTTTTGTTAAATTCTTTAATTTCTTCAAAAGAAAAAGAATCATGAAGGCTCTGCATAGCTACTTCGTGCTCTACAGGCGAAAACTTTTTGTTAATATTTCCACCTACTTTTTTAGTAGGAGAATCATCCAAAACAAGCTCAGGATACTTGCTTTCTAAAGTTTCAAGCTTTCTGTAAAGGAGGTCATATTCGTAGTCGCTAATTACGGGAGCATCTTCTTCATAGTACTTTTTATTGTGATAATTTATTTCATCACAAAGGTTCTTTATTGCTTTTCTTATTTCATCTATGTTTTCTGGCAATTACTAATTTCCCCTCCATAGAGCGGCCATTTTTGTAGTGAGCTCTTTACGATTGTATTTATTATATCTTCTTTTTTACAAAAATGCTTTGAAATTTTGCTTTTAACTGAATTTTTTTTGCAAAGTATTGAATTTTATTCCATAAAATGCTGCACTAATGATACAATCGTGTGCACAGCGTCAGCTCGTATTTGTTTTGGAGGTCTTTTCTATTCTATGTTCGGAAAAAGATTTGTTAGAGGAGCCGGATTAGCTTTAAGTAGTTTTTCGGTTCTTGGTTTTTCAAATGCAAATACCACTTTATCGTTGGAAAATTTTTTTGGGGCTTTGGTAAATAATGAAGCTAAGAATTCGTGGAGTATTTGGTTTATTCGGCTTTTCCCTGATTTTATTTCGTTATGGATGTTAAGAAAAATCGGTTTTTTTAAAAATGATCTTTTTGAAAAAATAGATCGCTTGTCTCTTAGTGCTAAAGAGCGAATGGAAGCAGACAACTACTCAGAATACGTGCAAGAGAGAGAAAAGAATAATTTTTTCTTAGATGGTGCTTTTGATAATGTCTTTGATAATTTTTATGACAATAATGAAATATGGGATAGTGTTATGGTTACTTAGATCTAAAGTGCCCTAAGTTTCCAGGAGAAAAGATGGAATTTTATGGCTACGATTTGTTTGGTGTATTTTTTAAAAACAGTCATAGAGGGGAGAAATGTGGTTGGTTAACCATTGATGCGAAAGGTAAGCCAATAATTCTGATGCCCAGTGGCTTTGCAGATAGCGATGGTGAGAGTAGCGAGCAAAAATTTCCTATCGATAAAGATAAAATCAGGGAAAGGTTGCCTAAAATACCTAATAAAGTAATTGATGCTCAGCCGGACGACCTAATAGAAGATGATCTTCATTATTAAAGGGCTGGCGTTACTTTTTTGATAAATTTAGAAAGTTCTTCTCAGTCTGGTGCTTTTTGGTTGACTCTCTTTGAAAAGCTTTAAAATATATCATTAATTTACTACAGAAAGTAAAAAATTAGCGTAAAACTAAGAGTTGAAGGAGAACACCATAAAACTTCTGATTTTTTGGTTAATGAGTTCACGGCTCAAGGACTAGCCCTCATTTGGCATTTACTATTAAAAACTCGTTAAGATGCTTACTGAATTTTCTTGGAATATTATGAGCAGCTCCTTCAATTATTTTTAAATCACAATGTTTATTAATTTTGCAAAGCTTTTTACAACTTTCTTTTGTAACATCGGGCTCTTTGCCTCCAAAGAATATAGTTACAGGAATATTAACTCTATTAAACCCTTTAACAGTATCAAAACTGATTCCGCAATTTATGGCATTAACAATACTGTTTTCTTGTACCTTGTACATCTGGTCTGCCATTTTGTTTCTATACTCTTTTGGCACACCTTGAAACAAAAGCAACAGCTTAACCAAAAATTTATTTCTTAAAAATTTTAAACCTTTTAAAGCTCCTTCTGTATACTCTTTTAGTAAATTATTGGGCCACAAGAGGCATGGGGAAACAAAAACAGCTCTATTAAAAAATTCTTCATACTCAGCTATAAGTTTAAAAGCTAAAATCGCACCTAAAGAAAAACCAACTACAGTAACTTTTTTTCCAAGGTTAGACAAATATTCCACTATTTCTTTTATTTGTTTATTTACTTCAAAAATCTCATTCGTACGATTTCCAAACCCTAACAAATGTGGAACTATAATATGATATTTATCTTTTAGACTATATTGTTTGTAAAAGCAGTGAACGTTGTGTAGCCCATGCAGCATAAACAAAACACTGGAATTTTCTTTACCGTACTCTTCAATATACATTTCTACCACCGAAAATAAGATTTTACTTTTAATTATTTGAACTAATAAAATTATAAACCAAAATAAATTTTACGTTTAATAAATTCTATGCATTGGCGGCGCAAAGCCTTAGTTTCTATATAAGCTCTAGAAAAAATTTTACTAAAATCTTTATTTTTACTTAAAACAAAATGAGTTACAGCTGCACAAGACCATATAATGGCACCTGCATGTTTGTCAATTTTTTCTTCTGTTACCATAAAGTCAAAGTCTTTGTAAGTTTTTATTAGCAGCTTATGATTAGGGTTAAGTTCTACTTTTTTTACATTGTTAGAATAAATCTCAAAGATTTTACAGTCCAACTTACTAAAAAATTTTTCTTCTATCTTTTTTAATAAACCAATATGTTCCAAAACTCTTAAATATTTAAAAATTTTTTCTAAGTTAATTTTTTTAATATTTTTATTATAAATATACTCTTTGTTTTTGTTTAGAAAATAAAACTCTAAAACACCACATCTAAAAATGTAACTGATGTAGTTATTCAAAGGATTTTTAAATATATTTTTTAAAAATTTATTTACTTTTTTGTCCTGAAATTCGTGCAAGTATGCCCCTATAACGTACCATTTGTCTTCGCTGCTTCTTATATGTTTAACCATTTTATCTATAAATTTTTTTTCGTCAGATTTTGCTTTAATTTTTTTATCGAAACAAAATCTTCCTATATCAGCAAAAACAAGTCCAGAGTAAAAAGAACCTTTTTCGCTAGCAGATAATTTAAAACCTCCTGACCTTAGTGCCATCTTTCCAATACTATAATGAGCGTTTAATAATATGAGACATCACCTGTTTTTTTAATTTAACAAAAAGTTTGAACCAGATATACACTGTAAAAATTATAAATCAACGAGAAACTTAGTGTAAACTTAATGCCTTCAAAAATTCATCAACTAGTAGCTTCAAATTTTTTGACTAAGTTTAGTTTTTCCAACTTTTTCATTGCAAAAACTACTAAAAAAATTGTAAAAAAAACTTTAATTATAGAAAATGTTATACTCTTAAATATTATAAAAATAGAAGCATAAAAAGAAATTTTTAAGAAATAGTAATTATATATAAAGACTTTTAAAATATGTAAAAAAATATAAACGGCAGAACTAACAGAAGAGGAAAAAATAACCCTTATAGTTAAATTTTTAGCAACATTTTTATTTTCGTAAATTTTTCCGCAAATATGAGCTAACAAGAACTTAGAAAAAAAAGTAAAAGGAGCAGAAGAAAAAGATAAAGGACTAAAAAATTCAAATAAAGTTGACCCGAAAGCAGCAGCAAGCGCTCCCTTTTCTGCACCTAAAAGTAAACCAGCTAAAAGGCATGAAACATGCCCAAAGTTAAGCAAAGTGCAGCCTCCCGGTATAGGTATAAATACCTTTAATAAAGTAGATACAAACACCAAAGACGAAAATAAACCTATTAAAATTATATTCTGCAAAGATTGTCTCATAATTTTTTAATATCATCTAAACTTTTCGCGTATAAGTAAAAAGGTGGTGAACAAAATTTTATGATGTGTAGCAGTTGTAAAAACGAAGTAGATGACTTTTTAACGGAAGATATGATTTGCCCTTTTTGCCATAAAAATTTAAGTACTGACAAAGAAAACTATAATAATAACGGCAGTTTTAGCGAAGATACACTAGAAGACAGCGAAAATAAAAATGTTTTCCAATTAAATACACTTCAAAAAAAACATCTGCCTATTTCTACAATCTCCTTCTTTTTTTTGCAAATTCTTTTCTTTATCCCTTTTATTAATTTGATTTTTTTATTTTTATTTTCATTTAAAAACAATATAAACAAAAATACAAAAAACTTTGCACGTTCGGTTTTAGTTTGGCATGCGCTATTTTGTACAGCTCTTTTGGCACTTGTAGCAGTTTTAATAGTTTTACGCTACCCACTAGATTTATACTTTTGGTTCACAAAATTTAAAGAATTAATAAACAACATACCGGATTTTTAAAATTATTTTTTCTCCACGGAGTTCCCGTTCTTAAACAATAAAAATGCCCAAAAAAGCCCGACTTATGACGCCTCAAGGCAAAATGATAAATTGGGCCAAAACAAAATCTATAATTTAGCACCACAGTCAAGACGAGCTAAAAGCAAAAGAGCGAGGCCTTAAAACAAAAGTATATAACCTAGCATTATACATAGCCTATAATCTTTAGCATAAAACACATTTGTAAATTAAAAGAAACCCCGTAATTTTTCTATACTGCCGACTTTTCTTTGACTCTGTCTACAATGAGCTTAAATCCGTTTAGGTCAGAAACAGCAATCTCAGACAGCATCTTTCTGTTAAGGCTTATTTTACACTTCTTTAAGCCATTTATAAAAGATGAATAGTTGAGATCATACATTTTGCATGCAGCAGAAATCCTCGTAATCCATAATCTTCTAAAATCTCTTTTGCGTTGTTTTCTGCCAATATAAGCATAATTTCCAGACTTCATAACAGCTTGTTTAGCCATTTTAAAGTGTTTACTTTTAGCTCCCCAATAACCTTTTGCCAACTTCAAAACGCGTTTGCGTCTGGCACGCGTAACCACTGCACCTTTAACTCTTGCCATAATAAATTAACCATCCTTTCAAAAAATAAAAAACTTATTTGCAGGGCATTAACCTTTTTATTGCTAGAACATTAGTTTTATCCATAACTGTGGACTGCCTAAGTCCTCTTTTCCTTTTTGTTGTTTTTTTATTTAAAATATGTGATTTGTTAGCGTGCGCACGCAAAACTTTACCATTTTTTGTAAATTTAAAGCGTTTTTTTGCACCACTATGAGTCTTTAATTTTGGCATAAAGCAGTATCCTCCAATTTAAAAATTAATTTTTAGACGATGTCTTTAGTTTAGGGCAAAGGAACATTATCATACTTTTTCCTTCAAGTTTTGCAGCTTTTTCCGTAGAGGCGAAATCTTCGCAAGCTTTAGAAAAGTCTTCTAACATCTTTTTGCCCAAGTCTTTGTGACCAATTTCTCTGCCTTTAAATCTTAAACTAACTTTAACTTTGCTTCCAGAATCTATAAACTTTTTTGCATTTCTAACTTTTGTTTCAAAATCGTGAACGTCAATACTTACAGAGAGCCTAATTTCTTTAAGAGCATTTCCCTTACGATTCTTTTTTGACTCTTTTTCTTTTTTCATTCTCTCAAACTTATATTTTCCGTAATTCATTATTTTACAAACAGGCGGAGTTGCATTTGGAGAAATCTTTACTAAATCCAGTCCACACTCTTCAGCTACAGAAAGGGCCTCTTTTAGCGTAACAACACCAAACTGGTGCCCGTCATTTCCAATAAGCCTAACTTCTTTGTCTTTTATTTCCTCGTTTATTTGCGGTGATTTGTCTCTAATATTAATATACCTCCAAAAAAATAATAAAGTGTGAACAAAAAAGCCCACACCCTACTTAAACACAAAAATGAACAAAAACCTGTGTTAAGAAACTAGTCTCACAGGTGTGGGCAAAAGTTTGCTCAACTTGAAAAGCGATCACATTTTAGCACTTACTGTGTATTAAATCAAGAAAAAATTATCTATTCCCTTTTTTAAATATAAATTTTTATTTTCTTAGTAAATATATTTAAATTTATTTTTTATATAAACATAAATCGTTTTAATGCATATATATCGGCAAAGATACTATAATTAATGTTTTTAAATAATATATTTGACTTTTTTATATTTTTTTAGTATAATATATATAAAATAATAAAGAAAGGGGTCTTAGTTTTATGCCTTTATTTCCAAAAGATAAAGATAATAATAACAAGAGTAGCTCTGTTAGTTTAAGCGAAGATCAGTTGTCTTCTGTTGGCGGTGGATACGAAACACGTATGGTGGAAAAATTGGGAGTTCCAGTATACAGAGGCGTCGATTCATTTGGTGATGAGTTTTATACAACAGATAAATCTAGAGCCGAAGAAAAAGATAAGAGCGGACTTACTGTGTTTTCTACAAAGTTTAACGAAGAAGCCGCTTTAAAAGCCAGAAATGCACCAGATGGAATATATTACGTTGATCAAGATAGTAAAAAATAGGAAAAAGAGAAAAGAAAGATAAAAGCTGGTAAAAAATCTTACATTTTGGGACAATTTTGAAATTTACCGAATACAATAAGTTTATGAGTTACAGATGTTCTTAGTCAAAAAGTGCATATATAGTTTTTTGTAGATACATTGTTAAATTAGGTGCTTGCAATACGGTAAAAAATTAATGGTAATGCCTATATTTGATTTTTTTTATTAATTAATTAAAATATACGAATAGCTTATGCTGTTTATGTAAAAAATAATTATGTTTTTACAGTAGTTGGGCTTTTTTGATTTGTAAAATTGTTTTTAAAAACAAAAAAGTGGTTGACTGGTTTTTGAAAATAGATTATTATGCACAAAATTGATGTTAAAGGACTTTGGCTTTTAGACTTGTTTTCAGGGGGATTTCATATTGGACCAATTTGTTATTAGCGGGGGCAAAACTTTAAAAGGTGAAGTTTTAATAAGTGGAGCTAAAAATGCTGCCGTCGCTATAATTCCTGCTACTTTGCTTTCTGATGAAGCGTGCACTATAGAGAATATTCCCAATATAAGTGATGTTACTTTGATTGCTAGAATCTTAAAGGAAATGGGCGCGGATATCTCTATGCTAGATAAGACTACTATGAGAATAGATTCTAGCAAAATTTTTGAGTATACTGCCACCTACGATAGTGTTAAACAAATAAGAGCATCTTCTTATCTGCTGGGTGCTCTTTTGGGAAAATTTCACAGCGCAAGAGTACTTTCACCAGGAGGATGCAATTTTGGTGTTCGACCTATAGACCAGCATCTTAAGAGTTTTTCCGCTTTAGGCGCTGAATGTAAAGTGGACAGTGGCATTGTAGACGTAAAGGCAGAAAAATTAGTCGGCAGTAATATTTACATGGACATAGTTTCTGTTGGTGCTACAATAAATGCTCTGCTTGCATCCGTAAAGGCACAGGGAACAACTGTTATAGAAAATGCCGCCAAAGAGCCACATATTGTAGACTTAGCGAATTTTTTAAATTCTATGGGTGCAGATATAGTTGGTGCTGGGACGGATTCCATAAGAGTTAAAGGTGTTAAGCGCTTAAAAGGTGTTACTTATTCTATAATTCCGGATCAAATAGAAGCAGGCACTTATATGGTTGCCTCTGCTATTACCGGTGGCGATGTCCTTGTAAAGAACGTTATACCAAAGCACCTAGAGTCTATTACAGCAAAATTAGAAGAAGCTGGTGCAAAGATTAAAGTCTATTCAGAGGCTGTTAGAGTAAAGGGCAGTAGTAAAATAAATAAATGTACAATAAAAACAATGGCTCACCCGGGTTTTCCTACAGACATGCAGCCTCAATTTGCGGCTTTACTTTCCTTGGCTAGTGGCGCTTCTATTATTACAGAGGGCGTTTGGGAGAATCGTTTTAAGTATGTTGAAGAGCTAAATAAAATGGGCGCGAAGATTTCCGTTGAAGGAAAAGTTGCTGTAATTGAGGGTACAAATGGTAAACCTTTAACTGGTGCTCCTGTTAAGGCATTAGACTTAAGGGCTGGTGCTGCTTTAATTTTAGCAGCTCTTGCTAGTACTGGAGAAACTGTAATAGATAATATCGAACTAATTGAGAGAGGGTACGAAGATATTGTCTATAAATTGAGCCACCTTGGGGCCAATATAAAAAGAGTTATTGTTCCTGAAAATAGAGAAGTCTGTTTGCAAGAGGCGCTTTAAATTTTTTTAATTTTTGTTGACCTATAAGATAATGGTATTTTTTGGCAGTGTAAGTGCTAATTTAGACTTGGGAGGCAAGATGTCTTTTAAAATTTAAGAAATTGTAGTTTGAAATCAGGCTAGCGTCAAACACTTTTTGTAATTTTACTATGTTTTTAAATTAAAGTTTTTTGATTTAGGGTGTTCAGCTTTAGTTCTGTTCACTGTGTTCTTAAAGATTGTAAGCGCTGCTAAGTTTAACTAGACTTGGCGAAAAAATAATTGTGACCAAAGAATTGTAACCTAAGAAAAACTACATTTTGCGGGTTCACCTGTTTTTTGAGTGCAACTTTCCACCTTAGTATATTCATTTTTTGCTTGTCATTCCTTAAAATAGCAGGTGCGTAATAGTTGGGTTTAAAAGGCTATAAGCTCATATTTATATTTGGTGACAAATTGGCATTTCAATGTTTCCTTTGCAGCACTGCTTGCCTTGGAAATAAGTTTTTATTTTTATCACCCTTTTTAATTTTTTGAATACTTTAAGTATGAAGTTAAAAGGAAAAAGGTGTGATATATGTATTTTAAGAAAATCACTTTAAATAAATTAGATCTTTTAAAAACAGGAAAAATAGAAAAAATTTTACATAAAAAGGAGTATAAAAACAGACTTTTAGACTTAGGTTTTGTACCTGGAATAAAGGTAAAAACTGTACTTTCAGATTTTTCAGGTAAATTAAAAGCTTACGAAATTAGAAATACTGTGATAGCTTTAAGAAATACAGACTCGGAAAAAATTGTGGTAAAAATATAAATTTTTAAGTTAAAGACGTTTTTGTAGGGTAAAAGATTAATATAAAAATAAAGTTTAAAGTAGTAGAAAAGCTATTTAGAAAACACAAAAGTATATCGTTGTAAAAATATTTGAGACCGTTTTAAAAAAGGGTACAAAATTTACAATTAAAACAATAAATTTTAGGTTAAAAAAAGTTTAGGCCTGCCTAGCCACTAAGAATTTATGCCAAATTTGGTAAGTCTGTTTTTTATATTTTTAGGTGCTTTACTAAAACAAGGTCCACAGCGCCCCGTTAAAACAATAAATTTTAGGTTAAAAAAAGTTTAGGTCTGCCTAGCCACTAAGAATTTATGCTGAATTTGGTAAGTCTGTTTTCTTTTTTACAGTTTTAAACAATTCATAAAAAAACCATTTTTAAAAATCAAAAATAAACTTAACTAGCTTACGGGTGAAATAATACACTATGAAAATAAAAAATATTTTTTCTTTTAAAAAAACTAAGAAAACAAATTTAGAGAAAATAAAAATAGCAATAGCAGGGAACCCTAATGTTGGGAAAAGCACTATTTTTAATAATCTTACAGGATTAAACCAGCACACCGGCAACTGGACAGGTAAAACTGTTGAGTCCTTTAATGGAAATTATATATACAAAAATACAAATTTTGAGGTTATAGATCTTCCTGGTACATATTCTTTAATATCAGACTCACCTGAAGAAGAAATAGCCAGAGATTTTTTATGTTTTAATAGAGATGTTTTTTGTGTGGTTGTATTAGATGCAACTTGCCTTCAAAGAAATTTAAGTTTAGCTTTAAAAATAAAAGAGATAACTCCCAACATTTTGCTTTGTGTAAATATTTTAGATGAAGCACATAAAAAGGGAATAAAAATAGACCTAGAAAAACTGTCTAAAAGTTTAGGTATTCCCGTAGTTGGCACCACTTATAAAAACAAAAAAACAATAGAAAAGTTAAAAAATGAAATATACAAAAGCACAGTTTTAAACTTTTTTAAAGAAGATTACACTTTTTTTATTAAATACCCTGATTTAATAGAAAAATCTGTAAATAAATTAGTACCTGTTATTGAAAAGATTACCGAAGGAAAAATAAATCCCAGGTGGGTAGCTTTAAAGTTAATAGATTTTGACGAAAAATTAAATAACTCTTTTAAAAAGTTTTTAGGTCAAGATTTTCTGAAAAATGAAGAAATAAAAAAAATATTAGAAAAAATTCACATAGATTTAAAAAAAAATAAAATAGAACCCGAAGAGATAAAGTCCATTTTAGAAAAATGCGTAATAGAAAAATCAGAAGAAGTATATAAGTCTTGTGTTACATTAAAAAACAAAAACTACAATGAAAAAGACAGAAAAATAGACAAAATACTAACGTCTAAATTTACCGGCATTCCAATAATGCTTTTACTTTTATTTTTTATTTTCTGGATCACTTTAACAGGTGCAAATTACCCATCGGCTTTACTTTCTGAATTTTTATTTTTTCTACAAGAAAAATTAACAATATTTTTTAATTTTTTGCACGCACCGGATTGGTTACATGGATCTTTAGTTTTAGGACTTTTTAGAACTTTAGCATGGGTTGTGTCTGTAATGTTGCCACCTATGGCTATATTTTTTCCTCTTTTTACACTATTAGAAGATCTTGGATATTTACCTAGAGTAGCTTTTAACTTGGACCATTTTTTAAGAAAAGCCGGTACCAACGGAAAGCAATCTTTAACAATGTGTATGGGTTTTGGATGTAATGCTTGTGCTGTTGTAGGTTGCAGAATAATAAGCTCTAAAAGAGAAAGACTTCTAGCTACAATTACTAACAATTTTATTCCTTGTAACGGAAGATTCCCTACCTTAATTTCTATAATTACTATGTTTTTTACTTCGTGTTTTCCTTTTACTTACTCTTCTTTTTTGTCTACCCTAATCCTTACAGGTACTGTGGTTCTTGGTATTTTTATGTCTTTAGTTTCTTCAAAAATTTTATCTAAAACTTTGCTTAAAGGAATACCATCTTCTTTTTCTTTGGAGTTACCCCCTTACAGAAAACCTCAAATCAGTAAACTTATAGTCAGGTCTATTTTCGACAGAACTCTATTTGTACTTTACAGAGCTATTTTAGTGGCAGCTCCTGCCGGACTAATTATTTGGTGTCTTGCCAATATAAGTTTTTGTGGAAATAATCTTTTAAAATATTGCACTAATTTTTTGGATCCTTTTGCTAAAATCATAGGTCTTGATGGTGTAATTTTAATGGCTTTTATATTAGGTTTTCCCGCAAATGAAATAGTTATGCCCATAATAATTATGTCTTACCTTTGTACCGGGAGTTTAATAGAACTTTCGAGTATAGAAGAGCTGCACTCATTATTAATAAGTAACGGCTGGACTATAAAAACAGCCATTTGTACTATGCTTTTTTCCTTAATGCACTTTCCCTGTGGGACTACTCTTCTTACAATAAAAAATGAAACAAAAAGTAATAAGTGGACTTTGGTTTCTTTTCTTGTACCAACAATCATGGGACTAATATGTTGCTTTTTAGTTTCCAGTATTTTTTCGATTTTTGTAGGGTAGTAGGGTAAGTAAAGTAGGGTAATTCGTTTTTTTATATATACCAGTTTTTTTACCAGCACTAAAAATAGATATATAAGCCACAAAATTTATTTTTTAAGGTAAAGTTTTTTGAAGATGAATATTTTTGTACCGTAACGCTTTAAATTTTGAAAACCAAATTTTTTATATTTGCAAAATACACTAGTTTTTAACGCCACACTTTACTTATAACCTATTAGTATCTTTCGTTGGAAAATATTGCCATTATAGAATAAAGAAAATTTTTAGTTGAACTTTATGGAGATTTTTTATTTAAGAAAAGTTAGATTTTGTGCTACAATTTTTAGTTCTACACAGTTTATTTTTACAGTGCGAAAGGTAGTCAAATTATAAATTTCTAACCCTAAAATTTAAAAGGTTATAGTCTAAAAACAAAAAAAATTGTTAAAACTACATAATTTTGGCACAGGTTTATTTTTGTAAGCTTTAAGAGCAATAATCTATAGGCGAATAAAAGTCTATACTATATGTCTAAAAATTTATTTTTTAGTGTATCACTTTTTATCTAAAATATCGTTATTTGTTTGCTTTTTATTACAAATTGGTGTATAATAAACAATTATTAAATATTTTTTTAGAAGGTGACACATATGTTTAAAAGAAAAAGTTCTAGTGCAGTTTTGTTAGGAAGTGCAGCTGCATCTATGGCAGCTTGTTCTGCACAGAATACAGCAAAGGCTAGTTTAAATATATATTTTGATATATTGTATGAGGTGTTGCAACAGGTGCATAATAGGGGTGGAAATGTTACGGGCCTTTGTAAAAATTTTACGTGGAAAAATTATGTTTTAGATGCTTTAAAGCTTCCGTGGTCCTTGTATAGAGGGTTTTCATATGATTCTTGGGTTGCTCTTTTTAGAGAATTTAGAAAAGACCCGTTTTTTGGTGTTCTTATTGGTCCGTTCGCTGTGATGATTTTGGGGCCCGTGTGGTTGGCTGTACAAGGATTTCTTATACGTGTAATTTATTTATTTATTAAAAAAACCCTCAATGATCATAAACAAAAAGAAAATGATGCTATGTTAGAAAGATTGAAAAAAGGTACAAAAAAATACGATGATGTTGCCAAAGAATGGTTTAGTAAGGAAGATTTTGAATTTATAAAAAACATAGAAGAAAAGTATGGCGAGGAGTATAGTAACTCTCTTAAAGAAAGTTTTTTAAAATATTTATTAAAGTGTAAAGTAGGCATTAAAACTAAAAGTTGTGCAGAATATTTTAAAGATTTTGTATTAGACAATTCGGAAAGTGAGGAGTATTTCTATAAATATAAAGATGACGCTAAAAAAGATTATGGTCTTATAGGGCCAAAAGTAGTAACAGAAGGGGACAAAAAATTTATAGATAAAGAACTACCTAAATTAACAGACGAGTTAGGTTTTCTTAAGAAAAATATGAACTTTGAAAGTGATAAAAATGTATTTGAAGATTTTCGCAAATCATACGTAGAGTATTGCCATTTGTGTAATAAAAGATCGAAGGAAGAAAAAGAGAAAGATAATTTGGATTCTAATAATAAGGATAGAAATAGCCTCTCCGCTCAAGAATATTTTTTTGGTGCATATATGAATGGTATATCAGCTAAAAAGGCAATAAACGGTTTTGAATATTTAGCTTCAGGTGGCAATGATTATTCTGTTAGTAAATACTGGATTGAAGAAGATGAACACTATGGTCTAACATATAAGAACAAATTCATCCGCGAAGGAGTATTAAATTATGTGAGTGATGGAGACGCTAAACTGTTTGATAAAATGGTAAAGAAATTTTCAGGTAAAAAAGCAGATGAAGTAAAAGAATGCTTCAAAAATTATGTTTCTTATCTTCATTGTTGCAATAAACAGTTTAAAAAAGCAGAAAAAGGTTTCAAAGATTTTTGTAATAAAGCAAATATTTCATTTGAAAATTTAGACAAAGTTACGGCTGAAGAAAATAATTAAAACTTAAAACTATAAAAAAGCAAGAATATTTAATATTAATATGTTTTTTACGAAAAATTTACTGTTAGAAAAAATTAAAAACATGATCATTGTTTAGATGCTTTACCTGTTTGCAGCGCATGATTTTGTATAACGTGTTTAGTTTTGCGTCGGCTCTTAATACTTTTAAACAAAATTTATTTACTGCTATTATCACAAAGTACAACCGCACAAGCATACTCTCTTGTGTGAGTGATGCTTAAAGAAAAACTAACATTCTCCAGTTTAAATTTATTAATAATTTTTTTGCTCAAATTTATATACGGTGCTCCTAAGTTATTCCTCAAAATCTCTACATCTTTTAAGTAAAACCTAAACAAACCTGTACCAATCGCTTTAAAGAAAGCTTCTTTTGCGCAAAAATTTCCGGCTATACTGTTAACTTTAAAATTTCTAGACTGCATTTCTTGGTATTCTAAAGGCCCAAATATTTTTTCTAAAAAATTTGGGTGTTTTTTTAAAATATTTCTTATTCTTTTTATTTCTATTAAATCTATTCCTAACAACCTATTAATAAAAAACTCCTAGCAAAATTTTAAAAATATAAAAAATATTAATAATCTTTATTCTAATAAGATAGTGGTAAAAATAATGTTTAAACTTGTACTTTAAGTTGCACGGTGCTAAAACTAGATTAACACAATGTATAAATTAATTTTAAGTCTGAAAATTAAAAAAATCACAATTTAGAAAAGAAGACGTTTTTTAAATTTATTTTACCTAAAAAAATAAGTTCTGCTGTATAAATCTTCCTAGTTTTTGCATTACCTTACACTGAGGTTCGCGTAAAAAACAGGTATAAAGTACCGTCCAAGGTGTTAGACTTAAAAAACTTAAATAGCACCTTGTAAAAAACAAATTTACATAGTTTTGTATTTAAATAATTACATAGACACCTAGTACTACACTTGCATTAAGCACCTTAATAAAAAGACAAAAAATATTTTTCTAAAAAATTTACTTAAAAATTAAGAACAAAGAATATTCATTCAAACGGTAAAAAAACTCTGGATTATATTTTTAGAAAAGACGAAAAACTCTAAAAATAAATAGTTTTCGCTAAAAAGGCCTACAGTCACACCCAAAAAAGGCTGCTGCTACAGATCCTACACCAAGATGTGCACCAATAGATGGGCCTATATATCTGGTTGTTACGTCAGTAATATTAACGGCTTTTTTTATTTCGTCCTTAAGCTCATTAGCATGTAAAATATTGTGCGTATGTGCGACTACAACTTTGCCTAAATCCTTAACAGCACTAAGGTTTGTTTCAACACTTTTCACTATAGAGCTTATCGCTGCTTTCGTGCCTCTAACTTTATTAACTACTTTAATCTTACCTTCTTTGTCTATTGTTAAAATAGGTTTAACAGAAAGAACGGACCCAACAACAGCAATAGTGCTACTGATTCTACCACCTTTTTTTAAATAGAAAAGATCGTTTGCAGTAAAAAAGTGATTTATCTTTAGTCTTTCATTATTAACCCAATCAAAAAGTTCTTTTACACCGAAGTTTTCACGTTTTTTTTTCATACAAGCATAGTAGACAAGAAGGCCTTGCCCAACAGAGGCACACAAAGAGTCTACCACCACTACGCTGTTTTCTCCGTAAATAACATTGAGTTCTTTTGCAGCAGTAAGTGCTTGATTATAAGTACCACTTAGGCCGGATGAAAACGAAATATGCAAAACCCTCTTTCCTTTTTTTAAAAAGGACTCAAAGTGTTCTTTATATCTAGAAAAAGAGGTTTGTGTCGTCTTAGGCAGAGCTCCATTTTCAATATCTTTATAAAATCTTTCTGCCTTAACGTTAGACTCTTCCATGTACAGCTTTCCGTCTAAGCTAACCTCTAAATAAATAACTTCCACTCCCAATTTTTTTATGTCTTCATGAGTAAAATCTGCACTTGAATCAGTAGATATAACATAGTCTTCTTTAAGCATAATATTCCTCTAAAAAGTAAAAAAGCCTTAATATAGTCAGCGCAAGGCGTATATTTTAGCATAAATGTTCAGAATAAGCTATAGGAGCAATACAAGTCGGTGCTAAAAATTGGCTACACATGACAACAAAAATTCCGGAAATACAAGGTATAAAAATAGGGAGACGTTAATAAATTTGAATAATTTCAGTGCCATATATTTTCATATATACAAGTAATAATTCGAAATGATATGCCCAATTTTAGCTTTTCATAATTAAAGCTGTGAATAAAACAGTTAAAATTGTTTTTGGATAAAACTGCGTAGTTTTATTTTTTTACCAAGTCTAAACAAAAGAAATTCGTGATCATTTGGAAATATTTTTTGAAAAGTACAAATTCTGTCTAGGCACTTTTAGAAAACTAACATATTTTTTGTTTAAATCGGTCTACAAAAACAACTTTTAGAGTAAAGGGAAAGGATATTCTCTTAGTAAAAACTTTAAAAATATAAAAAAATTCCCACCACAAAAAAAGCAAAAGAACAAATAATAACTAGTAGCAGAAAAGTTCCAAAACTTAAAAAACTAGGTTATTTATTTAATCTAATTAAAATTATTATTCATCTGGAAATAATTTTTTTAAGATCTTCAATTTGTTCTTCAGTCATACCGCCAAACTTTAAATATCCTTCTGCTGCTTTAATAAAGCTTTTAGCATAACCCTCTTTTTTAAGGGTTTCGTCGCAATAAATCTGCAAAAGATATTCAACAAAATCGTCGAATTTAAAGTCTTTTATGGCCATATATTTATCAAAATCGATTTTTCGTTATTTTATAGTAATTTTCGTAGGTTTTCATGTAATATTCTAATATTTCTTCATATGAAGCACCACAAAGAATCTGCAAAACAGCACACATAAATCCAGTCCGGTCTTTCCCTTCTAAGCCGTGAACGTAAAGTTTTAATGGTTTGCTATTGTCACTTTTTTTAAAATATTCAACATATTTCTTTAACCTATCTACAACCTTTCTTGCATATCCTTCTGAACGATAGTTACAAGTAAGACCTAAATTAGTACATTTTCCCTTATTTTATAAAGAAGACACATAGTTGTCTTTAATTTGACTTTTCCCTATTAAAGCCTTGACAGTATCTTTTTTATCCGCCGGATTTATTAAAAAGTCTATTTTTTCCGCTATTGCATTTGCACACCTATAAACGTTCCCTCCACCCATAGTTAATATTAGATCTCCCTCTTTTGCTATATTGGAAACGTAATCTGCTATTTCTTCGAAAGTCTTAATGTATACCCCATTTCTAATCAAGTTAACTAAATCTCTAGAGTGAATATTAAAAACGTTTTTTTCCCTAACTGCTAAAATTTCTGAAACAATTGTTAAATCTGCCAAAGAAAGTACTTTAGAAAATTCTTTTAAAAAAGTATATGTTCTTGAATATGTATGAGGCTGAAATATTGCTATTATTCTTTTAAAACCCATTTTTTTTACTGTTTCTAAAGTAGATTTTATTTCAGTTGGATGGTGAGCAAAGTCATCCATTACAGTAATTCCCTTGTTTTTAGTCAATGTCTCAAAACGCCTATGAACACCAGTAAAACTTTCTAAACCTTCTTTAATATCTTTTAAATCTATTTTGTAAAATTCTGCTGCTGCTATACATGCAAGAGCATTGTAAATATTGTGTTTTCCTGGTACTTTTAAGTCGATGTTTAAAATTTTCTTACTTTCTTTTAAAACCGTAAAACTATAAAATCCTTCTTTTTCAACAATATCTGTTGCTAAGTAATTTTTAGAAAAATTTGCTTTTCCAGGTTTCTCTGTTTCTTTCAAACCATATCCTACAACTGGTACGCTCAGATTATTTAAAACCTTCAGTGAATTTTCATTGTCTGTGTTTACTATAACCGCATCCTTAGCTTTTAAAGCAAATTTACTAAAAGAATTCAAAAGTCCTTCAAGGTTTTTAAAGTAATCTAAGTGATCTTCCTCTATATTTAAAATTATTCCTAAAGAAGGCTCCAAGTTTAAAAAAGTGTCTACATACTCACAGGCCTCACAAACTGCAAATTCCGTTTTTCCAAGACGACTGTTTCCGTTTAATATCTTTAATTTTCCACCGATCACAACAGTAGGGTCAAGTGATGCTTTCATAAATATATGGGTCAGCATAGAAGAAGTAGTGGTCTTGCCATGAGTACCAGATACAGCCACTAAATTTTTATATTCATTCATCAAAATCCCTAAGAGTTTGGCCCGCTCTAAAACTGGTATATTATTTTCTTTCGCAAACTTAAGCTCGGGGTTGTCTCCTTTTACTGCCGCAGAATAAACAACAAGTTCTGCCCCCTTTACATGGTTTTTATTGTGCCCTACATATATTTTTAAATTGTCTTCTATGGCGTTTTCTAAGGTGTCCGAAATATAATTGTCTGAGCCAGAAATACTGTACTCTTTATTTTTTAAAATTCTAGCTAGAGGATACATTCCAGATCCTCCAATGCCTATGAAATGTACTTTTTTAATATTATTTAAAATTTTCTTTTCTAACATTTTATGCCCTTAATTAATTAAAATTATTTTCAATAGATTATGCATTATATCACCAATTAGACATAAAAGGTGTAAACGGTAGTGCAAAACCAGATATATATACCTGAGTGGCAAAATTTATTTTTTACGGTAAAATTTATTTAAAAGATAGAGTGTTTTTTCTAAATTATAATCTTTAGAAATTAAATTTCGATCATTTAATTTACCTGATTTTAGTACTTCTACTTTCTTTGCTTATTGACATATTACTCTATTTTTTCTATAATCTACACGATGTTTTTTATTTTTAAAAATTAATTATAGACTTTAAAATTTAGTAGTATTTTTTGGAGGTTTTTATGGCAGTACCAAAAAGAAAAAGTTCGAAAGCAAGAAGGGACAAAAGAAGGTCAAATGTGTGGAAATTAGATATGCCGGCTCTTAGCACTTGCCCAAGATGTAAAGAGTATAAGCTTTCCCATTGTGTGTGCAAGTCCTGCGGTACCTATGATGGTAGAACTGTTTTGAAGGCAGAGTCTTAGTATGCACCGGGTCTGGACTAGTTTTTGTTTTTGATATATCAAACGTTTTTGTGAAAGACGCAGCTTTTCAGGTTGGTCTGTGTCTAAGCGTTTAGGTTTTTTTCGGATTCATTTGCTGGTAGAGATGTTTTTTTTCAAAAATTAACATTTTGTTTTTATAGCAAAGAAGTTAGTTGGAGCATATCTTTAGTTTAGGCTGCTAATTTATATTTTTTGTTCTTTGCATGATTGTTTGATGGCTGGTGGGTGTGTAGCAAGTGTCTCTTTTTAGTGTGTACAGCTCGCAGTTTTTTCTCTTTTGGGGGTGATTTTTCTGGAAAATGTAGTGGTGCTTTTTGGTGGCGTTTCTGCAGAGCATGAGGTTTCTTTGAATTCCGCTTGTAATGTTATAAAAGGTCTTAAAAAACTTTCAAGTGAATACGAAGTTTTCTCTGTTGGCATTACAAAAAAAGGTGAGTGGTTTCTTTACGACGGCGAAATAAATAAAATATCTTCTGGAGAATGGGTAAATGAGAAAAACAAATTAAAACCTGCGTTTATTAGTCCAGTTAGAGGCCCAATGAGTGGATTGGCTGTAATAGATGAGGCTCAAGAAAAAAAAATTAACATAATTAAGGTGGATGTTGTAATTCCTGTATTGCATGGAAAAAATGGCGAAGATGGTACAGTTCAAGGTCTTTGTGAACTGGCTGGGATACCTTATGTTGGTTGTGATGTTTTGTCTTCCACTTTGTGCATGGATAAAGTTGTCGCTAACTGTTTGCTTACAAACTATGAAATTAATAAGCCAGAGTATATTTGGGTGAAAGGTTATGATTATTCAGTAAGTCCTGAATCTGTTCTTAGTGGAATTAAGGACTGGTCAAAAGGTAGGTACCCTGTTTTTGTTAAGCCTTCAAATGCAGGCTCTTCTTTTGGAATAAGCAAAGTAAGAAGTGAAGAAGGTTTAAAAGAAGCTGTTGAAAAAGCCTTAAAGTATGACACTAAAGTAATAGTAGAACGTGGTATCGATGCCAGAGAAATAGAGTGCGCGGTGTTGGGTGAAAAAGATGATATTTTTGTTTCAATACTGGGGGAAATTGTACCTTCCGGAGATTTTTACGATTATGGCTCTAAATACGGAAAAAAAACGTTGCTTAACTTAAATGTAAATTTGCCGAGTGATTTAGAGTTTAGAATAAAAGACATAGCTAAAAAAGCATATGCTCTTTTGGGCTGCAGTGGGCTTTCTAGGGTTGATTTTTTCTTAGAAAAAGGTACAGAAAAAATCTTTTTGAATGAAATAAATACTTTTCCAGGGTTTACTGAAAGTAGTATGTATCCAAAGCTAATGAATGAGTCTGGTTTTAGTTTTGAAGAGGTGCTAGAAAAATTGATAGATTTTGCCAAAAAGAAAAGGGCTGTTCGCAGTGCTACAGAATAGGCCGGTAGCCTTCTTTGACTCTGGCATTGGCGGGCTTACAGCAGTTTTGAATTTTTTAGAGCTTTCACCGGGTGAAGATGTTTTATATTTTGCCGACGAAGCCAACATGCCATATGGCAATAAATCGTTTGAAGAAGTTTTAGAGAATTTGCTTTGGGGCATATCTTTTTTAAAAAATTTTGACCCGAAACTGATTGTTATTGCTTGTGGTACTGCTAGCTCTATTTTAAATTTAGAAGAATTGAAAATCGAAGAATCAACTTCTTGCCCTGTACTTAAAGCTATAACCCCCGCTTGCGGCGCTGCTAATAAAATTACTAAAAATAAAAGAGTAGGTATTATAGCTACAAAAGCGACAATAGAAACTCATAGTTATCGCGATATTTTGCTAGATATAAATCCATGTTTAGAAATTTTTGAAAAGGATTGCCCAGAGCTAGCCTCTATTATTGAAAGAAAATTTACGACTGATCTAGTTTTAGATGATATTAATTACAAAAGTGTGGATTTTACAAAAGAGTTTTTAAATTTGAAAAATTCTAAGCCTGACACTAGTTCTTTTAAATATAAAAATATCCATTTGCTTGATGAGAAGCCTCCGATTTTTTTTGATGATAAAGACAAGGACACAATAAATGATTATTTAACATTTTTTAAAGATAAAGACATTGATGTGTTAATTTTAGGCTGCACGCATTACCCATTGGCAGAAAGTTATATTTCAGATTTTTTTGGTAAAAATGTTTCTATTGTAAGTGCTAGCAAAGAGATAGCTAAAGAAGCTTTTAGTATTTTGAATGAAGAAAATTTCCATTTAAAAAGAGGTAAAGCTGCGACTTTTACAGCGTACACAACAGGAAGCGAGGAAACTTTCTACAAAAAGGCAAAAATAATATTGTGCAAAAAAAATTTCAAGTCTTTTGCTGTTAAAAATGTAAAAAAGATGGTCCTTGAAAAAATAAGGGTGTAAATTCAACTTAAAATTACGCCTACTTTTATAACTTATTGGGCTGAAATTCAATAAAATATTTGAAAAAATAACACTAAGCTTACTTTTTTATGTATGTTATATATATCGTAAGCTGAGTGAACTTGCCCAATTTTAAACTTACCTAAACGCCATTTATAAACTCATTCTTTCCACAATACTAGGTCACTTATATTAAATTTTGGCACTGGTTTCATTTAAAAACTTAAATCTATTATTGTCTTATTACTGTTGCTACCGCAGCGGAGAGTAGTACCAAAACTTGGCACCACAGATTAAATTATTGCTTGTAGGTACAACTGGCAAGGGCAACACTTTCTCTCAAACACATAACCATTTTAAGAGGCTTTAAGCTGACTGCATAAAATAACACTAAAAATTTCTTGGCAAAAAAGTACAAAAGCTCAAATTAACGTTAATTTATGGATTTATCATCATTATAAACAACATTACTATTACCTTATTGATTATTACTTTTTTGTTTATAATTAAGAAACACTTGCTTATTTTTGTAAACATTACTATTATTTATTGATATTTGCGAAACTAACCCAATTTTTTTAAGTTCATCTTTTTTATGCTTTGCAAGTCTCTCTTTTTCTAGATAATCTATACCCGGCAGCACCAAAGAAAGCACCGGTACAGCAGTTTCTGCACAAAAAACAAGAATATTCCTGGCAAGTGTTTTACCCCCATCTTTAAACGCAGAAAGGAGCCCATATTCATCCTTCTTTTCAACGTCCCCCACCCACACGGGAGTAGCATATTTTAATTTATCGAGATTCTTATCTTTTTCCTTTTCTTGTATTTCTTCAGTATTGTCGTTTTTGATCACGATGAGTTTTTTTGACTTTTCATTATTCTTAACTTCGTCTTCGATATTCTCGAATAATAGATCGTTGTTTACAAGGCTTTTTTCATTATTTTTATTAATTTCATCTATTTTTTTATATATTTTTTTATCTATTTTTTTTATTTTTTCTTCTTCAGCCTTTTTCTCATTTTGTGAATTTATATATTTCTTCCGTATCTCTGTAATCTTAGCACAAACTTTATAGCAACGACGAACTAAACTGTAGCACAACAAAATAAAATGAATAAGCTTAAGAATAGCGGCTACTCTGGGTCCACCTAAAGTTCTGTCGTCTTTTAAAAAGAACAAAATTCCTACAATGTAGTCTTTAACGCTAATGTAATCTTTCTTTTCTTCTTCAGTCGCTGCTTCGTCAGCGCAACGGTCTAGCTCTTTGGTTAGCCCGAGAGTATGCCTGATTGCATCACTACGGTATTCGTATACTCCGTTTACAAAGCTATAAAAATTTTCCTTGTCTTGCTTTTCTTCCAATTGTTGAGTTTGATTTTTATCTAAGCTGTCATCCGTCTTCTGCTCAGCGGTATTATCTTGCTCTTTTTCTGGACTTGTTTTATTGTCCTCTACGTTTTCCGGTTTCTGGGTGGTGCTTTCTTGATTATTTTCCTGGTTTTTCTGTTCATCTCCTGTATTTTCCTTGTTTTCGCCATTATTTAACTGCTTGTCAATATCATTTAACTTATCTATACCATCCTCTAATTTTTTCGTATTTTCATCCAACTTTTTTTCATCTATCAATTCGCCTAGCACGGAGCCATCATCCTTGCTGGAAGATCCGGAAAAAAATCTTGCAACTCTTTTCCTAGCCTCTGGGTGAGTAGCAAAGAAAGCACCAGCGCCAACAGCAGCGCCGCCTGCCGCCGAAGGTACAAGAACTTTTAGCGCCTTTAGCATTTTTTTCTTGCCGTCAGAAACTTCCTTCATTAATTCATCAATTTCTTCTATGTCTTTATTTTCGTCATTTTCTGAAAGATACACATATTTTTGATGGCCCCCGTCTTCATTATCTAAATAAACGGTACTTCCCGTATCGTTTGCCTCTTTAGAGCCATTGTTTTCTGTTACCTCAGTGCCTAAATCTACCGCTCCAGGGTTTTGCCCGTTTTGGCTATCTTTTTCGAACTCATCTTCATTTTCAGCTATATCTTCATCATCAACTGCATCTTCAGAATCATCTGTGTTTGCACCGTCATCTAACTCCGAAGAATCAACTTCTTCGTTTTTTTCTTTTCCAACAAAGTCTTCCAACACATCACTTTCTTTGGATAACTCTTCTTTTGCTAAATCCTCCTCACCGCTTGCACTGGCAACAGATGAGCCTGCCATTCCACAAATTGCACTAAAAAGTAAAAAACTTGAACTCCCTAAACGTTTACTAAACTTACCACTTCTCACAACATTCCCTCCTAACGAATACCTCGACTAACTTAACACACATACAGACGTCAAACGTCGTGTGTCGTGTGTCGTGTGTCGTGTGTCGTGTGTCGTGTGTCGTGTGTCGTGTTAATTATACAACAAAATAAAGAAAAAAGCAAGAGTTTTTCTAAAATTTTTTAGTTTAAAAAACACATTTAGAAAAATCGGTGAAAAAGAGTTAAGCTTTTTTTATTTTTTAATTGCTGATTGCGTGAAATTTTTTATTTTTGAACATAGGAATTTTGAAAATTCTAGTTTACATAAGTACACATTGTTTGGTTTAACACTTCTAAAAATTAAGAAGGCTATGAAATAGTTCCTTTATAGTTTAAAATGAAAACTTAGTTTTTACTAAAAAAGAAATAAATCAAAGGAAAAAATTAAATTGAAAAAAGTTAGTGTTGAGAATATTAAAGATGTTTTAAAAGAGTTATTAAAAAAAAGTTTAAAGGCCTCTTTTGAAAATAAGGAATTGCCAGAAATTTTAGAGATTCCAGAAGTTTTAATAGAGGTTCCGGCGAACAAATTAAATGGCGATTTTTCTTCAAATATTGCTATGATGTGCGCAAAAAAATTTAAGATGCCTCCCAGAGATATTGCTAAAATAATTTTAAAAAATTTAAAAATAGATGGTTTATTTATAGAAAAATGCGAAATAGCCGGAGCAGGGTTTATAAACTTTTTCTTAAACGATAATTTTTACAACGAAGTTCTTTTAAATATACTTAGTAAAAAAGAAAATTATGGAAAAAACAATATGGTTCTGGGGAAAAGAGTTCTTGTTGAGTATGTTTCTGCCAACCCCACAGGTCCTATGCATATGGGAAATGCCAGAGGTGGTGCTTTTGGGGATTGTTTAGCCTCGCTTTTAGAAATAGCTGGTTATGATGTTACTAGAGAATTTTATGTAAATGATGCCGGAAACCAAATAGCTAAGTTTGCTCTTTCTTTAGACATAAGGTATAGGCAAATAATAAGCGGCAGTGAAGAAAATCCACAACTGCCGGAGGACTGTTACCAAGGTGAAGACATAAAAGATCTTTCAAGAGAGTTTTACAATCTTCACGAAGAAAAATATTTAAATTGCAGCGGAGAAGAAAGGCAAAAAGCACTGGTTGAATTTGCTTTGCCTAAAAATATCCAGAAAATGCATTATGACCTTAAAAGATACAACATTAATTTTGACAACTGGTTTAGTGAAAAGAGTCTTTATAAAAGCGGTGAAGTAGAAAAAACTATAGAAAATTTTAAAAAGAAGAGTTTAACTTATGAAAGAGATGATGCTTTATGGTTTAAAGCTACAGATTTTGGTGCAGAAAAAGATGAAGTTTTAGTTAGAAACAATGGTATACCAACTTATTTTTTAGTTGATGTTGCGTATCATATAAATAAATTTTTAAAAAGGAATTATGACCTTTGCATAGATCTTTTGGGTGCTGACCACGCTGGGCATGTAAACAGAATGAAATTGGCTCTTAAAGCTTTGGGGGTAGACAGTGAAAAATTAAAAATTATAATATTTCAGTTGGTTCGTCTTGTTAAAGACGGAAAAGTTGTAAAAATGAGCAAACGGACTGGAAAAGCTATAAATCTTTCTGACCTTTTAGATGAAGTCCCAACAGATGCTATTAGATTTATTTTTAATATGAAAGATGCTAACTCACAAATGGACTTTGATCTTTCTTTAGCCGTAGAAAAAAATATGGATAATCCTGTATATTATGTTCAGTACGCGTATGCACGTATTTGCAGTGTTTTTAAAATGTTAGAAAAATCGGGTGAAAATTTGGAATTTTCGAAAATAAATTTAACAAAAAATATATTTAAAAAAGAGGAAGAAAAGGATTTAATTAAACTCTTGCATTTTTACCCAGAAGAGATAGCTTTAGCCGTTAAAGAATATAATCCTTCTAGAATTATGAAGTATGTGCTTTCAGTTGCCTCTACTTTTCATAAGTTTTATAACTCTTGCAAAATAAACTGCGAGAATAAAGAACTTATGGAGGCTAGGTTTACTTTGTGTTATTGCACTAAGACCGTAATAAAAAATGTTCTTAATATGTTTAAAATTAGTGCACCAGAGTCTATGTAGTTTTTTAGATTTGGCTGCGCCCGGCTGTATTTATGTTACTTGTAAAGTCTAGAGTGAATCTGAAATCACAAATTTTTTTGTGCGGTGCCAAAGGCAGACATGTTTTGTTTAGTTGAACAACAAACTTCTAAATAGGTAAGTGGATTCAAACTTCAGTTTTAAAATTAGTGTACCAGAGTCTATGTAGCATTTTTGTTCTAAAATTAATTTTACTTAATCATAAAAAATTAAGATAATATATAAAATATTTTGCTGTTAACGAAAAGAATCTGTGCCTTGACACCTTATTTTTTGGAATTATAAAAGTTGAACAGATTTATTGTGGTTTCAACTATAGTTCTTCAATGACTGAGTTGGTATAAACTTTTCTTTTGAGTTTAAAATATCGCAGCACACGTTTGAACGTTATATCCATTTTTATCACCACTAAAATCTTTTTATATAAAAGAGTTGAGTTAATGGTAAAATAAGCCTGTTACTCAAAAATTAAAATTCGTTTAAAAATTTATTTTGCTCGTTTTGCCTAATTTTGTTACCGTTTTTAGTTGTATCATTTTATATTTAAAAAATAATTTCTCTACATAACTGTAGGTAGCTTAAATTCTTTCTAAAGAGGAAATATGTATGCTTGAAAAAATGGGTGATTTTTTTGACAAAAGGCTAGAAAATTATGATCAACATATGCTTACCTCTATAGACTCAGCTAAAGAATTTTATTATTTTACATCAGATTGTTTACCCAAAAAATCAGATGCAAAAGTTATCGATTTAGGATGCGGAACAGGTTTAGAACTAGAAAATTATTTTCTTTTAAATCCCACTGCAAAAATAACAGGCATTGATTTAGCACCAGGGATGCTTAAAGCGTTAAAAGCAAAATTTAAAAATAGATCTTTAAATTTGATTTTGGGATCGTATTTTGAAGTGCCATTCGGGGAAAATCTGTTTGATGCTGCTGTTTCCGTGGAATCGTTGCACCATTTTACAAAAGAGGAAAAAATTCTGCTTTACAAGAAACTAAAAAACTCTTTAAAAAATGGTGGTTATTTCATATTAACAGATTACTTTGCAAAATCTAATGAAGAAGAACAGTCTTGCAGAGAGGAATTTCTTCGCATAAAGAAAGAGCAAGGTACACATGGTAAAGAAATTTACCACTACGACACCCCTTTAACTGTAGAACACGAAAAGGAAACATTAATCGCTGGAGGATTTTTAGAAGTCTTTATATTGAAACAATGGAGTGCTTCAACTGCTACTTTAAAGGCCAAAAAATAAAACTCATTATAGCTATATTTTAATTTTTTGGAAAAGAGAGGGCTTTCAACAGTTTGGTATTTATAACTCCAATAACGTATTGATTTTCGATGTTTAGTATAAAAATAATTTAAGAGGTAAAATGAATTCTAGTAAGTTAAAACTGGAGCTTTTACACGTTGTTTAGAATTATTCATTTAAAGCTGTAAAGCTGGGGAAGCACATATTGCCAAATTATTAAAATTAAAAATGCTTATTTTGGCAGCACCTAAAACACTAATTTCTTGGCCTAATTTGACCTAAAACTTCACTTTTTTACTACCGTTCATTTGATTCTTGCTTACACATTTTTTAAATTTATAGAAAGTATATAAACTTATTAGTGCTAAGTAGTATAATTATTACGGTCTTTTTAGTAGTTCTCTTAGCTATATTAGTTCATAAAAGTCTAGTTATTTTTTACTTTAGAGGTTTTGTTTATGGTACAAATAAAAAATTTAGTAAAAAGTTACGGTAAAATAAAAGCCTTAGACGACATAAGCTTTTCTGTAAAAAAAGGTGAAATTCTTGGATTTTTGGGAGATAACGGAGCGGGAAAGTCTACTACTTTAAATATAATTACTGGTTATTTATATCCGGGTGAAGGCACTGTTAAAATTGACGGGGAAGATGTTTTAGAAAATCCTTTAAAGGCTAGAAAAAAAATAGGTTATCTTCCGGAGATCCCTCCTTTGTACCTTGACATGACAGTTCTTTCATATTTAAAGTTTGTATACGATTTAAAAAAAATAAAAACTGAAAATAAAGAAGAACACATAGAAAAAATTTGTGAAAAGGTAGGCATTTCAGATGTAAAAGGAAGACTTATAAAAAATCTTTCTAAAGGGTACAAGCAAAGAGTGGGACTAGCCTCAGCGCTTTTGGGAGATCCGCCTATAATAATTTTGGATGAGCCTTCTGTAGGGCTTGACCCAAGGCAAGTAGTACAGATGCGAGAGCTTATTAAAAATCTTGGAAAAGAACATACTGTCGTACTGTCTTCGCATATTTTGAGCGAGGTTCAAGAGATTTGCAGTAGAATTCTCATAATCAATAAAGGCAAGATTATTGCCGATGACTCTACAGAAGGAATATTGAAAAAACTCTCTCAAAAAAATAGTATTGTTTTAGTAGTTGAAGGTGCAAAAGAAAAAACTTTGGATGTACTTAAAAAAATCGATGGTATAACTAAAATTCTTGAACCCCTGGAAAAAGAAAACGGCGTATTTGAGTATACTCTTTGCTTAGAGAATTTGCCAAAAAATGTTGTTAAAAGGAATATATTTTTTTCCTTGGCAAAAGAATCCTTGCCTATATTGGGAATGAAAAATTTTGAGTCAAATCTTGAAAATGCTTTTTTGGAACTTACAAAATCTAAGCCTTCTGAAAATTTTAAATCAAAAGATTTAGCTAAAGATAGTGAGAATATGAATTTAAAAATAGAAAATAGAAAATAACTTTTCTTCTTAATAAGAGAAACAAGGCATTAAGAAGTGTCTTCCGGAAATATTAAAAAAATTGGTATAGACTTTTTAGACTTTTATTAAAAAAGTTTTTTAAAGACACGTGTTAGATTTAACTTTAAAATTGTTTTTTATAAATAAAGGCAGAGTATGAAGTTTTATGCTTATAGTGAGAAGAAAGATTTGGTATAATTTTTAAGAAAAAACTTTGTTTTTTAGTTAATGTTTGTTTGTACTTGCTGGTCTGTAAAAATTTTTGAGTAGCTTTTTAAAAATTAAAAGAAAGGTAGGGTTTAAATGTTAGCAATATTAAAAAGAGAAATAATATCTTACTTTACCTCGGCAATTGGGTATGTGGTTTTATCTATTTTTTTAGCTTTTTCGGGGTTTTACTTTTACGCGACTTGTTTAATGTCTAATTCAGCAGATATTTCTTACACTTTTAGTAATTTGTTCACTGTTTTAATATTTCTAGTACCAATAATAACAATGAGACTAATGAGCGAAGAAAGAAAACAAAAAACAGACCAATTACTTTTTACTTCGCCCGTTTCTTTATTAAAAATAGTTTTAGCTAAGTTTTTTTCTGCTTTGGTGATGGTTCTGATTTGTGAGTCTATAACACTTTTTTACACTTTAATAATTTCATTTTTCACATTGCCTAATTTTGGAATTTTATTTGGAAACTTTTTTGGAATGCTTCTTATGGCAGGGGCGCTATTGTCGATTGGTTTATTTTTATCTTCAACTACAGAGAATCAAATTGTGGCGGCAGTTAGTACTTTTGCTGTGGGGGTATTTATTTTGCTTTTAGATACTATTGCAAAGTCTATACCAGTTGAGTTTATAACTAATTTTCTTTTAAATCTTTCTTTTATGAAAAGATATAATAATTTTACGTCTGGAATTTTTTCTCTTCCAGATGTTACCTTTTTTATTAGTGTAATTTTTGTTTTTATATTCTTGACTGTTAGATTGTTTCAAAAAAAGAAGTAGTTAAGAGGTAGGAGAAAATAATACATGCTATAGAAAAATTTATTAAGAGTAAACCCCTTAGCAATTAACTTTTTGTTAGCCGCTTAATTTTTTGAAAACAGTTCGCGATTTCTAGTGAAGTCTTTTTTTCCATAATGTTTTATTTGTTAGTAATACTTTATGGTGATATTATTTAAGAAGATAAAATTTGTAGAGAAGGCTTGTTATTTATGGAAGATTGTGTAAAAAGTACTGACGTCAAGAACGGAAATTCTTTCTTTAAAAGGCTTAGAAATCCATTTAAAATAAATATAAATAAAAAGAAGCTTTTGCAAAAAAGTCTTTCTGGTGCTGCTTTTTTTATTGTTTTAGCTTGTGTTTTCTTTTTTAATTTAGTTGTATCCGCCTTAGATAATAAATTTAATCTTAGTTTGGACCTAACGCGAAATAAAGTTTTCACTATTTCTGAAAGCTCCTTAAATTTTTTAAAAGATATAAAAAAAGATGTAGAGATAATAGTTTTAAATGATGAAGCTAGTTTTTCAGAATCAGACAAATATTTTAAGCAAGCTAGTTCAGTTATAAGGCAATATTCACAAAAAACAGATAAAATAAACATTAGTTATATAGATACAGTTAAAAATCCTACTTACTTGAAAAATCAAGATTTTGGCAACGAAAAGCTTTCTACAAACAGTATAATTGTTAAGTCAGGCGGTAAATATAAAGTAATTAGCGTTAGTGATTTATTTGATATTTCTTACGGATACTACGGAGCACAAGGAATAAAAGCTTCCAAAGCAGAGCAAGAGTTAACTTCTGCAATTTTGTATGTTACTAGTGAAAATCAAAAGAAGGTAGCTTTTTTAACAGGTTACGATGAAGCTGATTACTCTGCATTTTCCGAGCTTTTAAAGAAAAATAATTATAATGTTGAGGAGATAAACCTTTTAAATCAGGACATCCCGGAAGATGCTTCGTATGCTATAATTTTTGCTCCATCTAGAGACTATGATGAGTCTGGTATAAAAAAACTACAAAGTTATATTAATAAAAAAAATAAAAACTTAATGTATGCACTTAACCCAGAACTTGCAAATTTTCCAAAACTAGCAGAGTTTCTTTCTAGCTGGAATATAAAAATAAAAGAAGGAATAGTGTACGAAACGGATGCTAGTAAGATGACGTCATCGAGACAAATTTTTGAAGCTGTAAGTGAAGAGGTAGAAAATAGCTACACCAAAAAAATTAAAGATGCTAAAATTCCGGTTTTATTGCCGGTCTGTAGGCCACTTGAGGCTTTAAATAAAGACTCTGTTAAAGTCCTTTTACAGTACTCAGAAAAATCTGGAATAATGCCCCCTGGCGTTAATAACGACTTTGACATTAAAAGCAATATTTGTGGACCTAACCCTGTCGCTTTAATTTCTGAAAAGAACGAAGAAAATAGCAAAATTACAGTTACAGTTTTGGGGTCTTTTGTTGGTCTTACGCAAAATTATTTACTTGCTACATCTATTAATAACTCTTCTTATTTTACTTGCCTTTTAGATAGTTTAACAAACAAAGAAGACCCCGGGATTATTATAGAACCTAAAAGTATAGAAAATGAAGAACTTGGAATAACTGGTGCTCAGGCAAATATTTTAGGCCTTAGTGTAGCAGCCTTCTTGCCGCTTTTGGTTGTTCTTTTTGGCGTGATTATATTTATTAAGAGAAGACATTTGTAACAATGGGGCCTAAAGTTTTTGGACATTGATATATGGCTAAAGCTGTTGAAGTTATATATAAAGATGGGTATTTGCAACTTTTTACCGTCAAATGTTTTGTGGCGTTTGAATATATTTAAACTTTATGATTTTGTGAGCTAAGATAAAAAAAATTTTGGCTTTTAAGATTTTATGAAAATAGATACGTCTTATTTTCCTTTTATGCAATACCCATCTTTAATCTATTTTATGCGGCTTACGCCCGAAAAGTTTTAACATGTAGCTAGAAAAGTTTGTTTTGAACGAAAAAACTAATTGGCCGGAATTAAATATTTCATTTAAAAATTCACACAACGGTAAGACTTATAAACTTTTTTAGTTTCTATATTTAGAACCTTAACACGACCATAATATTTTCATACTAATATTTCTGTATTCACAAAAAGTTCTCCAAAAATAAAAAGGGACTACTGAGCTGAAGGCACGCAATAGAAACCAGGATCTTAAAATTCGGTAACAATATAAAATACTTCCACTTAGGTTAAGTTTTAAAAGGGTTTTCTACTTATTTACCATCATATCCTTCACTTTTAAAAGTCTTATCGCTGTAGAAAGTTCTAATTCCTCAATTTTGCTTGTAATAAACTTTATTGTTGAACTTGCCTGCGGGATTACTACATGTTCCAAAGCATTAACTCGTCTGTTTGTCTTTTGAATTTCTATGGAAAGGATCCTACAAGTGCTCTCAGCATTAGCAAGTTCCAGCATATTTTTAAACAAATCTAATAATTTTTGTGTAATATTGTCTAATCCTTTATAAGTAAAAGCCAACCCATAAGGGCAAAAGCTTAAATTGTTGTTTTTATTTACATAAAAGTTAGGCACCTTTAAGTTCAGAATAGGATCATAACTAACCGCCACCCTAAGGCGCTCTTTTGGATACATAAGCGCTACATTTAACTCATTAGGAGACATCTGAGCACTAGCATTTTGCATATCTGTCTGAATTTTTTTTAAAGAATTATCAACCTTTTTTCTGACTCGTTTTACCGTGTTTAAGCTTTTAAGAAAATGCTTCATCATTTCATCGCGCTTATCTTTTAAAAGCTTGTGACCACGGCGTGCAACAAGCAATTTTTTTTTCTGTCTTGTAAGTTCCATTCTGGTTGGAATTATAGTTTTTTGTGCCATAAAAAGCCTGCCCCGTTGCCGCAATTTTTTTAAAAAACGTAATAACTAATAATAATCTTTATAAAATACTTTCATTGTAAAACACATAATCTTTTAAGTCAATATTTTCGTACTGTAATAACACTAAAACCAAACGTATTAGGCGAAAATAAGTTAATAAGAAATAACTATATTTAATATTTATATTATCTGATCAAAAGCAATTTTTATAAAACAAGCACTAAAAACAAAAGTATGTTCAGCTTTAGTATAAGTGTAGGAATTATATATTAGACTTTAAGATATGCAAACGGGTGCAATATTCGTAATCTTTCAAAATAGATTAAGAAAATAATTTAATTTTTATTGCCCAAATCTTTAAATCCAATATTCTGTTTTTAGACTATTAGAGCGAGACTCACATCCAATTTTTTTAAAATCAACGCTCATTTTGCTCAAGAGCTATATGTTCACCTTTAATGAGGATACTTTTGCTGTTTTTTTTAATTTTTTTGCAGCTTTTTTAAGCAGCTGTTTATAAAAATACAGTTCAAGTGCGAAAATAGCCCAAATCTTTCAAACTCTATTTTTGCCAAACAAGGTACTACTAGAATCTACAAAATTAGATCATAAAAATTTATGTTTTAGGTCAAAAAAAATTTTCCAAAATACATTCCTCGTTATAACTTTTTAAATTTTAAAATTTTTGGTAATTTTTTGTAACTCAGCTTTATTAGGCATAAATTACCTCTAAGTTGATTTTTTTTTTATTTTATGGTAACATCCCATCGTGCGTTTTTGTGTGTTTTGGGTTCTAGGGCGAGGTATTAGGTTTTGGTTGGTTCAGAAAGTTGAGAGTTTTTATTTAAGCTAAATTTTCTGTTCGCTCTCTAAAATTTGGATCTTTGTTGTAGGCGCAAAATTCAGTTAAGCACCCATTGCCTTAGTTTTTAGGTAATATCTTTAAAGTAAAGGAGGCGAACTTTTAAATTGAGCACCGTAAGCACAAAGAGAATACGGGTTAGGCTAAAAGGGTATGATCACCAGCTGGTAGACAGTGCCGCTAAGAAAATTGTTGAAGTTGTTGACCGTATTGGCGGAGTAGTTTCAGGCCCCATACCACTACCTACTAAGAGAAAAGTGATCACCATTTTGAGAGCTGTTCACAGATATAAAGATAGCAGAGAACAGTTTGAGACTCGTACTCACAAAAGATTAATAGACGTAGTGAACCCTTCAGCTAAAACTATAGATGCTCTTTCAAACCTGGATATTCCAGCAGGTGTAGATGTTGAAGTGAAGGTCTAGTTCTGTTTTTTGTTAGTTTGTGCCCTTGGGGGTCAAGTTGATTTTGGGGTCAACCAATAACCTGCTTAAGGAGGAGATAAGTGACTTGAAAAAAGCTATTATTGGTAAAAAAGTTGGAATGACGCAAATTTTTGACCAAAAAGGTAATGTTGTGCCTGTAACCGTTTTAAACGTTGGTCCGTGTGTTGTTTCTCAAATAAAAAATAAAGAAAAAGACGGCTATGAAGCTGTTCAGATAGGTTTTGAAGATATAAAACTTAAATACAACAAGATTAAAAGAAGTGAAAAATTCAAAGAAAAGCCAATAAACATTACCATGCCTTTACACGGTCATTTCTTGAAAAATAATGTAGCACCAAAGAAAGTTTTAAAAGAATTTAGACCGGAGGATATTTCGGGTTTTAAAGTTGGCGACATAATAAAAGCAGACACTTTTTCGGTTGACGAAAGGGTAGATATTGTTGGTACCAGTAAAGGTAAAGGTTACGCTGGTGTAATTAAGCGCTGGAATTGCAGAAGACTTAAAGAGTCTCATGGTAGTGGTCCAGTGGTTCGGCACGCCGGTTCAAATGGTGGCTGTTCTGACCCTTCTAGAGTTTTTAAAGGTAAGAAATTACCAGGTCATTTAGGTGCAGAAAAAGTTACTGTGCAAAATCTTAGGATTGTTTTGGTGGATTCTGAGAATGATGTTATTGCTGTGAAAGGCGCTGTGCCGGGACCCATTGGTGGAGTAGTTTTGGTGAAAGACAGTGTTAAAGCGTAAATAGTTAAAATACGGAAAGGAGGGTATTTCTGTGCCAAAGGTAAAACTTTTTAATATGCAAGGCGAAACGGTAGGTGAAGTTAGTCTTAGTGATTCTGTTTTTGGGATAGAGCCTAATGTGACAGTTTTGCATGAAGTTGTAGTTAATCAACTGGCTAATAAGCGTCAAGGTACTCAATCTGCTTTAACCAGATCGGAAGTTTCTGGTGGCGGAAGAAAACCCTGGAGACAGAAAGGTACCGGTAATGCTAGACAGGGCTCGACTCGTTCACCGCAATGGCGTCATGGTGGTGTTGTATTTGCGCCAAAGCCTAGGGACTACAGATACACTTTAAACAAGAAGGAAAGACGTCTAGCTTTGAAGTCTGCTCTTTCAAGTAAGGTTATAGATGGCTCTCTTGTTGTTGTGGATTCCGTGGACCTTAATGAGTACAAAACTAAAATAATGGTAAATATGTTAAAGTGTTTGAATGTTTCGGGCAAATCATTGCTGGTTCTTTCTGAGCCAAAGAAGGAAGTAATAGGCTCTTCCAAAAACATTGAAGGTATGCAGACGTCGCAGGTGAACACTTTAAATGTTTATGATATTTTAAAAGCTAAATATTTGATTTTGGAAAAAGAAGCCACTCTAAAAATAGAGGAGGTATATGCTTGATATGAATTTTTCGCACGATGTTATTATTAGGCCAATTGTAACTGAGAAATCAATGAATGGCGTAGAGGCTAAAAAATATGTTTTTAAAGTTGCAAAGGACTCTAGTAAGCACAAAATAAAATCAGCTGTTGAAGAATGTTTTGGAGTAAAAGTTAAGGACGTTAACACAATTAATGTTCGAGGCCGTTTTAAAAGGCAAGGCAGAAATTCTGGTGGGTATACTCCATCTTGGAAAAAGGCAGTTGTTACTTTAACTTCTAGCAGTAAATCTATTGAATACTTCGAGAGTGTAGTTTAAAAGGAAGAAAGTTTGTTATGAGCCTAGTAGGCCTTTTTAGTAAAATAGTTAGAAAGCTTGAGAGTGTTAATTTACCTCCTCTTTTGGGTATTTTCTCCTCTTTTGCGCTCCTCACTCTGGGCATTTGGCTTTCTTTAAAAGGTGAGTACAGTCTTTTTGCAGTTTTATCTTTCCTTTTTGCTGTATTGGCTTTGGTTTTTACTAAAAGTAAATCTTTTGGCTCTCATAGCGCAAGACTAGGTTCGCTTTTTACTTTTGCTGTTTCTTCTTGTTTTTTAATTTTTTTATTTCCTAAAGCTGAAAGCAAGTGGTATGGAGACTGCCTAATTACTGATGGCGGATTTTTGGAAATCGAAATTTTTATTAGCATTGTTTTGGCATACTTGAGTTATTTTGCTGTAAAAAAATTGATAAAAAAGTTTTTGTTAGGCTATAGTGAAGGAAGCACTGCAGATGCTTTGGGCGAAGACTTAGAAACTTCTTGCAGCAAGGTTATATGTGATGGCTCTAGTTCTAAAAATTTCTGTTCTTCTTTAAGTTTTAAAAATCTTGGTTCTGACTCTCTTTACTTAAAAGATGGCTGTGTACTAGAAAGTAATGCGCTAGCGTTGAATAAAGATTGTGGTTTAATTTTAAGAGAGAAAAGTGAAAAACTTTTAGTTGAAAATTTAGATTGCGAAAACGGTGCCTTGATGGCTTTCGATAGAAAGCTGTGCATATTTTTTTCATTAATTGCTTATTTTAATAAATTTAGGTTAGCCAGAAAATTTGGGTTAGGCTTGTTTTTAATATGTACTTTAGGGCACGTCTTCTTTGGGTTTGCTAATGCGCATTTGTATAATTCTTGTGTTTGTTGCAATGAAGCAAACGGGAATGTTGGTTTTGTTGGAGATATATATTCTTGGCACATTTTAGATGCTTTGCTTTTTTATATTTCTATACTATTGGCTGTACTCTCTCTTAAAGTTAAGTACTTTGGTGCCATGTTTGTTAGGTTTTTTACATTTTTTACATTCTGTGTTTTAAATTTAATGTACGGCTATTTTTACAGTCTTAGCTTTAAGAAAATGTTATTAGTTCTGGGAGTTACAAGTATTGTTTATTTATTTTTGAGGTTTATTCTTGTTAGGATTTTAATTATTATTAAAAATGGCATTTATGGGGTTGACGCTCCGAAAAGCTAAAGGGAAAGGAGATTTTATATGGCAATAAAAACTTACAAGCCTACTACAAAATCTAGAAGACATATGTCTTGCGTAGATTATTCTTGTCTTTCAAAAGTTAAACCGGAAAGAAGCCTGTTAAGACCGCTTCGCAATAATTCTGGACACAATAGTTACGGTAGAATTACCGTGAGGCACAAAGGGGGCAGAAATAGACGCAAATATAGGCTTATTGATTTTAAAAGAACTAAGACGGATATTTTTGCTACGGTTTTAACTTTAGAGTACGACCCAAACCGTACGGCTTTCATCGCTTTAATTCAATATGAAGATGGCGAGAAGAGTTATATTGTTGCTCCTAGAGGCCTTAAAGTTGGGGACAAGGTAGTAGCAGGCGACACAGCAGACATAAAGCCAGGCAATGCCTTGAAACTTAAGTTTATTCCTGTTGGTACTTTTGTTCATAATGTTGAATTAGTGCCTGGAAAAGGCGCTCAGCTTGGCCGTTCTGCTGGTAATATGATTCAGCTTATGGCGAAAGAAAACGGTATGGCCCTTTTGCGGTTACCTTCAGGCGAACTTAGAAATGTTTTTGAAACTTGTATGGCTACTATTGGCCAGGTAAGTAACGTTGACCAGGAAAATGCTAAACTTGGTAAAGCTGGTAGAAAAAGGCATAAAGGAATTCGGCCGACTGTTAGAGGTTCTGTAATGAATCCGTGCGATCACCCACATGGTGGTGGTGAAGGCAAGAGCCCAATTGGTAGACCTGGCCCTGTTACCCCATGGGGCAAACCTGCACTCGGGTATAAAACTCGCAAAAAACATAAATTTTCGGATAAATACATTGTTAAACGCAGAAATAGTAAATAGTTTGTAACTAATAGCCGAAGTGCAGAAAATAGTAAATATTAAGGTAATTAAGGCACGAGAATGGTGAATAATAAAAATTAAAATGTGAAAGTTTAAGGTAATTAAGTAATTGAAGACTATAAACGGTGGTTTCGGCGTAAAAAATGAATAACTAAGTAGTTGAAGTAAAGAAATAACTGAGCAATTAAATAGCTGAAAAATAAATACAAATAATATTTAAAAGCTAAAGAAAGGAGATAGTATGAGCAGGAGCATAAAAAAAGGGCCATTTGTTCAGGAAGTTTTGCTTAAAAGAATAAAAGAGCTTAACGAAAAAAAAGAAAAAAAGGTTCTTAGAACCTGGAGCAGAGCTTCCACAATTTTTCCGGATTTTGTTGGCCATACCATAGCTGTTCACGACGGCAGAAAACATGTGCCGGTTTATGTAACAGAAGATATGGTAGGGCACAAATTGGGCGAATTTGCACCAACAAGAACTTTTAAAGCTCATGCTGGAGCTAAAACTACAAAATAAAAATAATTTAGACTTTGCAGAAAGGAGAAATCTTTAAGATGGAGAACGCGAAAAAGGCAGAGAAAGAAGAAAAGGTTAAAGATTTGGGTGCTGACTTAGTGGCTAAGGCACATGTTAAATATATAAGAATATCTCCCAGAAAAGTTACTGTTGTTCTTGATTTAATAAGGAATAAACCGTTAAAACTTGCTATGGCTATTTTAAAAAACACTCCGAAGTCGGCTTGTGAATATTTAATAAAGCTTTTAAAATCGGCTAGTGCCAATGCTGAAAACAATCACCATATGGACGTTGATAGGCTTTATGTTTCACAATGTTTTGTTACGCCGGGGCCAATCTTAAAGAGAATAAGGCCTAAAGATCATGGGCGTAGCCACAGAATAGAAAAAAGGTCTTCTCATGTTACAATTGCTTTAAAGGAATTTGTAGAATAATTTTGTTTAGAAAAGGAGGTATTATATGGGTCAAAAGGTTAGTCCACATGGGCTTAGAGTTGGCGTTATTAAAGGCTGGAGTTCTGTATGGTACGCTAAAGACAACCAGCTGGCCGACTTAGTTTATGAAGATTATAGACTAAGGAAATTTTTAGGGAAAAGCCTTAAGTCTGCGGGTGTGCCAGAAATTAAAATTGAAAGAGACTCCTCTAAGGTAAAAGTTCATATTCATTGTTCGAAGCCTGGTATAGTAATTGGTAAAGGCGGAACTGAGATTGAAAAGCTTAAAGAAAAATGTGAAAAAATTTTTAAAAAGCCTATTTTTATAAATATCGTAGAGGTTAAGTCGCCAGAAAAAGATGCTCAGCTTATAGCCGAAAACATTGCGATACAGCTGGAAAAGCGTATTTCATACAAAAGAGCTATGAAGCAAGCTATTGGTAAGGCGATGCGCCTTGGTGCCAAAGGCGTTAAAGTTAGGGTCGCCGGTAGACTAAATGGTGCTGAAATTGCAAGAGCTGAGCATTACCACGAAGGTACTATTCCTTTGCAAACTATAAGGGCGGACATCAGCTATGGTTTTAGTGAAGCTAGCACCACTTATGGAAAAATTGGCGTAAAGGTTTGGCTTTACAAGGGCGAGGTTTTAAAGAGGACTTTTGCTCCTAGAAACTTTAAAGACAATACTCGCAAAAAGAGGGAATTCCTCCCTAGAAAAGAGTTTAAAGGAGGATATAAAAGATATGCTAATGCCAAAAAAGACTAAATACAGAAAAATCCAGCGCGGAAGAATGACCGGTAGGGCTAGTCGTGGAAACCTGGTTAGCTACGGAGACTACGGTTTAGCTACAACAGAGCCTGCTTGGATTACTACTAACCAAATAGAAGCGGCACGTGTTGCAATGAACAGATACTGCAAGCGTAGTGGCAGAGTTTGGATAAAAATTTTTCCAGATAAACCAATAACAAAAAAACCTTTGGCTACTCGTATGGGTAAAGGTAAAGGTGCGCCAGAAAATTGGGTTGCTGTGGTTAAGCCAGACAAAGTAATGTTTGAAATTGCTGATGTTTCTTTGTCTACTGCTAAAGAAGCGCTAAGGCTTGCTGCACATAAGCTTCCTGTTAAGTGTAAGTTTGTGTTTAAAGACCCGGCAATGGGAGGCTCTTTGATATGAAAAAAAGTAAAAAAATTAATTACAAAGGGTTAGCTTTGGAAGACTTAAATAAAAAGTTAAAAGATTTTAAAACGGAACTTTTTAACTTAAGATTCCAATTAGTAGTTAATCAGTTGGAAAATCCTTCACGAATAAGGACAGTTAAAAAAGAAGTGGCAAAGATTTTGACTGAAATAAATAGTCAGAAGAAAACTGTGAAAGCTTAGCTAGTAAATTTTTTCGAAGGAGGTATTTAGATGGCAGAAGGCAATCTTCGTGGTAAAAGGAAAGAAAACATCGGCAAAGTAGTAAGCGATAAAATGGACAAAACCGTTGTCGTTTCCATTGAAAATAGTGTTAAACATCCGCTTTATGGTAAAATAGTTAAACGCAGTGTCCGACTTAAAGTACATGATGAAAAAAATGAATGCCATGTTGGCGACAAAATAAAAATCATGGAAACAAGAAAGCTTAGCAAAGATAAATATTGGCGCTTGGTAGAAATTTTAGAAAGAGCAAAATAGTTTTTTGCTTGGTGAAAGGAGGTAAAAAATGGTACAGCAGCAATCTATTTTAAAAGTGGCAGATAACACAGGCGCTAAAGAGATTATGTGTATTAGAGTTCTTGGTGGCACTAAACGTAGGTACGCTAGAATAGGCGACGTTATAGTTGCTTGTGTTAAGAAAGCCAGCCCCGGTGGAATGGTTCCAAAGAGTGAAGTAGTTAAGGCTGTTGTTGTTAGAACTAGTAAGCCGACTCGCAGAGCAGATGGTAGTTACGTTCGGTTTGACGATAATGCTGCGGTTATAGTAGGCAAAGACGAAACAACAATGGTCGGGACTCGTATTTTTGGACCTGTTGCAAGGGAACTTAGAGAAAGAGGATACAACAAGATTTTAAGTTTAGCACCTGAGGTTTTGTAAGGCTGCTTGAGTTTTTTGTGGGAGAAGCCGTAGCTCAATATTTCTTCAATTTTGAGTTTTGTATAAATTGTTTTGGTGGTTTTAAGTTTTTTTGGCCCTCGGGTATATTTTTAAAGAGTTTGGCGCTTTTGTTAGAAGTAAAAAAATTTTAGAAGTTTTGGTATTTTTTAAAGAGGAAGTTGCGATATTTTTAAGAAGGGTGGCTTTTTAGGACATTTACTTTAAGTATTAGCGTTTTTTAGAAGTACTTGTTTTTCTAGAGATTGGAATATTTTTAAGAAAGGAGACTTAATATATGGCACTTAGATTTGGTCAAAAGCCTAAACTGTGTAAATGTAAAGTGCACGTAAAAAATGGTGATACCGTTCTTATGCTAAGCGGAAAAGATAAAGGCAAGAAGGGAAAAGTTTTAGCTGTTAGTCATAAAGAAGGTAAAGTCATTGTTGAAAAATTAAACATGATAACCAAGCACGTAAAACCCGTAAAGATGGGGCAAGAAGGCGGTAGAGTGAAAGCTGAAGGCGCTGTTTATGCTTGTAAAGTGCAGTTAATTTGTCCATCTTGTGGTGAAGGTACTAGAATAGCGCACACTTTTTTAGAGGATGGTACTAAAAAAAGAATGTGCAAAAAGTGTAAAAAAGCTATATAACTAAAAATGTAAGAAAGGAGGAAAGTTTTATTTATGGCAAGAATTAGAGAACTTTATAAAGAAAAAATGGTTCCTGCTTTAAAAGAAAAGTATGGTTACAAAAATATTATGCAGGTTCCTAAGCTTTTAAAGATTATTGTTAGTGTTACCACCGGCGAAGTAAGAGAAAACTCTAAGGTAATAACCTTTATTGCCGGGGACGTTGCCAAAATTACGGGTCAGCAACCTGTTGTTTGTAAAGCAAAAAAATCTGTTGCTAACTTTAAAATTCGTGAAGGGATGAACATTGGTGTGAAGGTTACCCTAAGGGGCAATAAAATGTACGAGTTTTTAGACAGGCTCTTTACATTTGCTCTGCCAAGGGTAAGAGATTTTAGAGGAATTAATCCGAAGTCTTTCGATGGCAGAGGCAATTATAACCTTGGCATAAGAGAGCAACTTATTTTCCCTGAAATTGAGTACGATAAAATAGATAAAATTCGTGGTATGGATATTTGCATAGTAACAACTGCTAAAACAAACGACGAAGCAAAGACTTTGCTTGAAATGTGCGGGGCTCCGTTCAAAAAGCAGTAATAATAACACTTTAGGAAAGGAGAGTTTTTCTTGTGGCTAAAACTTCTTTGAAAGTTAAGCAAAAAAGGGAACCTAAATATAAAACCAGGAAGTACACTCGTTGCAACATTTGCGGAAGACCTCATGCTGTTCTTAGGGACTACGGAATATGCCGTATATGTTTTAGAGTGCTTGCACATAAAGGCCAGATACCTGGTGTTAGGAAAGCAAGTTGGTAATTTTGAAAAAATTAAAAAGGAGGTAAGTTAATTTTGCAGATTACAGATACAATAGCAGATTTGTTAACAAGAATTCGTAATGCATGCACTAGCAAACATGATTTTGTAGATGTCCCTGCTTCTAAAACTAAAAAATCTATAGTTCAAATCCTCTTGGATGAGGGGTACATCGCTAAATATTTTTTGCTGGTAAAAAATAAGCAGCGTATTATTAGAATTCGGCTGAAATACACATCTAGTAAAAAGCCTGTTATTGCAGGAATTAAAAGAGTTTCTAAACCTGGCCTTAGAATTTACACAGGCGTTGAGGACATGCCAAAAGTAATTAGAGGCCTTGGAATAGCTATAATATCTACTTCTAAAGGCATAATGACAGACAAAAATGCAAGACGTGAAAACGTTGGTGGAGAAATAATGGCCTATGTTTGGTAGGTAAATTTAAAAAGAAAGGAGGAGTTTTAAAATGTCTAGAATTGGTATTAAACCAATTAGTATACCCGAAGGTGTTACAGTAGGTTTAAAAGATGGTCTTATTACCGTTAAAGGAAAGAACAGTGAGCTTACTTACACTTTTCACCCGAACATAAAAGTCGAAATTCAGGATAAAAGTATTGTTGTCTCCAGAAAAAATGACAATAAACTGAATAGATCTTTACATGGGCTTACAAGAAGTTTGATTTTTAATATGGTGGAGGGTGTAACAAACGGCTTTAAAAAGGTTTTGGAAGTTAATGGTGTTGGTTACAGAGCCCAAAAGCAGGGAAAAGAGTTAGTTTTAAATCTAGGGTATTCCCACCAGGTAAAAATCCCTGAAGTAGAGGGGATCACGCTTTCTGTTGAAGGCAACAACAAAGTGATAGTAAGTGGCGCAGACAAGCAAAAGGTTGGTCAGGTAGCCGCTGAAATAAGAGAGAAACGCCCGCCTGAGCCGTATAAGGGTAAAGGAATTAAATACGAAAATGAGCATATTCGACGTAAAGAAGGTAAGGCCGGTAAAGGCAAAAAGTAGTAAAATAGTCTAGCTTGATTTTTTTAGGAAGGAGGAAAGCTTTTAATGGTTAAAATAGAATCAAGGAATGATTTAAGAAAAGTCAGGCACAAGAGGGTAAGATGCAAAATAAAAGGGACTGCCAGTGTTCCAAGACTTAATGTCTTCAGGTCTAGTAAGAATATTTTTGCGCAAATAATAGACGACGAAAAAGGAAAAACTTTAGTTTCTGCTTCTAGCATAGACAAAGAGTTTAAAAAGCCCGAAGGTTCTGGTAAAGTTAATTGTGCGTTAGAAGTAGGTAAAATGGTTGGTAAAAGAGCTTTAGCTAAAGGCATTAGCGAAGTTGTTTTTGACCGTGGTGGTTACGATTACCATGGTAGAGTTAAGGCTTTAGCTGATGGTGCGCGTGAAGCTGGTTTAAAATTTTAAATTTAAAAGATGAGAGGTGATTTTTTAGTGAGGTCTGGTCCTTTAGCTAAGGAAAATACTGATAGTGAATTTAAAGAAAAAGTTGTTTCTATAAATAGGGTCTCTAAGACTGTTAAGGGTGGTAGAATATTTAAGCTTAGTGCGCTTGTTGTTGTAGGCGACGGCAAAGGAAAAGTAGGTTTTGGAGTAGGTAAAGCTTCTGAAACTTCTGACGCTATAAAAAAAGGAATTGATGAAGCAAAGAAGAATTTAGTAGAAATTTCTTTAAGAAATAATACTATTCCTCATGAAGTGATTGGTGAATTTGGAGCCGGTAAGGTGTTGATGAAGCCAGCAGCACCGGGTACGGGTGTGATTGCTGGTGGAGCTGTTCGTGCTATTGTAGAAGCTTTAGGAATTAAAGATATTAGAACAAAAGCTTTGCGTTCGAATAATCCTTACAATGTTGTAAGAGCGGCTATGAAAGGCCTTATGGCGCTTAGAAACGCTTCTGAAATAGCTACAGTTAGGGGCAAGTTGGTTAAAGAAATATTGTAGTTTTTTAAGTTTTCTTAGGGGTTTCGTTTTTTGGTTCTTTGTTGAAATTTTTTTAGTTTTCCCCTTGACTGTTTCAATCTGTTTTAGTAAGTCTAGTATTTAGATTTTTCTTTGAAAATTTAAGCTTTCATTTAAGCAATGTTTTTCTTTATTTTTTAGTTTTACTAAAAGCTTTTTGGCACAAGAAATTAAATTTTAGGGTAATGTCAGTTTTATCTCACGTTTTTGTGTTATTGCTTTGAGGTTTACTTTAGTTAACTGAACTTTGAAATTTATTTTTGAAGGTTTATAGCGTTTTTTAGTGGTGCTGCTAAAATTATCTTTTCCCAAGATTTTAAGTCAGCAATTACTGACACAAACGGTTTAATGCTGGGATCTTATTTGAAAACAAGAGTTTTTGTGGGCAGGGCTTTTTCTGGTTAATATTTTGGAATTTTGCTTTGAAAATTTAAGTTGTTTAACTTTTGGTGTTTTTATTTAGTTCCTTTACGTAATGTTTTTTACGTCTATGGTATAAGCGTTTCTTTTTTTCAGGGCCTAGTGTCGGAAGTTTAAAATGTTTTAGAATCTTAGAAAGTGGCGACTAAGTGGTTTTGAATGAACAAGGTTTTATTTTAAAGAGAATTTTCTTTGAACGTTTCTTGGTTTATATTTGACCAAACAGCAATGTTTTTTAAGCAGAAAAGAGTACCTAGAAGTTTACTTTATAGAAAGGAGGAGAGTTTTTAGTGGGTAATGTTACTGTCACTTTAAGGAAGAGTCTTATTGGCTATAAAAAAGATCAAATAGCTACAGCACATGCCCTAGGACTAAAAAAAGTTGGTGATGTTAGCGTACAGCCTTTGAATGGTCAAACAAGAGGGAAATTACTTAAAATACAGCATCTAGTTAGTGTTTCTGAACACTAAAAATTTTAAAAAGTTAGGAGGTGAAAGTTTTATGAATTTGTGTGATCTTCGTCCGGCGGCTGGCTCAAAAAGAATTGCTAAAAGAATAGGTCGAGGCATAGGCTCTGGCCAGGGAAAAACTTCTGGTAAAGGCCATAAAGGGCAAAATGCTAGGTCCGGAGGTGGTGTAAGGCCAGGCTTTGAGGGCGGTCAAATGCCTTTACAAAGAAGAGTCCCAAAAAGAGGGTTTAACAATATTTTTAGGAAAGAAAAAGCTATTGTTAACCTGACTTTGCTCAATAGATTTGAAGATAATTCTACTGTTGACACTGAGACTTTAATAAAGTCTGGAATTATAAAAAAAGCACCATATGGAGTAAAAATTTTAGCTTTAGGCGAAATAACTAAAAAATTAACTGTTAAAGCACAGGCGTTTTCTAAGGAAGCTCTACTTAAAATAGAGAAAATTGGCGGAAAGGCTGAGGTGGTTTAATTTGTTTAAGACAATAGTAAATGCGTTTAAAGATTCAGATATGCGTAAAAAGATGTTCTTTACCCTTATGATTATTATAATTTTCCGCATTGGTTCTGTTATTCCTGTCCCGTTTCTTGATGCAGATGTTTTAAGGCAATTGATGAATAATGCTACCACCGGAGACAATGCTGGCTCTTTCTTTGGTATGATGAACATGTTTTCTGGTGGAGCTTTTGCCAAAGGGACTTTGTTTGCTCTTTCTATTCAGCCCTCAATTAACGCTTCTATAATAATGCAGCTTTTGACGGTTATTATTCCTTCTTTGGAAAAAATGAGTAAAGAAGGCGAAGAGGGAAGAAAAAAGATGGAGGGAATACAGCGTTACTTAACTGTTGCAATTGGTGTTTTGCAGGCCTTTATGTATTACTTGTGGCTTAGGAATAGTGGCGTTGCTCTTTATAGAGACGGTTTTGCAGGCACGTTAACCGCTTTTATAATTGTAATGGTTTTAACGGCTGGTACGGCGCTTATTATGTGGATGGGCGACCAAATTAACGATAAGGGTATTGGCCAGGGAACTTCTATTATTCTTTTTGCGGGTATGGTTGCTCGTTTACCAATGTTGGTTCAAGTTTTGTGGGGATACTTAGATGTTGCTATAAAGTCGGGTGGCCAAACTGGTGCTACTTACGATATGCTAAAAAATTCAATGGGTGGCAGAGACCCGTGGCTGTTTTATATTTTCGTTCCTCTATTTTTAGTAATGTATTTTACAATGATGTGGTTAATTGTTTTTACAAATAATGCAGAACGCAGAATTCCTATTCAGTACGCAAAAAGAGTTGTTGGAAGAAAGCTTTATGGTGGTCAAAGTACACATATACCTGTAAAGTTTAGTGGCTCTGGTGTTATGCCTGTTATATTTGCACAGTCTATACTTTCCTTGCCTTCAGCGGTTCAAACGGTTATGGGGGAAGGACGTGCACCAGAATGGCTCCGAAATGTAAATAAGGCACTTTTACCAACGGGGTGGATCTACCCAACTATTTATTACGTATTAATTTTGTTCTTTGCGTATTTTTATTTGTCTATTCAATATAACCCTGTAGAGATGGCGAATAATTTAAGACAGAGTAGCGGAATAATTCCTGGGATGAGGCCAGGTAAACCTACCAGCGACTTTATTGAAAGAGTCCTTTCTAAGATTACCCTCATGGGAGCTATTTTCCTTGGACTGGTTGCTGTACTACCATTTATATTTAGTGATTTAACTTATATGCATGGTACTACTTTCTTGGGTGGAACTTCAATAATCATAATGGTTGGTGTTGCGCTTGAGACTGTTAAGAATTTGGAGTCTCAGATGATGATGAGGCATTATAAAGGGTTCTTAAATTAGAGTTTTTGGTCCTTTACTTTTTCCTCTTTGTTTTTTCTTTTTTTATTTGTATACTTTGAGTATTAAAAAAAATAGTTTGTGTGGTTATGTATATTTTTAGGTTTTATGATTGTTAGTCTTTAATTTTTAGTTTTTGGCTCTTGAGTTAATATTTTTTTGATGTTGTTTTTTAATTTTTAGTTTTTAGCTATTAAATAAAAAATATTTTTTACAATAACTTTTTAAAGAAATGAGAGTCGACTTAGAAAAAAGGTAGACTTGGTTTTATGAGAATGAATGTAGTTTTTCTTGGGCCACCTGGTGCCGGAAAGGGAACCCAGTCGGCAATGGTGGCGGAATATTTTAAAATGGGTTATATATCTACTGGGAATATCATGCGCGCAGCGCTTAAGAGCGGTTCTGAGCTTGGAAACTTAGCTAAAGGGTATATTGAAAAAGGTGAACTTGTACCTGATGAATTAGTTATTCGTTTGATTAAAGAAGTTCTTAATTTAAACCCTGTAGAAAATGGGTATATCTTAGACGGTTTTCCAAGAACAATAGCTCAGGCTGAGGCGCTGGACAATATGGGGATGAATATAGATAAAGTAATATTTTTAGATGCAACAGAAGACACTATTCTTGCTCGTATGTCTGGTCGCCGTGTTTGCGAATCTTGTGGTAAGAGTTACCATTTAATAAGTAAACCTCCTAAAGAAGATGGTATTTGCGACAGGTGCAGTGGCACCCTCGTTAAGCGCACAGATGACATTTTAGAAACCATAGTAGAGCGCCTTAAGGAATACCACAAAAAAACGGAGCCCCTTAGGCAGTTCTACATAAAAAAAGGTAAGCTTAAACTAATAAACGGTGATGGAACAATTGATGAAATACAGGGAAAGATTATTAGTGCTTTAAAAGAGGGGAATTAATTTTTGGTTGTACTAAAGAGCAAAAGAGAAATAGAAGTTATGAAGTCTGCTGGAAGAATTGCAGCGACTGCATTAAAACTTGCAGGCGAAAGTGTTAAGCCAGGTGTTTCTACCCTAGAGCTCGATGAAATTATAAAAAATTATATAATCAAAGAAAGAGCTGTCCCCTCTTTTTACAATTATGGAGGTTTCCCTGGAAATTCTTGCATTTCCGTTAATAATGTAGTCATCCATGGTATTCCCAGTAAAAATTTAATTTTAAAGTCCGGAGACATCGTGAGTATCGATGTAGGAGCATATTACAAAGGCTTTCATGGTGATACAGCCTGGACTTTTAAATGCGGTGAGGTAGGTGAAGATGTTCAAAATCTTTTAGATGCAACGCGTGGTGCTTTAAAAAGAGGAATAGAAAAGGCAGTAATTGGAAACAGGATCGGAGATATTTCCCAGGCTATACAGAATTTTGTTGAAAGTAAAAAATGTAGTGTAGTTACTGACTTTGTTGGCCATGGCGTAGGCACAGAACTTCATGAGGACCCTATTGTTCCAAACTATGGAAAAAAAGGTACAGGGCCAAAACTTTTAGAAGGTTTAGTGATTGCTATAGAGCCAATGGTAATAATGGGTAGCACAGGTGACGTAAAAGTTTTAGATGATGAGTGGACTACTGTTTCAGTTTCCGGTAAATTTGCTGCTCATTTTGAAAAAACTGTTGCTATAACTAAAGATGGCCCAGTTATACTTACTACAGCGGGGTAAAAATTTTTTAAGCGATATTTTTGCTAGCAGGGTACGATAACCTAAGTTCTACAAAATAAAAGCGACTTTAGGCATAAACCATTTCAAAGCAAAAAGTAAATGTTTAAGGTTTTTGACATTTATGAGTTCTAAGGAATCTAAGATTTATTTAGTAGAGTCGGTGAGAAGGGAATAAAGGTACTTTGTTTGGCTTTTTAAATTTTTGATTTTGCGGTATTTTTTGCTTTATCTGTGGAAAAAATGTCTTGGAAAGTTTTTGTTAGTTTTTGAAAGAGTTTAAAGTGGCGGTCCTGTTTTTTTGTTAGTATGGGTTTTTGATTTTTTTGGTACATCGTTTTTTTGTTTTTATGTTTTGTTTTTACAACTATTTTTGCTAAAATTGTTTTACTTTTTTTGAGTATTAGTTAAAAGGTTTTTTATGGACTTAGTTAAAGGACTTGTAGTTAAAGCAAAGGCAGGAAGGGATAAAGACCAATTTTTTGTGGTTTTAGGTTTTTCTGGTAAAGAGGCCGTTATTTGTAACGGCAAACGGCGTACTCTTTTAAAGCCAAAGAAAAAAAATATTAAACATTTGGCGCTTACAAGTACAGTTTTAGGCCCTGAAGAACTAAACTCAGACAAAAAAATAAAGAAAGCTTTAAATAAGTTTGGAAAAATATAGTTTTTGTGGTATAAATTAAGTACACATTTGTTTTAAAGAGTGGTGATATATTTTGGCTAAGCAGGATGTTATTGAGCTTGAGGGTACTGTGGTTGATTCTTTACCAGGTGCTCAGTTTAAAGTGGAGTTACCTAATAAAGCGGTAATCTTGGCACATATATCGGGAAAGCTTAGAATGAATTATATAAAGATTTTGCCAGGAGACAAGGTCACCGTTGAAATGTCCCCAAACGATTTAACAAAGGGTAGGATTACTTGGCGGGCAAAGTAGGTTTGTTCCCTTGCTTTCCTGTTTAATACCTTAGTGAAGGGAGAGTTTTTATGAAAGTTAGGCCTTCTGTAAAAAAAATGTGTGAAAAATGTAAAATTATTAAAAGACATGGTAAAATAATGGTAATATGTGAAAATCCAAAACATAAACAAAGGCAAGGTTAGTTAAGGAGGTTAGTTTTTTATATGGCGCGTATAGCAGGCATAGATTTACCTAGAGACAAGCGCATAGATATTGGTCTTTCTTATATTTTTGGTATAGGCAGAAAAACGGCTAGTAAAATATTGAGTGAAACGGGCGTTGACCCTTCAATACGGGTGCGTGACCTTGATGAAGACGATGCTACTAAAATTCGTACCTATATAAGTAAGAACTGTAAAGTTGAAGGTGACCTTAGAAGAGATATTGCGTTTGATATAAAAAGGCTTATAGAAATTGGATCTTACAGAGGTGTACGTCACCGTAAAAAATTGCCGGTACGTGGGCAGAGGTCTAAAACAAATGCTCGTACTAGGAAAGGTCCTAGAAAAAATGCTATTGCGGCTAAAAAATCTTAATGAAGGGGGAGGAAATTTTTTAAATTATGGCAATTCAAAAAAATGTTAAAACTAAAAAAAGAAGAGATAGAAAAAATGTTGCTTCTGGTAAGGCACATATACAAGCGAGTTTCAACAATACTATAGTTACTATTTCTGATGAAGCTGGTAATGCTATTTCTTGGGCAAGTGCTGGTGAGCTGGGCTTTAAAGGCTCAAGGAAGTCTACTCCTTTTGCTGCACAATCAGCTGCTGAGACTGCAGCCAAAGGCGCTATTGAACACGGAATGCAAAACGTCGCTGTTTATGTTAAAGGGCCAGGTTCTGGCAGAGAGGCTGCAGTTAGGGCATTGCAAACTGCGGGGCTGAATGTTACTTTAATAAAAGACGTTACACCAATTCCGCACAATGGTTGTAGACCACCGAAGCGCAGAAGAGTATAGTTTTTATTTATTTATAATGGAGGTGTTTAAAAGTTAATGGCTAGATACACGGGAGCAGTTTGCAGGCTTTGCAGAAGAGAAGGCCAGAAGTTATTTTTAAAGGGAGATAGGTGCTTTACTGGAAAATGTTCTGTTTCCAGAAGAAGTTATGCGCCTGGTCAGCACGGTCAAGGTAGATCTAAACCTTCTGAGTATGGGTCTCAGCTAAGGGCGAAGCAGCTGACTAAAAGAGTTTATGGCGTGTTAGAAAAGCCTTTTCGTACTTCTTATGAGAGAGCGAAAAAACGCGAAGGCAAAGTTGGTGAGCAGCTTTTAGTTGTTCTGGAGTCTAGGCTAGACAATATTGTCTACCGTTTGGGTTTTGCGGAATCTAGACCGCAGGCTAGGCAATTAGTGGAACACAGATTCTTTTTGGTAAATGGTAAAAGGGTCAACATTCCTTCTTTTTTGGTAAAGCCTGATTCTGTAGTGTCCGTTGCAGACAAGAAACAGCAAACTAGTATTATGAAAAAGATTTTAGAAGCTAAGTCTAGTAAAGTAGTACCAGCTTGGCTTGAATGCAATAAAAATAAGTTTGAAGGTAAAATGCTTTCTTACCCTGAACGTTCTGACATCGACCTAGATGTTGAAGAAACGCTTATCGTTGAGCTTTATTCTAAAGTTTAGATCTTGTTTTTTGTGCTTATTTTCTGGCATATGATTACCGAGGTTAACTTTTGTGTGAGGCTGATTTTTGAGGGGAGTTATTTTAATAATGATAGAAATAGAAAAACCTTATTTTACAACGGTGGAAGAGTCTGAGGATGGGTCTTACGGGAAGTTCATTATAGAGCCTCTTGAAAGGGGGTTTGGGAATACTCTTGGCAATCCTTTAAGGAGGGTGCTCCTGTCTTCTTTGCAGGGAACGGCAGTTACCTCAATAAAAATTGACGGAGTAGTGCATGAATTTTCTTCTGTGCCTGGTGTTAAAGAGGATGTAACACAGATTGTTCTTAATGTTAAAGGAATTGTTGCTAAGCTTTACTCGGATGAGCCAAAGACTCTAGAGATTGTGGCTAGTGGTCCATGCGTAATTAGGGCCAAGGACATCAAAGTAGACTCAGAAGTGGAGATTATTAATAAGGAACATGTAATTGCTACTTTAAACGAGGATGCAAAAAATTTTCGCATGGAACTTATTTTGGAAAAAGGGCGTGGTTATGTTTCTGCGGATAGAAATAAAGAATTAAGGAGAAATAAAATTCTAGGAGAAATCGCTGTAGATTCTATTTTTACCCCTGTTGTTAAGGTGAATTATAGTGTTGAAAATACCCGTGTTGGGAAAATTACAGACTACGACAAGCTTTCTCTTGAAATTTGGACGAATGGTATTTTAAAAGCGAGGGAAGCGCTATCTATGGCGGGCGCTATTTTAGTTGAGCACTTGAATCTTTTAGTGCGTGAGGAAGACCTTAATAATGTAGTTAGAATAACTGAGAGACCTTCTGTAGAGAAAAAAGTTGAAAAGGGTTTGGTTATTAGCACTATTGATGACCTTGATCTTTCAGCTCGGTCTTATAATTGCCTTAAAAGGGCAAATATTGAAACGATTGATCAGCTTTTAAATACTAGTAAGAGCGCTTTAGAGCATGTTCGTAATTTTGGTAAAGTTTCTATAGATGAAGTCATTAGTAAATTAGCCGCTTATGGCTATTCATTAAAAGAAAACGACGATGAAGAAAGTAATTGATTTTTTAAGAAAGTGAGGTTTTTTGTATGCCTGGAACTAGAAAATTAGGCAGAGATTCTGCTCATAGGCTGGCTATGTTAAGGGCTATGGTTACGTTTTTACTTGAAAAAGGTAAAATAGAAACTACAGTGTACAGAGCTAAGGAAGTTCGCTCGTTAGCAGAAAAATTTATTACGCTTGCTAAGGTGAATAATCTTCATAATAAGCGTTTGGCTCTTGGTTTTATTACGAAAGAAGATGTAGTTTCCAAGCTTTTTAATGAAATTTCACCTAGGTATGCTAGCAGAAATGGTGGTTATACTAGAATAACGCACTTAGGTCCAAGACGTGGCGATTCCGCTAACATGGCGGTTATTCAGTTAGTTTAGTTGGTATGTATATACACTTTTAGTCGTGAACAATTTTGTCCTTGCGGTTTTTATTTTTTGCAAGGGCAGTTTTTGTTTTTAAATAAATAGCAATTTTGCATTGCAGTGTGAAAATTGGGTAAATATAGAAAAATTTTCAGCATAAAGCAGGAAAAGTTTCCCTAATATGCTATGGGACCGAATGAAGCAATAGCTTAGTTCAAATTTTTAAACTAAAAAATAAAATTTTAGTAAATTTGTTAGTTAGAACTTACCAAATGAATTAGACTTATATATTCATTTAGTAAAAAACTTAGTTCTTTATAAAAAATATACCCCGCCTATAACACAGATTTTTGTAGCTAAGGAGTTTTCATGGTGATACAAAAATTAGATAAAAAGAGTTTAAGTAGTGTGTTTTTTCTAATTTGTAACTTTTTGAGCTTTAGTATTTGCAATTATTTTATTCAATGCGCTTGGTCCGATTCTAGCATAGTTCAATTAGTGACAGATATATAACAAACTAGATAAATAAAAATTTCAGAAATTAAAATTTTATAATTCCAAGAGAATAGTGGATCTTACAAATTTATTTTTTTTTATAAAATAAATTCTACCACTTAGGTTTAACTGGCTTTGGTACTATTTTTAGTTTGTTTATTGGCAAATCGTTTATTAAATATTAATAAACGAGAGTTTATATTTTGTTAACACAAAAGTCTTATTATATTAACAATACCGTTAAAATATAAGAATAGTGAAAAGATTAGGCAAAATTAAGCCTTTATATTATTTATTTAAGAGAAATGTATTCAAAAAATACGTCCTTTTATAGATTGCACCTATTTAAATTTTTAGATTTTCATTGTACACATTAAAATTTTGTAAATTATAATTTTAACTATAAAACCACATAAATTTATTTTTTACACTATATTTTTAAAATAAAATTATTTTAATTATTTCATAAAAAATTTTTATTGTTTTAGCTATTGCAAAAGCGTTTATGTGCAGCGGACAAAACTATAGCGATTTTTAAAATCTAAAAGTTATAGCCTAGGATAGACAAATTTTCAAAATTTGCACTTTCCTTTATGAAATAAGTTTTTTTTGCTTAAATATATACCCATCTTTGGTACTACCGTGCTTAACTCCTGCCTCTTTTACATTGCCTTAAAAATTAGGGAACTTTTTTCATAGACTTTCTAAATATCTATGAATATTTCTTGCTCCCCTTTGGCCATCGAAACAGGCTTTTGCAACAGTAGAAGGCCCGAGCACTACATCTCCGCCAGCAAAAATTTGTGGAATTTTTAAACTTTGACCTTGTTCATTTATTAGCAAACTGCCGTCTTTTTCGTACAAAAGGCTGTTACAGGGTTCCCCACAAAAAATTTTACTGGACTTTGCCCCAGCACATATTACTACTATATTGACATTTATTTTAAAATAAGAATTTGTTATTTCAGAAAAAGTTTTACGCCCACTACTATCTAAAACGTCTAATAGTTTATTTTTTGTACAAACAATTTCATTTACTTTATTGCCAGAACTGCTTACAAAACTTTTAACATTAGTTAGCATTACAAACTCTATGTTTTCCTCTAAAGCTTTTTTTATTTCATCTTTATTTGCCAATAATTCTTCTATAGATCTTCTATAAATTAAGTACACTTTTTTTACATTTTTTAATTTTTTTGCAGCACGAGCAACATCAACTGCTACATTTCCGCCACCTATTATGGCTATATTTTCTACTTTTTCACGTTCGAAATAAGATTCTCTCTCATTTTTTAACATAAGCAAAAATTCAGTAAAACTAAAAATATTTTTTAAATTTTCGCCCTCAACTTTTAATCTATTCGGTGTCCATGCCCCTGTAGCTAAAAATATAGCATCGAATTTTTCTTTTTTTAAAATATCTAAAAGTTTGATGTCTTTTCCTATGTTTACATTAGTCTTAATTTTTATTCCAAAATCAAAAATTTTTTTTATTTCATTTTTTAAAAAAGTTTTTTCTAACCGGTAATTTGGTATGCCGTAATAAAGCATACCGCCGGCATTTTTCCTTTTTTCATATACAGTCACTTCATAATTTAATTTTCTAAGATAAACTGCACTACTTAAACCAGCTGGTCCTGAACCAACAATGGCAACTTTTTTGCCTTTAATTTTTGGTAGTATGTCTATATTTTTAAAACTAAACTCTTTATTTTGGCAAAAATTAGCCAAAAAATTTTCCAGCACACTAATTCTGACGGGATTGCTTCGCCTTCCCCTCACGCAAGCACCTTCACACTGTTTTTCTACCGGGCATACAAGTGAACAAATCGCAGGGAAAAAAGATTTTTCTTGAATTAAATTAAAAGCTTCAAAAAATTTTTGTTCTTTTATTTTTAATATGAATTCAGGGATATCGATGCCAAGAGGACAATTTTTTTTGCACATCTTGCTAGGGCAGCTTAAACACCTATTTGCTTCTTCTACTGCTAATTCTTTTCTTAATAAAAAGCCTCTTGAAGAAACTTTTCCCGAATAGTTACTGATATTTCCTCTCTCTACCATACCAATCAATTTAAAAAATAATTCCTAATCTACGATATTATATATTAAAAGTTTATATTTTTATTAATTTTTAGCTCATAATTTTTTTAAAACCAAAAAGTTTTTCTAAAGGCAGGGGCCTTTAAACATATATAAATTGTAACTTAAATATAAAAAATAAAAAAAACTCTTGACTTTTTTAAGCAAATAAACTATAATTTACTCGTTGTCAGTCGAATCTGGCATAAAATTATTATATTAAAAGGAGATGTTTTTTATGGCTAAAACACAAGTTACAATTGACGATACAAAATTGTCTTCCGGTGGTATGAAGATGGAAGTTGAAGGGGAAATGGTAACACTCCAAAACGACGGTGATCATGCTTTTAAGTGCGAAGTTAACGGCAAGGAATATAAGTTTTCAGACGACGAAATTGCTGCTATGCTTCATGATCAGTTAAAATCTGGAAGATAGTATTTCTTAAAAAACAAATTTAAAATGTCAAAAAATGCAACGTGTTTTTTTATCTCGTTGCATTTTGCTTTTATATATTAAGGAACAATAACTTTTTAAAGCTTTCGGTGGTTAATAATTAGCAAAGCTAAAACTGGATATTTTACATCAACTCATTTTTTATCAGAGAAAAGCAAGGGCAATGTAAAAATTAAATAGACGCCATAAATTCATAGAATTTACTAATTTTATATTTTTTACTTTCCCAATATTTTATAATTTTTTCAGACTTATAAAGTTACTCTTTTATATGTGCCAAATTTTAGTATTACCTTAAATTGTCTAAATTTAAACCTTAAGTTTTTTAAAAGTTTATATACATAAATATACTTAATTTTTGTGGTAGAACATAGAGAATTAAATTCATGTGGTTTTATAATTGAACTATTATTCAAAAGATTATAGCATTAGTGGCTTTTTTCGTTACCCCTCTTGCTTTTTCACCACTTCTTTTGCTATAATATACTTATAAATTTACTTGTTTTTGGCGGTAATTTTGTATGTTACTAAAAAAGTTTAACAGTTTAGCTTTGCTTTTTGGGCTTATTGGAAGTTTAGAATGCCAGGGTGTAAGTGGCGCCGGGAAAGTTTCCCGTGTTAAAGATAATTATATCTATATTTCAGGCAATGAAAAGAGATGTAAAAGAAGTGATGAAAAAGCTAACGCTTTATTAAGTACAGTAAAAAAGAAGCTAGAAAAAACTAAGGATTTTATTTATGAAAATTCTGGTGTTGTAGCAAGCACGGCAACCTTAGGATTGCTGACCCCAGCGGCTGTATATGCAGGATGTAAATTGGGGCAACGTTATTTTAATAAAAATTGTGAAACGCCAACGACTGATGTTAAGCTAGAACATCCAGTAAAAGACAAGATGGATACTGAAGTACCTGTTGACCCCGCAAATAGCAAAGAAAATATTGAAAACGGTGAGAAAACTAGGGCCGGCAATCATGCTTTGACGAAAGATAATACAACCTCAGCCAATTCTTCTGAAGGAAAAAACTCTAACCAGTCCAGCGCTAATAATGCAAAAGGCGAAAATGGTGCTAAAGAAATCGCTAAAGATATAAATTCTACCGCTAATAATGGCGAAGTTTTAAATTCTTCAAAGAATGTTAACACGCTGGGTGCAGACGAAAATTTAAACAAAAAGTCAGTATTTTTAGGAGTTTATTCTGAACCGATTATATATTTATTACTTAAACTAACACCACAAAACTGGGGTTGCCAAAAATGGTGGTACGATTTTTGGCACTACGAAAATGGTCGCTTTTCCGAGCCTTTTAAGTTAATATTAGCAGGGATTTTGTGGGTAGAGTTTTTACTGGATATTTTACTTTTTATAGGGACTGTTCGTAGTTACATCTATTATTGGATACGTAGAAGTTTACATATAAATGCACACATAAAGGTTGCTAAAACATTTCTTAACCTTTTTTGCCCTACAGCTAGTCGATTAATGGGTATATTTTGTGAGTCGTTGTTTATACCAATAAGTGGTAAGAAAATTGCAATAAATAGGAAAGACCGGTTAGTAGGGGCAATTCTAGGGTATTATGCCTTTAATTGGAGTGTTCAATCACATAACAAGGGAAATATACTATTAAGTAATGCTTTTCAAAAAAGTCTTTAATTACTTTAAGCTCAATAGTTGGTGTGTTATTTAGGTTTATTTTATTTTAAGTGAAAAATTTAAAGTTTGTTTTAAGAAATAGAAAAGTTGTTTAGTGAGCACTATTTTGTTTATAGCTCTTATTTTTTACTAACAAAAAGATTGATTTTTGGCAGAGCTGTAAAACAAGCAGTTTAATGTAAATTTTTAAAGTTTTACTGCTGTTATTGTTTAATATGTGTAGTTTTCGCGTATACTTGTGTGTTTTTAATACACACAAGTTTTAGTGCTAATTTAAGCAAGGAAAAATTTAGGAAAATTGCTGATCTTTACCTATTTTTAAAAACCCACTTTATCTACTTTTTAAACTGTTGTAACATGTCTTGCATGAGCAGAATAAAAGTTTTAGATAAACATCTAGCAGAATTAATAGCAGCAGGCGAAGTGGTAGAAAGGCCAGCTAGCGCAGTTAAAGAAATGTTGGAAAATTCTATCGATTCCGGTGCTAACAAAGTAACGGTGAAAATAAGCTGCGGTGGTGTAAAGATGATCCAGGTTACAGATAATGGATCCGGCATAGAAAAAGAAGACGTAAAAAAAGCTTTTTTAAAAAATGCCACTAGCAAGTTAAAGACTGAAGAGGACCTTTTTAAAATAGCAACTCTTGGTTTTAGAGGGGAGGCTTTAGCGTCTATTTGCGCTGTTTCTAAAGTAGAAATGGTAACTAAAACAAAAGGCGAAAAATATGGGACGCACTACCAAATTGAAGGCGGGGAGGAAATTCTTTTTGAAGAAGGATCTTGCCCTGTAGGTACAACAATAATTGTTAAAGATCTTTTCTTTAATGTTCCTGCTAGAATGAAATTTTTAAGTAGTAATTCCCATGAAGGGAATCTGGTTTCTAAGGTGGTAGAAAAAGTTGCTCTTTCTCACCCAGAGGTAAGTTTTAAATTTTTTAAAGATAAAAAAGAAGAACTTAATACTTTAGGAGACAACAATGTAGACTCTGCTATATATTCAGTTTATGGAAAAAAATTTTTAGAGAGTCTAGTCCCTGTAAATTACAAAGAAGGTGAACTTAAAGTCTTTGGGTATATAACAAAACCTGAATGTTCATCTGCCTCTAGACATTCACAGGTGTTTTTCATAAATAAACGGTATGTTAAGTCAAATATAATAAAAACAGCGCTAGAAGAAAGCTACAAAGGTTTTTCCATGGTTGGAAAATTTCCCTCGTGCGTTTTATATTTAGACCTGCCTTTTGATTTTCTAGATGTAAACGTTCACCCAGCCAAAACAGAAGTTAAATTCAATAACGATAAATCTGTTTACAATTTAGTGTATTATGCTGCAAAAAATGCTTTAAACAGTTTAAGTTCTAACTTTTTTTCTTCTGCACAAAATTATAAGCACTCTAATAATTTTTCTTCTTTAAAAGGGAATAGACTCCAAAAAAGAGATAAAGACTTAATAAATTTTGAAAAAAATATACTAGAAAAATATGTAAGCAGAAGCTTTGACTCAAAAAGCCTTAACGAAAAAGCTCCCGAAAATAGCAACTTAAAAGCTAATTTTTTTAAAGACTTAAGTAAGAACAATGAATTGCCAGATGTAGAAGGGAAGGCGTCAACATTGATTTCTAGTGGTGTACTTGAAGATAATGAGAAAAAGGCAAAAAATAATCCTTTGGACGACAATAGCGAAAGAGAAGAAGAAAGCTTTTCTTTTATTAGAGAAGTGAAAATGAATAAGCAAAAACGACTTACGGGCACTTTTTTGTTGGATAGGGATATAGTGAAGGAAGTGGAAAAGGATCTTTTAGAAAACAATAAAAGAAATAGAACAACAGAGAAATTAATTACTAACGATATTTTAAATAAAGGTGCCAAAAAAGAAGAAAAAGAAGAATTAAATACAGAAAAGGCTAAACTTTATGAAAATACAAAGCAACAGATTTTGCCGAAGTTTAGTGAAAAAGAGACTTTATTTTTAGAAGATGAAATTTTAAATTCCGCAGTTAAAGACGACAAAATACTTAGAGAGGAAATAGACAAAAAGTTAATTGGAGAGGCTTTTAAAACGTACATAATTTTGCAAATTAGTAAAGATAAGATGATTTTTATAGACAAACACGCTGCCCATGAAAGATTAATATATGAAAAATTAGTAAAAGAAAAGCACAAAGAAAATAATCAAATATTGTTAGAATCTATAACTTTAAACTTAAACAAAGATGAATACGAGTTAACTTTAGAAAATAAAAAAGTCTTCTTGGATTTAGGATTTTTAATAGAAGACTTTGGAAAAAATATGGTCGTAATAAGAAGTGTTCCTCTTTGGATCGAAAAAAAAGATATAAAAAACACAGTAATGGGCTTAATTGGGGATCTCTTAGAGAATAAAAAAAAGATAGGTGCTGAAAAACTAGATTGGATCTATAAAAATATGGCTTGTAGAGCGGCGGTTAAGGCAAACGATGTATCTAAACGCGAGGAACTTATCGCCCTTGTTTTAGATATAAAGAAAAATAGCATTAAGTACTGCCCACATGGAAGACCTGTTTACTTTATTTTAAACAAGCTGGACCTTGAAAAGAAATTTTTTAGGAAATGAAATAGTGAAAAATTAAATCAGTTTTATTATTTAAGTGGAATATTTAAAATGTTATAGAGTTTTCGTCCGTTTAAGAGTCATTTGGTGTTGTTGCGCTTGGCTTATTGTTAAACTTTTGACCATAAACACTGGAGCTAAAAATGATCTTTTAGTAAAAATAAGATAGTTTTAAAATACAGATAAAAAGCGATAATCTAGAAAGGACTAAGGTACCAGTAAAATAGAATTTTTAAACTTTTGAATATAATAATTAACAAAAGTAAAATAATTTTTACTGCTGAAAATAAGTTAGAACTGTAACAACATAGATTTTTAATTAGTTTAGTTTTAAATAAAAATAAATGTGTTTTCTAAAAAAGAAAAAAGTGCAGGCTATTTATAAATAATGCAAAAAGTTAATACAAAAAGTTCTATAGTGAACTTATTTATAAAAAATTTGGAAAAATTATTATAGCTTTTATTTATACTACATAATGAGATAAACAAACATGTTTTTTCATATTTAAGTATGCTTACCTTATTTAGAGAAAACTTAAAAAAAATTTTTTCTAATCTAACTTGATTAGCCTATAGCTCTTTGAAAAATTACGATTTATGATTTTACCAATTTATTAATAAATACTTAACAAACTGCATTTTTACTGAGTTATTAGATATATATTAAAATTTTATTTTTAAATTTGTATTTGCATTTTTATGAAAATAATGTTAAAATTCGACAGAGTTTATTATTGAAGGGCTTGATTTTAGTGAAATATATTTTTGTTACCGGGGGAGTAGTTTCTGGCTTAGGCAAGGGAATAACCGCAGCTTCTTTGGGAAGACTCCTTAAAGCTAGGGGTTACAAAGTCTGTGTGCAGAAGGTTGACCCTTACCTAAATGTAGACTCAGGGACAATTAATCCTTACCAACATGGCGAGGTGTTTGTAACTGAAGATGGAGCGGAAACCGACTTGGACCTTGGCCACTATGAGCGGTTCATAGACGAAAATTTAACAGAGTACTCCCATTTAACAACGGGGAAGATTTATTGGAATGTTATAAATAAAGAGAGAAAAGGTGAATACCTTGGAAATACTGTGCAGATTATTCCTCATGTTACAGAAGAAATAAAAAAATACATATATTCTGCAAATAAAAACTTGGGAGCGGACATATCTATAACGGAAATTGGTGGGACAACAGGAGATATTGAAAGTCAACCGTTTTTAGAGGCAATAAGGCAAGTCAGCTTGGAAGTTGGAAGAAACAATTGTATTTTTATTCATGTTGCGCTTGTACCATTTATTGCAAGTTCCGGGGAGCAAAAGTCTAAACCCATTCAGCATTCTGTAAAGGAACTAAGGTCAATGGGCATTAGCCCTAATATAATAGTTGCTAGATGTGAAAAACCGCTCAGTGAAAATATTAAGCGCAAGATTTCTCTTTTTTGCAATGTAAAACCCGATTGTGTCATAGAAAATACCACTGTTTCTAGTTTGTATGCAGCGCCTTTGATGCTGGAGAAAAGCAATTTTTCGAATATAGTTTGTAGAGAGCTAAATTTAGAAGAAAACAGAAGGATCGATTTGGCGGACTGGTCAGAGATGGTAACTAAAATAGAGTCTTTGGAAAAAACTGTTACTGTTGCCATAGTTGGAAAGTATATTAATTTGCATGATGCGTATTTGTCTGTTTTGGAGGCTTTAAAGCATGGCGGATATGAAAATTCTGTTAAAGTAAAAGTTAAGTGGGTAGAGGCAGAATCTGTTAGCAAAGAAAATGTTCCTGATATCCTAAAAGACTGCGATGGGTTAGTGGTTCCTGGCGGGTTTGGAAACAGGGGAATAAAAGGAAAAATTAATTCTATAGAATACGCAAGAACCCATAATATACCATTTTTAGGACTTTGCCTTGGTATGCAAACAGCCGTAATAGAATTTGCTAGGAATGTTCTGGGCTTAGAAGGCGCTTCCTCTACTGAATTTAGTAGTGACTTAAAGTACCCTGTTGTGGCCCTTATGGTTCCACAAAAAGATATAAATGAAAAGGGTGGGACTATGCGTTTAGGAGCAGTGAATTGTAGGCTTTTGCCAGGCACTTTAATTTATGAAGCATACAATAATTCGAATAAAATAAGCGAAAGACACAGACATAGGTACAGTTTTAACCTAAAATACAAAGACTTATTCCAGAAAAATGGTATGGTAGTCTCTGCGATGTCTGAGGACGGTTTAGTAGCAGAAGCAGTAGAAATCCCTGAAAACAAATTTTTCGTTGGAGTTCAGTTTCATCCGGAATTTAAAAGTAGACCGAATAGGGCTCATCCTTTATTTAAAAAGTTTGTAGAGGCGTTGTTGTAGGGACAGTTTTAAGTTTTGTGTTCTTTATTAGAAAAATAAACATGTAATCTGGTTTATCTAAGAAGGTTTAGTGGCAGAAGGGGCAATGAAGCTTCCCAATAGTTTTTTACTATGATACACGAGTAGTCGTTCGGAGATAGATTGGCAACGGAAGCAGTAGAAATCCTTGAAAACAAATTTTTCGTTGGAGTTCAGTTTTACCAAGAGTTTAAAAGCAGACCAAACAAAGTTCAGCCTTTATTTAAAAAGTTTGTAGAGACTTTGTTGGAGAAGGTGTCCTGAGTTTCGTTTTTTAAGTTTTATGTTTTTTTATTATATAAAAGTTTTCAAATACAAAGTATAGGTTTTTAAAAAAGGCTTAGCGGCAGAAAGGGTATAATATAACTTTCCTATATTTAATTATTCCAAGATTTGAGCTGCTCGTGAGCACATTTTAATAGCTGAATCGGTGGAATTCCCCTAAAGTAAATTTTTCGGTGGAGCACATTTTTGTCCAGGGTTTAAAAGCAGGTCGAACGAAATCCGTCTTTGTTTAAGAGATTTTTAGAGGTTCTGTTGTTGGGACCTTTTTAAATTTAGTTTTCTACTGGTGTACAGAAATATCTTGTCTTTAAATAATTTATTGTCGGACTTAATTTTAAAAATGTTCTATTGCTAAGAAACTTTTTAAGTACCCCATGGACCGTCTTTCATATAGACGATGTTTATAATTACTCCTGAACAACAAAACAAGAACACAAAAAAAGGCTAAAAAGTTTATAGCAAAAGTTTATGCCGTAAAATACTGACGGTTAAAATGCGTAAAACACAACTATCCCGTTAAAATTTGCTCTTTCTTGAAAGCCATATATCAAGTAAAACTAGCGTAAAGATGAATGCCTTATTTAACAAAATCTATGTAACTTCGCTAAAAACTTAACACCTCCCTATTCTATATAAATATCACCAAGCCCGCCAATACCGTTTTTATTTTCATATTCGTTGACATTTTTATTAATATAGAGACTGTTTTTTACTTCATTATTATTAATATTGTTTGATGAAGTTTTTAAAGTATAATTAGCTTCTTCTTGCCCAACTTCCTCTTTGTTAGCTTTATGCCCTATTTTAAATGGATTCTTCATATTTTCATTCTTATCTTTATGTTCATTTCCATTTGTAAATCCTTGCTCATTTTCCGGGTCATTTGTAAATCCTTTTATTTCAAATGGATTCTTCACATTTTCATACTTATTTTCCTGTGCATTTCCATTTGTAAATCCTTTGAGACGGTTTCTTACTTCATTATCATTAGTATTGTTTGATGAAGTTCTTAAAGTATACTTAGTTTCTCCTCGATTATTTTCCAGGTCATTTGTAAGTCCTTTCTCATTTTTATTACCGTTAATTTCGGACTTATAAGAAGTCAAAATTTCCTTTACAGAGTTTCCTTGTTTTTGCTCTTCGCCACCACCTGCCATCCATCTATAAAAAAGATATGCGACACCAACAACTACTACGAAAGTCCCAATATATGCAGAACACCTCACATAGCGATTACTACTTGTAAAAAGATTATATATACTATCCGTTACTATATTTGCATTTGCAACATTTTGCGAGGCTGCACTAGCAGCCACAGAAGCTGTGGTAACCCCTGCCAAAATTACTCCACTGCGTTTTTTATTTTTACTAAAAGACATAACTAAAAACCTCACTAAACTAAAAATTTCAAGACTCGACCCAAAGCGCAAGACAAGCAAACCTAACGTCTTAGTCTTAGTTACAATTGTAAACTGTTTTTTTAGAGTTGTCAACAAATAATTTTTATATTGCCTGGCCATTAGGGTACGCCAATATTTAGCTTTAAAGTTATTTAAATAGGTATTTTATTTATCTTTTAAATATGTTATTATTGTACCAGTATTTTTTTAAAGACTAGTACAGAGGAGGTTTTGTTTTGAGTTTTAGAAAATTAAGTAGTACGGTTTTAATTGTTGGTACTTTAAATCCCGGACTTTGTTGTGCTTGCGATTGTGATTGTGCAAAAAATAGTAAAGACAGCAAAGCTAAAAAAGATTCTAGCTATGCCAGTAAGGTTCTAGGAGCCGTAGGTTTTGCAGCAGGTACTTTTTTTGCTCTTTCGAGTGAAGAACTGAATAAATCTGCAGATGATCTCAACGATGAGATTTTTGGCGTTACCCGCAGGGGTTACATTTTGCATAGGAGTAAAGCAAGTTTTATTGTGCCAACCGCTAACGTGATAATTTTCGGGTCTATTGGTAGGCTTATTGGTGCCCTTATTGGAAAGTTGTTTTTTTAGATTATGCTTTGTGCTAATAAATTCCGAAGTGCGGAATAAATTTTTTCGGGCGGGCATAGATACGCTCTTCTCTTTTATGCTGAGTGATTAGAGCTGTTAGGTAAAAATTTTAATTTGTTCGTTATGAGCCAGTATTAAATGCAAATTACGTATTGATTTATTTGATCACTGGAGTTATTTAAAGTCACTTTCACAATAGTGCCGAGGTATAAATTTTCCAGAGTTTGTTTTTTTAGGTTTTTAATAAAAGCTGGTTTTTGATATCTAAGTTATCTTTGGGCAACTGGGAAAATGAGTAAACTTAAACAAAGATAGCACCCTTCTAAGGTGCCAAAATACTTTTTTCCTTAAACAATGAACTTGTAAAGTCTAAATGAATTTTAAACTTTACAGTTATTCTTCCTTAAGCTCCTGCCCCCCTTAGATGATAACTTAAAGAAAGCTTTTGATGATATTAGCGAAGCGTAAAATAAACTAAAAAATCCAGCTAAATGTATGAAGCAGTTAAGAAAAATAAGAAAAAACTTTAAGGGCAAGCCGTCTCCTGCCCTACCGCTGCTCATTTCAAAAAAGCTGGGGGCCTAGCCCCCTAGCCATAAAAGCCAAAAATTTATTTTCATCTTTTTACAACAAAAACATCTTTCAATCTGCGACCCCAAGTATTGGCTTCATTCCTATTGTTAAACCTAAGGTCAACTAAAACAGGATTTCTTCTTCTAAGCATTGCACCGCCAGTATCTACAGCTTTAGCATACCCATACCCTGGAATATAAAGTAAAGTACCGTAAGGAATAACTCTTGGGTTAACTGCACAATGACCATAACGAACTCTTACGCCGGTAGAGCCAACACCTCTGTCGCCTTTTTCGTCTGGGCTATAGCCTGTTGTTGTACCTTTTATTACTCTTTCGTATTTAACTACCTTCCCTTCGTGGTCTGTAAAAGTACCTTCACTCTGCGAAAAATTTATATTAGACGAAAAAGAAAGGCTAGCTCTTTTCGGCGCAACTTTCGTACCGATGACTTCTACTTGATTTACAGGTTCAGCTAAAATTTTTTCTTCTTTTTGCGTTAAATCATCTCTTAAATTACCATTAATAAATTTTTCCTTTATGGTTATTTCCTTTTTACCATTTACGCCTGCTTTTTCTATTTTTGTTGTTCCTTTAGGCACTGAACTATCGTACTTTTTTTCAACTGTGAAGGGAATTTCTTCCTCAAAAGTGTTAACTCTGGTTTCATTTCTTTCTATAATAATTTTAGTGCTCGTACTAATTAAAGAGTCTTTAGGCAAATTAACAATATCTTCTTCACCTAATTGGATTCCTAGTTTATTTAGGGCCTCTTCAACTTTGCAGCCCTCTTTCAAATCGATTTTTTTCTCTGTACCATCAACCAATACTTCTACTGGTATTGCCCTTTTTATGTTTAGACTTGTCGTTATAGCACTAACATCATTCATAAAAAGTTTATCGTTTTCATTGAGTTTTATATTAGCAAGTTCTAAAACTTTTTCTATTTCTCTATGAAAAGTCGTTATTTTTTTTATGTTTAAACCGTCGTTTATTATGTACTCTTTCCCTCTAAAAACATTCAAAGACGCAGACGCTACCAACAAAGAACCTACCAAAAAGACAGACAATACATCCCTAGAGCCCAAAAAACTTTTTATTTTCTGATTTAACCCAAAGATCACAAAACCCCTCCTAAAATAATTACAAATAAAAAACAAATATGTAAAAAATATTAAAATAATGTAACTTATTTTAAATTACAAAAAATCAAAGTCAAATCTTTCAAAAATAGAGTTTTATAGAAAAACAACAGTTTTTCAAAACAAAAACTCTTTTTATCGCCTTAAAACAACTATATATGGCTTTTTAAGTTTAATTTTTTATGCAAATAAACGAATTTGTTATGTTACAAAAGCGTTACCTATGCCTTTCTTTTTTAATAAATTTAATGTATAATTGTACTAGTTACTAATTATTTTTTAGGGGTAACTATGAATCATAGATTTTTAAAATGTGCAGCTTTGTTTCCAACGGCCGTTTATTCTACGATGCCTAACGTTACTTTTTCAGAAAATAGCGAAAGTATTAAGACCCTTTTAAAAAATAAATACTTCGTGCCTATTTTAGCAACATCTATTTTGGGTATTTCTTTATTGCTTATTAGAAAAAAATATTTCAATTTTGTCACTTTTGAGGGCAGTAAGTTTAAAGATAAGAAAGCAGCAAATAATTCTAAAGATGAGCAAATAAAAAGTACAAAAAATCATCAGGACGAGGAACATAAAATTCCAAAAAAAGATACCGACCCTGAAACAGGAAGCGACATAAATAATTTGCAAGATGTAAAATTAGGAAAAGATAACATGGTCCAAGAGGCAACAAATGAAGAAGCTAACTTTAAGGATGAATGTATCAAGGAGACTAGTGCATCAAAAAATAAATTCTGTGCTCTTGAAGAAATTTACAAAAAAATTAATTTTTTAAAAATTTTAGTAATTTTTTCTATATGGTACTTTTTTCGTCTCTTAGTAAAAGGTGTATTTTTCTGTGAAACAATTTTTGATTTTGAAGCGTGGGCTACAGAAGAGTTGCCCCTTAATAAAGATGCTCCTGAATGGTTGGAATCATTTAGGCGAGAGGAAAAAGAAAAAAAATACAAAAACATTAAAACTTATTATAAAAAAGAAACAGGCAGCACTTTTTACTTAAAGAAAAATTCAGAATGTAAAGATTATGTAATTTTACTATTTAATGGACTAGGTGCTCCTCCAAAAGAAAGTGCATGTACTGAAAAAAGTAGATACGCCGTTGCTACTGTTATGCATAGATATACTGCCAAGGAAAATGACAGTATTTTCAAAAAAATTTATAATCTCTTTATGGTTAGTGAAAGTTCTATTTACAAAGACGCAGAAGATCTTTACGATTACGTTACCGACAATTTCGATTACAAAAAAGTAGTTATTAAAGCATTTTCCTTTGGTGGTGCTGTGGGTGCACACGTGGCAAAATATGCAGAAGAAAAAGCTAAAAAGAAAAATAAGGAAAATAAACTTGAGCGCATTTTTATTGTTAGTTCTATAAGTGGGATTTACACTTCCGCTAAGCAGTTCATTTATGCTTTTTTGATAGATTTAAGTTTTGGGGAATCTTTTTGCAATATTTTAAAATATGTTGGGGCTATAATAGCAAAATTTTCATTATTTGATTATAGCCTAGATTCTTTTGACAGTTTAAAAAAGCTTGAAAGTAAAAAGTTTCCTATTCATGTGTTTAGTGGTGACGAAAACGATTTTTTAAATGATAATGCGACAAAGTTAAGCGAAAAGCTTAGAAATGTCGGGGTGGAGAATATAAGTTGTACTGAAGTAGTTTCTAAATATCCCCACAATTCAGGCATTTGCAACGTAGATAAAGAACTAAATAAGCTGAACAACCAACAAAAGTAAATAACATTTTTGAATATCAATATTTTGTTATAGGGATTACTGTATATTTTGTTTTTAATCTTTAATGCGAATTTGTGAGCAAAAAATTTATAAAAATTAAATGACACAAATGTAGAAATTTTACGAACAAAAGGAATGAATTTTAAAGTTAAAAATTTAATTGAGGTTGAAAATAACAAACATATAGAAAAAATAAACTTTAAACAGGTGTAAACAAATTTTGTTTAATAAAAACTAGATACCAATTTTTTTAAGCAATATTTTGGTTTGTAGTGTCAACTTCGTAAAAACAGCGTATATTTATTTAGCAATAAATGGTATTAGTTATTAGTTCATACAGAAACTACAAATTAAACACTTATTGTTTTTACTTAAATAGCCAATAAGTGTTATGACGGGCCTGTTTTTGGTAGGAAAGTTGAGACTGGTAAAATGAGTATATAAAAATTTTTTTCTTATAAGATTTTTTTATTAATTGTTTTTTTATTTGTTTTCAAATAGTTTTTTGTGTTACAATGAGGAAAATTTTGTATTTATTTTTAAGGAGACTTTCTAATGGACCTAAAAAATAGTAAAACCTATGAAAACCTAAAAAAGGCTTTTGCTGGCGAGTCACAGGCGAGGAATGCGTATACTTACTTTTCATCTGTTGCTAGGAAAGAAGGCTATTTTCAAATCGCAAATTTCTATGAATTTTTAGCAAAAAACGAGAAAGAACATGCAAAGATTTGGTATAAATTTTTGCATGACGGGAAAATAGGAACTACTGATCAAAACTTAAAAGATTCTATTGATGGTGAGCATGAAGAGTGGTCTAAAATGTATAAGGAGTTTGAACAAACAGCCAAGGAGGAAGGATTTTTAGATATAGCCGAAAAGTTTTCTTTAACAGCAAAGGTTGAAAAAGCTCACGAGGGGAAACTGGCTAAATACTTGAATGATATGAAGAGTGACCGATTGCATAGGGAAGGAACCGATGTGATGTGGATCTGTAAAAATTGTGGGTATATTCACTATGGTAAAGAAGCACCTGAAAGTTGCCCACTATGCGAACATCCAAGGGGATATTTTGAAGTGCAGTATTGACCTTAAGAATATAATTTTTTGTTGGTTATTTATATTTTTTTCTTTTACTCCTCAACAAATTTCGTTTTTGGCTCCAGCGAAGAGGTTTTGCTGGAGCTTTGGTCTCGTTTTTTTATTGATTTGGAAGTTAGGGATTTTTGTATAGCATTCTTGTGCTTTTTGTTGTTTAGGAAAACTTTTTGGTACTCTAAAAGTACCAAAAAGGATCTGAATTTTAAAATTTTTTAATTGTTAAGATTACTACGCGTGATTTTTACACAGAGTGTGTGTTTAATTTGTCTGTTAAAACTACGCTTTCGATTTTTACTATAGGGAAGCTTGAGCTGCGTTAGTTCATTGGTCGGGCTATTGTATTCTTAGATAGAAAGGCGATCGGTGATTATTTTTTTATTAGTGCCATACATAGATTTAAAAAGTCGCTAATTTTGTTAATTTTTGCTGCTTGCAATTTAAACTTTTTACTTTATAAGGTAAGTTTTTGTTGTATCTCTTCGATTTTATCACTACCTTGATTGAAGAATTTAGACTGAAATTTTCCATTTGTGTAGGATGTTAAGTTTTTAACCCTTTAACGGTTATTTCTTGAAATTGTAAAGGTCCCTTCTACTAGTTATTTTGCTTTTTTTATAGTTTCAGATTTTTTCCACAAAATTATAAAGATCTGTGATGTCGACAATAAATTTTTCTCCGAATATATTAAAATGTAAATTTTTTTGAGATTCCTTACTTTCAACGTAGAGTATTCTTTCTGTTTTTTCTTGAAGAACAGACAGCGTGTTTCTTTCTGCAACTATAAGTCCAGTAAAGAAAGATAGTACTAAGGATGTAGTGACTATGCTGCATAAAATTATTCTTAAGGATAGTTTCTTTTTTATATTTACCACCAAGTTAATATTTTTATTGACTATTTTTTATTATTTTTTACTTTAATATCGGTTTTATTCAGAAAAATAAAAAAGCGTATTAGGCTTTGTTTACGCTGACTTTTCTATGATTAAATAAATACATTACCAATGCTAAAATAAGATATATCCAAATAAAAATTTTATGCTTTAGGAAAAAACGGATTTATAAAAATTCACCCACACATTGGTCACAAGCTTTTACGTTCTAAGAAATTGGATTGCTCTTTACTTAACACGTCAGTTCAATATTGCTATGCCGGGTTTTCATTATTGCAAAATCTGTCAAAGTCTTCTCTCAGTCCCATATATTCAGAATAATTAGTAAAAACATTTAGGCCCTTAACATTCCCATCTTTTATAATATTTTTCGCTAGGTTGTAATTATAGGCTATATTCCTCAAGGCGGCGATATACTCTGGATCAGCTTCTCTTAATTTTTGAATCTCCTCTTCAATTTTTTTATATTTTTCCTTATTACGCTCTAACTCTTCTTCTCTCGTTTTTTTCGATTTGTTCTCTTTAATTTCTTTTTCAATTACCTCAAGAACACAACAAAAATAATAATATTTACCCGGAGCCGCCTTTTTCTTTATTTTTTTGAAATTTTCGTTTTCAAAAAAATCTCTAATAAATACTTCTATATCAAATATACCAACAGAAAGAAAATCCTCACTGTCTTTTTTGGACAGTTTATCTCTATTCTCCATAATGAAGCGCAAAACTTTCAAAAGCCTTGGCACTAGCCCTTCATCCTTTTTAAAAATTATTTCCTCACCAAGTACAGTTAGCTTTTCTGTATTTAAAAAATCACTTCCTAGACCCATTTCATTTGCTTTCTGGTTGTAACCTTTACTTGACCAAATATCATTCGCTATTTCCTCTACTTTCTTAAAAATTTCTTTTAGTTTTTTCAAGTCAGTTTTTTTCACCGTAATCAATAAATCTAGACGCACTGTTTTCTCATCCATTAGTCTTTGTAACTTTTTAGACCTTTCCTCATCTTTCTTTGTTAATTCCTCAAACTTTTCACCTATTCCTGATGCATCATAGTCATTTATAAACTTTTGAAGATAACTAATAATCCTCATTTGAAAAATTTTATAAACAAAGAATACACCCAAAGAGGCAACCACAGTTATTATAACTGGCACCTTTATTATTTTAAAGCTCTTACTTAAAATTTCACTGGTACTCGCTACATCGGAAAGCGCTCCCGGATTGTCAGCCTTTGCTAGTTCAGTGTAACTAAAAAAACTTGGTAAACTACCTGCCAAAACAGTCCCACATGTAATATTAAACGCTCTTTTCTTTCTCATCAAGCAAAGCACTTCGCTTAAAAATTTTTTATTGCAAATAACTAAACGATCAAACCACTTTTATGAGATCATGTATGTTATAAAATATATTAAGTTTTTTGTAAAAAGTTTGGAAATTAGACAATAATAAAAATGACACGATACACCGTATTGAGATAATTACTAATATTAAAATCCAACAGTTTACAGTTTAGAGCTAGAAACCTTTTTGAACGCTTATTTTAACTTAGAAAATAATTTTTTATTAAATATGTTCGGTCTTAGCACTGCATAATTTGCACTACCAAATTTCACACACAAAAAAAATTTAGTAGTCTTACCTCGAAAAATTTTTTTGAAAAACACCTATCAATTTTATTTACATAACACCAGAAAAAAAAACTTTTGTACTTTTATACTCTAAAACTCCAAGTGCCTTATAATTACCTAAGTAATAATTTTTTGTATATCTTTAAACGTTATAAAAAGTGTAAAAATAATAAGGGCTATAAAAGCTATTTTATTAACATTTTCTTGAATTTTAGGACCTATTTTTTTACCAATAATCCATTCAATTAAAAAAAATAAAATTCTACTTCCGTCTAGAGCGGGTATCGGTAAAAGGTTTAATATTCCTAAATTTATTGAAACAATCGCCATCATAAGTATAACATTGTTTGCAGCGTGCCAAAAGCTAGTTTTAAGACTATAACTTGCTATTTCTTTTACGTTATTAACGATCCCTATGGGGCCAGATACATTGCTTATGTCCAATTTTCCTGTAATTAGTAAAGATATACTTTTGTAAGTCATTCTAATATTAGAGATCATTTCCCCAAAAGAGTTTGTTATTAAAGAGAAAAAATTTTTTTCTATAGGTTTTAAGAAAAAATCTCTAACTAAAAATATTTTTTTCTTAGAAGGGTCTTCTAGTGTTTTAAAATGTAAATTTTTTAAAATAATTTTTTTATTATTTCTTTCTACTACAATATCTAGTTTTTCTGGATTATTTATAGCCAAAGAAAACGAGAGGTCTGTAAAATTATTAATTTTATAACTGTTTATGCTAATTATTTTGTCGTTTATTTTTAATCCTTGCTCTTTTGTTACAGAATTTTCATAAAAATTAGCAATCACATTGGAGGAATAATTACTTTGCTGAGCTAAATTTATAAATATAAGTAAAAAAGCTAAAATTAGATTAAAAAAAGCTCCAGCAATAATAACAATAATCTGTTTTAATTTAGGTAAATTTAATAAAGAACGATATGAACAATCTTCAGAAAAGTTTTCACCTTCCATAGAGCAATACCCGCCAAAAGGCAAGAGCCTAAGGCAGTACAGTGTTTCACCTTTTCTTTTACTAAATAAAATAGGTCCCATACCTACAGAAAATTCATTTACTTTAACATTAAACTTTTTTGCCATAATAAAATGCCCAAATTCATGAGACAAAATTAGCAGCAAAAATAAAAAAAGAGTAAAAAAAGTTAATAAAAATGAAACCGCCATCCAATTGCCTCAAGTTTTCACGAATTAACCAAAGTTCTAACAAAATTTCTGGCCCATTGGTCAGCAAAAAGTACATCTTTAATAGTATTCAAAGGTTTATTTTTATATTCACTAAATACTTTTTTTACAATTTCAATTATTTCAAGAAAAGGTATTTTATTTTCTAAAAACAGATTCACAGCCTCTTCATTGGCACCATTAATTGCTGCTGGTAGAGTTTCACCTTTAATTATGGCGTTTTTGCATATATTAATTGATTCAAAAGTCTCATAATCCGGCTCAAAAAACGATAGTTTATTTATTTTTGCCAAATTTAAACTTTTAGTTAAACCCGGTGCTCTGTATGGGTGAGCCAAAGCGTATTGTATTGGCAATTTCATGTCTGGAATAGCAAGGTTTGCAATTACTGAATTATCTACAAACTCTACCATTGAATGAATTATGGATTCCCTATGTATTAAAACATCGATGTTTTTAACATCTACATTAAAAAGATGGTACGCTTCTATTATTTCAAAACCTTTGTTCATCATAGTTGCGGAGTCAATTGTAATTTTTTTACCCATAGACCAAGTGGGGTGCTGTAAAGCTTCCTCTGCTGTTACTTTAACTAAATCCTCTTTTTTCTTGCCAAAAAATGGTCCACCAGAAGCTGTAAGTATAATTTTTTTTAGAGATTTGTCACTATATTTACCGTTTAAGCATTGAAAAATAGCACTATGTTCACTATCTACTGGCAAAATAGATACATTATTTTTTTTAGCAATTTCTGTAAGAAGTTTTCCGGCAACAACTAAACTTTCTTTATTAGCCAAGGCTAAATTTTTCTTAAAACTTAGCGCAGCTAAGCTAGGCTTTAGCCCTGCAATTCCCACAATAGCATTTAGCACAATATCTGCGCCTTCAATAATTAAAGGACTACAAAGTTCCCCCTCGCCAAACAAAATTTTTGTAGGTAAATCTCTAATATTGCTTTTTAATTTTCTTGCTAATTTATAATCCACTACAACAGCATATTTTGGCTTAAATCTTCTAATTTGTGACTCAAGCAACGATATATTTTTATTAGCTGTTATAGCAAAAATGTCTATTCCTAAATACTTGGCAACTTCAAGCGTTTGCTGCCCTACAAAACCTGTTGAGCCAAAAACCGTTATATTTTTATACATTTTTTTAAAACCTCACAGAAGCAATTAGATTTTTAATAAAACATCAAAATTTTTTAACATAAAATATATAAAAGGACTAACTAAAATTACACTGTCGAACCTATCTAAAATACCGCCATGCCCTGGAACAACACTTCCAAAGTCTTTAACGTGGTAACAGCGCTTTATCATAGAAAAAAATAAATCTCCAATTATAGAAATAAGAGCCCCAACAAAGGCGAGTAATGCAACATATAAGTAATTAACATCTACATTTTTAGGCAATGAAAATATTTTAAAAAACAGAGAAATTAATAAATTAGTTAAAATACAGAAAATTATTCCACCAAAAGCTCCTTCAACAGTCTTATGGGGGCTGAGATCCGGGCATAATTTTGTCTTTCCGAATAAGGTTCCACAAAAATAAGCGCCTGTATCCGCCAGCCAAGGAATACAAAGCGCCAAAATAATATAAAAATTACTATATATACCGCCAATTGTACGAAGATCTATAATGGTTGTCAAAGAAAAAGTAATCAGCAGAGTCATACCATAGATTGCTGCTACATCTTTAAAATTTAGTGATTTCCTAGAGAAGATTAAAATTAAAAGCATTGCTAATGTGTAAATATACCAAGAAATTTTCCAAAGTAGCCCATGCCCAAATAGTGGTAAAATTGTAGAAAATATTAGTCCTGGAATTACTATTTTAAAATTTTTACTTAATTTAGAGGTAGAATATAGCTCAAAACAAGCTAAAGCACAGACCGCTGCTATAAAAAAATTCACAAGAAATGGTAAACGCTCATTAAAAAATATTACCATTAGGACAAGAAGACCACCTATTAGACCAGAAACCGTACGAGTTATCATTACTTTACCTCCCGTACCTTCTTTTTCTTTTAGTATAGTCTTCCAAAATTGAGTTAAGTTCTATTTCAGAAAAATCAGGCCACAAAGTTTTTGTAAAAAAATATTCGGAATATGCACTTTGCCACAAAAGAAAATTAGAAACTCTAACTTCTCCGCCTGTTCTTATTACTAGGTCTGGGTCAGGCTGGTCTTTAGTATACAAATATTTACAAAAAATATCCTCAGAAATGGTCGAAACATCAACTTTTTTACTTGAGTAATCAAATGCTAAATTTCTGGCAGCACGTAAAATTTCTGCCCTACCACCATAATTAAGAGCAACATTTAAGACCATTCCGGTATTACTTTTTGAAACGTCTATAACTTCGTTTATTAGAGAGACCAACTGCTTCGGAAATTTTTCCATGCTTCCCAAAAAATTGACCTTAACATTTTCGTCGTAAAAATCGCTCAGAGCTTTTCTTAGCTGATTTTTAAATAAATTTATTAAAAAGTCTACTTCTAGCTTTGGCCTATTCCAATTTTCAGTAGAAAAAGCATAAACTGTCAAAACCTTTAATTGATTTTTACTTAAATGAAGAACAATTTCTCTAAAATTTTTAGCTCCCTGCAAGTGTCCGGCGGTGCTTGGCATACCTCTTAGTTTGGCCCAACGTCTATTACCGTCCATAATTATAGCTATGTGTTTAACTTTATAATTATCATAAAATTTTTTAAAAAAATCTTCCACCGATAGTCACTTTCACACTACAAAAAACAATAAATAGACAATAGGCAACAAGCCATCTACACTGTCATGACTTCTTTTACTTTATCTTCTAAAACATCTTCTATTTTTTTGCAGAAATTATCTGTCAGTTTTTGTACCTTTTTTTCTCCAATTTTTTGTTCATCTTCAGTAACAGTAGACTCTTTCTTCATTTTTTTTAGTTTGTCTAGAGCATCTCGTCTAATATTTCTTATTTGAACTTTATAATTTTCTGCAATCTTAGAGATTTCCTTGGAAATATTTTTTCTTTGCTCTTCGGTAATTTTCGGGAAAATCAAACGAATGAATTTGCCATCATTTTGAGGGTTAACTCCAATATCAGAACTTTGCAAAGCTTTTTCTATACTTTTCAGGCTAGAAATGTCCCAAGGCTGAATAACTAATATTCTGGATTCGGAAACAGAAACCGCTGCCATCTGGCTAATTTTGGTCGGAACACCGTAGTAATCCACTAAAATTTTGTCTAAAAGTGAAGGGCTTACCCTTCCTGCCTTTAAAGTCTTTAATTCATTTTCAAAATTTTTAAGCGCAGCAGACATGTGTTTTTCAGTATTTTTAATTGTTTCTTCCATCAAATTTAGCCTTTCCACGTTCGTAGTATTCAAATGCATGCAACTAACGGTATGCTACCACAATTAAAACTCAAAGCCAATTAAATTTTATTTATGAAAATATAAAAAATGCATATGTCATGAATAATTTATTTTTTTTATGAAACTATATTAGTAAAAAATAAAAGGGAAGTGAAAACATGGAAGTAAAAAAAGAGGAATACAAGTCTATGGTCGAGGCCGCAACAGCTAAAAGTAAAGGTTTAAAAAATACATCGTTGGCTTTTTTTGTTGGAGGATTTATTTGTGTTATTGGGCAAATTATATGTAATTTGTTAAAAGATCAAGGTTTTGATGAACAAAATTCTAGAGCCTTGTGTTCCATTATACTAGTGTTCTTAGGATCTTTTCTAACGGCAATAAAAATTTATGACAAAATTGCAAAGCACGCAGGTGCAGGTACAATAGTTCCCATAACAGGATTTGCAAATTCAATAGTTTCACCGGCTATAGAGTTTAAAAGTGAAGGCCACATTATGGGAATAGGAGCAAAAATGTTTATAATAGCAGGTCCAGTTTTAGTGTTTGGAACTATATCTTCAGTAATTTATGGGCTAATAGTCTGGTTTTTTAAGCTTTATTAGAATATAGGCTATTTAAGCAGAAAATGTACTCTAAATTTTACAGTAAAACCTTTTTATTGTTATGACATGCAGTTGTTTAGACAATAAATCATAGGTTAAGTATGTTTAATTTTTTCTATATAAATTAAGTAAATTTTTTAATTTTCATAAAGATTCGCTGATGCTTTGACTTTGGGAGCATTTTTTCAAGACATTTATCTTACCTTTCTCCTTTTTCCTCTACTTTAATGTCTAAAATCGTTGTTTACATGTAAAACTGAATATTATTATTTTTAAGTATTACACCTATTGGTTCTCAATTTACCTCAGAATATTTGTTTTTGTCTTTTGTGTGTAATTTTTTGACCAATACTGTCATTTATCCTTTAATAAAAACTATATTTAACTTCTTTCCTTGCTTTTAACGTTTACCTGTATTTTGCATAATTTATTTTTTTATATATAATGCGTTTTGTAGTTTTTGCTGATTAATTTAAAGTAATATTTAGTTTTAAATTTTTGAAGTAAGCTTCTTTTGTTCGATATTTGGGTTAATAAAAAATTTAAAAAGGTGTGAAGATATGTTTTCTTTATTAAAAAAGAGTGTCCCTGTCATAATGCAAATGGAGTCATTAGAGTGTGGGGCGGCAAGCCTTGCTATGATTCTTGCTTATTTTGGTAAATGGGTTCCACTTGAAGAAGTCCGAGTTAGCTGCGGGGTTTCAAGGGATGGAAGTAATTTAAAAGATGTGGCCGGAGCTGGTATGAGATATGGCTTAGTTCCGATTGCTTATAAAAGTGACGTAGAAGGTCTGTCTACAATTGATCTACCGGCAATAATTCATTGGAATTTCAACCATTTTGTTGTTCTTTGTAAGATATCTAAAAATTATGCCATAATCAACGACCCGGCTCAAGGAAGGGTAAAGGTTTCCATAAAAGAATTAGATGAGGCCTTCACCGGCGTAGTGATGTGTTTTAGTAAAGGGGAAAACTTTTCCCCTAGTGGGCACAAAAAAAGTGTTCTTAGCTTTGTCCGATCTAGACTCTCAGGAGCTGCAGAGCCTATTTTTTTCATTTTGATTTCATTTATGCTTGCTACTTTTGTAGATGTGGTCATGCCGGTAATAAATAGGCTCTTTTTTGATAGAGTTCTAGTTCCCGCAGGCGCAAAGAGTGCAAGGCTTATTTCGTGGCTTGCACCTTTGTTTGCTATTATGGTTTTTATCGTTATTTTTAAATTTTTCGTTACTCTCATTATAAATACTTACAACTTGAAAATAGGGGCAAGATTTGCAATTAGTTCAAGTTCTTCTTTTATGTGGCATGTTTTAAGGCTTCCTATGGAGTTTTTTTCACAAAGGTCCGCTGGTGATATTTGCGAAAGGCAAGTATCAAATGAAACAGTAGCTGCTACCTTGGTAAAAAAAATAGCTCCACTTGTGTTGGACTTTTTTATGATTATTTTTTATTTTCTTTTCCTTTTTAAAATAAGTGTTGCTTTAACGACTATAGGTGTGACATCTTGTATAATTAACATTTTTCTAAGTATATACGTTTCCAAAAAACGTATTAATTTTTCTAGGCTGCAAATGAAAGATGAAGGCAAACTTTCCTCTTGCACCGTTTCTGGAATAGGTATGATAGAAACTATAAAGGCCGCAGGCGCAGAGAACGGTTTTTTTGAAAAGTGGGCAGGAATTTATTCCGCCGTTAATAAAACAAGGGTTAAAACAGATAAGCTTAATCTATATTTTGATGTTTTGCCAGAAATTGTAGATATCTTTTCTACTATTGCAATAGCACTAATAGGGGCATATTTAATGATTTCTACAGAACATTTTACTTTAGGACTTTTAATGCAGTTTCAATCAGTTTTAATGAAATTTATTGAACCAGTTACATCAGTTAGGACTGTAGGTCAAGAAGTTCAGGAAGCAAGGTCTTTAATGGAAAGAATAGATGACGTTATGGACTATAAACCGGATGTCTTTTACGACAAAGTGGAAAAAACTTCAGATGAAGAATATAAAAAACTTAGTGGAAATGTTGAAATAAAAAATTTAACTTTTGGGTATAAAAAGCTAGGCGAGCCACTTATTAAAGACTTTAGCCTTAATTTAAAGCCAGGAATGAAAGTTGCACTTGTTGGGCCTTCTGGGTGCGGAAAGTCAACAATTGCAAAACTTGTTTCAGGACTTTATAAGCCGTGGTCTGGGGATATATTTTTTGATGGTAAGAGTATAGACAAAATAAAAAGGGAAGTTTTTACGGCGTCTTTGGCGGTTGTAGACCAGGATATTTGTATGTTTGAAGACACTATATCTGAGAATATAAAAATGTGGGATAGTTCCATAGAAAATTTTGAAGTTATATTGGCTGCAAGAGACGCTGATATACACTCGGATATAGTTGGTAGGGAGGGAGGATATGACGCTATTGTTAGGGAAAACGGTAAAAACTTTTCTGGAGGTCAAAGGCAAAGAATAGAAATTGCCAGGACTTTAGCACAGGACCCTACTATAATTGTTTTAGATGAAGCCACAAGTGCACTGGACGCTGAAACAGAGTACAGGGTGGTTAAAGCTATAGCAGATAGGGGCATAACTTGTATAATCGTTGCACACAGATTATCTACAATAAGAGACTGCGATGAGATAATAGTTCTTGAAAAAGGTAAAATAGTGCAAAGAGGAAAACATGAAGAGCTTTATGCTGTTGAAGGTTTTTACAAAAAGTTAATTTCTGTAGAGTAATTTTATTTTTTGCCAGTACTAAAATTGGATATAAACAGCAAACAAAAAGATTTTTAGTTTTTGCTTTATCTTTTTTGTTATTTGTGCTAACTTTGCTTCACTTAAGTTTTAAAATTTAGTGTAAATTTATATCTATATTTTTCTCTTTCTGGCAAGGCTGGTTTCGCTTTTCTTAGATATTATGATTTTTAGTTTTTATTTTTTTAGGAGGATTTTCTTTGTCCTGGGTTAGTGATCAAGTAAGAGAAAGAATTAAGGCTGATAATGCTGTTCTTGAAGAATCAATGGTAAGTCTTTCAACTGTAGCTTTGGGCGAAAGAGTACTAAAAAAATTAGAAAATGACGATGAACGAACCCAGCAGGTAATAGGGGAAATCTTTAAATATTATAAGATAAAAATTAAGGGTCAAGATAGTGATGCAGATGATAAATCTATTAAGGATTTGGACAGCTTTTTAGGACCTTACGGTATTATGCACAGGAGTGTCTCTTTAAAGGAAAATTGGTATAAAGATGCCACAGGGCCTTTTTTGGCAAACACTGTGGATGGTAAACTTGTTGCCTTGTTGCCAGATAAGTTTTTTGGTTACTTTTACTACGATGTAAATAATGGTAAAAAAATAAAAATTAACAAAAATACAGCGAAAAATATTGAAGAAGAGGCTATTTGCTTTTATAAACCTTTTCCAAGAAAGTCACTTTCCGAAAAAGATCTTTTAAAGTTTATGGTAGGAAATCTTTCAAGGAAAGATATAGTTTTATTTTTTTTGCTGACTCTAATGGTACAAATAGTGGGAATGATTTTTCCTTACATAAGCAGTTTACTGTTTGGTAAGGTTGTACCACTTAAAAATTTGAGTGTATTGCTACCCTTTTCTGCTTTATTAGCTGGTATGGGTTTGTCTTCCAAACTAATAGATATAGCAAAAGGTCTTTTTTTCTCAAAGATATGTACAAAAATTAAAATTTCAGTAGAAAGTGCCACTATGGCCAGAATTATGACTCTGCCCGCGATTTTTTTTAAAAATCATTCTTCAGGGAGTTTAGCTTCTAGGGTGAAAAGTGTTAGTAGGCTTTGCTGTATTTTGGGAGATATGCTTTTTGGTAACGCTCTGGTTGCAGTTTGCTCTTTAGTTTATCTATTTCAGATATATGTTTTTGCGAAAGACTTGTTTTTTTTATCTGTTTTTCTTATAGCACTACAAGTGGGGGTGACTGTTTTTAGTAGTTTTAAATTGTTAAAAATATCTAAACTAAGGTCGGAGAGCTCATCTAAAATTTATGGGCTAGTTCTAACTTTGCTAAAAGGTATACAGAAAATAAAGCTTTGTGGTGCTGAAAAGAGAGCTTTTGCCAAATGGGCTTTAACTTACAAAAACTACGCTAATTCTCAATATAATCCACCTTTTTACGTTAAGCTCCTTCCTGCTGTTGTGTCTATAATTCCGATGTTTTCTACTGTTTTAATCTACTATGTAGCTGGTAAGGCAGGACTATCCCATACTAACTTTTATGTTTTCAATTTGTCTTTTGCTGCTATTTCAGGTGCTTTTATGCGTGCAGGTGAATTTATTGAAGATTTTGCCCAAATAAAGCCTCTTATGGGGTTGGTCTCTCCTATTTTAAGAGCTTTACCAGAATGCTCTGAGGGGAAAAAAATTGTAGAAAAATTATCTGGTGCTATAGAACTAAACCAAGTTACCTTTAGGTATTCAATTAATTCCCCTACTATATTAGACAACATTAGCCTAAAGATACGCCCTGGTCAATATGTTGCAATAGTTGGTAGAACGGGTTGTGGGAAATCTACTTTAATGCGACTGCTTTTAGGTTTTGAAAAGCCAAAAAAGGGTGCTATATACTACGATGGTGAAAATATAGACAACCTTGACCTTAAATCCTTAAGAAAACATATAGGTTCTGTGATGCAAAATGGGAGGCTAATTAGTGGAACCATATTTAATAATATTGTTGCAGCGGCGCCTCTTTTAAGGTTGGAAGATGCTTGGAAAGCTGCAGAATTAGCAGGTATGGATAAAGAAATAAAAGAAATGCCTATGGGAATGTTCACTTTAGTTTCTGAGGGCAGTGGAGGCCTTTCTGGGGGTCAAAAGCAAAGGGTTATGATAGCAAGAGCTTTAGCACCTGACCCGAAGATTCTTTTTTTTGATGAAGCTACTAGCGCTCTTGACAACATTACCCAAAAAAAAATTTCTGATTCTTTAGATTCTTTAAAAAAGACCCGTGTTGTTATAGCACATAGGTTATCTACAATAAGGAACTGTGACAGGATAATTGTTTTAGACAAGGGAAGAATTGTAGAAGATGGTAGTTATGATGAATTAATTGACAAGGATGGATATTTCTCTAAGCTGGTAGAACGTCAAAGGACGGATACTTAAGGTTTCTTATTATGTATCAATTTATTCGAACTACCACGCAGGGCTGCTGCATAAGAGTAACGCCTGAGTGCATTTCATTTATTACTTAAGATGTGTATTGATAAATAAACTGTAAAGTAAATTTTCAAAATCAGAGTCTTTAACTTTATGTTAATTTTCATTAAAAATGTGTTTATGTTTAGACTGTTTATAAGATCAAAAATTTGCATTATAGTTTAACATTTCATGTTTTGTTGTTAGTGGGAAACGCATATTTTTAGTGATTTTTTTAAAAAAAATGTTGCTATTATGAGTTTTTATAACGTTGATGATCAAAATTTCCAAATAGTTAAGGCAAAATGGTACATACAGATCATGTACTAAAGAAATTCTAGATAAAACTAAGCGATAGTATCACATTTTCGAAAAAACTTCCCTATAAAACTTTATTGTTATTTTTTAAGTTTAGATACTATGTCATCCAAAGATTTTATATTTTTATCTTCTTCGAAACTATCGTGTAAATTTTTAAAAATCAGGGAAAAGTCGTAATAATACTTTTCTAATTCCTCCAATAAATTAATTTTAACTTTTTCTAAACGTAAATTTTCTTCACCAGTTTTAAATTGCGAAAAACGTTTATTTATGGAAAAAATAGTTATATCAAAATTAGCAAAATCCACCTTGTTTATTGTTATGTAAACTGGGCACCAAAAATCGTCATTTAGCTCACAATTTTTGGCATTTGTGTCGATAATTTTTTCTACGTCTTCTAAGGAAATTGTTAGCAAGCATTCAAAAGAATCTTTCCCATCTTTTATAATTTTTTTGTTCTTGTATTTTCTAAAAAGGTTTTTTATCTTTTCAGTTACTATACATCTTAAACATCCCTCCCACTCCTTTGCGAGCTCTTTTATACCGAAGATATCATCTCTTGTTGGGCCTAGTTCAGATTTTGGTGTTTCTACATAAATACTATCTGTAACAAAATCTTTAAATCCCTTCTTAAAGTTTTTATAAATATTATATTATTATCCCTGTAGACAGGAAAATTAAATGTAACCTTTGAAGGATTATTCTTTTCTTTTATTTTTTTCACACGGCCATCATATTTACTGAATTTATCTATTAGGTCAAAAAGTCTGTCGTAGTTTTTTATTTTAGAATATTCTTCATCACTAAAAAAACTAAAAGGAGATCTATCTACTGCCTCTTCACTTAATTTTAAAATAGCCTTTGAATTTAAAGAATTGGTTCCAGATATTACTACTAATGCTGAAGATAATAGATGTTTTTTCCATTTTTTCAAAAACATATAAATTCTCCTAAAAATAATATATACACAATCATATATTATTATATATTTTTTTAAAAAACATACAAATCAAATTTAAAAACAGCTGATTTTGCTACTTTCTTTCTCTATTAAAACTACCAGAACAAAAAAAGAAAAAAGAAACATTGCTGCTAATATATCTTTAAAAGTAAATTTTAACTTTTTAAAGCAAGTCCGATTTTCTCCTGTATAACACCGATTTTCCATAGCCGTGGCGATGTCATTGGCCCTATTAAGCAAAGAAATTATAGTAGGCACAATAACTTGATTATAGCTCTTAATTTTTTTTATTATATTTTTGTTGTTAAAATCAGCTCCGCGTATTTTTTGAGCGTCTATTATTTTGCTATTCTGTTCTAAAACTAGAGGAACGAACCTTAAAGTTAAAGTTATTATCATTGCTATATCTTCAACTTTTACTTTTATATACTTTAAAGGACCTATAAAAAACTTTAAAGCCTTTGTTAAATTTGAAGGGGTAGTTGTAAAACTAACGATAGAATTTAATAAAACAATGAAGACCATACGAAAAGCAATAATTAAACAGTTTATAGAAGTGTTTTTTGGTAAATAAAAACATAAAAAATTAAAAAAGACATCGTTTTTGCTTGCAAATATTAAATTAGATATACATGTTAAAAGCAAAACCGGGACAATTATTTTTATACTTTTTAGGTAGACCAAAATTTTTATTTTAGATAGAAAAATCAAAGAGCACGCCATTGCAGCTAATACCAAAAGAGAGCAAAAGCTATTAACAAAAAAAATCAATAAAGAGTAAAGAAAACAAAACAATATTTTTACTCTGGGGTCTAAAGTGTGTACTGGTGAATTTTCTTTAATATATTTTCCAAAAGTGCAGTCTCTTAACATAGTTTCAAAAATTTCCAAATTATTTGCTAAAAAACTTTAATATTTCCTTTGCGGCGTTACCTAAATTTAATATATTTTTCTCGTTTATTTTAAGGCCTTTTCTCTTAAGTTTTAGCATTACCCTTGAGTAACTGGGAATCATATATTCTGTTTCTTCAATATTACTAAAAACGCAGAACTTTTTGGTAGGACCAAAAAATTTTTTTCTACCATTTTCTAAAAGAAAAACTTTGTTCGTATATTTTTTGATTTCTTCTATATTGTGAGAAACCAATATAATAATAGCTCTATTGTTTTTACAATACTCTTTTATATTTTTAAGTATTTTTTCTCTAGATGAAGTATCTAGCCCAGACGTAGGTTCATCTAACACTAAAATTTTTGGTTTTAAAGCAATTACTCCTGCTATAGCAACTTTCCTCTTTTCACCAAAAGAAAGACCCGTTATACTCTTTGAGTGAATGTTTTCATCTAGGCCCACAAATTTCAAGGCTTCAAAAACTATTTTTTTTATTTCATTTTCTTCAATACACATATTGTATAGTCCAAAAGCTATATCTTTGTAGACTGTTTCCATAAAAATTTGATCTTCTGGAAATTGAAAAGTAGCACTTATTTTGAATCTATTATTTTTTTCTCTTTTTAAAAATTTAAAAATTTCTTCTTCATTTATTAAAATACTTCCTTTGGTAGGCTTTAAAAGACCACTTATTAATTTTACTAAGGTAGTCTTTCCGGATCCGTTTTTACCTATTAAGCCTAAAAAATCGCCCGGAAAAAGCTCGAAATTTATTTCATCTAAAACTTTTACTTTATTTTTAAAATTTTTGTTATAAAAAAATTTAAGATTTTTAATTTTTAAGTTAAGCATACTTTAAGTTTATACTATAAATAAGCCTTATTTTCAGTTATTAAATTTTTGGTCAAACGCGCCTTTACACTTTGTTGTAAAATTTTCAGCCTCGTAAAAGATTGTTTGAAATGAGGTCATGGTCCATTAGCACTTAAAATTATATACTAATAATTTTTTTATTATAACTAACTACTGATAGCACAGACCGCGTTAAACTTTTATAAATTATTTGAGCGGATAATTGGGCATATTATGGATTAAGGGTACATTAAAGATTAAAAGACTATGGTCTAGAAAAAATTCATCCTGAAAATTCACTTTAACCCTAGGAAATAAATTTTTAATGAAATACTTGGTTTTGGCAAAGTCCTAACGTAATTTGATTATTACCTTATAACGGTATTAATTTTCGCATATACTTTTTTTGGAAACTGTTATAACATAGCCTCTGCAAAAATTTTGCTAAAGAGTGGAGCTATTTTATGCCAAACGGAATAAAGCTAAACAGTATTTACAAACACTATAAGGGGAATTTATATTTAACATTAGATATTGCTTTTCATAGTGAGACAGGTGAAAAGATGATTCTTTACAAAGCGTTGTATGATGATTTAAAAATTTGGTGCCGACCATACAATATGTTTTTAGATGAAGTAAATAAAAATGGTCAGAAGTACAGATTCGAACTGCAAAATATAAAGAGCGTAGTTTAATTTATCGGTGCAGACTTTTGGTGTGCGTAGCACCTCAAAAGTTTTGCTCAATAATGTTTTTGGGCACATTACTTTAAGTGCCCTCTTGCGGGGCGCCGTGCCGGAAAAGCGCTAGGTGTAGCTAAATATTTAGAAAGTTTTTGTATTTAGTGAAGCCAAAAAAGAAAATTTTTAAAAAATTTCTTTCTGGTATGTTTTTTGTGGTTCTAAAATCAGGTAATTTCAATAAATCCAAAGGAAAAACTTTAGTTTTATAAAAGGGATAACGAATTTTGGGTGTCTGTCTGTCTTTGGGCTGAGATTAAAATTGGTAATCTCTTTTCCTAGTTTATTTATACGATTTTTGGATGTGTATTTCTTTCTTTAAAAGTGAGTCTTTTGGGCTAAACTTTGATTAGTCGTCTTAAGCTTTTTGTTTAAGTTTTAGAATTTTTTCAAGGGAAGCAAAACATTCGTCTTCCTGGGTTATTCTGTCTTCTATTTTTAGGCCTTTATTTTTTAATTCTTCAGTAAATTCCACTATCTTAGGTTTTTTTATATTAAATTTTTTTAATATTTCTTCATTATAAAAAAGCTCTTTAGGCTTAGTATCTAGAAGAACTCGACCGTCACCAAAAATAAGTATTCTGTTTGCTATAACTACTTCTTCTACGTCATGTGTAACCATTATAACTGTAGTTTTATTTTTTCTGTTTATATCTTTTACAATTTTTAGAATATCTCTTTTACTTTCAGCATCTAACATGGTGGTAACTTCATCTAAAAGTAGACATTTTGGCTCCATTGCTAAGATGCCAGCAATGGCAATTCTTTGTTTTTGCCCACCTGAAAGCTCTTCTACAGCAGATTTTTCGTATTTTTCCATTTTTACCAATTTTAACGATTCTTCTACTCTTTTTTTTATTTCTTCTTGCAAAAGCCCTAAATTTTCTGGGCCAAAAGCAATATCTTCTTCAACAATGCTGTTAATAATTTGGCTGTCTGGGTTTTGCAAAACTAACCCTGCTGTACTTCTTATTTTATAAGTGTTTTCTGGGATTTTGGTGTTGCATCCATTAACAAGAATGTCGCCTGAGGACGGAAGTAAAAGAGCGTTTAAAAGTTTTAAAAAAGTCGTTTTCCCTGAGCCATTTTTGCCTAAAATAGCTATAAATTCGCCTTCCTCTATTTTTAAGGATATGTTTTTTAGAACTTCAGAGTCATCATAAGAAAAAGATACATCTTTTAGCCTTATTAAAAAGTTTTCTTTGACCATAAAAATTTCCTTTTTAAATTTAGGTTCCAGTAAACTTAAATTATGTTAACAAATTATAATTTTTTTACAAAATCTATAATTAAAAATAATAGTTAATTTTTTATATAATAATAAATTAAAATTAATTATATACTTAATTTTGGGTAGGTTATAGTACTGTATGAAGTATATGAAGTTAGGTAGTAAGTTTTTTCTAGGTGGTGTGGGGTTAAGCGTTATAGGCTCAAGTTTTGCTAGTGCAAATCCACCAAAAGGCGGGGACAAAGGAAAATCTGATGAAAAGCGGGATCGCTCCTAAAGAGGAAAACGCCAAAATGAATAGCGAGAACACAAATTGTGCAAGAGAGATATATGAAACTTTTGGGAAAAATTTCTGTTATGAAGCCAATTATTATAAAGATTATAAAATTTCGCGTAGTATCAACGCGTACAGTAGCAAAGAATTTTTTACTCAACACAAAGAAGAGTGTGAATTCTTGAACGGCATACGTGAAAGTGTTCGTAATTTTCTTGAAAAAGATGGAATAGATAAATTAAAGAAAAAGTTTAAAAGTAAAGAAGACCTTCTCTCTTTACTGAACTACATAGAAGAAAGACTACAAAAAGGGACCAAAGTTGCTGAAGAGAGACATCATAAAAATTTAACTAATTACCGCGAGCCGCATCATATGCTTTTAAGAAAGTGGAGAGGTGCTTTAGAATATTTTACTAATGTTTTTAAAGTGATATGCTTGGAAACCTTCGAGGGTAAACCTGCCAGCCAGATAGATGAGAAATACTATATTTTCTTTAAAAATAGTTAGAACCAGATTCCTTCATTTAATTTAGCTTAGAAAATGTTAACATATAGACTATAATGTTTGGCACGTATGGCTGCGCTCGCTGTGCGAGCGTATTTTTTGTTAACTAGGGAAGCATCGGAGGGGGGGTAAACGGAGGCTGTCATTCACGTGAAGTAAGAGATGAAAAAGCGTGAGCTCCACTATTCTGGAATAGTTCGCACAAAAAATTCACATCAAGTCAAAAAAGTAAAACAAAACCAGCAACCTATTTTTTATTTACGAAACACAATTTAACTTTGGGGGCCTTGGTTTTGTGCCTTCGCCTGTAAGATATGTGCGCTTTTCAGTTTTAGTGTTATAAACTCTTTGCAACGTCTATATTTACTGCTCTAAAAAATTTATGCACGCCTGTTAGATTATTCTTTAGATATCAAATTTACTTTCATGTAATCCCTCAGAGCCTCGGGTACTACAACGCTGCCATCAGCTTGCTGATAGTTCTCTAAAATAGCGGCAAAAGTACGCCCCACTGCAAGCCCAGATCCATTAAGTGTATGTACAAAATCGTTTTTACCCGTTTTAGTATTTTTGTACTTTATATTTGCCCGCCGGCTTTGGAAGTCTAAAAAGTTAGAACAGGACGATATCTCAACATACCTTTTATAAGAAGGCATCCAAACTTCAATGTCGTAAGTCTTTGCAGCACTAAAACCAAGATCTCCGGCGCAAAGGCATACAACTCTGTAGGGGAGTTTTAAAATTTTTAAAACAGATTCTGCTTCTTCTAGTAAAGATTCAAGCTCTTCAAAAGAATTTTCTGGTTTTGAAAACTTTACAAGTTCCACTTTGTTGAATTGATGCTGCCTAATTATACCTCGCGTATCGCGCCCTGCAGAACCAGCCTCTGCCCTAAAGCACGCTGAGTATGCACAGTACTTAATTGGTAAATCATCTTCTTTTAAAACTTCGCCTGAATGTAAATTTGTAACTGGCACCTCCGCTGTAGGAATCAGGTAATAATCCGAGTTAGAAATTTTAAACGCATCTTCCTCGAATTTTGGCAACTGTCCTGTTCCTGTCATGCTCTTGGAATTCACTATGTAAGGCGGCAAAATTTCTTTAAATCCATTTTTTATGTGAGTATCCAAAAAGAAACTTATTATTGCTCTTTCCAGTTTAGCGCCTAAACCTTTGTAAACAACAAAACGTGAACCGGTAATTTTGCTAGCCCTTTTAAAGTCCAAAATATCTAAGTTTGCACCAATTTCCCAATGAGGTTTTTCCTCAAAATTAAAACTATTAGGCACCCCAACCTTTTTTATTTCAACATTCTCTTCATCTGAAAGCCCTAAAGGAACATCTTCATATGGAGTGTTTGGAAGGCTCAGAAGTATATTACTTTGCCTTTCTTCAAGCTCAGAAACTTTATTTTTATATTCAGAAATTTCTTCAGAAAGTTTTTTTAGCTCTTCAAAAAGTTTAGCAGTATCTTTACCGCTACGTTTAAATTCTGGTATCTCTTTATTTACAGAATTTTGCTTGCAGCTAAGTTTTTCCATTTTTTCTATTAAGTTTCGCCTTTTTGCGTCGATCTCAATGAGTAAATCTACATCTTCGCTATAATTTTTTCCTCTTCTGTTAAGAAGCTCCACTACTTTATCTTTATTAGACCTTATTTTCTTTAAATCTAGCACTATCTTTCCTCCAATATTTGCGCCAACTTCTTCTTAGGCTAGCAGCTGAAATATGATACACTAAAATTATAACTCTTTTTAGCCCTATTTTAAAAGACTTCTTGCCTAATAAGAATTCACATAATATTTTAGTGTTTATTTAAATTAATTATTTTTCTGAAAGTCTTAAAAAATATTAGGCATTTTTAGAATTTAGTTTTATTACTTTATTATTTTCTATTAACTTTAGATATAGTCAATTATATAGCCGTGTGACATTTTTGCTATAAAAAAACTTAATTGTTGTGATGCACTTTTTAAATAAAATTTGTAGTATCTGAATGAAAGTTTTTTGTAATAATCTTATAAAGTATTAATTTCCCTGTTCTTTCGCGCTATCCCAAAGGCACTGATAAAGATCATTTGGCTAAAAATATATAAAAATATTGCCCATTACTAAAATAAAAAACGCTTTAAATATTAAATATATTCACTAATTAGCTTAAAAAATGTTTTTTTATATAAATTTAATGAATAACCGTTGTAAAAAAAATATGTTGTGGTAAAATAAATTTATGTTTGGTGACAAGCTTTAATAAATAACTTTGTTTTGGTTTTATGCTTTTCAAAAAATATAAAATAGGATTCAGGGCGGTTAAGACTACAGTTGCGGTGGCAATATGCATATTACTTGCGGCTCTTTTTGGCAGGCAGGACAAGTTTTATGCTAGTATAGCGGCTATAATATGTATGCGAAAAACTAGTACAGAAACTTCGTCTGCCGGTATACAAAGAATTGTAGGCACTGTAGTTGGAGGTGCAGTAGGCTTAGTTGTTCTGCTTATAACTCGTTTTTCTCCTTATGAAGAGGTTATAAATTTGTGCCTTTGCCCTGTATGTGTTTTGTTTGTTATATATTTGTGCAATGTCACTGGTAGGAAAAGCTCTGTTGAAATAGGCACAATAGTCGCCCTAGGTTTATTGATGTCGCACTCTGATGTTTACAATAATACATTGTGGTATGTAGTCAATAGAGTTTTAGATACAAGTATGGGAATATTGGTTGCTATGTTTGTTAACAGATTCTTTTTTCAAAAAAAAAATTCTAAAACTGGCTATAACAATTAGTAACTTTAAATATTTTTTATTATAGTGATAAAAATTTTTAAAAGCCCTTACTCGGTATTTATTTTGAGTATTATTAATTTATATAGTCACTTCAAACGATTTTTATAGGTAAAAAGTGCCATCTAAATAAAACTAGGCGCTGCTAATAGCAGTTAAACTGAACGCGCAAAGCACTATTTTAGTAGATATGTTACCTAGGCTAGATGATTTTATTCTTACGGTAGTAATTCAGATATTCTGCGTATCCCCAGTCATGACTTAGCGGCACTCTATTTTTAATAATTTTTAATTTTTGAAACCTTGTTTTTACCAAAAGCTAGTTTTTTACCAAGCTAAGATTTATTTATTTTTTATTTACTATTAGTACTTTTACAAAAAATATTTTAATTTCAAAATTTTTTTATAAGATTTTTTTCAGATAAATACCTAAATTCAAGTGATATAATCCATAATTTTTATTTTAAAAAAACTAAAAGATACATTAGGAAATTTTTTAAGTTGATTAATATTTTTCAAGTCAACTCAATATAAACCTCGTATCATACTTTATTTGCCTGACTAATGCATACAATTGAGAATACAGCACTTCCTTAGCGAATGCCACTGCACTAAAAATGGGACACGTAAATATACAAGACTATGTGCCTTTTATTATTTTTCTTTTACAGTTTTAAAAACAAATTAATAATTTAAAAAAATACTTTTAAAAAAAATTTATGAAAAACCTTATTGTGAACGGAACCACCCACTTTTAGTAATGCTATGACCGTGTAAATTTTACTAAAGCATTACTTGAAGGTGCAACAAAGCTTTTGAATAAACTATATCAACTTACTAGAAAGCCTCTTACTCAACAAACTAAAACTAGTCCAAAATTTTATGGTAACAGTACTAACTTAAGCGAAAAACTTACGACACACAGACAAAAACAGACCTATCTTACCCATTCCCTAAATTATTAATAAGAATGGGACGCTCCTGCAAAACAAAACTGACAACGGTACAGATTAACATATAACTACGGAACAAAGTTAACTTAAGTAAAAGCCTTAAAAAAGCGACGCCGTCTGTAGTTCGTAACACAACCGAGTAAGCTCCTTTAGTAAGAAAAAACTAACACCGGCAAAGACTGAAAATTTTCTTTTTTTCACTCCTTACCCGAACACAAAAACACCCGGACTGCAATTTGTAAAAGTGCAAGATCCACACAACCAGCGCACCGCGTCCAACGCAATCTTAAAAATATCAAAAACACAAACGCTAAACCACAAATAACGCACGTGCTGGCCCAGAAACCTAAACTATGGCTTCTTTTTTTAGAATAGAAAAAACTGTATCTGTTGGCTTTGCACCTGTTTTAAGCCAATATCTTGCCCTTTCAATGTCTAATTTAACTGGGCTATCATCCACTAGCGGATTGTAATAACCAATCTCCTCAATAAATCTACCATCTCTAGGATACCTTGAATCTGCTACTACTACTCTGTAAAAAGGTTTTTTTTTAGAACCCATTCTTTTTAATCTAATCTTAACTGCCACAAATAACCTCCAAAAATAAAAAAATTAGAATCTGATCATCTTACGAAACTTCGAAACAAAACCACCTTTGCCTAAGAACAAATTTCCTTTACCGTTAGGCGAAGAAAACCCAAACTTTTTGAAAAGCAATCGAGTTTGTTCAAAAGTTTTAAGAAGCTTATTGACATCCTCGACCTTGGTCCCACTTCCAAGAGCTACCCTACGACGTCTAGAAGCACTTATTATGCCCGGATTACTTCTTTCCTCCGGCGTCATAGAGCATATTATAGCTAAAAATTTTTTAAAACACAACTCCCCTTTTTCACTAAAGTCGCCCATTTTTCTGGATATTTTTCCTAATCCTGGAATCTTAGACATAGCCGACTGTATAGCTTCAAACTTTCCGAATTTCTTTAAATGTTTATAGTAGTCATTTAGGTCAAAGTTTCCCTTTAAATATATTTCTTCATCAACATCTTCATCTTCCGCCATGCTTTTTGCTTGCTCAATAAGCCCTAAAACGTCACCCATTCCCAATATTCTAGATGCCATACTTTTTGGGTTAAAATCTTCAATGTCTGAAAGTTTTTCGCCACAACTTACAAATTTTATAGGTTTATTCACGACAGATTTTACAGATATAACAGCTCCACCTTTTGCGTCTGTATCAAACTTTGTTAAAACAATACCGGTTATATCTAAGCCTTTATTGAACTCTGATGCAACATTCACAGCATCTTGACCAGTCATGGCATCCACCGCTAACAAAATTTCGTCCGGGGCAACTTTAGACTTCATGAGCCTCAACTCGCCCATCAAGGCATCATCAATGTGCAAACGGCCGGCTGTATCTAAAATTAAAATATCATTTCCATTATCTTTTGCAAATTTCAAAGCTTTTTCAGAAATAGCGATGGGACTAATAGTTCCTGCTTCAAAAACATCAACACATATGCTCTCACCCAAAACTTTCAACTGCTTTATTGCAGCAGGGCGATAAATATCACAAGCAACAAGAAGCGGTCTGTGCCCGCTAAGCTTCATTTTATTGGCTAACTTTGCTGAAAAGGTGGTTTTACCTGAGCCTTGAAGCCCACAAAGCATCACGACTCCAGGATTTTTCTTAAAAGAATTTAACTTCGAGTCATCTGAGCTCATAAGAGCAATGAGCTCTTCGTTTACAATCTTAATAACCATCTGAGCTGGTGTAAGACTTTTCATTACCTCTTGCCCAACAGAACGCTCTGCTATTCTTGAAACAAAGTCTTTAACAACCTTATAGTTCACATCAGCTTCATAAAGAGCAAACTTTATATCTTCCGATGTTTTTTTTACATCTTCTTCTGAAAGTTTTCCTTTTGATTTAAGCTTTTTAAAAATACCTGAAAGTTTTTCAGTTAATCCACCAAAAGCCACAACTTACTCCTTTCTAAAAAACATAAAATACATAAAATACACAAAATTCACCGAATTAAAGCCAACAGCCAAAAATAAAATCCCCTCCATTTTAATATAAAAAAGATTTGAAGTCAAAGGAATATTGTTGAAGACGGTGCTAAAATGGAGCAGATATGTTAGAAAGAATAATTGCGAATCTTAAAATTAGTACGGCTTAGATAAATAAAGTATCTTTAAAATTTACTTCTTTGGTCTAGAATACTTTTACCTATATTCTTTACGTTTAGTTGCAAATATAAGTTGCACTTAATTTATTAAGTAATAACATAATTGTATTTTATCTGCTTAAACAGTGACTTATCGGCAATTTATACTACATAGCAGTAAAAATTTAAGAAAAAATATTGCTGGTATATTAAGAAATATTTTTTCGAAGAAAACCCTAAATATTTTTTACAAAGGTCTTGGTTAAGCACTTTCCCGGCGGTGTAAAATTAAAATATTTTGACTAGCTTTTTTACAAGATTATTAAAAAACAGTACCCGTTAATACAACTCTATAATATATGCACAATTTTCTACAAAAAGCTATTGCTGCTCCATCCATTTTTAATGATTACATGATAAATGTGCGATTCTTCGTCCTGCCAAAAAAAATTGTTTGCTTGAAAAAACTTTTTTTTGATGTTAAAATTGAATTAGATTTTGAGAGCACGGAGGGGTTTGTATGAATTCTAATGGTGGTTTTGGTATTGCTAATATTTTAATGATGGGAGTCTTTTTTGTTGCTGTTTATTTTTTGCTTATTAGACCAAATGCTAAGAAAAGAAAACAAGAGGATGAAATGAGGCGCTCTTTGAAAGTTGGGGACGAAGTTACAACTATTGGTGGTATAGTTGGTAGAATTGTTAGCATTAAAGATGGCGCAGATACTTTTGTTATTGAAACTGGGGTGGATCGCAGCAAAATTAAAATTAAAAGGTGGGCTATTTCCAGCTGCAATGTTGTAGAGAAAGCTCAGGAAAATGTAAAGCAACTAGATGTAGGACTTAAGTCTGCTGATGGCTCTAAGCCACAAGAGGCCAAAGCTGAGGTTGAAGGGTAGCTTGTTTAGAAATTTAAATGTATTTCAGGTAAGGTTTCCATTTTTTGGGAGGCTATTTTTTTGTTTTTTTAAAATTTTTGTGATGTTTGAATAAAATTGTTGATTTTATTTTTGTTTAAATGGTTCAATTAAACCTTTTAAAGTGATTAGGACCCGATAGTTGATTTGATGTTTTGGCAGAGTTATTTTTCATTAAAAGATTTTAAAATTTGTGCTTATATTTATGCTAAAAAATAAGTTTTTCTTTAAAAATTTTTTGATGATTTTTTGTTCTAATTTTTTATTTCCTTTAGTATTGATTTTATAGCTCATTATGAAGGTGATTGTTTTGAGAGAATTTTCAGACTGCCAGACTAAAAGTCTTGGAACTTTTAAAGGTGTTGTGCTGCCCTTCTTTTTTGGTATTGTTTCTGGCTACTTTGTTTCGTTTATTGCTATCTTAATTGTGTCGTTTCTATTTTCTTTAGCGGGGAGTATAAGTCTTTTTATTTTAAATGCAGTTTCACTAATTTTAATTTGTGTTTGCTCTTTTGTTGCGGGTTTTGTAACTGTTATGCACTTTAAACATAAAGGCTTACTGATTGGTGGTCTTTCTGGTTTTTTAGTTTTTTTAGTTTCTTTTTTTATTTGTTGTGTTTTTTTTGGAGGTGTGGTATCCTTTAGTTTGTTGCCTCGTCTTATTTGCACCGTTTTGTTTGGGGCGTTTGGTGGTGTGTTGAGTGTAAATAGGCTTTGATTTTTGGAGGTTTTTATTTTGGAACACATTAAGACTATTTTTGGCGGTAAGGAAAGCAGCAAAGGTTGTGGAAAAAGCGGTTGTGGAAATTGCCAAGCTTCTTGTCAGTCGGCCTGTAAAACTTCTTGTACAGTGGCAAATCAAAAGTGTGAAAATGGCAAGAATTTGAGTGATAGGAAATAGTTTTTTGGTACATTTATGGTTCACAAATATAAGCAAAATGGTTTTAACATCGTTTTGGATGTAAACAGCGGGGCGGTGCATTTGTTTGATGATGTCGCTTACGATGTTTTAGATTATGTTGACGAGCTTCACCCTCTTGAAGCACTTAGCAGCTCTGCGGTGCAAGAATTGTGTAGGGCGTATGGTATGTCCGATATAGAGAGAGCTCATTCGGAGATTTGCCTTCTTTGCGAAGAAGGTAAACTTTTTTCGAAAGAGGAAGGTGTGAGTCGGGAACTTTTAGAAAAAAATATTAACAGTTCACCTGTTAAGTCTATGTGTTTAAATGTAGCACATGATTGTAATTTGAGATGCAAGTATTGCTTTGCTTCAACTGGCGATTTTTCTACTGGTCGTGAGCTTATGAAATTTAATGTCGCAAAATCTGCTATTGACTTTCTTGTAAAAAATTCTGGATCTAGGCGTAATTTAGAGGTTGATTTTTTTGGTGGGGAGCCACTTTTAAATTTTGAGAATGTTAAGAGAACTGTTTTTTACGCAAGAGGCTTAGAAGCTGAAAAAGGAAAAAGATTTAGGTTCACGTTGACCACTAACGGTTTGTTGCTTACAGACAAAATAATTGATTTTTTAAATAACGAAATGTCTAACGTGGTTCTTTCGTTAGATGGAAGAAAAATTGTAAACGATTCTTTCAGAGCAACCTCTTCTGGACTCGGAAGTTATGATGCTATTGTTCCGAAGTTTAAAAAATTAGTTTCCAGGCGAAATGGTAAAGACTACTATGTGAGGGGCACGTTTACTAAGTACAATTTGGACTTTTCTGAGGATGTTTTGCACATTAGGTCTCTTGGATTTGAACAAATTTCTGTTGAGCCTGTAGTGCTGGAACCTTTAAATGAATTTTCAATTAAAGAAGATGACTTGGGAAAAATAAATAAAGAGTATGAAAAGCTTGCTGAGGAAATTATTAGATTAAGAAAAAATGGAAAGTTTTTAAACTTTTTTCATTTTATGCTGGATTTTGAAGACGGGCCCTGCGCTATAAAGAGACTTAAAGGCTGTAGTTGCGGGAATGAATATATAGCTGTTACCCCGAGTGGAGACATTTTCCCGTGCCACCAATTTGTAGGTAATAGCAAATGGAAAATGGGGAATGTTTTAGAAAGTCCTAATTTGAGTGAAGATTTAAGAAAAAAGTTTGTGAAAGCTAATATCTTTGAAAAAAAAGATTGCCGCAATTGTTGGGCTAAGTTCTTTTGTGGTGGTGGATGTAACGCTAATAATTTTAAATTTAACAAAGATATAAAAAAGTCTTACAAAATAGCTTGCGAATTACAAAAAAAAAGAATAGAGTGCGCTTTGTACTTGAAGATAAAATTGGCAGATTTAAGAGCAAGGAGCTAGACCCTAAATTTTTTTTTATTTAAGGACTTTTTTAAAGATTTTTGCAAAGTACGCCTTGCCGTAAAACGTCATCAGCAACCGCAAAAGCATTCATTAAAGTAATTTTTTGCTCACTGGCAAATTTTAATCTTTCATTCGGAATTACTACCAAGGAATCTACATGTTCTTTTAGGGCTGAGATACCTCTTTCCGCTCGCAACATGTGCCGTCTACCCTCGAAGGCAAAAGGTTTGGTAATTATGCCATTAGTTAAAATTCCCATCTCTTTGGCAATTTTTGCAACAATTGGTGCCGCACCCATCCCAGTTCCTCCTCCCATTCCAAAAGTAACAAAGACCATATTGGTACCTTTGTTAAAAAGGCTTAAACTCTGCAAGCAAAATGCTTTTAAATCTTAAGTTTTAAAAGTTAGTTTTGAAGTGAGCGCGTTAATAAAGCTTGCTTTGTTTTAGTAAGTAAGTTTTTTGTATTTGGATTTGTTTAGTTCTAGTAACGGCAATTTTTTTAATCTTTTAAAAAGCCAGTTCTGGAAATTTTCGTTTTCTAAAATATGCTCTTTGGATTTTAGATTTGTCCTGTGCTCTGCTAACTAAAAATTTGTGATGATTAGTCCTGAAAAGAATTCAAAAGAGCAACGATTTGATGCTAAATAGTACGACGACAACATTGATCTATTGGATCAAAAGAAATCACTTAAAAATTATTTTTTGTGTAATGTTTTGTAGATAGAATTAGTAGTTAGATGCATAAAACTTTATTTAACAGACTTAATAGAAAATCTTGTCCACACACTTGTTTGCCTTGCTAAAAATAAATCGTGAGCATAATTAGCAAGCAGTGCTGAAAACCAGCCACATATTACTAAAGTCTTGCTTGCCCTAACAAAAACATGGCTAATAGGCCCACCAAATAATTTTCTCAAATTTATGAGATCCGTCAAATTTGTACCCTTTTATCCACCAATATTTTGCAATCTTAGCCGGTTGCCGGCATCCGCAGTGCAGCTTTTTATACATACCCATTTTTAACGCTATCCACAACTAATATTGCCTTCAACCCCACTCTTTTGACTGACAATCACACATTTTCATTAAAATTCTTGAACAGATCGTCATTTCCGTGACGCTTAAAAAAGTTTTTTCCAAAGTCCCAAAATTTATTTTCTAGGGATTCTTTTCGTTCTTTTGCTTTTTTATAATCGTCTTTGTACTTTTTTAAATATTGTTCACGTTCCGTTTTTTGCTTTTTATCCAAATCTAACTGCGCTAAAGATTGTTTCAGCTTATACTTTTTACTACTCAATTCTTCTAGCTTTTCTTTAGTTTTCAATCTTTCCTCCCGTTCCTTTTCAAAATCAGGATTTTTCAACGATTCTTCTAGACCCGATACGGCATGTTTTGCTTTATTAAACGCTGATAAAATAGTGTCGTCCCATATTTTTAAATGATTCATAATTTTTTTAAATCTATCTTTCTCATTTTTTATACTACTTGCGAAATTTTCTTTTTTACTCATCATTTTTAAGATATTGCCGTTTTTCCCCATTAAATAATCCACATACGCTTCGCAGAACCCCTCTTTATTCGTTTGCTCAGAAAAGTTTGGGTGCCCTTTTTGAAAACTGAAAAAATATCCCTTTGCGAAAGATTTTATATATTTTTCATCATTAATATTAAAACCTTCAGAATTCTCTTTATAAAGCTTGCTTTCCTCAAATAACTCCAATATATTTTTTTTCTTAACATCCTCACTTTTTTTAAATTCATCTAAGTCAAAACCTCTTTCTACAGTTTTTAAAGCTTCTTTATTTTTTTCAAGCAACTTCAAAAAATTTTCTTTAATTTCTTGTATTTCTTTTTTAATAGAGTTGATTCGCGTTCTTGTTTCCTCACTGTATTCTCCAAAATTTCTAAGTATTTCTTCTAATTCATCATAAGTTATTGCGCTTGGATCTACTTTTATGCCATTTTCTTCAATCACGGAGGCATTCTTTATCTCCTCTTCTAATCTCTCAATTCCTTTTTCTCTGTCTTCTATACGTCTCGCACAAAGCTCTTGGTTACGTTCGCACGTCGTATAACTAAGTAAAAAATTGTTTAAATCGTTAATTGCTACATACTTATGAACAAAAGCCCAAACGGTTAAGATAATTAAACCTACCCCCGTAACCGCAATTAAAGCAACAGCTGTTCCTTTTAAAAATTTTTCAACTTTTGAATCTTTTGTATCACCAGCGTTGTCTACCCCCCATTTTTTTTGCACGTTTTGTGGTGGGTTTGCACTAGCTAAAGCAGCCCCCGCACCTGAAGCTGCTAGAGCACCTGAAATAACCTGTAAACTACGTTTGCCTTTTAACATATTTACGATCCTCACTTACTATAAAATACTCAGTATATTATATCCTAACACAAAAACATATAAGTGTAAATAATAAAAATTTATAAATTTAACTTTTTTTCTATTTTTGGCATAACACATGTATAAAATAATTAAAGCAAGCACAATTAATAAACCATTTTTATTCAGCTTTACGCTCTTGAATGCAAAATTAACTAAATTGAAGAAGGTCGTCATTTCCGTGAAGCTTAAAAAAGTTATTTCCAAAGTCCCAAAAATTGTTTTCCAGTGAATTCTTTCGCTTTTCGGCAATTTCTTTAGCCTCTATTTTTGCACTATATAACAAAAATTTATTTGTTTTATATTCATGAAGTAAATACCTTAGTTTTTCTTTAGTTTCAAGCCTTTCCTCTCTTTCTTTTTTTAATTTAGTATCATTTTCTAGATTTAGTAATTTCTTTTTTGCTTCATTAAACGCTGGTAGAATGGTATTAGTCAACACTGTAAAGGCTTTCATGTCTTCATCATAAATTTTTTTGCAGTCTTTTATTGTTTTTATTACTTTTTTGCCTAAAGTCTTACTCAAAATTTTGCTATTTTCACCTACTAAGTAATCAAAATAATCTTCACAGAAATTTTCAAGGTTTTTATAGATTTTACGGACTTCTTTTGGAAGATCTGGACATTCTTCGATAAGAAACTGGAAAGTTTCATTTATAAAAAAGTTCTTAATAGCAGAACTGTTTTTATAAACTGTAAAGGCTTTCATGTCTTCATCATAAATTTTTTTGCAGTCTTTTATTGTTTTTATTACTTTTTTGCCTAAAGTCTTACTCAAAATTTTGCTATTTTCACCTACTAAGTAATCAAAATAATCTTCATAGAAATTTTCAAGGTTTTCATAGATTTTACAGACTTCTTTTGGAAAATCTGGACATTTTTCGATAAGAAACTGGAAAGTTCCATTTATAAAAAAGTTCTTAATAGCAGACACACCTAGACCAGTGTATTCCTTACTGTTTTTATAAATCGAAAAAGTTTCAAATGTTTCCAAGATATTATTTTCATTAGTATCTTTTATTTTATCCATATCAGAATCATCAAGGAGTATTTCTAAGTCATCTATGTTATTTTTTAATACCTCAAAAAAATTTGCGTTAATTTCTGCGATTTTCTTATTTGTACTTTCACTGTATTTTCCAAAATTTTCAAGTGTTTTTTGTAAATCCTCAATATTTGTTTTTTTGGGATCTATTTTTATGCCATTTTTGTCAATTACGGATAAGGCATTTATCTCAGTTTCTAGTTTCTCTATTTCAAGCTCAAAAGTTGTTTTTGGGAGTCTTTGTTTTATTTCTTTCAATGCATCGCCTTTTAGAAATTTGTCTAAATCATTAATTGCTACAAGTTTATGAATATATGCCCAAAAAACCAAAATAGTTACTACTCCCAAAACTACATCTATAGCAATTAATGCTCTTCTTGAAATCTTCTTGCCTTTTAGAACTTTCAAATAATTAGTTTTATTTACATTCCCACCATTTTTTTGCTCATGTTGTGGTGTATTTGCACTAACTAGAGTAGTACCCGCACCTAAAAATGCCAAAGTACCTGAAATGATCTTTGAATTATACCCTTTTTTTATCATATCATCAATACACCATATGTATTTTAACACAAAAACATATAAATGTAAATAATAAAAATTTATAAATTTAACTTTTTTTCTATTTTTGGTATAGCACATATGCGCTGTAATTTTAGTTAGGGCTATTTTTTTACAATTCTACTAATGCTTTATTTCCTCGAGTTTATTAGTATGGTGAGTTGTTTTATTAGATTATATGATGTTAAAATTTAATAAAGTAAGGTCTTTTGTTATAATATAAAATTGTGTTCAGGTGCTAGTTTATGCAAAAAGTTAGGTTACAAAAGTTTTTGTCAGAAAGCGGCGTAGCGTCTAGAAGAAAGGCTGAAGAGCTTATTGCTGATGGTAAAATTTTTATAAACGGAAAAATTGCAAAAGTCGGGGATAAAGTAGACCCATGTATAGACACGGTAAAAGTAAATAATAGAATAGTAAAAGAAGAAAATAAAAAAATTTATTTAGCGCTTAATAAACCAAGAGGATACATTACAACTTTAAAAGATGAATTTTCTAGAAAGTGTGTTGCTAACTTAGTTGAAGATATTAACTATAGGGTTTTCCCTGTAGGTCGGTTAGACAAAGACTCAGAAGGACTGTTGCTTTTAACTAACGACGGTAACTTTGCTAACTTCATTATGCATCCTTCTTATATGGTAAAAAAGGTTTACATTGTTGTAGTTACGCCATTAGTAACATCTTCGGTTTTGAGTAAGTTAAAAGCCGGAGTGGTCTTTAAAGGAGAAAAATTAGAACTATTATCTGTTACTGTAATTAGTCAAAACGAAGACAGTAATACTTCTACTTTAAAAATAGTACTAAACGAAGGTAAAAATCGCCACATAAGAAAAATGTGTGCAGCTGTTGATTTAGATGTCATTAGCCTTAAGCGAATTTCTGTTGGCCCAGTTGAACTCAAAGATTTAAAATCCGGAAGATATAGACATTTAACGGAAAAAGAACTAGAACTCTTACAAAAAACAATTTTAAAAAAATGTTACTTAAATAGATCTGTAGTATCCTGCAAATTTTAATATTATCTTATGTTCTTTTTTTGTATGCATATCTAACCGTCGCTGTATAAATATTACAGAATTAACAAAAACTAGATATACGCAAAAAAGTATGCTAATTAGGCATAGAAAAAATTTTAAAGCGTAAGTTCGGGAGCTACAAAGCTTTTAGTTTACATGAATTTATTAAAATTATCTGGCACCTGACAATACAATTTCAAAATCAACTGCCGCTTCGTTTAATCTCTTCTGTAAATTATTTTTTTAATTACAAGCGTACATCTTGCATAGAATTATTTTTAAAATAATCAATAACTTTTGCTGATATGTAAGAAAAAGGCACAGAATTGCTGACGAGATCTTCTCTACTTTTAATATCCATCATTTTCCTTTCATCAATCTCGCCTTTTGCAAATTTCAGCCTCAAATGGCAACTTTCCAATTGCCAAGTTGCATTAACAAGTAAATCTGTATTTCTAAACCCCTTGGTATATCCCTCACTTTCAGGAAATACCACAACCCCATTGTTAAGTATATCCTGTTCCATATTATTTTGTCGAGTATAACTGTAATTTGCGGTTTCTTCACAAAACTCCCTAACAAATCTAGTTTCCCTACACTTAGCACACTTCCTAAAGAACCCTATTTTAGCTTTAATTTTGCCAATTTCTTCACAAACCTCTATCAAGTCACTTTTAACGGGAAAATACTCATAATATCTTTTACCAGATTTTTTCTCTTTTTCTACTTCTACTTCCAGCTCTTCTTTTTTCTTGTATAACTCCTCTAATTTATTGTTAATAGAAGAAAACGCTTCCTTAGTTTCTTCCGACTTTTCACTTGCTTCTTGAACAATACTGCCAAAAAAAGCTATATCTTTACCTTCAGAATTTTCTAACAAATTACCATTTGAAAAAGACCGAGATTCAATGACTACTGGATCCTTAATTTCCAAATCAAGGATGTCGGCAGAAATTTTGTCCTTTTTAGGTTCAAGCGCCACATTACTATCTTTACTGTGCGTGCCTATACCAAAAAAATAAAGAAACAAAAGCCACCAATTGAACTTTTTTGCTGACACACTAGTATTAACTGCCGAACTAGCCAAAACAACTGCACTAGAACTTACCGACACCATCTTGCAGAATCCTTTACGAAACATAAAAAACAACCTCCATTCAACTTTGTGATCTGAGCTCACGCGGATTGAGTATATCACAAATTTAATTTATTATGCAACAACAAAACAAAATTATTAAAAAAATTATAATTTTAACTTAATATAAATCACTTTATATGGCTTCCGTGCTCTTTAAGACATGTAAAACAGCCCCATTTTATTTACTCTAATGCATTGAATTTTACCAAACATAATAAAAATTTTATCTTTTACAGCAAAAAAATAATTTGTACTATGCTTTTTGTTGACTCATCTTTGTATAAAAAGAATGACACACTTATATTCTAAACTAAGGCTTTAGTTTTTCAGTCTCTCTTTTTTGTTTTTTAAGGGAGGGCTTATATTGTGGATTTTTGTAAGAATATAAAGTATAGTGAAATTATTTTAAAACAATCTAGATTAAAATTTTTGAACAAATAGGAGAGAGATATAAGTTTTTAAATGAATGCCAATATTTTTTATATGTCCTTCTTTCATTAATATCGCCTATTTTATATCTGGATCAGATTTTAAAAATACCAGTTTTTGTTATGATTTTTTCTTTTTTATTAAAGTATTATACAAATAAGCCCGTTACAGCCTTCATTTATTATTTTTTCTATAGTCTCTTTAAGTTTTTCTCTTGCATCCATGGGCATTCTGTAAAGTTTATTGTGAAGACCTTCATTTACAAGTTCGTGCAAAGATTTCCCCAAAATATTAGATTCCCAAATTTTTTCCGGAGCTGATTCAAATTCTTTTAAAAGGTAGTTAACAAGTTCTTCTGATTGTTTTTCAGAGCCTACGATAGGCGTAACTTCTGTAGATATAAGTGTTTTTAACATATGAATTGAAGGAGCTGTAGCTCTTAATCTTATTCCGTATTTTCCATTTTGTTTAATAATTTTTGGTTCTTCTAAAGTTAGCTCGTCTTTTGTTGGAAGAACTATGCCGTAGCCTGTATCTAAAACGTCGTTGTATGCTGAGCTTATTTTCTCGTATTTTCTTTTTACATTTGAAAGCTCTAAAATGCAATTTAAAAGTTCACCTTCGTCTTCTATATCTAGTCCGGTTTTTTCGCTCATAACTTTGTAAAATAAATCTTCGTTTAAATTTACTCTTATTTTGCTGGTTCCATTCGAAAGATCTACCTTTTCGCTTTTAGCAGAGTTTATATATTCGCAGTTTACTAGATCTTTAGTTGTGTACTCTATTTCCCTTATTTTGCTTATATTTTGAAAAGAATCCTTTATAGCGGAAAACACACAGGACTTCAGCCAATGATCTTTTTCCAAAGATATAAGCCACTTTGGTATATTTATTTTTATTTCTTTAACAGGGAACTCTTTTAAAGTACCAGATAATATCTTCTTTATTTCTTCTTCATTTAGTTTACTACAGTCCGTTGGGATAACACTAACACCGTATCTAATTGAAAGTTCATTTGCTAAATTTAAAGTTTCTTCATTATTTGGAAGCATACTGTTTAGCAAAACAATAAATGGTTTATTAAGTTCTTTTAGTTCTGTAATTACCCTTTCTTCTACCTCTTGGTATTCTTCTCTGGGAATATCACTAATTGTTCCATCTGTAGTTATTACTAAACCGATGGTCGAGTGCTCACAAATAACTTTTTTAGTACCTATTTCAGCTGCCATATTAAAGGGTATAGGTTCATTGTACCAAGGAGTCATGACCATACGAGGCTGATCCCCTTCAATATACCCTAAAGAACTGGGAACTATATATCCTACACAGTCTATTAGTCTTACTTTAAAAGATATATTATCGCCCATATTTATTTCTATTGCATTTTCCGGAACAAACTTCGGCTCTGTAGTCATTATTGTTCTTCCTGCCGCTGATTGTGGCATTTCATCTACGGCTCTATCTTTTTTTAACTTAGTGTCCATATTAGGTACTACTAAATTTTCCATGAACTTTTTTATAAAAGTAGATTTCCCAGTTCTAACAGGTCCAACAACACCAATGTATATGTCGCCTCCTGTTCTTTGAGATATCTCCTTGTATATATTGTTATTAATTTTTTCCAAAGTACATCCTCCAAAAAAATTTTAAATTCTAACTTTTTATTTATTAGGTATTAAAATCATTGTTCTAGGCTCTAATTTTTCTTCCTCTAAAAGATCGTTTTCCTCTTTAATTAAAGATTCAGAAACACTGTATTTTTTAGCTATATCCCAGAGGCTTTCTTCTTCACCTGCGTAGTAAAGTGTTAAAGAGGCATCGTTTTCTTTATTTATAGGTTTTTCTTCATCACAGGATATTTTTTCTAAAGTGTTTATTTTATTTACTTCATAAAGATCACTGTTTAGTACTATTTTAGTCTTTAGCTCTAAATTTTTATTTTCTGTTAAGCTGTAGTTTATAGATTCTATATTTAAGCTAGGTTCTATTAATAAATCTTTATTGTTTTCTTCTAAGTTATGTAAATATTCAAAATCTATAATTTTTTCAAAGTAAGAGAGTTCATTTTCTAAATTAATATAAAAAATACATATGTTGTATTTCCCTGTAAATTTTATATTATTGTTCTCTTTTTTAGCTTTTACACTAAAAAGTTCATTTCTAAGGTCTATTATTCTTGAAACATTTATATTACTTAAATCTACCTTTGTTTCGTGATTAAACTCAGGGGATATCTGCTTTAAAAAGGTGCTAAGTTCTATTTTTTTACTGCTAACGTTAGATAAATATTTTGTTGAATAAGCATCTTTTAAGATATTTATTTCTTTATTTTTAAAAGAGCAAACACTGGCAACAAAACTGGCATCCAGTGCTAAAAGGCCGGATTCACCTGTTGCGTCTGTTTTTATGTTTATATCGTGGTTTAAAGACTGTATTTTCAAGCTGCAAATGTCATCTTCTACAAGGTCTTCTACGTCCACAATCTGACTAAAAGGTATAATATGGCTAAAATTATTTAATTCGCCCGTTTCAATGTTGTTTATATAAAGTAAATCTAACTTAGCTTCACAGTTTATTATTAGTTTATTTGTTATCACTCTATAGTCTTTAACTTTAACGGTTAAATTACTATTTATTATAGACTCTATAGGCATTAAGTCTTTTTCTAATTGTATGGTCTCTGTTATATTAAATTCTTTTTGCACTACATTGCATAAACTGTTTACACTAATTGTTTCTGTTTTTTGCTCTACATCATCTTCTTCTACAGAACTTGGTAGTTCGCCTTCTTTTTTTACTTTTATTTTTGAACTAACAGAAAACTCTCCGTGAATGTCTAGCCTTCTTTGCGTAATAGCTCTACAGTTTATATATTCAATATTTGCTTTAGAAAATATAGCTAAGTTAGTTTCGTCTTTTAAGTTTAAGTCTTTTTTTAGTTTATGGTATAAAGAAAACTGACTGGTATATTCACAAGAGCGCAAAATCATTTTTTCAGAGTCTAAATACACTAAATTTACTATTACTATGCCCTCTACTTCTAATTTTTCACCCGCTATTCTCTTCCTTAAAATTCTTGGGTATGCTTGGCACCTTAATATTTTTTGAATGTCTGGGCAATAGTCGGGAAGGTTAAAGTCCAGGTCTATCCCTTGTGATACATTTCCTTCAAAAACAGTTTTATATATTCCTACTTTTTCTTTACTAATAGAGTATTCCAAAGCTTTTTAGACCTCTCTTTTAAGCATTTTTGTTTACTTTTAATTCTTATTCATGTGCTTTTTTATTTATGCAAAAATCAGGCTTAGATTCATTTGCTGTTAAACTGGCAACTTACAGAAGATATTAATTTTAAGGGTAAATACTTTTTAAATAGAAAGTAGAATTTTTTTACATAGTGAAATGTTACTTTTTTGCTGTACGACCTAGCCGACTTTAATTAGTCTAGTTTTTAACTTTTTACATGTACAAAAATTATTCTGTTTTTTTTACTATTGTACAAATTTTGGCTTTACTTTGGTTTAAAGCTATGGTAAAATAGCTTTAGGTTTAATATTTTGGAGGTTAGAAAGATGTTTAAAGGCAAAATTACAAAATTAACTTCAGGTACAGCAATGTTAGGAGTGGCTCCAACATTAGCTTTGCAGGCGCAAGGAGGGGTGGACGTTGCTTCTAAAGAGGTTGCGAACAGGTTTTTGCAAGAAGGAAATAATGTTTCTTTTAATTTTAAAAAATTTAGAATTGGGGCTGTTCAGGCGCAAGGAGGGGTGGACGTTGCTTCTAAAGAGGTTGCGAACAGGTTTTTGAAAGAAGGAAATAATGCTTCTTTTAATTTTAAAAAATTTGGAATTGGGGCTGTTATAACAATTCTTGTTGCGTGTGTTGGTTGGTATGCATCTTGTGTTATTTTTAATAAGTTGGCGTTAGAAAGGTTGAGAGAAGGTTGTCTTAAGGCCGAGAATTTAGCTGAAAAAAGGAGTATGTTAGAAAAAGAAAAAAAAGAACTAGAGGAGAAAATATCAGCATACAAAAATGTTAGTCATGATGCGAAAATTGACGAGAATGACCCGTTAAAAGAGTTAAAACAAAAAATAAAGGAACACAAAGCTAAAATTGAAGCAAACAAAAAAATTGATTTTGAAAAAGTTAAGAAGGAATATAACAATTTTTTCGATGGGGGAGAGTATGAATTACAAAAACGTGTGACAAAACTTTCTGCGCAGTGGAAAGATTACGAAAAAATGAACAATATAATTACAAAAATAAAAGAAATATATAATAAATTAGAACAGTTTGAAGATTCATCGGATCTTTTAATTAAAGGACAAAACGCCAAGATTAAATACGAAAAAGTAAAAAAAAAGCGTGAAGAGGGAGAAAAGATTATAAAAGAGGATAATGAAAAAAAATATGCGAAAGCTTTTGAAGATGAGAAAAAAACTCTGGTGAGTTTTTTAGAAAACGTTTTAGAAAAAAAGAGTGAAACTTATAAAGAATTTGCCCGTCAATTGCGGCAGCAAGATGAGGACGAGATTGGTAAAAAAATGGTTGATTTAAAAGAAGCTATTAATTTTATCACCTCTTATAAAATTAATTCTTCAGATGAAGATTTTAAAAGGCTTTTAAAATATAAGGAAGGAATATCAAAACAACTTGAATATAAAGATAAGCCAAAAGAATATAGGGGTTTTGAGTTGAATGGAGATAAATATTGCGAGGTAGCTAAAGGTGTTTATGTACCGGTCTTTTGGGATTCGCCTCTGATGAATGTTGGAAAAAAGTATAAGCAAGATATCGTAAGTATTTTAGAAGAAGTTAAAGGTCATCTTAAAAATATAATTGAATATCAGGAAAAAGCAAAGAAAGCAAGTGATTATAGTAAAAGAATTGATAGTTTAGGAAAATTAGAAAGCAAGTTAAAAAACGAAAGTGAGATTTTACAAAAAGAATGTGAAGTGAAAGGTTTGAATTGGAAAGATTTTAAAAAAGCGGTAGATGATGCTAAGGAGGAGTTTTCTAAATTAGAAAAGAAATTCTCTAAGAAGATGTATAAGGAAGAGATGGAAAAGATTGATGATAGTGGGTTAGGTGAATATTTTGAGCAATTTGAAAAACTGGGAAAAATTATTAGTAAAGAAATTATTTCTATTAAAAAAGGCGTTGCGGGTAAAATAAAAGATCTAGATAACGAAGTACAAGAATTAAAACCAGAAAAAACTAAAGAAAAACTGGAACAAGAAATTAAAGAAAGAAAAGAATATGTGCGTAATGCTTTTAATGAAGCTAAACGTTTACAAGAAGAGGCTAAAAAAAGCAAAGAGGAGTTGCAAAAAGAATTGAAGGAATTAGAGAATTTAAAATCAAGAAAACATGCGGTGTCAAATAAATCAGATAAGCAAAATCTCGACGTAAGCACTTTGGAACAAAAAGAAAAAGAGCTAAGTGAAAAAATTTACAAGTTTAATATTAACCCAATGAAGTATTACAATGAAGTTAATGAGCTTTTAGCGGACTAAAATGCAAAATTTTAAAAGTACGTAATTAGGTTCTATTCCGGTGACTTAATAATTTGTTCTTCTACTTTTAAGTTTTATGTTACAATACAAGCTGTTAATTTATTATAAATTTTGGATTTTTATGGTAACTAATTTAAGTCGAAGAAGGGCGCTAGCGAAAAGAAAGAGAAAAATTCAAAAAAGAAGGCTTTTTTTTTATCGCATCTGTATTGTTTTTAAGCTGCTATTTTTTGTGTCGCTTCTTGTTTTCGTGGTTATTTTTCTTAATAAATTGTTTTCTTTAAAAGAAATAAATGTAGAATCGGATATACCTTTTTACAAAACAGAAGATTTTTTAAAAGCGGGAAACATAAAAAAAGGGGAAAACATTTTTTTTTGTAGCGAAAAAAAGATTAAGGAAAATATAGAAAAAAATTTGCCTTTCGCCAAAGTTGCTTGTATTAGTAAAAAGTTGCCTAATAAAATATCAATAAAAATAAATAAAAATAATGGTTTTGCTGTTTTTAAAGTGGAAGAAGGTTTTGTGGTAGCGGATGAAACTTTAAAAGTTTTAGAAATTGTGCCGGAAACAGAAGCTAATTTAGTTTTTATTTATGGAGCAGAACTCAAAGAATATAGACCGGGGGAGCTTCTTACCCTTAAAGATTATTCCCAGAAAGAGTGTATTCTTGAAACACTAGAAAGTCTTAGTGAGAACAATTTAACATTAATTAACAGTATAAATGTAGAAAATTTAGAAAATATAGAGGTTTTGTATGAAAATAGGGTGTTAGTCAAACTTGGCTCTAGTAAAAATATAAAAAATAAAATAAATGTGATGACCCAAATTTTAAAAGATAAGATAAAAAGTGATGAAAAAGGGGAACTGGATTTATCTTCCTACCAAGAAAATGGCAAGGTTTATTTTTTGCCCAAGGTAATAAAAAAAGAAAACGAAAATTAAAAGCAGATATTTATTTCGTAGTATAGGGTTTTAATGTTTAAGCTTTTTTAAAGTTTTTAGTATAAAAATAAAAAGCTAGCGGTTAACTGGCAGCAATTTTTTATATAAATTTTTTAGAAATATAAAATAATAGTTATAATATTTGTATAAAAATGAAAAATCAATAAGTTACTTAAGAAACAAAATTTTTTCTGAAAAGTATATTGAAATGTTTGAAAAAAAATGTTAAATTATAAACAGATTGGTTTATATAATATGATCAAATAAAAAAAGTAAGTTAAGCAAATTGTTGGAGGATGCGGGTTATGCCTTTTGATTACGATGATGTCAACAGTGACAAAGTAAAAATTAGGGTAGTTGGTGTTGGCGGAGGTGGAGGAAATGCTGTAGACGGAATGGTTAACGCAGGTGTAAGTTGTGTTGATTTTGTTTCTGTTAACACAGACAAACAAGCACTTTTCAAATCAAAAGCAAACCAAAAGATACAAATAGGTGAAAAAATTACTCAGGGTAAAGGCGCAGGTTCTAGGCCGGAGGTAGGTCAGAAATCTGCAGAAGAGAGCAGGGAGGAAATTTCGCAAGCTGTTAAAGGCGCCGATATGGTCTTTGTTACTGCTGGAATGGGAGGAGGAACTGGAACGGGCGCGGCACCGATTGTTGCAAAAATTGCCAAAGAGATGGGAATTTTAACTATTGGCATAGTTACTAAACCTTTTGCCTTTGAGGGTAGAAGGCGTATGTTGCAAGCAGAAAGAGGTATCTCAGCCCTAAAAGAACATGTAGATTCCTTGGTAGTAATTCCGAATGAAAGATTAAAATTTGCCAGTGAGCAGAAAATTACCTTGATGAATGCTTTTGCGGTTGCTGATGACGTTTTACGGCAAGGCGTGCAAAGTATATCTGACTTAATTTTGGTACCAGGTCTTGTTAATTTAGATTTTGCCGATGTTACAGAAATAATGAAAGACGCCGGTTATGCACATATGGGCGTTGGTAAGGCATCTGGCAAAGAAAAGGGTGAGCAGGCGGCCAAGATGGCTATTACCAGCCCTTTACTCGAAACCGCTATACAAGGGGCAAGGGGTGTTATAATTAATATAAAATCTTCGCCCGATATCAGCCTTGAAGAAATAGAAATGGCTTCTAACCTTGTTGCTGAGCAAGCAGATAAAGATGCGAATATAATTTGGGGTGCTGCTATTGACCCTAATATGGACGATGAAATGAGCGTGACAGTTGTAGCTACAGGATTTGTTGATGATGGTAATTTTAAGCCTAAAATAGAATCAGGGCTTTCTGATTTTGAGTTTTCTAAAGGCTATGGGAAATCTGGGCTTAATGGGGATGCTCCTTTTTCGAGCAAAGACCGGTCTAGTAGTAAGGAAGGGTTTGAAAAGACTTCAGACCATTCTGCTGAAGATGCTTATTACGATGTGTTGTCTATATTTAATAAAGGTGACAGGTAGATGCGAAAGTCCGTTTGACTGTTGATGTGCGTTGCGAGAAGATATTTTGTTTCAATATCTTTGTAAGCAACCACCCATTGGTGTCGTGCTAACTTTGATGCCATTTCATGTACTTCGGTCAGTCATGCTGTTCCATTGGCTACACTATCCGTAAGTTCTACATCAAAAATCTTTGGCAAAACAATTTTTTTAATAATTTTGCTCCGTTGCTCACTATTTTTCGGGTACTTATTTTTTATCAAAAATCTTGTGTAAAGACGCTTAAATTTATGTTAAACGTTGTTTACTGGGCAGTAAGTTTTTGAGATATCATTAATATCAATCTCAAGAGCAATACCAGTTTGACCCCACTTTTTGTTTATAAAGCCATCACCATCAGCTATAATGCCTTCTTGCCCACACTACCCACAAGTCTTGCAACAAGGATTTGTGGTAAAACGACTCGTAGACCCAGCTGGTCGCGTGTTTACTATTTTCCGTGTGCTTATTTTTTATTAAAACTTTGGCATAAAAACCTTTAATCTTGCTAGGGGTATTTTCTGCAGTGTAATAAATGCGAGAAGTAATTTTAGTAATAGACACTGATCCGTAGTAACTTTGCCGCCACTTTCTGTAAATCCGCTATTCAGGCTTTATGTTAAAAGTAAATTTCGCGATAAAAGCCTCCCTTAAAACAACTTTTTTAATAATATTGCTTCTCTTTTTGCTATTTTCCGGGTGTTTATTTTTTATTAAAATTCTTGTATAAATACGCTTGAGTTTGTTAGGAGTATTTTTTGCCGTACAATAGTGTAACAAGTGGTAAAAGGATCTTTGGTAATAAATATTGGCACCGTACTAACTTTGCTGCCATTTCCTGTAGGTAAGCCAGTTACGCTGCCTTCTTGGTCACGCTACTCGCAAGTTTTGCAACAAAAATTTTTGGTAAAACAACGCGTTGGCCCATCCGGTCGCGTTGCTCGCTGTTTTCCGGTTTTTTGTTTTTTATGAAGATTCTATTGTAGTGTGAAACGGCTCTCCCATTTATAGTACTTACTGGGATTTTCATGTTTGCCGAATAATGTCCTTTTCCCCCCTGTTGCCTATATAAAGTTATCCATTTTTCACCAATAATACCAATATCTTTTAGTGTTTCTGGTGAATTAGATATTCCCTCAATATAAAACTGTTCCGGGCAATACTTATCCATAAATGTAAGCGGCACGCCCATAACACCGGGGTAATCGCAGGGTATGTCTGCTACTTTGTCTACATTTATGGCGTCATAGTTGTCGTACTTTGGGTATTTTTCTGGGGTGTAGTAAACTCCTCGCATGTCTAAAGGGGGTTGTTTGTACGCAGTTTTTAAATTTGTGAACCAACGAATTCCGTTAATTGATGTTATTATTGTACCTTTTTTGGTTATTTTATTATTGTCAGAAGCCTGTAGATCGAAGCTATCATTTTTCACATAAAATTTTGATGAACTGGGTCGACTTCTTCCCGTCCATACTCTATTATCTTTTAATAAAGGAAAAACATCTTTAAATCCATAAAAATTTGTTCTACCGATAATTAAAAACTTCTTTTTGTATTTAACTAAATATAGTAAAAAATCTTTGAAAAGTGAAAAAGGCGGATTCGTAACTACAATGTCTGCTTCTTTTAAAAGTTCAATACATTCAGGTGAACGAAAGTCGCCGGCAGGGTAATCACCGTCACTGTAAATTGGAGTTTTTATTATTTCATCATTAAAGTTTACAACACCGTCTTTGTTAGTGTCTTTGTAAAGTTCTATTTTGTAGGACGGTTTATATTTTCCATTTTTATCTTTTTCGCCTTCGTAGTGGACTCCTATTAGTTTCTTCAGGCCGAGAAAATCAAATCTTTGGTAAAAATATTTAAAGAACTCTGAATATTCGTCATCATCGCAGTTGCAAAGGACAGTTTTACATCTGAAGTGGTCCTTATAGTGACAAAGTTCGCCTTCAACTGTAGAACGATCTGTGTAAAATTCGTTCATCTTAATTTTTTTAGCTAAATTCAAGTGAAACCCGTTAGGCACTTCTGTTCACCTCCTCTTTTTTCAGTAAAATTATGGCGATTACCGTCCACCTTTTTCCCTGTTGCATTTTTTGCAAAGCATCTGGCAGTTATCTAATGTGGTCTTGCCGCCGTCGTGCCATGGAGTTATGTGATCCGCTTCCATATCTTTAATGTCTTCACATATTTTGCCGCATTTAGCACATTTGTGACCCTGCTCATTATATTTTGTTATTTTATCTGATATTGAAAAGTTCCGAATATTTAAGACTTTTTCATTTTTATTTAGCACATATTCGTAAATTCCATGTTTGTTTGTAACATCCGGGTCTTCTAAAAGATCCTTCACTTCTTTTGCTAATAAATCAGGGTCCAAAAGTTCATCTTTGTGAGCATTGTAAAGGTAGCCCCACTCCACGCCTTTCATGGATTCATCATAATTTCTAAAAGTCTTTCTGACCCATGAAAAAACAGATTCGAAATATGACCAAAGTTCTTTAGCGTTTTGGTCGTTGCTGTGCTTTTGCATGTACTTTTCTATTTTTTCTCTGCGTCCTTTTCCTTCTACTCTTTCACTGTTTGCTGCCCAGGCAAAGGCCGTAGCTAAGTAATCTTGCTTTATGTAATTACCTTTCATGTATCTGCTATATTGTCTGTGAGCTGAGCAATTTCTTTTGGAAAAATATGTTTTAGCATCATCTAGCCACTTCGAGTACAAAACAGCATTTAGAATTTCTTGTTGCTCTAACTTTTCACCGGCTATGTTTATGGTCTCGAACCAGTCGATTTTATCTTTGTAGGTGCCCTTACAAATGTAGACATTTAGTTCATAGTTGTTGAATCTTTCTTTGTCACTATCATAAAGCACGTTAAAACCAGCTTTACCTTTTATTTGTGCTTTAATACCATCTGGAAGTTTCATGCTAAAAACGTTGGTTACATATCGGCAAATAGATATAAGTCTTTGCTGACCATCTAAAACTTCTAAAGATCCATCATCTCTTTCAACGAAGTACATCACGCCTAGGGGAAGTCCACGAAGGACAGTATCTATGACTTTGTCCCTTTTTTCTTCATCGTAGACGTATTCACGCTGATATTTAGGCCTTATGTCCAGCTTTCCATCCATCGCTATAACCTGAGAACTATTGTCATCCTCAGAAAATCCGTTTGTGATCTCTTCTACTCTGTATTTTCTTAGCTCAACTTCCATCATGTTAGTTTTCCTCCTTTTTTAGTTTTCAATTTAAGCTGCCTTTTTGGCCACGCTACTTACAAACTCTGCAATAAAAACTTTTTGTAAAACAACTTGTTTATCCATTAGGATTAGTTGTTTTCTATGCTCTGGGTGTCTATTTCGGATAAATATTCTGGTGTATAGTGATTTTAATTTTCCATCTTTAAGTAATACTGGATGGGCATTGTGATCACCATAATTTTCAGCATCTTCCTTTGTGTAAATTTTTGTTTTAAATGCTACATTATTTCCTCGCCCTGTTATCCCCACAATCTCAAACTGCTCCGGGCAATACTTGTCCATAAACGAAAGCGGTACACCCATAACTCCTGGGTAGTCACAGGGTATATCGGCTACTTTGTCTACGTTTATGGCGTCGTAGTTGTCGTACTTTGGGTATTTTTCTGGGGTATAGTAAACTTCCCGCATATCTAAAGAAGGTTGCTTGTATGCAGTTCTTAGGTTGGTGAACCAGCGGATACCAGGTATTTTAGTATATTTAAACCCTTTTTCGTCAATTCGACTAGGTTTACCACAAGACTTATCATAATCTACTACGCGAAATTCTCTATCGCCTTTACGTATACTTATACCTAACCAAATTTTGTTGTCTTTAAAAAGAGGAAAAATTTCTTTACATCCAACAGACGCACAATTTCCAATAATCAAAAATTTTTTACCATACTCTACTAACTGCGTGATGTATTCTCGCAAAAGAGAAAACGGCGGGTTGGTAACTACAATGTCTGCTTCTTTTAAAAGTTCAATGCATTCCCTTGAGCGAAAGTCTCCGGCAGGGTACTCATCGTTGCCGTAAATTGGAGTTTTTATTATTTCGTCTTTAAAATTTACAACGCCGTCTTTGTTAGTGTCTTCGTAAAGTTCTAATTTGTAGGACGGTTTATATTTTCCGTCTTCATCTTTTTCGCCTTCGTAGTGCACTCCTATTAGTTTTTTTAGGCCTAGGAAATCAAATCTTTGGTAAAAATATTTAAAAAATTCAGAGTACTCGTCGTCATCACAGTTGCAAAGAACTGTTTTACCTTTAAAGTGCTTTGTATAGTGATAAAGTTCATCTTCAACTGTAGACCTGCACGTATAAAATTCGTCTCGTTTTAATTTTCGTGCAAGATTCAAATGGGAATTTTTAGGCATTTTTGTTCACCTCCTTTTTATTTATACATTTATAATGTTTTTATTAACTCTTTTTATATAAAACAAACTATTAACAGGTTAAAAGGTAAAGAAACGACAACTTAACTGCCGACGCTAGTTAAAATTTCAAATAAGACGGAGAAAAATTTAATCTTTTGTTGTATTTTACCATATTTATATTAAAAAATCAAGAAATATTTTCCTTTTTTAAGTTTTTTCTTTCTTAGACCACGCATAAATCCCTCTTATCGCTAAAAGGAATTAAATAAAAACGCGACCATTTATGAATATTAGCGAATAAAATCATCCTATTTACCTTTGCAACGTTACAGCCCTATTTTCTTTTTGGTTTTAATATAAAACACTCTTATTTTTTTTGCTCTTTTAAATGTATCTAAAAGAATTAATATTTAGCTCTTCTATTGAAAAGAATCCATACCCTAATGATGAAAATAATGTACAGTAACTATATATAAAATAAAAAATAATAAATTTATAAACAGTTTATTGTTTAGGCCTTAAAATTTAATTTAAGTCTTATATATATTTAAACTACTTTTTATAAAATGTTTCTTTGTGCGAAAAGAATTCATTGTTCGTAGAAAACATCCGGATTATAATAGACTTCTTAGTATTTGATTAATCTGTTAAAAATATTTTTATTGAGAGTGTATTGAGTTGAATAAAGAGCCTGGTAAAAAAAGAAAATCTATCAGAAATTTTTGCATTATAGCCCACATAGACCATGGAAAATCTACTTTAGCAGATAGAATTTTAGAACTGACTCAATCTGTTTCCAAAAGAGAAATGTCTGACCAAGTTTTAGACAATATGGAAATAGAAAAAGAACGTGGAATCACAATAAAGGCAAGGGCGGTTAATTTAAAATATAAAGCTAAAGATGGTAAAGAATACACTTTAAACCTTATAGACACTCCTGGCCATGTTGATTTTAACTATGAAGTTTCAAGGTCATTAGCAGCTTGTGAGGGCGCCGTACTAGTAGTTGATGCAACTCAAGGCGTAGAAGCACAAACCATGGCCAACACTTACCTTGCAATTGATGCGGGACTTGAAATTTTACCAGTAATAAATAAAGTAGACCTTGAAAGTGCAGACCCTGAGAGAGTCCTTGGTGAAATAGAAGAATTAATTGGTAAAAGTCCTTTTCCGGTACCTTTAATTTCTGCAAAAACAGGGTTAAATGTAGAAGAAGTTTTAGAGAATATAGTAAATTTTGTTCCTGCACCTGAAGATTTAAGAGATGAAAAATTAAAAGCTTTGGTTTTTGACTCTTACTATGATTCATATAAAGGGGTAATAGTTTACGTTAAAATAAAAGAAGGACGTGTAAAACCGTTAGATAAAATAAAATTTATGGCAACAGGTGCAGAATTCACCGTAACGGAATGCGGTGTAATGCATGCAAATGACGTAGAACTTAAAGATTTCTTGGAAAGTGGCGATGTAGGATACATTGCGGCATCTATTAAGTCCATTAGCGATGCAAGAGTTGGCGACACCGTAACTTTAAAAAATAACCCTGCTGATGAACCATTACCTGGGTATAAAAAAGTTAATCCTATGGTTTTTTGCGGAGTGTACCCTGTAGATGGATCTAAATATTCTGATTTAAAAGATACTTTGCAAAAACTTCAATTAAATGATTCTGCTTTTACCTTTGAACCAGAAAGTTCAGCAGCTTTAGGATCCGGTTTTAGGTGTGGATTTTTAGGCCTTTTACACATGGAAATTATTCAGGAAAGACTTGAAAGAGAGTATGACTTTGACATTATTACAACAGCACCGAGCGTCGTTTATAAAATTACTAAAACAAACGGTGAAACCATAGAAGTAGATAATCCTACGAATTTTCCGAACCCTTCTGAAATTTTAAAATCGGAAGAGCCCGTTGTAAAAGCGCATATTTATTCGCCTAAAGATTTTGTTGGAACTATTATGGAGCTTTGTCAAGACAGACGAGGCAGTTATATAGATATGACCTATATTAACAGCGATAGAGTGGACATCCTTTATGAACTGCCTCTAAATGAAATTGTATATGATTTTTTTGATGTTTTAAAATCCAAAACGAAAGGCTACGCTTCTTTGGACTACGAAATAACAGGGTACAAAGAGTCAAACTTAGTAAAACTGGATATTATGTTAAATGGTGAAGTAGTAGATGCTTTATCTTTTATTGTTTTTAAAGACAGAGCCTACGCAAAAGGTAGACTTATGACTGAAAAACTTAAAGAGAAAATTCCCCGGCAGCTTTTTGAGATACCTGTACAGGCTTGTATATCTGGTAAAGTAATTGCACGGGAAACAGTTAGGGCTCTTAGAAAAGACGTTTTAGCTAAGTGTTATGGCGGAGATATTACTCGTAAAAAAAAGCTTTTAGAAAAACAAAAAAAAGGGAAAAAACGTATGAGAAAACTCGGTAGTGTAGAAGTGCCTCAGGAAGCTTTTATGGCGGTTTTAAAATTAGAAGATTAGGTTAATGATCTTTGGCATAACAAAAGTATTGGGTGGATATACTGAATAGAATGATAAAATTTTAAGAATTAAAGTATGCTGTGTTGTGTTGTTCTAGATTAAAATTAAGTTAGCATAGCTAAAAATCGCCTTGGATGTAACTATATGGAGCCTAAAAAATGAATAAAGCAGAGTAATAAAATTTACAAAAAAATTTAAGGGAGTTTTTGTTTTAGTTTTATAGTTAAAGAAATAATTATAAAAATGGATGCATGAAAAACTACAATATTACCTTGGGTAAATACTGTATTTAAAAACGTTGTTTATGTTTCTAGATAAGCAAAAATGGAAAAAATTATTATAGAAAGTAGTATTGCGTAAGTGCCTCAAGAAGTCTTTACGGTAGGCTTAAGTTTAAAGGAGTGGGGGCCGGATAATTTTAAAAAATTGGTTTATCTTAGAAAAAACAAGATTTCTCTTCGTCTTTTTTAATATATGTATAATTTTTTTGTATTCAGTGAGGAAGTTGCAAGGAAAACTGTTAGAGCTTTTAGAAAATATGCTTTAGTTAAATGCTACGTTGGTGGGACTACTCACGAAAAAATTTTTTAGAAAAAAAGTAAAAAACGTATGAGAGAGTTTGGCAGTGCCCAAGTCCCACGCGAAATTTTGTAATAATTTAAAGCGGGAAGAGTAGGGTAGCAATAAAGCTCTCGAAGAAAAAATCATAAAAGAATCAGAAAAGTAAGTATAAGAATAGGATAGGTCTAGTTTAACAAACTACCTTATTTTCTAATAAAAACAAAGCATTATAGTATATTTATTTTGATATTACAGCCTTTTTAAGTTTTTAAATTTATAATTGCTTATTGCTTTATTTATTGTATTTGTCTTCGTTTAGCAATGGTAATAAAAAATGTTCCGATTAAACTTTGTGATATATAAAATATTACCCGTAAAAATAAACTTCTAGAAAAAAAGAAGAAATAAACACAATATAAATTAGTTAACGAAAGCATAATTCCCACGAATGAGGCTACTGCAGAAATTTTTAAACTAAAATATTAAAGAGAAATATTTTTTAGAATTTTAACTTGTTTAAAGAAGATGTGCTGTCTAAAGATAAAAGGGGATATTACTTGTAAGAGGAAACTTTTAAAAAAGCAAAAAAGAAAAAACTTGTGCGAAAAATCGGTAGCGTTGAAACCCCGAATAAAAATTTTGTGGCAGATTCAAATTTACAATTTTTTTTACTAGGAGCTATATTTCTAGCAAAAAAAAATTTTAGTTAAAGGTCTAAACGGTGATATTAATAGTAAAAAGAAATTTTTAAAAAAGTAAAAAAACCAATTAAAAAAAATTAATCACGTATACCTATTACAAGTCTTTATCTCCATCGTCTTCTTCGTCTTCAACGTCGTCGTCTTTTTCTGAATCCGCAATTTTTTTGTTTCCTTTATACTGGTAGTCTTCATTGTCTTTGTCGTTATCGTCGAAATCATAGCTGTCGTTGCGATTTTCAGTATCCTCATTTTCTTCATGGTAGTTATCTAAGTAAATACTATCTTTAAAGTTTTTGTTTTTAACGTATTTATCGTTTTCTTGATCTTTATCTTTTAGATAGATAAAGTCTTTTGATTGCTCTTCATAGGCCTTATTATCAGTGCCCTCTTTTTTTTCATCACTACTATCTCTTCTTCCAAAATTAAGCCGGTACCTATTGCGACTATTCTCAATTTTATTAGTTTTTTTTGTTTCACTTTTTGAAAAAAGTTTGTTGTAAATCCACTTACCACACGTACCAATAAAACCTAGAATAGATAAACGCGCTACCCACCTAACGGTGTCGTCTTGTGCTAAAGTAAAAGCCTTATTTTTTAAATTAGAAAAAAATCCCGAATTATTATTTGTGGATGATACAGAACTAAAAAAGTTGCTACTGTTATTTGAAAAACTTTTGTTGACATCTAGTGCCCCTTTGCCTCTATTAAGCCCTTCTCTGTAAGCTCTTTTTTCATTTAGCTTTATGGTTTCTGGTATTACTTGGCTATTGTAAAAATTTTCTAATATTTCATGAGCTGTTCCACTATCTAAGCTATTTTTTTGAAACTGAAACCCGATCTTCTTCCACCAACTACGGTTTTTGTTACGCTTTTCTATTTCTTCTTGGGCAAATTCATCGAATTTATCTATATCGAACTTTGAGTTTTTTATTCCCATACTTTCGAGCCTTTGCCTTTGTTCTTCTACCATATTGTCGTTTAAACTGGAGTATCCCAAATTTTTAAAAGGGTTTACATCATTATTAGCAAAAGTTTGAGAACCCGCGGTGGCTGTTCCCACAACACTAGAAATAGCAGTAAAAAATAAAACATTGCCTTTTAATTTTTTTACGGACATAGAAGCCTCTCCCCGAAAGAAGTAGATTTATAAAAACAAAAAATAAACTTTAATTTTTTCACATTGCTGATTGCTTTATATTTTAAAATATATCTAAATTATACTATTTTTAATTTAAAATGTCAATAATTTAATGCAAAAATACATATTTGTAAACAAAATAAACACAATTATACTGGTATATGATATCACTGTGCTTTCTTTAAGAT
>Ga0256405_10000554_pt1 | contig 122803 bp, 119 predicted proteins | sample RumenRJG_02DNA_FD_189096 | JGI IMG/M metagenome (GOLD analysis project Ga0256405, IMG submission 189096) | Bovine rumen microbial communities from Lethbridge, Alberta, Canada - RJG_02 | ecosystem: Host-associated > Mammals > Digestive system > Stomach > Rumen | place: Canada: Alberta... | reverse complement strand
AGGAAAATCCAAAAGTTTAGATTTTCCCACAATGCTTATCTTTTGGTCTTTGGTTCGGAATAGTGTAGTGCTGGCGGTCTATCTCTTGTTTTCGGTTGCTTGCTTCCTTACCGTACATGAGCATTTCTCCCGGTTATGTACCATACTATTATTGCTTTTATCTCCGGCGTCCGCCGCCACGGCCCCCACGCTTGGAGTCGGTCTTACGGCTCAAATCCGTCAGCCGCTCATCACTATCCTTTAAAAACTTGGACAATTTATCCTCAAAGGAGGCATTGCCACCATTAAAACGACCTCCGGCATTACGACGGAAATCTCCGGACTGATTGCCAAAACCACCCTCGTTTCTAGGTGGACGATTCTCAAAGTTCCGACGTTCAAAATTCTTTTGAGCCGGCTCCTCAGGCTTTTTCTCCTGAGCCTGCTTTATGGAAAGACCAATCTTTCCTTTCTCATCAACAGAAAGTACCTTGACCTTAACCTTGTCCTGTTCTTTCAGAAACTCATTTACATCATTAACATAAACATCAGCAACCTCTGATATATGTACAAGGCCAACCTTACCTTCGGAAAGATTCACGAAAGCCCCAAAATTGGTTATGCCGGAAACTACACCCTCAACAATACTACCTACTTCAATGGACAAAATACTTCCTCCTTAGAAATTTACACTAACACAAAAATGATTATAACGCAATTGTTCAAAATTTTCCATAGTAAAATGGAAAATTATTCCTCTTGGCGTTTCGTCGAAGTACAAGCAGTTTTTCGACATAACGCAATTGTTCAAATTTTTCAATTTACAAATTGAAAAATATACTGTACGGTGTTTCGTCGAAGTACAAGCATTTTTCGACATAACGCAATTGTTCAAAATTTTCCATAGTAAAATGGAAAATTATTCCTCTTGGTGTTTCGTCGAAATATAAAACTGGTGCACCAATACAAAACTGTATCAATGCACCAGCAATTCAACTATTTCTTTTTGGAGTAAATATACGGTATCTCTCCGTCCTTGGTCATCCCCAGCTCTTCCCGGGCCAGTTTCTCCACATACTCCGGATTATCCAGCTGTTCCTTTTCCTGCAGCAGCTGCTCGTTTTCGGCCTGAGCCTCCTTTAAACGGGCCTCAGCCTCTATTCTGTCCTGATTTAATTCCCGATAATAAATGGCCTGACTCCCCAGCTTTACAGCTGCCAACAAAAACATTATGACCATTATTATAACAAACCAGTTTATTTGGCGACGCTGGGGGCGGTCAAACTTATGTCTTACTACACTCATCAGCGTCCTCCTTTCCCCAAACTGGTAATAACACCCGTAAGCGCTGATTAATTTTCACTCCACTGATAATAATCAGTCGGTCCTATTCGCCGATAAATGGATGAGCATTCATCACAAGCAAACCGGGCTACGGTATCCCGCATATCAGCTCGGCCATTAATAATCTTAACTGCTTCCGGTTCCAGATATTTCATATTGGCTCCACAACGTGGGCAAGCGCACTTACCCTCCGCATCCATTTTTAACTGCATTGGCTCCAAATCTCCGGTACCAATTACCCGCTTCTTTTCCGGCGACAAATCCAATTCTTCCAAGTCAAAGACCTCATACAGACCGGAGTTTAACAGCTCCCGATAGAAGGTCTCACAACGCCGGCAAATGTATCTGGCCTTGACGTTCTCATAATCCACTTTGCCATCTACTACCCGTACCTGACCCCCATCAGAAAATTCCAATTCCTGATCACATACCGGGCACTTATACCGACCAGAACTATTTTTCCGCAGAGCAACCACCGGATTAACATCCTCATTTTTCACTGATGGTTTATCCTCTACAGGTGTTGTTTCCTCTTCCAGCTTAAACCGCTCATACATGCCGGAATTAAGCAATTCCTTGTAATAAACCTTACAATCATCACAAATATAGCGGTTTTTTATGCTTTCATAATCTACCTTGCCATCCACTACCTGAATAGCACTTCCCTCAGAGCAACGCAAAGTCTTACCGCAATTAGGACAGGCAAAGCTGTTTCCTGCGCGGGTTAAATGAACCACCGGATGATCCTCAGCCGGTGGCGGTGTCTCGGAGGAGTCCGCAGATTTATTTAATTCCTGTGCTTCTTTTTGCAGTTCTTCGTCCAAGTCAAAAACATCATAAAAGCCCGAGTGAAGCATCTCTCGGTAAAATTTTTTGCACTTGAAACAAACATACCGAGGCTTAATGTTTTCGTAATCAACCCGGCCGTTTACTACCCGAACCTGTCCGCCATCTTTGTATATCAACTCGCCCTTACACTCCGGGCAAAGCAGAGAGCCATCCGACCCACTTTCTAATTTCGTAACTGACATCTAACCACCAAGCACTTTCCATAGAAAACTTCGTAGTAAAAATTAAAGTTTAGGTAACTTATATTATACATGAAAATTATATTTAAAAATACCCTATGGCTATATTTTTAAATCATTTTTCCTTAACCAATAATTTTTTCGGCGATGTCAGCAGCAGCCATGGCGCGCCTATATGTTTCAGCCTTTAAATGCATATTCTCCAGCTTATCAGGATGGCGTAACAAATCCCCCACAATCTTTGACAAACTGTCACCAGAGTGGAGCCAAATAGCCATGCCACCCTGATCCATAAAGCGGGCATTGTCAGTTTCCGGCCCGGGGATAGGCTCATGAAGTACCATGGGGGTTCCCAAGGACATGGCCTCGGTTAAGGTCAAAGCACCCGGTTTCGTTATCAGAATATCCGCTGCCCCCATCAGCTTGGCCACCTTATCTGTATACCCCAGGGTAATTACCCTGTGATGGGATTTGTCAGCCAAAGCTTCCACATTTTTCTTTAGCTCAGTATTTTTACCGGCAATAACCACTATTTGGAGGATTTCCTTGATCCGTTCCAGCTGGTTCATGGCCACGTCCATGCCACCCAGCCCCAGTCCGCCCCCCATGAGCATTATCACTGGTAAATCCACGTCCAAATCCAATTCCTGTCGGCATGTTTTTTTATCCAAAATCTGACTAAATTCTCCACCCACAGGAATACCGGTAACGTGGATTATATCTTCCCGTATACCATATTCCACCAGCTGCTCCTTCATGGGATCGATAGCTACAAAATACTTATCCAGATTTGGACACACCCACATCTGATGGACGGAATAATCCGTAATAATCGCACAGGAAGTAAATTCCCGCCGCCACTTTTCCGGCAAATGGGAGACAGCATCTGCCGGGAAAGGATGAGTACATATAATAACTTCCGGCCGAAACTTTTTGATCAGCACCTTCATGGAATGAACGATTACTGATGACATGGCCCACTTCACAAATCCGCCTTTTTTCTTGCCGGCGGTGAACTGATACATAAACTCATATAAATTGGGAACAAAGTGCAACATATTGAGATAACAGCTCTTCATAAAAGCATTTATCAGGGAGGTTTTTACCGACATAAAATCGATGGTATTAATTTGAGCATCAGGGCATTGTTTTTGAATGCCTTCAGCCACGGCAGCAGCTGCCTTCTCATGACCGGAACCCACCGATGCGGTTACTATCAAATAGTTCTTTCCCATAATGCCATCACCTCCCCCAAATTTTATTTCAGCCGTGATATTTTATCATAAGGTAAAAAAAGTAGCAACTTAGTAAGCCTTCCTAAGCAGTTATGCCTCCGTCCACGGTCCATACAGCTCCAGTTATAAATTGTGCTTTATTCGATGCCAGGAATTCCACCACCCCAGCGATTTCATCCGGAGTACCGATACGCCCCAACGGGTAAACCGACGCCATTTCCTGTAAGGCCTGCTCCCGATTGGGATATTGTTGCAGCTGTTTTTCCGTCAAGGGAGTCAGCACATCCCCCGGACAAACACTGTTTATCCGAATATTGTACGGTCCCAGCTCCAGAGCCATAGCCCTGGTAAACAGATTGACTGCTCCCTTGGAGGCACAATAAGCGCTGCACAGCATATTCCCGTGAATACCGGCATCAGAAGAAATATTGATAATAACGCCGCCGCCATTTTTCTTCATGGCCTCCACCGCCTGCTGGGTCATGAAATAGGTACCCTTAATATTGGTATCCATTATCGCGGTATAATCTGCTACGGTCATGTCCTCAATAGCCTTTTCCATGTATATCCCTGCGGAATTTACCAATACATCCAGGGAACCATATTGTTCAATAGTCTGCTTCACAGCCCCAACACAGTCCTCGTATTTTGTCACATCTCCCTGGATAAAATTCCCTATAAGGTCACTGCGCTTATTGCGCCCCATAAGGGCAACATTGCATCCCTGTTGGAAAAACCGCTGGGCTACAGCCTGTCCAATGCCTGAAGTACCGCCAGTTATTAATACAGTCTTTTTCTCCATAATCTACCTCAACACATACAAAAGGCTGCCTCTGGTAACCCAGCGACAGCCACATCGTATACCCTAAAGTAATTGATTACTTTTTCTTAGCTTTTTTTGCTTTTTTCCCAGAGTTTACAGCCTCTTTCAAAGCCTTACCAGCCTTGAATGCAGGATTCTTGGAAGCTGCGATCTTGATTTCAGCACCAGTCTGAGGATTGCGGCCAGTACGAGCAGCACGCTGCTTAACCTCGAAAGTACCAAAACCGATCATCTGAACCTTGTCACCAGCTACGAGAGCTTCCTGTACGCTTGCGAACAAGCCGTTTACAGCCTTCTCCGCATCTTTCTTGGTCAGACCTGCTTTTTCAGCAACCTTTGCAACCAACTGAGACTTATTCATGTAAAAATTCCCCCTCTTAATTAGGTTAAAATTTGTGAAATCCGCTTAACATAAGCGTTCTCACCTCTTAATTGCTTACAATATACCATAAATGCTGACTTCTTGTAAAGTCATTATTGAAAAATATAGGAATTTTTTGAACATTAGGACTTTTTGGACGTCTCCCACAAGCTATCAAGGGCTTCCAAGGTATATTCAGACCATTTTTTCCCAGATTTTTCTACCATTTTTTCCACATAACCGAATCTTTTTTTAAATTTTCGGTTACAGTTCATAAGAGCTAATTCCGCATCCACTTTTAAAAATCTGGCCAGATTAACCACAGAAAATAGCACATCCCCCAGTTCCTCCTCAATATGGTCGGCATTCCCTTCGGCGTGTGCTTCCTTTAATTCTTCAATTTCTTCCTTGATTTTATCCCACACCGGAGCAATATCATCCCAATCAAAGCCCACCTTGGCAGCTTTATGCTGAAGCTTTTGGGCACTCATCAATGCCGGCAGTCCCTTTGGCACTCCATCCAGCACTGACTTACGCTCTTTTTTCTCCTGTTTCTTTATAGCATCCCAGGCCATTAACGCTGCGCCGGCATCCGAGGCCTGCACATCGCCAAAGATATGGGGATGGCGGCGAATCAGTTTCTCTGTGGCTTCATCGATTACCTCCTGCAAGGAAAAAGCCCCTGTTTCCTCCGCCATACGGGCGTGGAATACCACCTGCAAAAGCAAATCTCCCAATTCCTCGCACAGAAGATGACTGTCCTGTAAATCAATAGCTTCGATAACCTCATAGGTTTCCTCAATGAGATTAGTACGTATGCTTTCATGGGTCTGGGCAATGTCCCAAGGGCACCCGCCTGGGGACCGCAAGGTATGCACAATATCCTTCAAGGGGGTAATGTCAAATTCCGGCTGCCGGTCTACTGGCGGAACATACAAGCTGGTAAGATAATCAATATCAGCCTGCCGGTCCAGTTCATATAGCTTTATTGAACGAATACTTTCATCATCCATACCTAATTTATGAATGTAAACCACCGGGTAATCATCGGGAAATACTTCCATCAGGCTAAGCTTGGTATCCGAAGCAATCTGGGGACTGTACACCTGAGTCACTACCAACCCTGTGGGCATATCCACTGGCAGCTGGTCAAAATCTTCTGCATCGATAATGGTCAAGCCATCAATCGGGTCTATCCCCAATTTGCTGTAGAGAACCTCCACAAAGCTCATACCAGGAATAATATTTAAGTTTATATTTTTCTCCTGACAAAGATCCCGTAACAATACCACAGTCTTTTCAGCCACCATAGGGCTGCCGGGTACAGCATATACCAGATCTTCCGTTGCTGCCTTTTTTACCAAATCATCAGCAATGGACTTATAAAGCGTTGCAAAATCTTCGGCCCCTTCATAAAAGCTGTCATAGGACGTAAACTTTACCCCCCGCTCTTTTATAAAGGGTACTGTAGGGTGCTTTTCCGTACGAAAATAAAGTTTTTCCGCTCCCTTCATCCGCTCCCAGCTATCAAGGGTAATCAATCCAAAATCGCCAGGACCCAAGCCAATAACCGTAATACTGCCCATTACATACCTCCAAAATATATTTTCAGAAAACAAATCACTTGCCTGTTAAAATCCCCAGAACACCCATGACAAAATCATGCATGGTAGCCCGTGGTACAATGCTTAAATCAATATGCATCGCCTTATGAACATTATCAAACTTCACTTTATTGCCATATTTTTTGGATACCTCCACCAGATTTTCCACCGGACATTTAGGCTCTCCATCAAAATAAAATTCTAAATTTTGCGTACCTTCGGCAATGCGCTTTATCCCCAGATCCCGGGATAAATTGCGGATTTTAGCCACCGTAAGCAGATTTTGTACCGGTGGTGGTGGGTCCCCAAACCGGTCAATCAATTCATCAACCAGACGATTCAGACTATCATTGTTTTTGATGGCTGCTATGCGCTGATATATTTCGATCTTATGCATGGCGTTACCCACATAATCGCCATCAATGTAGGCCTCCACCTTGAATTCAACAACAGGATCTGCTTTACGTTCTACCGGCTTGCCAGTCTTCAATTCCTGCACCGCCTCATCCAACATCCGGCAATACATTTCAAAGCCCACGCTGGCAATATGACCATGCTGCTGAGCCCCCAAAAGGTTGCCGGCTCCGCGAATTTCCAAATCCCGCATGGCAATTTTAAAGCCCGCTCCTAATTCAGCGAATTCCTTAATGGCCTGCAACCGCTTCTCCGCCACCTCGGTGAGCACCTTATCCTGCTTATACAGCAAATAAGCATAGGCCAGTTTTTTGGACCGTCCTACCCGGCCCCGCATCTGGTACAACTGGGCCAAACCGAATTTATCCGCGTCAAAAACAATCATGGTGTTGGCATTGGCCACATCCAGACCATTTTCAATAATAGTGGTGGATAAAAGCACATCGAATTCATTTTCATAAAACTCCACCATCACCCGCTCCAGCTGGGCTTCCGGCATCTGACCATGGCCCACCCGAATCCTGGCTTCCGGCACCAATGCTTCCAACCGTGATTGCATGTAATATATGCTTTCCACCCGATTATAGACAAAATATACCTGACCACCCCGCTTCAACTCCCGGCGGATGGCATTACGAATAATACCATCATTTTCCTCTACCACATAGGTTTGCACCGGTAGCCGCTCCCTGGGAGCTGTTTCCATGATACTCATGTCCCGAGCTCCCGCCAAAGACATGTGCAGCGTCCGGGGTATAGGCGTAGCACTTAGGGTCAGCACATCAATTCCCGTGGATAACCGCTTAATCTTTTCCTTTTGGGCCACGCCAAAGCGCTGTTCTTCATCAACGATTAAGAGTCCCAACTCTTTGAAATGGACTTTTTTGGCATTAAGGATTGCATGGGTACCAATTAAAATATCCGTCCGACCATCCTCAACCCGGGCCAAGATTTCCTTTTGCTCCTTGGGACTGCGAAAACGATTAATAACCTCCACCGATGGGCCGAAATTATTAAACCGCTCCATAAAGGTCTTGTAATGCTGCTGGGCCAATACAGTTGTCGGAACCAATACCGCCACCTGCTTGCCATCCATAACCGCCTTAAAAGATGCCCGCATGGCCACCTCGGTTTTACCAAAGCCAATATCGCCACACAGCAACCGGTCCATTGGCTGTGGCCGTTCCATATCTGCCTTGACTTCCGCTACGGCATTAAGCTGATCCGGCGTTTCCTCATAAGGAAAGGCATCCTCAAATTCCTGCTGCCAAACCGTATCCTGGGAAAACGCATACCCTTCTGCCTGCCGCCGCTTGGCATATAGCTGAATAAGCTCCTGAGCAATATCCTTAACTGAGGCCCGAACCTTATTTTTGGTCTTGGTCCAGCTGGAACTGCCTATCTTATGCAGCCGGGGTATTTCCCCTTCCTTGCCAATGTACTTCTGCAACAGTCCCACCTGGTCTGTGGGTACGTATAACCGGTCCTCGCCACCATACTGAATAAACAGATAATCCCGCTTTATACCGTCAATTTCCTTGGTCTCCACGCCACAGTATTTACCAATACCGTGCTGGACATGGACTACGTAATCTCCCACATTGATTTCCCGGAAATGGGTTATCCGCTCATCCTTACTTACCTTTAATGTCTTTTTCTTTTGGCGCCCGAAAATATCCTTTTCCGTCACCACCACTAAATTGGCATTAGGTAATTCAAAGCCATTCAGCAAAGTCCCTCTTATCAGAGTGACCAGACCCTTTTTCAGTGGTGTAGAGCTGTCTCCCTCCGCTGAAGCCAATCGATGTCTGGCCATCAGTTCCCGCAGGGAAGTAATCTTGGCATTATCCCCCAAGGTTACCAAGATCTGCTGGCCTTCATCCAACCAGCCGGATAAATCATCTGTGAGCATATCAAACTGGCGCTGATAAGAGGCCATCCCCTGCACGGTAACGCCTATCATGTGGTCCAGGGTAATACCGTGAAGACTATGGAGCATCATTGCCAAATAAATAACATTAACCTTGGCAGTTTTTTCCAGAAATTCCTCCCAGCTAAACAACCGCCCCTTTATATCAGGGTTTTCCTTGGCCAGCTTGATTATTTCTTCCCGAATTTTCAAAGGTGCATCCACTATCACAACGGCCTTTTGCGGTAAAAATTCCGTAAACATAGCCTTGCGATATTTATCATCAAACACATCAAAAGGTAAAATCTCTGCCTTATCCACCTTGCCCACGGAGGTCTGGGTATCCACATCAAACCACCGTATGGAATCTACCTCATCATCAAAAAATTCTATACGATAAGGCTTATGGCTATTTACCGGATAAATATCCACAATACCGCCCCGAACGCAAAATTCGCCCTGAATTTCGACCTGGTCCGTCCGTTCATAACCCAATTTTACCAAGTGTTCCAGCAAATCATCCCGCTCTATAACATCCCCCACCACCAGTTTTAAGCTGATAGCCCGAAACTGCTTGGGAGATATCCCCTTTTGGGCCACTGCCTGGGCAGTAGTCAAAACAATCAGCTGTTCACCCTTCAGAAGCCGTCCCAGCAGCTCCATACGCCGGGAATTTTGGGTAATACCTTTGGCGGCCACGGTAAAATCCACCATGTCCAGCACCGGCATTTCCACCACTTCAGTATCCGGCAATAACGTTGCCAGATCCTCCCGCCACTTATTTATTTCTTCCCCATCATGGGTTATTATTACCGTAGTTTGGGGATTTTCTGCGTAACAAGCCGAAAAGGAGGCATGCTTTTGTGTACCGGATAAACCATACACAAAGGCCTGCCCCTTTTCTCGATTGTAGCAGGTGCTCATTTGCTGAATATTACTGTCCTGTAACATGACAGATAACAAATTTTGCATCGTTTCACCTACTTTGAATTAACTTAAAAGATTGTGCTTCAAAGCATAGTCCACTAGCTCTGACTTCTGGGTGCAGCCCAGCTTTTGCATAAGCCTGGTCTTGTAAGTTGATACCGTCTTGATGGAAATATAGAGCTTCTCGGCAATCACCGACAGGGAATAACCGTGAACCAACAGGGCCAGCACCTCCCGTTCTCTTTTGGACAATTCCACCAACTCCGGTGGCTCATTAATAAGGCTATCAATGAGCAGGTAGGCATCTTTGGCCCCCAAATATCGGCCGCCATCCGCCACTGTCCTTATAGCCTGGAACAACTCCGAATCAAGCGAATCCTTGCACAGATACCCGTCAGCCCCCTGCAGCATCACTTCTTTTATATACTGCTGCTCACTATACATAGTCAATATCAGTACCTTTACAGGATAATTTCGCATTCTTATTTCCCGCAGACATTCCATGCCCCCCATTCCCGGCATAGACAAATCCATGAGTACCAAATCTATTTTTTCTTCTGCCAGCTTCTCCAAAGCTTCCTTTCCGTCAGAAGCTTCATCTACCACCTGGAAATCACTTTGGGAAGATAACAGCATCTTCATTCCTGTACGCAAAACCCGATGATCATCAACCAACAGGATTCTCAATCCCTTGCCCATTTTCCATTTCCTCCCCTTCAATATCAAAAATCGGTAATTCAATAATAATTTCAGTGCCCTTATTGATTCCGGTTTTTAATTCAAACCGGCCATCCAACAAATTGGTCCTTTCCTTCATACTTACCAGACCAAGATGACGATTCAGTCTGGCCTCCTCGGCCTCAATCTCGCTGAATCCCTTACCATTATCCGCCGCCCTGAGAATCAGCATAACCCCATCAGATTCCAGCTCCACCTCAATGCGGGTAGGTGCAGCATGTTTCAAACTGTTGGCTACAGTTTCCTGAATAGTCCGATAACACATAAGGGATATTGGCTTAGGCAATTCATTGAAATTGCCCTTATGGCTGAAGCTTACTTCAATATCCGGATTGAGTTTCTTCACTGGATCAAGATATTTTTCTATAGCCACAATCAGGCCCAAATCATCCAGCAAAGGAGGATGTAAATTTACTGCCAGCTGGCGGATACTTCCCAAGGTATTCGCCGTTAATTCACGAATCTCAAACAGCATTTCCCGCTGTTCATCCGTATCCAGCCGATCATGGAGTATTCGCAAATATGTAAGAATCGATGCCATGGACTGACTGCTCTCATCATGAAGTTCCCGGGATATACGCTGCTGCTCATCCTCCCGAGCATTAAATAATTGATTAATCAGCCAAATTCGATCCTGTTCCTTCAGGCGAAGCTCCGATAAAAGACGATTATTTTCCTCAGTGTTTTTCTTTATCTGAGTACTCATACTGTTGAAGGTTTCCGCCAATTTTCCCACCTCATCAGTGGAATACACCGGAACCTTTACACCATAATTACCCTTTTCCAGCTGTTTAACACCATAAACCAGCTTGCTGATTGGGCGAAGGAAATTCCAAGCGTATCGGGAAGCCATAAAGGCCGAAAAGGCACACAAAAGCAACACTCCCATGCCGGTTTCCATACTTCGCTCCTGCACAATGGCAGTCATTTTCTTTTCGGACATTCCCACCCGAATATAACCAACCAGACCATCATCGATGGGAACCATAATCTCCCGGATGCGTCCTTCACTACTATCGTATAAAACAGAATCAATATCCTTGCTGCTATCATAGGTACGGGATGACATCAGTCCTGCTGGCAAATTGTTGCCAAAGGTGGAAAGCATCATTTCCCCGTTAGGATAGGTAACAATTATATAGCGTACCTGATCATTGGTCTCCATAGTTTTGGACAAGCGCTCCCACAAGGAGAAACGGTCATCAAATAGGATATCATTTCCCACGGTTACCGACAAGGAGGAGGCCAGCTCCTGACCGGAGGTAATAAGCCCATTTTCCAAATATTTACTAATGGATGTTATGAGCATTACACCCATTATCAGACCACAAAAGAAAATTGTGCCTACTATTAAGACATTGAATTTAAAATAAATACCCTTGTTATCCATAAGGCATCAATCTCCCGGCAGCCGTTCCCGCTGATTATATTTTCGACGCAATTCATCATAGGCCGATGGAATTGGCGGTACAAATTTATCAATCATAACCTGAGCCATATAAGGCTTCAAATTAGGTTCCTCACTCATACTATAAAACAGTTTCTGTAATTGTTCTTTTTCTTCCGTTGGTATATCACTGCGAATTACTACCGGTCCCGTTGGCACTGGATCAGTAGAGGCAATCACCCGCAACTTTCGTGCCAAATCTGGATTATTTTTTAAATCATATTCATAAACCTGACTGTCTATACCAGCTACATCCGCCAGCTTGTTGGCCACTGCCCACAAAGACTTATCATGATTGTAGGTATAATAACACCGCTGGAAGAACTGCTCCGGTGTGGTATGATATTCGTCCAGCAGCTTGTAATCCACCGCCAGTCGACCGGAATAACTAATAGGATCTGTAAAGGCCATAACCTTACCCCTGAGCTGAGAAAATTCGGTAATATCGCTATCTGCTGGCACAATGAGATAGGCCTTGTAATAGACTGTACCATAGGTCTGTGTCATGGCCAGAAGGTCAATGGGCTGCATACCATGATACGAAGCATAGGCGCCCGTCGAAATAAAGGCAATATCACAGTCGCCGCCCGCCAACAGCATATTTAATTCCTCATAGGTCTTGCGCTGAATGAGTACCGCCTGCCGGCCGGTCTTGGCCGAAATATAATCCACCATTTTCTGATATGACTGGCGGCCTTCCCGGGGGGAAAGCACCGAAGCAAAGGCGATACGTAGCTTGCTACTTTTATTCACTGTATCACTATTTTGTTTATCACTGGCCGACTGTGGCTCCATATTGGCAAAGTCAATGTACCCCTGGGTATTTTCGCAACCTCCACAGGAAAAACATATGCACAAAAAAAGAAGGCATATTGTCAGCAGTTTCATCCTCTTCATACGCCCACCACTTTCAATAAAATTACGCATATATAATATCACAAAATCCTGTGCCAGCCAAATGAAAAAGGCGTCTGGAAAATCCAGACGCCCTTCATATAGAGGGAACGATTAGTTATTCGTCATTCTTTGCCTTAGCGTTCCATACCAGCAATGGGAACAAGGTTGCACCAAGAGCAGCGCATACCCAGAAGGTAGGAGCTGCACCAAAGTTATACTCCATCATCTTCTTGCCAGCCTGATCAAGCATCTGAACACCATTAGCATCCAACACTGGAGTAACAGTCATAAGCTTACCAGTAACATATTCCTGGGTGCTGGCACCAACATAGCTCAGTGCACCAATCATACCCATTGCAGCACCAGTAACCCGCTTAGGAACGATATCTACTGCCATCAAACCACCCATATAGCATACCAAAGCACCCATGGTGAAGCCATAGAAGGTCATGCATACCAGGTCAGTATAGAAATCCTGCGGAGCCCATACAAAGCCTGCGATAGAAGCAGTGTAAAGAATACCATAGATAAGAGCTGGGATATTTCTCCGGGAATCGAAGAAACGGTCAGAAATCCAGCCACACATCATAGCACCGAAGATACCGGCAACCTGCATGTAAGCCATAACACCGGCTGCGCCCATAATATCATAGCCTTTAACAGTAGAAAGATATGTAGGCCCCCAGGACTCAACAGCATAACGAGCGATGTAAACACAGAGGGAAGCCAAACCAAGAATCCAAACTGCCGGGTTTTTAACAACTTCGTTCCACTGCATGGAGCCTACTGGCTGAGCCTTGAGAGCATCAACCTCTTCCTGAGTCTTTTCACCGTAGTAAACAGCACCGTTTGGAAGGCCACGGGTCTCTGGACGGTCACTCATGCCGAGATAAATAAATACTGTACCAACCAAGGAAGTAACACCTGCAGCGACGAATCCCATCGACCAGCTCCAAGTGGTTACTACCCAAGCAATTACAAAGTATGCAAAAGCAGAACCAAGATTATGACTAGTAAACCAAACACCATAGAGGGTAGCAAATTCCTTCTTGGAGAACCACTGGTTCAAGGATACGATAGAAGGACCAGCACCATAGGACTGGAACCAACCGTTGATACCCCACAGTACAGCCAATGGTACGAAGGAATTAACCAGACCCATACAGGTCATGGTAACAGAGGAAATGAACAAACCAAAGGCGAAGAACCGCTTGTTGTTCATTCTATCGGACAGGAAGCTGTTGGTGAACTTACCAACACCGTAAGTAATAAAGAAAATAGTACCAATAATACCGATTTGTTCTGGGGTTACTACACCAGAGTTAAGCATAGGCTTTTTAATTACGGAATAACCCTGACGAATTATGTAATAAAAAGCATAACCAATAGTAATAGATGCAAAAACCTTCCAGCGAATGCTGTTAAATTGTTTCTTGACTTCTTCACTATCAGGAGCGCCAATAGGAGCTATATCCTGACCAGTACCGAAGATCTTCATGAGAAAATTCATGTTCCGTCTCACTCCTTAAATTAAATTAAAGAAAATACTTAAAGTGGTTGCAGCCCCTCTGTACCCCTCTAATACAGACCCACTGAGCCTTATACCACTACATAGGTATCACCCTTATTATTATTGCACAAAGGAGTAAGAAAAAAAAGAGGAATTAATCTGACTTTGTGTCAGATTAATTCCTACATAACAAATCGAAACAATATCATTCGATAAAAAACCGAATTATTTTAATCAAGCCTTACGAAGACGGTCAGCAGCTTTTTTGATTTTCTTTTTATCGACTTCCACTTTGTTCATAGCCTTCAGGGACTTTTCGAAATGCTTGTAGCTGGCCCCGGTATAACTATCAACATTGGACTTCCATTCACTAAGCAACATAGCGCTCCCCACCAGTGCCCCCAGTTTTTTTCCTTTATCATCACAACAAAGGGTCTGTAAGGCAAGGGTGGTAGCTATCTCCCGACCACGGCTGAAGCACTCATCCTTCAGCATAACCAATTTCTTGGCATCCGCCAGGCGGCTATCATCGGCCGGTACCATCGCGAAAAAGCGATCCGCATCTATTTCTGGCATTCTTACAGTCTTACCGGAATTTCCCTTGCGCATTACCATATCCACCGTGGAATCATAGCCTGCCGTGGAAGCATTAATGGCATTAACATTTACCAGCTCTGCCTGTACACCATAGTCATTTAACAATTCATTGGATACGGCAGCGGCTCGGCTGCTAAGTTCAAATCCAGCCATATAGTAAGCAATCATTTCCTTATAAGAATTCTCCATATCCCGCTCAGAAGGGACAAACAGGCTTAAAAGGTTAAATGCCTCAGCCTTGCTGGTAAAGCCCAGGTTGGCTGTATATTCATTTTGAATCTGTCCCAATCCCAGATTTAAGCTCACTGCCAAAACTATAGCTACTAATAACTTCCGTCTCATTTTTGTTCCCCCCACATTATTTTTTATTTCCGTTTGTTCTTGACTAGAATATAGCACGAGAAAAACAACCTTGACAATACTCTAAGCCTTAATTTAACTGAACTTTAATGCTACGGAACCTTTTATAATTTTATTTTAATTAAACATAAGTAAAGACTATAACCACTTATAAAAATAAGCGATTATAGTCTTTAAAATCAATATTCAGCTTTTTATTAAGCTCTGAACTTGCGCTTACGGGCTGCCTCAGACTTCTTCTTACGGCGAACACTAGGCTTCTCGTAATGCTCACGCTTTCTAACCTCAGCGATGGTACCAGCCTTCTGGCTCATGCGCTTAAATCTGCGGAGTGCGCTGTCAATACTTTCGTTCTTGCCAACCTTAATCTCGTTTGCCATCTATTTTTCCCCCCCTCCAATTGACTTGGGAGTGTATTTCATAACTACACCCGATAATTATACACGAAATTGTAATGCCGTGTCAATATAATCGGATGAATTGCCCACAGCATCAGCCTGGAGGCCACTGCATAGAGCGTCCGCCCAATACATGAAAATGCAAATGATGGACGGTCTGGCCACCTTCGTCACCGGTATTGGCAACTACTCTAAAGCCCTTTTCAGCAATTCCTTGCTCCTTAGCAATCTTAGGAATAACCTCACACATAATATGCCCGATTAAGTCCTTATCCTCGGACTTTAAGGCTCCAACACTTTCAACATGCTTTTTAGGAATTACAAGCACATGGACCGGGGCCTGAGGCTCCAAATCCTTAAAGGCGATGACCTGCTCATCCTCAAACACAATCGTGGATGGAATTTCCTTGTTTGCAATCTTACAAAAAATACAATCTGCCATTTTGGTACACCTCCTCCGCTAATATGCCTGTAAATTAATCACGCTTGTATATTTTACCATATACACCATCTTTATACAATTTTTCCAGCTGAACTTTGTAGATTTCTCCCGGCAAAACATCATCATCGGTATATACCCGAATATAAGTATCTGTCAAGCCGTCAGTAATTCCTTTCTCCTTGGTTTCAAAGAGAACCTCCTGAACCGTGCCCAAATATTTCCGATGATAGTTTTCCGCCATTTCATCAGCTAATTGCTGCAACCGATGCACCCGATCCTTTTTCACCGGTTCACTTACCTGATCCGGCATTTTGGCCGCCGGTGTACCCGTCCGTGGAGAGTAAGGAAATACATGCACCCGGGCAAAATCTAAGTCTTGAATGTAATTTAGGCTTTCAGCAAACATTTCCTCGGTTTCCCCCGGGAAGCCCACTATTATATCCGTGGATATAGCTACCCCGGGCACCTTGTCCCGCACATTGGCAATAAGCTCAGCAAATTCAGCCCGGTTATAATGGCGGTTCATCTTTTTTAACACTGCATCAGAACCTGCCTGCAAAGGCAAATGGAGATGATGGGCAAACTTGGGATGGCTCTTTATCAATTCCAGCAGTTCCGGTGATAATTCAATGGATTCCAGAGAACTGAGACGCAAACGGCGTAAACCAGGCAAATCCAAAACTTCCCTGGCTGCATCGTAAAGATTGGTTCCATCCTTAAAATCTTTGCCATAGGCCCCTAAATGAATACCCGTAAAGACAATTTCCTTAAAACCATTGCTAAGTAACTTCTCCGCTTCAGCTCTTATACTGGCCAGGGAGCGGGACCGTAGTGGTCCCCGGGTGAAGGGGATAATACAATAACTGCAAAAATTGGTGCATCCTTCCTGAATTTTCAGAAAGGCCCGGGTGCGGGCAGGCATTTCATACAGGGGAATGTCCTCAAACTCTACGGCCTGCATAATGTCCGTCACACCATCGATAATACCATCTTCTTGCAAAGCCTGTTTAACGTAGTCCACAATGTGGCCCCGTTCCCGGGTTCCCAATACCACCCGGACGCCCTCAATGGCCTTGACCTGCTCCGGGGAAGCCTGGGAATAACATCCCGTCACGGCAATAACTGCCTTCTCATTCAAGCGATGTACCCGGCGGATCAGCTGCCGGGATTTTTTATCCCCAAAGCTGGTGACGGAACAGGTATTGATTACATACACATCTGCCGGTTCCGTATGGGATACTATTTCATAGCCCTGTTGCTTAAAAAGGCCTTCCATGGCCTCTGTTTCATATTGATTAACCTTGCAGCCAAGGGTAATAAATGCCACTGTTGACACTACATCCTACCTCCTAAGTCACCCTTTTCGTATTGAATTATAGCCATAGCAGCAATAGCAGCCGTCTCAGCCCGCAAAATGCGATTACCCAAGCTCACAGAAGGAATGCCCAATTTTTGGGCAAATTCTGCCTCAGTTAAGGAAAATCCCCCTTCGGGACCGATTACTATGGCAAAGCGCTTCTGGCTGCACCTGTTCAGCAATTCCTTAATCCCAGTCTGTTCCTCATTTTCGTAGCACATACAAATGGCTAAATCTGTTTTTTGACTGGACATCTCTGTAAGCCACTGCTTCAGTGGTTGAATTTCCTGCACCTGAGGCAGCTGGCTACGACCGCACTGCTTTCCTGCTTCATTGGCAATTTTCTGCCACTTATCCTGCTTGGCTTTGGCTTTCTTGGCATCATAGCGTACTACACAATTATCACTGACCAAAGGCACAATGGTATTTATCCCCAACTCCGTGGCCTTTTGGGTTATCAATTCCAGCTTATCCCCTTTAGGGAGACACTGAGCCAATATGATTTCCACCGGTGACTCGGTATTTTCGTCAATATACTGCACCAACTCCAAGGAAACAGTACTCTCCGTAAATCCCGTCATCACATACTCTCCCACCTTGCCTTCATCATCTGCCACCACAATATGGTCGCCTATCCTGGAACGCATCACATGGGCTAGATGATGAGCATCAGCACCGGTTATAGTGATATCTTCTGTTAGTAAATCAGATATAAAAATTCTTCTCATTGTTACGCCTGCTTTTTAAAGGTGATACAAGCCCAGCCCTTACTTTCATTGCGCTTAACCACGCCATAGCCGTGGGCCTCGGCTGCCTTGAGCACATCATCAATACGGTCTTCAATAATACCACTGGTAAGTAACGTGCCATCAGTTTCCAGATGATCATCCAACTGGTCAAAGAGTCGGATGATTATATCTGCCACAATATTGGCAATCACCAAATTGGCTTTGCCGGACACATTTTGCATCAGGTCACTTTGACCTACAGATATTTTTTCCGTCACATGATTCTGGTCAATGTTTTCCTGAACTATTTTCAAAACCGACTCATCATAATCCACTGCCTGAACCGTTTCAGCCCCCAACTTGGCAGCAATAATGGACAAAATTCCTGAGCCAGTACCAATATCAAACACCTTCATGCCCGGCTTAACCAGTTGCTCCAGTTCCCTAATACACATAGAGGTAGTAGCGTGGGTACCAGTGCCAAAGGCGGCACCTGGGTCCAACTCCACCACGATTTCATCATCCTTGGATTCATAAGTTTCCCAGCTAGGCTTAATGACAATCCGTTCGCCAGGCTTTTCCGTGTGGAAATACTGTTTCCAAGTATCAGACCAGTCCTCATCGGCCAGCTCACTGGTGGAAATTATTCCCGGCGCAATATTTACTCCCCGGTCAGCCAACAGCTTTACTTCATTTTCCAAGGTCTGAAGCCGCCCAGCCAACTCACCATTTACTGATAAATAGGCCTTTACTGTCACCACTTCAGTTTCCGTGGCAATGGGAATATCTGTATAGTCCCATTTACCAGAAGTAATGTAATCATTTATTAATTCCGGATCCTCTATAACCACACCGGTAGCTCCCAGCTCGGTAAAAATCTCTGATATAAGCTCCACAGCCTCATGACTGGTCTGTATGCTCACTTCACACCATTTCATATCCTATCGCTCCTCAAAACGCCATTTAATCTAACACTATAATAGGAATACCCCGGACATAGTACTATGCCCAGGGTAAAATATCAATCATTTTTGAACATCTTTTTTACTTTGTTGAAGAAGCTGTTCTGCTCAGGATTTACCTTGGTTCCGCCAATCTCAGCAAATTCTTTCAGCAATTCCTTCTGCTTATCGGAAAGCTTCTGAGGGGTCAATACCTTTATCCGCACATGCTGATCACCATAGGCTCCCTCACGGCGCAGCAATGGGATACCCTTGCCCCGGAGACGCATAATAGTTCCGGACTGAATGCCCGGCGCAACCTTCATCTCCACCTTTCCATGAATGGTTGGTACCTCAATGGTATCACCCAAGGCTGCCTGTACAAAGGAAATTGGTACCTCGCACAGTACATCAGCCCCCTCTCGGGTAAAGAGTACATGTCGCTTAATAAAGATATACACGTACAAATCTCCGTTGGCTCCGCCACGGATACCAGCCTGACCGCCGCCAGCCACACGAATGCGCTGTCCCTCATCAATACCAGCTGGAATATTTACCTTTATCTTGCGGTTGACCTTTTTCTGTCCCTTACCGCCACAGTCCTTACAAGGAGTCTTGACGATTTTACCAGTTCCATGACAACGGTCACAAGTCGAGGTGGTCATCATGCGCCCTAATGGAGTATTCCGATAGGACTGAATCTGTCCTGTACCATGGCACTTAGGACATTCTTCCGGGGAAGTTCCTTTGGCTGCCCCAGTCCCCTTACAGGTTTCACAGTTTTCCGTTCGAGGAATATTCAGTTCCACTTCCTTACCGAAGGCTGCTTCCTCAAAAGTTATCTCCAAATCATAGCGCAAGTCTGCCCCCTGCTCCGGGCCTGGCCGGCGGGAACGACGTCCACCGCCAAAGCCCCCGAAGAAGGTATCGAAAATATCATCAAAGCCGCCGCCACCGAAGCCGCCGAATCCGCCGAAGCCACCGGCGCCACCGCCGCCAGAACCTTCAAAGGCGGCATGACCAAACTGGTCATACTGGGCCTTCTTCTGAGGGTCCTTCAGCACATCATAGGCCTCGTTGATTTCCTTCATCTTGGCCTCGGCCTCTTCCTTGTTGTCACGGTTACGATCCGGATGATATTTGATTGCCATCTTGCGATATGCTTTTTTTATTTCCGCCTCGGAAGCACCCTTCTGGATGCCCAAGACTTCATAATAATCTCGCTTTTCGCTCATAATTATTTATCTTCCTTAACCTCGGTGAAATCAGCATCTACCACATTATCATCCTTTGGTGCCTGCTGAGCATCAGCTCCGGCCTGACCGCCCTGGGCCTGCTGAGCCTGCTGGGCAGCCTGATAAGCTGCTGCACTGATTTCATAGAGTGGCTGCTGGAGCTCTTCAGTGGCCTTCTTGATGGCCTCGTTGTCCTCACCCTTGAGAGCTTCCTTAAGCTTCTCAATACCAGCCTTAACCTTGTCAATCTGAGCAGCATCTGCCTTATCGCCCATTTCCTTAACAACCTTCTCAGCCTGGTAAACCATGGAATCAGCGTTGTTACGAATCTCGATTTTTTCCTTCTGAGCCTTATCCTCAGCTGCGTGAGCCTCGGCTTCCTTAACCATGCGGTCAATGTCTTCCTTGCTCATGCCGCTGTCGGACTGGATAGTGATGTTCTGGGACTTGCCAGTACCCAAATCCTTGGCGGAAACATGCACGATACCATTGGAGTCAATATCGAATTTAACCTCAATCTGTGGGATTCCCCGTGGTGCTGGTGGGATATCAGTGAGGTTAAAGCGGCCCAAAGTCTTGTTGCCGGCTGCCATCTCACGCTCACCCTGAAGCACATGGATTTCAACGGCTGGCTGATTATCTGCTGCCGTAGAGAATACCTGACTCTTAGAGGTAGGAATAGTGGTATTGCGCTCGATAATCTTGGTGCAAACACCACCCAAGGTTTCGATACCAAGGGAAAGCGGAGTTACATCCAAAAGAACTACGCCCTTCTCGTCATAATCACCGGACAGAACGCCGCCCTGAATAGCTGCACCAACAGATACGCACTCATCAGGATTGATACCACGATGTGGTTCCTTGCCCAAGTACTTTCTGATAGCTTCCTGAACAGCTGGAATACGGGAAGAACCACCAACCAACAGAATCTTGTCAATATCATTACCGGTAAGTCCAGCATCTTCCATAGCCTTACGGGTAGGGATCATAGTACGCTCAACCAAATCAGCAGTGAGCTCATCGAACTTAGCCCGGGTCAGGGTAAGATCCAGGTGCTTAGGACCAGAAGCATCTGCAGTGATAAATGGCAGGTTGATGTTGGTGGACATCATGCTGGAAAGCTCAATCTTAGCCTTCTCAGCAGCCTCAATAACACGCTGGGCACTCATCTTGTCTGCAGACAAATCAATGCCATTTTCCTTCTTGAACTCCTCAACAATCCAGTTCATAACTGCCTGGTCAAAGTCATCGCCGCCCAGATGGGTATCACCATTGGTAGCCCGAACTTCAAACATACCGCCATCAATGTCCAAAATAGATACATCGAAGGTACCACCACCAAGGTCAAATACCAATACGGTGTGGGACTCATCCTTGTCAATACCATAAGCCAAAGCAGCAGCTGTAGGCTCGTTGATGATACGAAGAACATCCAAACCGGCAATCTGACCGGCATCCTTGGTAGCCTGACGCTGGCTGTCATTGAAGTAAGCTGGTACGGTGATTACAGCCTGGGAAACAGTCTCACCCAAATAAGCCTCAGCATCAGCCTTCAGCTTCTGGAGAACCATGGCAGAAATCTCTGGTGGGGTATAGCTCTTATCATCTACTGTAACAGTGTAATTTTTCTCACCCATGTGACGCTTAATTGAAGCGATAGTACGATCTGGGTTGGATACGGCCTGGCGCTTAGCCAACTGGCCTACCAGACGCTCACCAGTCTTGGTAAAACCAACAACAGACGGGGTTATACGGCTGCCCTCCGGGTTGGTGATAACTGTAGGCTCGCCGCCTTCCATAACGGACACAACGGAATTTGTAGTTCCTAAATCAATACCAATAATCTTTGACATAATATATTTCCTCCTTAAAGTAACAACACATATATAACAGTGAAATATGATAACTATTTACACAACACAACTTAATTAGATACGACCTGCACCATGGACGGGCGGATTACCTTACCTTTGACCATGTAGCCCTTTTGGAGTTCAGATACAATGGTATCATCCTCCAGCTCCGGATTTTCCACCCGCATTACAGCCTGATGGAAATTCGGGTCAAACTTGGCATCCTGGGTCTCAATGTGTTCCAGACCACGATTCTTCAGGACATCCATCATCTGACCAAAAATCATTTCCACGCCCTGCTTAAAGGACTCACCATCAGTGACTTCAGCCGCCAAGGCCCGCTCGAAATTGTCCACCATAGGCAACAACTCAGTGATAAAATTCTGCACCACCAAGGCAGATAATTCCTCTTTCTCCTGCCGGGTCCGACGCCGGAAATTTTCAAAATCCGCCTGCAGGCGCTTGTACCTTTCCTCGTCCTCAGCCACCTTTTCCTGCAGCAGCTCCAGTTCAGATTTCTCCTCCGGAGCCTCCTCTATAACCTCAGTTTCGGGCTGGTTATTCTCAAGTTCTTCAGAAGATTTTTCATGTTCATCAATCTCCCTCTGCATCTCCTCTAACCTTTCTTCATCTTTTTTTTTCAGCTTGTCTTTGTCAAAAGGCATTCTAGTTGTTCACCTCTTCAGTATTCTACCAATTCAGCCGTTTCACGACTTCATTGAGATTTTGGTTCATATAATTTAAAAGCGACATTGTCCGGCCGTATTCCATACGGGTTGGCCCAAGCACTGCCAGAGACCCCAACAGCTCGCCATCCAGATGGTAAGTGGCAGTTATAATACTGCAATCCTTGATGCCGCTATACTCATTTTCCTGTCCAATAGACACAGTAAGCCCATCCCCCAAATGGGAACGGATAATATCCTTCATCAGCTGATCTTCCTCCAGCATCAGAAGAATTTCCTTGACCTTTTCCACACTATGAAATTCCGGCTGAGCCATTATTTCCGTAGTACCGCCCAAATAAAGGCGTTCCTTACGGTCGGAAGCCAAGGCATTCTTGATTAAATCCAAAGCGGAATTATACAACCCTTTATCACCAATAACCGCTTTTATCTCCTTAAGGCTCTTGGTGTGAATTTTCTCTAGAGTATGACCAGTTAGATGGGCATTAGCCACCTGAGCCATACGCTGAAAATCTTCAAAGGTAGCCCCAGCAGGCATTTCCATAATACGGTTTTCCACAAAGCCTGCATCAGTCATCAGTACCGCGATGATCCGATGATCATCCAAAGGTAAAAACTGCATGCAACGAAAGGCCGCCTTAGAAATCTGGGGAGCCAATACCAAGGACACATTCTTGGTCATTTTTGAAATCAGCTTGGCAGTTTCCTGGAAAACCTGATCTATGCGCTGAACCTTGGACTTGTACCATTTGTCAATCATGGCCTTTTCCTTGTCAGTCATCGGTTGAACTGGCAACAGGGAATCCACATAAAGCCTATATCCCTTAGATGAAGGAACCCGGCCAGAGGATGTGTGGATGTGCTCCAGATATCCCAACATCTCCAAATCCGCCATCTCATTGCGGATGGTGGCCGGACTCACCCCCAAATCATACTTGCGGGCCAAGGTCCTGGAGCCCACTGGCTCAGCGGTAGCTATATAATCTTGAATGACGGCTTGCAGTATATGCTGCTTTCTCTCATCAATCATCTTTGGCCTCCTGTTGTTAGCACTCCACTTTGCTGAGTGCTAACTTCTATAAAAACTATAACACATAAAAATAAAAAGTCAATAAGTCAATAAAAATATTTTCCACTATTTGAAGGAAATATCAAAAAATCACCAATATAAAAAACATCCCTTGAAAACAGCCATCAGGTTGTTATCAAGGGATGTTTATTTATGCTAACAAACTTTTAGAACTGGAATTTCTGCAAGGAAGTCTGCAATTCCTGAGCCAGATCTGCCAAAGACTGGCTGGCATCAGCAATTTCCGTAGCCGAAGCACTTTGTTCCTCAGAGGCAGCAGAAACGCTTTCCATTTCCTGGGATACCTCATCGCCCTTACCAGCAATACGAACGGACTTCTCGTTAATGTTACGGGTATCTTCCGATACTGCCTGCAATTCATTAATCATATTCTGGGCCCGCTCCACAACACCATTGGAGGCAACATTGATTGCCTGGAAGGTTTCCCGAAGCTTTTCAACCGAGGCACTACCAGCTCTTACAGCCGTGCTGCCCTTTTCCATGGAGCTAACCGCTGCATCGGTATTATTTTGGATGCCCCGGATAAGGTCAGTAATCTGCTGGGCTGCATTCTGGGACTCCTCAGCCAGCTTTCTTACTTCCTCGGCAACAACAGCAAAGCCTCGGCCCTGCTCACCGGCCCGGGCAGCCTCGATGGCCGCATTCAAAGCCAACAAATTGGTCTGGCCGGCAATACCGGAAATAGTTTCCACAATCTGACCGATTTCCTGAGAGCTCTGCCCCAGCTTATTAACTGTATCTGCGGATTCCTTAACAATGGCCTCAGCCGACAAAATCTGTTCAACAGCAAACTCGATGGCCTTAGTACCTTCTTCCGCCTGGTCATTAGCGGATTTGGCCTCGGAAGTTACGGCTCCGGCAGCCGTACCAAGATTCTTAACGGCCTTATTGGAGTTATCCACGGATTCCTTCATATCCTGCAACAACTGCTGCTGCTCTATAACCGCACTAGCCGAAATGGTAACGTTCTGGGCCACCTGATCAGAAGCCTGGGCCGACTGACCGGCAGAAGCAGTTAATTCTTCCGAGCTGGCAGCTAGCTGTTCCGAAGACTTGCTTATCTGGCGCATTAGCTTGTTGAGGGTATCACAAACTTCATCAATGGCGTGCTCCATAGCACCAAACTCATCGCCCCGGGCTACCAGGTTACGATTGATGCGGAAATCACCATCCCGCAGTTTCTGGCAAATGCCCATCATTCTTTGGAGCGGAGAAGTAATTTCCTTGGTAATCCACAGGGAAGCAAGCACCAAAATCACCAAGGTAATCACACTCAGAATAACCATATTCCGCTGGGCAGCATCACTGTCTTCGTCATTGGCCTGATCAATAGCTTCCGCAGCCTTGGCAGCCTCATCGGCCAGATTGGCCAAATCCTTGGCCACAGCAGCAGCTACTTGGGAATTCTGATTATAGATTGCCTGACCTTCGGCCTGGTTGCCACTTTGGGATTGTTTTACCGAAGCATTGAGGCCTTCCTTGAGCTTGGCCCAATCCTTGGCCACCTTGGCATATTTTTCCGCAGTATCGCCCACACCACCAGAGGCCTTGTTAAAGGCTTCCAGATTTTCATCAGTAGTCTTTAGCGCATCGTCATATTTACCCTGAAGATCCTTCATACGGGCCGGATCATTTTGTACTGTAGTCATAATTACAGTCATGGTCTGAGCCGAACGCATCCCCTGACGGGCATTGCCCAAATGTACCAGCCCCGTTACATTTACTTGATACAAGTGGGTCATGTCATTCTGGGCATTTTCTATGGCCGTAAAGCCAAAGAACCCTATGAACGCCATACCTATCGCTGCAATAATGGAGAGAATCAGCAGCTTATAGGCTACCTTAAGATTGTTCATAAATTGTATACTAACATCCTCCTTATTTATGTTGACACACATATATCCGTTCTTAATTTTATGGCAAGTAAAAAAAGACTAATTAACTTACCCATGTACTTGCGTTAATTCGCCAAAAGATTCTCTTTATCCTTCTTTTTGTTTCTTTATTTTTAGCAAATTATAAAGGAAGAAAAAACTACATTTCCGTATTTCATACCTACGGCGGTTAAAGATATGTTTTTTTCGGATTCCCGAAGCAATTCCTTGGCCGTCATTTCTTGTATGGCCTCTCCAAAAACCTCATGAATATCCCGGGAAAATTTCGCCTTGAATTTTTCCTTATCAATCCCCTGAGACATACGTAGCCCCAAAAAGCAAAATTCCTCCATGTGAGCTTGCTCATCAGCCAGTTCTTCCATCTGGGAAAAAACTTTATTCTCCTGTATCAAGGTAGTGTAATCTTCGATGTTATCCGGGTTTTCATAGCGGTTGCCACCCCAATAAGAATGGGCACCGGCTCCCAGTCCCAAATATGGTACATCCTGCCAATAAAGACTGTTGTGCTGACTTTCGTGCCCCCTCAGTGCATAATTGGATATCTCGTACCGCTCATAGCCACTCTTGGGAAGTTTCTCCACAATATAGTCATACATACTGTCCACCAGCTCATCCTCAGGCAGAACTAACTTAGCCAATTCACGCTGCTTGGCAAATACCGTTCCTTCTTCCACCTGCAGGCCATATATGGAAATATGCTGTATCCCAAGGTTTAATGCTTGTTCCACCGATGCCTGCAAAATGTCCATGGTCTGATTTGGTAAACCATACATTAAATCAATACTGATATTGATAAAGCCAGCTTCCTGCGCCTTTTTTACCTTTTCAACGGCTTCCCTTGCATTATGAAGCCGCCCTATTTTCTTTAAGCAGGTATCATCAAAACTCTGAACCCCAATACTTAACCGATTTACTCCACTTTTCTTCATTAAATATAGCTTTTCTTCATTTAATGAACAAGGGTTGGCTTCCATGGTAAATTCCGCCACATCATTTAGCGACGTATTGGCCTGAATGCTTTGAAAAAGTATTTCCATTTGTTCCAGAGACAGGTGACTGGGGGTGCCACCACCAATATAGACGGTTCTGGGGTGCAGCTTGCCCGTCTCGCCACACCTATCTGCCAGTAACTCCATCTCCCGGCTCAAAGCATTTAAATAAGCAGCAATATACCGTTCCCGCCCGGCAAAGGAGGGAAAATCGCAGTAGAAGCATTTCTGCCTGCAAAAGGGAATATGAATATATAGGCCAAAATCAGTTTGCATTTTTCCTCCTAGATAAAGCAAAATGGTTGCCACATCATACAGCAACCATTATATGTGTTCTGGAATGGGACAGAGGGTACTTTTCGCCTGCAAGAGTGGAGTCCGTGCCGTAGGCTCAATATGGGCAAAAAATAGATTAGTGTTCGATGTATGTGCGACTCTGTCGCATATGGAAGAAGCAGAACAAAAAGTACATGTTGATTTGGACGCAGCGATGAAGCCGAAAAGGTTTCCCTCTGGCCGCGCAGAATCTTTATTCAATATTCAGTATGGCCATGAAGGCTTCCTGCGGTACCTCTACCCGTCCCACAGCCTTCATGCGCTTCTTGCCTTCCTTTTGCTTCTCCAGCAATTTCCGCTTACGGGTAATATCACCGCCATAGCACTTGGCCAATACATCCTTGCGCATGGCCCGCACATTCTCCCGGGCAATAATCTTGTTGCCAATAGCAGCCTGAATAGGAATCTCAAACATCTGCTGAGGAATGATGGTCTTCAGCTTCGCTGCCAAGGAACGCCCCCGGGCCGCAGCATTATCCACATGAACGATGGTAGATAAAGCATCCACCGGGTCGCCATTTAAAAGGATGTCCAGCTTCACCAGCTTGGCAGGCTGATAATCCGCCAGCTCATAATCCAGGGAAGCATACCCTCTAGTGGAGGATTTCAGCTTATCAAAATAATCATAGATTATTTCACTAAGAGGAATATGATAGATAATCATTACCCGGTTCACATCCAGGTAATCCATGCTCTTGAACTCTCCCCGCTTATTTTGGGAGATTTCCATCACCGCACCCACAAAATCGTTTGGCACGATAACAGTAGCCTTTACGAAAGGCTCCTCAATATGCTCAATAGTGGTTGGAGCTGGGAGGTCTGACGGATTATCTACCTTTACCATTTCTCCATCGGTTTTATAAACATGATAAATAACGCTAGGAGCCGTGGTAATCAGCTTAAGGTTGTACTCCCTTTCCAGGCGCTCCTGAATGACATCCATGTGAAGCAAGCCCAAGAAACCACAACGGTAACCAAATCCCAAGGCTACGGAGGTCTCTGGTTCAAATACCAGGGCTGCATCATTAAGCTGTAATTTTTCCAAAGCATCCTTAAGGTTGTCATAATCGGCACTGTCCACTGGATACAGACCGCAGTATACCATAGGAGTTACTCCCCGATAGCCTGGCAAAGGCTCTGCCACGCCTCTGTTGGCCAAGGTAACTGTATCACCTACCCGAACATCCCGAACCTGTTTCAAGGAACCAGCCAGGTACCCAACCGAGCCAGGGCCAAGCTCACTTAACTCTGTAGCTGCCGGTCTAAAGCAGCCAATCTCCGTAGCCTCAAACACCTTGCCAGTGGCCATCATTTTCAGGTTCATACCTTTTTTCACTACGCCATCCATAATGCGGATATGGGCAATTGCTCCCTTATAAGCATCAAAATAAGAATCAAAAATCAAGGCACTAAGTGGCTTGTCTTTATCGCCAGATGGAGCCGGTATCCGCTCCACAATAGCATCTAATATTTCCTCGATGCCTTGACCAGTCTTGGCTGAAGCCAAAATAGCATCACTGGCATCCAAGCCAATAACATCCTCGATTTCCTGCTTTACCCTATCCGGGTCCGCACTTGGCAAATCGATCTTATTTATTACAGGAATGATTTCCAGATCATGTTCCAAGGCCATATATACGTTAGCCAAAGTCTGCGCCTCCACGCCCTGGGCTGCATCCACAATCAAAAGAGCCCCTTCACAGGCTGCCAAGCTCCGGGATACCTCATAGGTAAAATCCACATGGCCAGGAGTATCAATCAAGTTCAAGCAGTACATTTCCCCGTCTTTTCCCTGGTAATCAATCCGAACGGTCTGAGCCTTGATGGTGATCCCCCGCTCCCGTTCCAAATCCATATTGTCCAGCACCTGATCCGCCATCTCCCGCTTGGACAGGGTGCCAGTGTACTCAATTAGGCGATCCGCAATAGTGGATTTGCCGTGATCTATATGGGCTATAATCGAAAAATTACGAATTTTGCTTGTATCCATAATCTCTTCCTTCCAATAATATATACAATAATTGAATTATTATAACGCAATTGTTCAAATTTTTCAATTTTGCAAATCGAAAAATACTCCTATCAGTATTTACAGGAGGTGTATTTTTTTTCACCTCGTTATGCCATTCCATAATAAAATAGGCAAGAAATCAAATTCAATGGGGCCGAAAATATCTCAATAAAATTGTTGCATTTTTTATTTTCCCGTGCTAGAATACTTAGGTACTGAAATTTCAAGGGGGTGAACTAATGCCAAATATTAAATCTTCTATCCTGAGCGTAAAAACTGACGCAAAGCGCCGTGCAAAAAATCTGGCTGAGAAGTCTCGCGTAAGAACTGCTTCCCGCAAGGTTTTGGATGCTATTGAGGCTGGCAACGCTGATGAAGCAAAGGCCCTCCTTGCACTTGCTTGTAAGACTATCGACCAGGCTGCTGCAAACCATGTATATCACAAGAATGCTGCAAACCGTAAGAAGTCCCGTTTAGCTCGCAAGGTCAATGCAATGGCATAATGTTTTGCATGAAATAAAGGGAACTGTCCGTAAAGTTCCCATTGATAAAAACCGCTGGTTTATCTGAACCAGCGGTTTTTATTTTGCCTAACCTCATCCGTCAGCTACGCTGACACCGACGGAGCTTTGCTCCTAGTACCTTTAGGTGCTTCCCCAGAGAGGAAGGCAAACAAAAAGATTAAAAAAAATAAAGGAAAAGTGAAATTATTGGGGAATATTAAAGGGTAAGAGAGCTTCTAAAATTTGGAGGGGTTTACATGAAAGTTTATACGACCGACAAAATTCGCAACGTTGTGTTGCTGGGCCACGGCGGCTCAGGCAAGACCACCTTGGTGGAAGCCATGGCTTATCTTAGCGGAGCTATTGACCGGCCAGGTAAGGTTGAAGACGGTTCCACTATTTCTGACTGTGACAAGGAAGAAATTCGCCGTCAGATTTCCATTTCCACTTCGGTGGTCCCTGTAGAATGGACTGATTTTAAAATCAACGTTTTGGACACACCTGGTTTCTTCGACTTTGAGGGGGAAGTTGATGAAGCTATGAGCGTGGCCGACAGTGCCATTATCGTAGTATCCGGTAAGGCCGGCGTGGAAGCCGGAACGGAGCGGGCATGGGATTTGTGCGAAAAATACCATTTGCCACGAATTTTCTTCATAACCGATATGGATATTGACTCGGTTTCCTACCGTCAGGTGCTGGACGACCTTAATGCCATGTTTGGTAAAAAGATTGCACCATTTAACATGCCGCTGCGTGAGGATGAAAATCTGGCTGGTTATATTAATGTTATTCAGAAAAAAGCATTCCGGTATCAGAACGAAGAGGCAGTGGAAGCCGAGGTGCCAGAATATTCCACTGAATATTTAAATCAGTACAATGATTCCTTAATGGAAGCCGTTGCCGAAACTTCTGAGGAATTTTTGGACCGTTATTTATCCGGAGACACTTTCTCCGAGGCCGAGATTCGTGCCGCAGTCCGCAGCGCCATTTCCGATGGTTCCATCATACCGGTAGAATCCGGCTCCGGTCTTATGCAGCGCGGTGTATATACCCTGCTGGATGATATTGTAAAATACATGCCATCCGCCGACAATCGGCAGATGTCCGGTATTAATACCCAGACCAACGAAATCTTCGAGGCCAACTTTGATGTCTTAAAGCCAAAAACAGCCTTTGTATTTAAAACCATTGCCGATCCATTTATCGGCTTCTACAGCCTGATTAAAATCCGCTCCGGTGTTGTAAAGGCCGATGACATGATGTATGATGTGCGTACTGGCACGGAGTTCAAGATCGGCAAGCTCTACGTATTACGTGGCAACAAGGCTATGGAAGTACCAGAGCTTCATGCCGGAGATTTAGGTGCCCTGGCCAAGCAGACCAGCATCAAGACTGGTGATACTCTTTCTACCAAGGCTAACCCGGTTATGTATGCCAAGATGGACCTGCCAACCCCTTACACTTATCTTCGTTGGAAGCCGGTTCGCAAGAGCGATGTGGATAAAATTGCCATGGCTATGCAGAAAATTGCCGCCGAAGATCAGACCTTCCGTTTTGAAAGAGACTCGGCCAACCGTCAGTCCCTGATTTACGGTATGGGAGATTTGCATCTGGAAATCATCCAGTCCAAGCTCCTTAACGAGTACAAGGCTGAAATCACTGTAGACAGGCCAAAGGTTGCTTTCCGGGAAACCATCCGGAAAAATTCCGATGCGGAATACAAGTACAAGAAACAAACCGGCGGTCATGGCCAATATGGTCATGTAAAAATCCGCTTCAGCCCATCCGGCACCAATGATCCTTACGTATTTGACGAAGAGGTTGTGGGCGGTGCAGTACCTAGAAACTTCTTCCCAGCCGTTGAAAAGGGTATCGCTGCTTCCTGTGAGAAGGGTCCTTTGGCTGGTTTCCCAGTAGTAGGTGTCCATGCTACTTTATATGATGGTTCCTTCCATTCTGTAGACTCCTCGGAAAACTCCTTCAAGACAGCTACTGAACAGTGCTTCAAAAAGGGCTTTATGGAAGCCAATCCAATTCTTATGGAGCCATTTGTTACCCTGAAGGTTACCGTTCCGGATCAGTACATCGGTGATGTAATCGGTGACCTCAACAAGCGCCGGGGCAGTGTAATGGGTATGACTCCGTTAAACGGCAAGCAGACCATCGAGGCAGAAATACCGCAAATGGAGCTGTTTGGCTACTGTACGGTTCTTCGGTCCATGACCGGTGGCCGGGGTGACTTCTCCTATGAATTCTCCCGCTATGAGCAGGCCCCAGGAGACATTCAGTCCAAGGTTATTGCTGAATATCAGGAAAAACTGGCTGCCAGCGATGCTGAAGAATAAGTTTCATTAAACATTTCACTAAATAAAAAGCCAATCAGGATATCACAATCCTGATTGGCTATTTTTTTTATTTGAAGAAAATTATTCCTCTTCATCAAATTTAATATTGGTAATGATACGGCCCAAGCGGGTACCGGACAGGAAATTCCACATCCATTTGGTTCCCACAGTAATGTCCTCGTAGGTTCCCTCCAACCGTAACAGATGGAGAAACATCCAAATGCACCAGGCAAAAAATCCGCCAGTACGCAGGCAGCCCCAGGAAACCACGGCCTGGCACCGACCAATGGTGGCCATACTGCCGTGATCCTTGTAGACAAATTCCTTCAAATTAGTTTTACCAGCAATTAACCGTTTAATATTTTCCACGGCCAGTTTGGCTTCCTGAATAGCCACTGGGGCCACGGTAGCCAGAGGGCGTTCTCCCTGAAGGAAGTGAGCATTATCACCAATGGCAAAAATTTCTGGATAGCCAGGCACCTGTAAAGTCTTTTCTACCATTACCCGACCAGACCGGTCACATTCTGCGCCAATGGTGGACACCAGTTTGTGGGCCCTAACTCCTGCCGCCCAAATAACTGTTTTACTCGGTATAAAGGTTCCGTCCTTCAAGGTCAAGCCATCTGCACTGCAATCAGCCACAGCAGTATTCAGCATTACCTCTACACCCTTTTTCTTCAAAACCTTTAGTGTATAGTTTCTAAGGTCTTCCGGCATCATTGGCAGTACTCTGTCCGTGGCTTCAATAAGCTTGATACTCACCTCATCAAAGTTTAGATTAGGAAAGTCCAGCTTCTGTACCGCTACCAGTTCGGCTAAAGCCCCGGCCTCCTCCACACCGGTAGGGCCACCACCCACGCAAATAAAGGTCAACATCTGCCGACGGACCTCTTCACTGTCCAACTGCTTATTGGCCCGCTCAAACATGTGCAATACGTGGTTGCGGATATGCAGAGTTTCCTGAATGGTTTTCATGCCATAGGAATTTTTCTCCACACTTTCCAAGCCAAAGTAATTGGTAGTTGCTCCCGCCGATACTATCAAATAATCATAGGCGATCTCCCCATGATTGGTATGCAAAATTTTATTTTTCCCGTCTATACCCGTAGCTTTAGCCATAAACAGGTCAATATTTTTTCGCTTACGAAACATAGCCCGCACCGGAAAGGATATATCATCCGTGGACAACACCGATGTGGACAGCTGATATAATAGTGGCTGAAACAAATGGTAATTTGTCCGATCCACTAAAGTTATTTTCACATTGGTACCTGCCAGGGCCTTGATAGCAGCCACGCCGCCAAATCCGGCTCCAACAATTACCACATGTGGTATTTTTTCTTCCAAAATTTATTCCCCCGTATCCCTAAATCCTATGTATCTATTTTAAACCTGAAACCGCTCCACCGTTTGCTGCATACCACCAGCCAAATCCGCCAAACGTCCGCTGGCCTGAGCAATCTCCGTAATGGCCGCCGATTGTTCCTCCGCTGAAGCCGAAACATTACGAGCTTCGTCCATGGAACACTCCGCCTGCTCGTTGGCCCCATCAACGGAATCAGCAATTTTTCGACTGGCAGTGGCCAATTCCCGCATAGCGGTGGTAATATTCCCCATCCGGGTGTTCAGCTCGGTAACTCGCTGGGAAATCTCCTGGAACTCCCGACCGGCCAAATCAACTGCCTCCACACTTTCCTGGACATTTTGCTGGGACTCTTCTATAGACGCCACCACATTCCGTATATCCTTACCATTTTGCTGGATAAGGCCTGCAATTTGTCCGGCAGCTTCGTCGGACTGCTCCGCCAGTTTACGCACCTCATCAGCTACTACCGCAAACCCGCGGCCATGTTCCCCCGCCCGGGCTGCCTCAATAGCGGCATTTAAGGCCAAAAGGTTGGTCTGACCAGCAATTCCGGAAATCAATTCAACAATTTGTGCAATTTTCTTGGAGCTTTCCTCCAAAGTCCCCGAGGTTTCATGGGCTACCCGGGAGGTTTCCGAGGTGGCCTGTATCTTGGTCACAATCTCATCGATTAAGCGATTACCGGTTTCCGTGGCGGATGCGGCGTCCATAGCCGCCTTACGGGTGGTTTCGATATTGCCGGTAACATCCTCAATGTGTCCAGCCACCTGCTCGGTAAGGTTGGAAATCTCGTTGAAATTCTTTACCTGACCTTCTATCTGTTCCCCCACAACAGTAATGGACTCTGCCACCGTGGTAGATGCCTGGGCCGACTGGGAAGTTATTTCATTGAATCGGCCACTGGACTCCACCAGCTCATTGGCGGAATTACGGACTCCCTTAATAACATCCCGTAAATGCCGCTTCATCTGCACGTAGCGATAGAGCAGACGGTCAATTTCATCACCATCAGGAGACACACTTCTTTCTTCATTACTGGTACGCAAATCTCCCTCGGAAATCCGGGCCGCCATTCCTTCCAATGCTTCCAACCGACCGACGATACGACCGGTTACCCAAATAACCAGTCCGACCAAAACCAAAATACCAAACAGGCAGGATGTTACATAAATCCACCCCAGAGTATATACCGGTGCCATCATTTCATCCTCTGGAACAAAAACGATAAAAGTTAGTCCACTAGTCCCGATTGGTGCGGCAGCCATTAAATATTCCTGTCCACTAATTTCACGGTGAAGCATTGTGGACTGCCCCCCCAACAGTTGGGCCTCCACCGGTGCCAATGCCCCATTATCAATATATTTCAGATTATCACTAAGGGACGCCCCTGGATAATAGATCAAGCTACCATCCTGGCCTACGATAGCCGCATAACCCTTTTCTCCCAATTTAAAATCTTGTGCCACCTGACGAATGGCTTCCATATCCAAGGTTATACCTGCTACCCCCACGGACTGTCCATCCCGAACTATCTTGTGGACAATTCCTGCGGCCAACTTTTGGGTTTTTGATTCCTCATAAACCGGCGTATAGGCCACCCCATTGGCGGCCATAGCGGTTTTATACCAGGCCCTGGTGGTAGGATCATAGCCAGCTGGCTTTTCTTTTTCCGTTACCCCCTGGGAATCCGCCACCGTCATATTGGCATAACCGGTATAGGCTGACTGAACACCGTCAGTTGCTGACTTAACACATCTAAGATAAGCTATCTCAGCCTGCTGGTCGATACCGCTGCTGCCCAAATAGGATGCTGTCAGTTCCGCAGCTTCTTCCTTGGGTTTTAACATATTATAAACCTCTGCACTGCTGCTGGATGCGGCATAACTTAAAGTGTCCATAATCTGCTTTTCCAGCATAGTCTCCGAGCGATTATAGGAATAAATGTTGACGCCGCCCCATATGATTAATATGGGCACAATAAGTACCGTCAGCATCCACCTTTTCAGGCTCCTTCCCTGTCGCATAATACTTCCTCCTTTATCAAACGATAGGAAAAATTTATCCATAAAACGAGAAATAGGAGCCGCGTGATATCGCAACCCCTATCTCCAAAATTGTAGCAGGTATTATTATTTTTCAGGGTATTTTAGATTATTGATATGAATTGCTTTACTTCACAACATCTTTCTTCGCAATCCACTTAGACCATGGCGTAGCGTAGTTATCTTTTTTATTCTCATTGACATACTTGTAGAACCACTTAATCATCCGAGCCTTGTCTGCATAGAAGTCAGCCTTGTAATCAGTATCCTTTGGCTTCTTGATGGTATAGGCCACATAGTTGCCACCGATAAGGTACTGACGCTTAAGGATTTCGTCAAGTTCAACCTCCGGATTAGTCATAATATCCAACATGGCCATGAAGGCAGTGGTACGACCGGCACCAGCCTGACAATGGAAGTGCAGCCAGGCATCCTTTGGCAGCTTCTTGTAGAATTCAATGAACTGATCGATGTACTTAGGTGCTGGCCAGAGATGATCAAGGGCAGTAATGCGGAAGTAGTTAACGCCATTAGCCTTAGCTAATTCCTCCTCAGTCATGACAGTTACAGCCTTAACTACCTTAGGGTCCTTGGCGTATTTATCATACTTACCGGACTCCAGGGCAGCCATAGTAATTTCCTTGCCCTTAATGGCATTCAGACGAGATTTTTCGTCCTTAATAATATCCTCAAAGACATCATTCTTGTTGAAGTTACCCCAGTCACGGAGGCCATACCAGCTGCAGCCATTACCGTTGATGATACCATGGGACTCCTGACGAAGGTCGATATCATAAATTGGGCCATTGGTGTGCTTGCGAATTTCCTTCACAACAGCCTTAAACTCGCCCTCGGACATCGTACCGCTGGCGGAAGCGTTCATCTTATCCAGGCCCTGACGGGTAGGATTTAATCCAGTGCCACCTTCAAAATATTTGGACAACTTGCCCTTTACCTCATTGGTATAATCGGAATAGCAAGTGCGGAAGTTTCTAGGCAACTGATCCTTGTTAGCGGTATCAATACGCCAAATGAAACCAGAGTAGTCCACATCACGGTCAAAACTGTTTTCTTTGGCCCACTGGGAATAAGGCTTGTCCAGCTCAGGATGCTGGGTTACGTACTTGTAGAACTGCTTGGTAAATACATACCGGTCTACATACAGCTGACGTTCCCAGTTCTTCTTCTTGTCAGGAATTTCACTGAGATCCGTCTTGCCAAGAATAGCCTGGCGCTTAATTATATCGTTAAAGGAAACACCCTTTGGTGCACTCTTCAAAATATCATGCATTACCATGAAAATGGTGGTGCGGCCCATGCCGGCATAGCAGTGATAATGGAGCCAAGCATCCTTTGGCAGGGTCTTCCAGAAAGCCAGGAACTCATCTACCTGACGATCAGATGGAGCGAAATGGTCCTGTACTGCCAAACGGAAGTAGTTGGCACCATGCTTCTTCACCATCTGCTCTTCATTCATAACCTTGCCAACGGTGAACATCTGAGGTGGACCTACCTTATTGCCCTTATCCTCAAAGGTATAAACCTCAACCTGCTCGCCATTCTTGGCGGATTTGGAAATCTTATTGAGCTGGTCGGTTTCGATATGCTCCACAATTTGCTGCATACGACCGTCATTGCCCCAGTCTTTCTTGGAAAACCAGCTGACAGCCATACCATCGAAATAACCATGGGATTCCTGACGCAGGTCAATATCATAGAACTTATCCGCATCTACCGGTACTGCCAAGAGGATATTTTCCAGTTCTTTCTCCGAAAAACAGCTGGAGGCGGAAACATTCAAATCCTTCAGTCCCACATCGGATGGCAGAACACCATCACGACTCTTGTTCTTAAGTTTATCAATACTGGTGCGGAAATTGCGAGGCAGCTGCTCCTTGTCATAGCGGTCTACCTTCAGGGCCAGCTTTGGTGCCTGAAAATCCGCATTTTTATCTGCTGTATCAGCAGATTTCGCCAAGCCTACAGCCGATACCTGCAATGCCAGCATTACAGCTACACTCAGCGAAACCAGAGATTTCTTGTGTCTGAACATACTTTACGCTCCTTTATTATGGATTTTTATGAAGTCATAGCCTTAGAATTTCGTAGTGAGCTTGATGTATACCTGATTCTTGGTGTCCTCAGGTTGAACCTTACCCTTAGCACTCACATTGTCTGGATCGGATACAGTATGACCCCAATACCGGATAAAGGACAGCTTGGATGCCTTGCTGAGCTGATAGCTGAGTTCGGCGCCAAAGCCCTTGTACCCCACCTGATCAAGATAATCATCAAAGGCTGTGTACTGGCTATTCATAAAGAGGTTCTGATCCGCCTTGAGCCAGCTCAAAGCAACCTCCCAATCACCAGTCTTCTTGGCATTACCATAATGCAGTTCAAATACATAACCCTTGGTATTATTTTTTGAACCAATGTAATCATAGCCATAGTTAAACATTTGCTTGGCTGCCATATCCTTCTCATAGAAACGGTCAGTATTATTGTTGGTAATATATTCACCGGATGCCCACAGCTTGCCCACAATAGGAGTACGGCCATAAATACCGAAATATCTTTCTGGCTGTTGTTTACCAAAGTAGAGACCGGCATACTGGTCTACAATACGTTTATCGCTCTTCTTGGCAAAAATATGCTTATAATCAAAGAAATACAACAAACGAGTGTGGCTTGGACCGCTTGGATCATCCTGAATATATTTTCCATCCTTATATTTCCACTTAACCCGCCCATCATATTCATTACAAAGGTAATCATGGGCATCATATCCGTAGGAAACCCGGAACAAATCGTTTTTGGTGATATAATACTCACCTAAGAACTGATTGGTACCACCCTTGGACAACCACAATCCTTCACCGACCTTAGCCTTCATGGTACCCATGGTAATGGCACCGGTGTTGGCCTCCTTGCCGAACTTACCAAATTCCTTCTTAACATTGGCCGCATTCAACAAAATCTTATTTTTCTCATAGCCATCTTTATAGCTACCATCATTACCACCAAAGGACATTTCCGTGGTGGACTTGACCTTAATACCGATGTTGGCGGACCAACCTTCCCCCATATTGGCATCACCATAGAGGCGGAATTCGGACTTTAACTTATTATTTTTGTTGGTTTCCATTTCGATACCGGACTTGATGCTACCAGTCCAGACGATTTTACTCTTGCTCTTGTCCTTTTTCTTCAGCTGCTCCTTAGTAGCCTTCTCACTGGCTTTAACAGCTTTCAGCTGCTCCTCCAGCTCAGCCATCCGCGCCTGCAACTGCGTCATCTGTTCCTCCAGAGTGGCAGCAGATGCATCGGAAGATTTTGCTTCAACTGGCGAGCCACCTACTACACTGGCAGTAAGGCCGGCTGCCACCAGGCTAGCCAATAACTTTTTGTTACCCTTCAATACTTTCATTTTTCTCCCCCTCATTTTAGATTGCATAATCTAGTAGAAAAATAAGTTCATTTAGTCCCCACAGGGAAATCTATCATATTCGCGAAACCTCGTATTCCCTCCAAGAACACGGCCGCGTTATATGCATTACTACTTAGTCGGTGTAACCCTGCTGGTCACACCACTGGCTCCAGCTGATATCCAACTGAGGATGTGCCTTGGCATAATCATAAAAACGCCGGGTAAATTCGGCCCGTTTAGGATAATTGGCCTTTTTATATGGGTCAGTGGCCTTTTCCGCTGATTTGCGAACATCCTGACCACCCATCAGCACCTGACGGGTCATGATCTCATCATAACTGAGCTTACATGCATTATGAATCATATCCACCATACTAAGGCTGATGGTTGTCCGTCCTACCCCAGCTTCGCAGTGAGCATGAATCCAGGCATTGGCCGGCAAGCTCTTGTAGAACTCCACAAAGCGGTCAATATTTGCCCTGGTGGGTGCAGAATAATCCATAATCGGAATCCGGAAATACTTTACCCCCATGGACTCCACGAATTCCTGTTCCGTCATTACTGACTCCACCTTGATAGGAGCGGTAAATACCACGCCTTTATCCTTGGCTTGTATGGCAATATTAACGGTTCCAGCCTTTTGGGCTTCCTTAAGCAAATTATGTTCCCGTTCATTCACCTGCTCAGCTGTCAACCCTTTATTAAAGGTCTTGTAGCGGCTGTACCAGCTTACAGCATGGTCATTGATGTAGCCGTGGGACTCGTTGCGCAGGTCCAAAACCACAATATTTTCCACTTCTGCCGGAATCTTTTGCAGCAAGGCTTTGAATTCATTCTTGGCAAAATAACTGCTGCCAGAAATCCGTAAATCCTTTAGCCCCTCCTGGGTGGGATATATATCGTTTTTGGCACGCTTGAATTTTCCCTTGGATGCTGCCCGATATTCATTGGGCATTTTGTCCGTTCCCGCAATGCGGTCAAACTTTAAAACCTGTACTCCTACTTCCGGTTCGGCCGCCATTACCAGACCACAGCTCAACAAAACCAGCATTGCCAATATTATTGATGCCCACCGGGTAATCTGCTTCATCCAATCACCCCTTTTAATTTTCTATTCATATTGTATATGTTTTGCTCATATTTTGCAACGATATTTGTATCAAAAAGCAATTATTCATATCTTTGCCCCCTTATTTATCGCAAGATATTGTAGAAAATATTCTGTCAATTAAGGCAATCAAATAAGAATTTTAGCAAAAAGTTGTCACTTTAAACAAAAAATCGGACTGTGCCAGCCAGTCCGATTTTTTCCGTATTACATTTCATACTATCTTTTGCGATTTTTTATCTCTATAAGCACTGTTTAGTTTTTATCCATGAATAACATCGGTATACTCCGGAAACTCCCTTAAACGATCTGGCGATTCAAAACCAATAGCCCCCAGCATACGCCCCTTTTCCCAGGACGGACGAGTTGACCAAACCATCGTCGATTCATCCACACCGTTAGTTGTTGCTACCTCATAGGATTCCACCACCGGAGCAAATACTCCCTTGGAACCAACTGCCGCACTAAAGTCCGTGGTGATGCGCAGGAACTGGGCTTGAGGCAATATGGTCAAATCTATCACATTTTCACCGTCCCGAAGCACTATCTCCAAGCGGCCTTTAATAGAGGTTTCATCATCGGATACCTCCACCACAGCCCGCAGGCTGGAACCCACTGGAACCTTTACTTGGGCCTTCAGTGTCTGATACTTCCAATATTTTTTCTCTGCCAGATATTCCTGACAATATACTGCAGGATGCCGCCATTCAGTAATATGCTGTCCCGTATTTGCAATATTATCCAAATCCAGCCATACCGCCAAAGCTTCCTGTTGCGGTCCCAACTGATCCGGTGATTGCCCAATCTGTTGGTTCTCTGCTGCTGTCAAGCCTCTTTTATAAAACCGCACCTGACTTATGGCTGCCGGCAAATGGGTATAATACTTTGGCCGTCCCAGCTCGGGAATAACATGGCCAATGTAGGAATAACCCACAAAAATTGGTTCAGTATCCCACTGACGGAGCTGAACCTCCCCATCAATTCCCGCAATGTGAGCCACAGCTTCATCATCCACATAGGATACGCCCCCTTGGGTCTTATCAAAGGACAAGGTGTACTGGGCCCATCTTCCCACAGCAGCCTCACCGCCCTGCCAGGAATACTCCGTAATACCATGACAGGTCCCCCATTTCAGGCCTCCTTGGCGCTCGATTACCATGCGCATAAAGTAAGTGGCTCCCCAGCCCACGGATTTGCCGCGAACCATGAGCGGATTATGACTCATTTCATCCGGTTCGGCCAAGCGCTCTACCTTGGCACTAACCACGCCGGTAAAGCCCTCCTTCGCCACCAAATCGGGATTAGCCGGGATTTCAATATAATCACCATAATTATCCAAATAAATCACGGTTTTCCCCTGTTCAGTTATAACTCTTGGGCTGCCATGCAACAGGGCATCATGGCCGTGGCCGGACCGATCGGCAATGCGTGGCACCGCCTGGATGCCACCTTCCACATAAACCGTCTTGGGTGGCAAGCCTCCCAAGCTCACCTTATATTCACCAGCCCGCTGAAAATGGTAGCTAAACTCTACGCAACGCCGTTCATGGGGGCGGAAGGTAATTCGCTTGGTTTCCACCAAGTCAGTATTTATATGTAATGATACATCCACCGTAAGGGTCTTGTATAAATGATTAATGGCTTCAGCACTAATTGTCAGGCAATCCGCCTCTGTCCCCTCACCAATAAACGCCCGTTGATGTTCATAGGTTATCTGGGGAGCATCAATTATATCCACATCCTGCTCCGCCCCCAGAACACTTATTTTATGTCGCCATTCTCCCCGGGGTTGATAATACGCCACAATCTGACGCCGTTCCTTGGGCTGCAACAATACTACCCGGCTCTCCTCCGGCTCCCCGAACAGATTAATCTCGTGGCGAACGCCATCATCCTCCACCGGCAATACTACCGTGGCCAGCCCCTCACCAGTATTCCAGGCTACAGCCCTTATCTCCACCAACCCACTGTCATTCAGGCAACGAATAGATGGGGCCAGCACCTCCACCTGCGGAGCTGCATGGGTAATGCGAACTGTATCCACCAGCTTATCCGGCTGTCCTGACTGGAAACCATAAATCTTATATAGAAGCTCTTCCGAAGTAGCCTCCAATATGCCATAGTTGCTATTGCCCATAGCCACTACTTCCGGAAAATCTCCCAACAGCCGCTTGTCGTCACCGCCTACATCAAACTCTGCCATAGGGTCCTGGGTACTGCCCTGACAGACATAGACTGTCCGAGCTCCCACCTCCGGATCTACGGAAACGGATTTAATGTAATAATGGAGATGCCCACCAATGACTAAATCTACGCCGCAGCGTTCTGCCAAAGGCACAATATAACGGTTGTTAAAAATGTCCGTATATGGATGATGGGTAATCAATACCCGCCAGGAGGCTTTTTGGGCTGCCTCACTACGTAAATCCCCTTCTATCCATTCCAAAGTGTTACGAATCTGCTGCCGCAGGGAATCGTCTGCCACCTGGCCGGAATTCACCGCATTCATCTCAAACAGGCCCCAAGGATTACTGTTCACCATAACGATATGGGCCGGACCATAATCAAAAGAAAAAGTAAATCCACCATCCGGAGAATTTACTGTCTTAGCCTGCCGGGAGGCAAAAAGCAAATCATAAAATGGTCCATCGTCATGATTGCCTACAATATGATAAGCAGGCAGCCGACGCAATTCCTCCGGCAACCGGGCAAACCAGTTGTTCACATACTGCTCGTGCTGATAGCCGGTACCAAAGGAAATATCACCACCATGTAGCAAAAGCTCCGGACGCTGTTCCCTGAGCATTTGTTTAAATGCTTCATTAGTATAGAACAGATGGGAATCGGATACCGTGACACACCGAATACGTTCCGGGTTCTCCGCCAAAGTGGTAAAACTTGCCCTTAACAGCTCGCCATCCTCGGCGCAAACTGCATATTCATATTCCGTCTCTGGCTGCAGGTCAGACAATACAGCAGTATACAGGCAGTACCCCGCCGGATTATCCGGGCAGTCTGGTTCCCGTTCCTGTTCCGGGGTTATACAATATTGTTTGCCATTGACCGTCTGATAAACTAACTGAAGCTTTTCCGGCTGCTCCATCTCCCAAACTATGGTTATTGTATGCGGTGTTGGAGCCAAAAGCCACGGTCCGTTAGCAATGTTTACTGTACTCATTTTGTATCCTCCCCATCAGGCTGCCGTTTCCTCTTTGCTATTTTTCTTTGCCCAAAGAGTTGGAACAACCAGCAGGGTCATAACGGCAACTGAACCCATCCAGAACGCCATTATCATATCAAAATTATAAGTGATTTGTCCATCTACCATTGTTTGAGCCGAGGACATCAGGAAGCCATTTACCACATCCTGCAGTGCAGCCCCGCCGTAAGCCATCAAGCCAATAACTCCCATGGCGGCTCCCGTTGCCTTACGAGGACAAAGATCAACGGCCAACAAGCCTCCTACGAAACTGAGACAGCCACCCAGTCCGAAACCAAATACGGCTACACAAAGGGCAGCCATAGATGGTTCCCCAGCTGGTACCAAGCAAACCCCGGAAATACCGGCAAACATGATGCAACCAAAAACTATGGTTGTAACGGAATGATGGGATTTAAAAATCTTATCGGAAATAATACCGGACAGACAGCCACCGATACCGCCCAATACCGGTGACAAGGACATGATACTACCGGCTGTTACCAAATCAAATCCTTTGTCTTCCTGGAGGAAAATAACTCCCCAGCTGCTGATGGAGTACCGGGAAATACCCAGGCAAATTGCTGCAATGCCCAACAACCATACATATGGATTCTTCAGTACCATCATCTGGGCTTCCTTCTTGGAAACAGACTGCTCTTTTTTCTCCTGTACAGCCTCCCCCTCAAATTCGTTGGCACTAGGTAAGCCATAGGTCTCCGGCCGGTCCCGCATAAAATAATACATGATGAAAGCCAGAACCACACAAATCAAGCCCGGCAACAGGAAAGCAGAATGCCAACCAAAGGCTACAATTATAACTGCCGTTACCAGATAAGTGGCACCTTCACCTACGTAATGAGCTATATTAAACAATCCATAATAAGTAGCTAACTGACTCTTGGAAAACCATTGGGACAGCGACACGGTACATGGTGCCGACCCCATGGACTGGAAGCAGCCATTCACAAACCACAAAACCAGAAAAACCAGATAGTTATCCGCAAAACCAAGAATTACGTTCACCACCGCTGCCCCCAACAGACCTAATGGCACTATTTTCTTGATGTTGCAATAATCAGCAATAAAGCCATTGGCACATTTACCTACAGCAATGGCAATTAACATACCGGCGCCTATAAGACCTAACTGAGTTGGTGTAAATCCCGCCTCAATCATTGGTTTCTTGGCCACCCCTAAAGTCATCCGCATAACATAATACATACCATAGCCTAAGATCATGGCGGTTACAGCCTGAATTCGGGCCGAATGGTACATTTTCTTTATGAGATCCTCATCTTGGATGCGGGGTTTGTCCTCGCCAGTTAAAAACCATTTAAACATCTTAAAACCTCTCCCTTAAAATATTTTTCATCTATATGGCACCTCCCCCAAAGAAATGCCGACCCGAGCCACCCTGCTAAAAAGCAATTTTTTGGTATTTTTTTCATCTTTCCAAAAAAAGACTAGTTTTTTTTCGCAGGATTTGCTAATATATAGATGGTTAATTTCTGCTAATATTTAGCACAACGTTTGCATTACATTATCTCTTTATTGCCATTATAGATAAAATTCAGACAACAAACCTTTGAATTCTTGCTCTATTTGATTTATTTTGGCGAAAATATTATGGGATATTGCTCTTACTCAATATTATTTACTATTATTCCCTTTTGAAAGCTGCTTTACCCAAAGGAGGATATTATGGTACGAGCATCAGTAATTGAACCAGCGGCCAGCATTTTTGAAGCCAATACCCGGCCCCAGTTGTTTTATCTGCAACGGGAGGGTGGCGAAAAAAAACAAACAGCCCACACCCTGCAATCCCAGGCGGAAACCGCTGAGATGATTGTTATTGAGGAAGGCTGTGGCCGTTACATGGTAGACAATCAAGTATATGATATTGCCAAGGGAAATATCATCTTACTCAACGCAGGGGTTCTGCACGGTTTATGCCCGGAAATACAGACTCCCTTCGCTACCCGACGATTAGGAATCCGAAATTTGCACCTAAAAGGGCTTCCTTGGGGACATTTTATCGGCGAAAATATTTCTCCTGTCCTAGCGATGGAAAAGCATTTCGCAGCCATACAGCTGTTTCTCAGTCTGTTTGATGTACTGCAGGAAAATGCGCAAAAACAGCTGGTAAGTGAAGCCAAAGACAATCTATTGGCATCTCTGTTGGCTGCAATAATGCCATTAATCCACAGTACGGTGCCTAACAGTACCCGCATGCAGGAATATAATCTGGGCCTACATATTAAGGAATATATTGATGAGCATTATTTGGAAGACCTACGATTAAATGACATAGCTTCCGCTTTGCACATCAATCCCTATTACCTTTCTCATACTTTTAAGAAGGCCGTTGGTTATTCACCAATCCAGTACATGATTCGCCGGCGTATAGGTGAGTCCCAGAACCTATTGGTAAACACCAGCTACACCATTACGGATATTGCCCTGCGCTGTGGCTACAATAATTCCAATTACTTCCAGGCGGTTTTCAATTCCATAGTGGGAATGCCACCGGGAAGATACCGCAAAGCTTGGCGGCAGTAAGCAATTTTCTACCATAATAATTTTATCATAAAATCATCACAATTTTATCGACAATTTGCAAAACATGGTAAATTTGTCTGATACTGACTTTTGGCCAATTCAGCACATTGCTGATTAGCATACAATTCATTTTATATTTTGAAAGGCGGTTTATAAATATGATCAACATTGGTATCATCGGTGCCGGCCGCATTGGTCGTGTACATGGAGAAAGCGTTACTAAGTATGTGCAGGATGCACGGGTAAAGGCAATTGCTGACCCATTCCTTAATGACCAGACCAAGGCTTGGGCCAAATCCATGGGTATTGAGGAGTGCTACACTGATTACAAGAAAATTCTGGAGGATTCCTCCATTGAAGCAGTTCTTATCTGCGCATCTACTGACCAGCATTCCCCTCTCTCCATTGAGGCTTTGAAGGCTGGCAAGCATGTATTCTGCGAGAAGCCTATTGACCATGATGTAGAAAAGATTAAGGCTGTTTTGGATGTAGTAAAATCCAGCGGCAAAAAATATCAGGTTGGTTTCAACCGGCGCTTCGACCACAACTTCAAGGCCATCCACGATGCAGTGGCTGCCGGCAAGGTTGGCAAGCAGCAGATCATCAAAATCACTTCCCGTGACCCTGAGCCACCATCCATTGATTATGTAAAGGTTTCCGGTGGAATTTTCCTGGATATGACCATTCACGATTTCGATATGGTTCGTTATCTCTCCGGATCCGAAGTTGTAGAGGTATATGCTGAAGGTTCTGTTACCGTTGATCCAAAAATTGGCGAAGCAGGTGACGTAGATACTGCTGTTATCACCTTGAAGCTGGCCAATGGCGCTACAGCTATTATTGATAACTGCCGGGCTTCCTGCTATGGTTACGACCAACGGGCTGAAGTATTCGGTGACAAGGGTTGCGTGGCCATTTCCAACGACACCGCCTCCAGCGCTGTATTCAGCGGTAAAGACGGTGTTGTAGCTGAAAAGCCAATGTTCTTCTTCCTGGAGCGTTACATGCAGGCTTATGCCAGCGAGGTTGAGCAGTTTGTGGATGCCATTGTCAATGACAAGGATGTGCCAGTCAATGCTAATGACGGTTTACAGCCAGTTCTTATTGGCTTGGCTGCCAAGAAATCCGTTGATGAGCACCGTCCGGTAAAAATCAGCGAGATCAGCTCCGTTTATGGACTTTGATTCTATCTACTATTTTATATATAACATTTCTCCAACTTTAATTTAATGCTTTGCTATTCCCAGCCAAGGGCTTCCTTGGCTGGCTTTTTTTATGTCATATTACATAAAAAGCATAATACTATATTTTTTACTTTTAGCATTTTGATATAATATCAGTATAGAATTGTGTTTCGTTTTTAAACTTTTACTGGGAGGGGAAACTATGTTACGACGGGATTTTTTGCGGTGGATGTTGTTCTCCGCCGGCTGGATGGTTGCGGACAGCTATTTCCAGCCGTTAAAATTATTGGCATCCGGCAGCCGTAAGTCGGACTATTACCATATAGTGTTGCTCAGCGATATGCATCTTCCTTGGAAAACCAATAAACACCCAACCCCAGAGGAACAGCAGGAGGTTTGGGCTGGCAAGCAGGCTATGTTGGCTAATATCAATAGCTGGGACGATGTGGACGAGGCCGCTGTTTTGGGGGATCAGGCCGCACGGTTTGGAATCGAGGAGGAATTTGCCTGCGTGGACAATTTCCTTGGTAGTCTGCGGTTCCCATACTATTCCATAGCCGGCAATCATGATTATGTCTACAGGGACACTCCGGATGCCCAGGGTAATTTGCAGATGGGCACCCATGAGGAAAAATGGGCCAAGCTCATGGCCTTTACCAAGCGCTATCATTTACCTGATGTATATTATGCCCGGTCTATCGGGAAATACCGGTTGCTGTATCTGGCCCCGGATGCCTGCGGCGAATTGAAGGTAGAGCTCTCCGCCAAACAGCTGGAATGGCTCAAAGGAGAAATTGCCGCCCATCAGCAGGGACCTATTATCTTCTTTTGCCATGCACCTCTTATGGGCACCCTGCGTACCTATAAGAAAAAAATCAACACTCCGCAAACCACCGCTCAGCCAGCGGATCAATTAAAGGAAATTCTCAGTCACTGCCCACCAGGCAGCTTGTGGGGATCCGGTCACACCCATACAAAGCCTAAAAATGACAGCTTTGCTGATGACAGCGTAAACCGCTTCAATGAGAATTTGGTGAATATTCACAATCCGTGCATCGACAAGAAGCATGTTTATACCAACTCCCTCTTCCTGTATGATGACAAGGTTGTGGTACGGACCTACGATCATCGGGATGATGAGTGGGTTACGAAACTCGACAGGACATACAAAAATTAGGCTGTGATTTGGTTACATAACAACAATTAAAGACCCTTGCCTGATCTATTAACAGGCAAGGGTCTTTTTTGTGTACAGGCAGTATTCTCCCAAAGTAAAACGGCTGTCACGAAGGGGCTCGTGACAGCCGTTTTAAAGGGATTATATATACAAGAAGTAGTATATAGCAAATTAATAGCAATATTCGTAGAAATATGAGTTATGCAATTAAATGTGAGCCTTGTCCCGAATATATTTCCGGGCCTTAATGGCATATTCCAAAGGATTGGCCTTGGCCGGATCCTGTTCAGCCTCCACGATGAACCAGCCGTCATAGTCGCTGGCATTGATGATATCGAAAATTGGCTCAAAGTCCACATCACCATCACCAGGTACAGTGAACATACCAGCCCGAACACCATCCAGAAAGCTCATGTCTTCATCCTTGACCTTGTTGCGGATATCCATGCGAACATCCTTCAGGTGGATGTGGCGAATCCGAGGGAGATACTTCTTGAGAATACCCAGGTAATCCTCTCCGGAGCACACCAGATGACCAGTATCAAAGAGCAAGAAAACCAGCTCTGGATCCGTATCCTTCATAAGACGGTCAATTTCCGCCTCAGTCTGAACGCCGGTACCCATATGATGATGATAAGTCATGCTGAGGCCAATCTTCTTGGCAACGGCACCCAGCTTGTTCAAGCCTTCGGTGAGCAGTTTCCACTGTTCCTCGGTATTCACTGGCTTACCAGCAAATACTGGAGTCTTAAGCTGTCCCTGAACGCTGTTGCCCTGCTCCGCAACATTGCAGAACTTGGCTCCCATAGCCTTCAGGAATTCACAATGAGCGATAAAATCCTTCTCCACCTGCTCATAAGGCTGAGTCAGGAGGAAGGAGCTGAACCAAGCACTGGCAATCTGCATCCCCCGCAAATCCAAAGCTTTCTTCAATACCTTAGGATCCTTTGGGTATTTGTTGCCCACCTCACAGCCGGTAAAACCGGCCAGGGCCATCTCACTTACACACTGTTCAAAGGTATTCTCGCCACCGAGATCTGGCATATCATCGTTGGTCCAGGCGATAGGTGCAATACCGAGTTTAATCTTTGCCATGTGACAAACCTCCAAATACGTTTATAATTTTCAATTAATCAATACTTTCTGGCCTTGGCGATATTTGGCTCCATGAGATTCTTCCAGCAATCCTGGATTTTCTTGCTCTTGGAAACCTGGGCAACGCCCACACGCCACCAGTCACCGTAGCCGTGAATCATGGTTTTAGGCAGAACCTTGCAATCGATAAGGGTGGATACGGTCTGCTTCTTGGCATCTTCAATAGCCGCCTTCAGCTCCTCGGCAGTATGTACCTTATAGGTTTTGCAGCCGTAGGAAGCAGCATTCATGGCGAAATCAATTGGCACAAAACCGCCATCCAGCTGGCCGGTCTTTTCATTACGGAACCGGAACTCAGTTCCGAAGGTTTCCTGACCATGGCCTATCTCCAGATTATTGATACAGCCATTCATCATGTTATCGAAAACGATAACATTAATTTTGGCATGCTCCTGAATGGAAGCTGGCAGCTCGGAATGGGACATCATGTAAGCAGCATCCCCCACCAAAGCATAAACCTCCCGCTCTGGCTGAGCATATTTAACACCCAAAGCGGCGTTTACTTCGTAGCCCATGCAGGAGAAGCCATATTCCAGATGATAGCTGTCCACGGATTTAGCCCGCCAGGACCGCTGCAAATCTCCTGGCAAGCTACCGGAGGATGCCACGATAACAGCATTTTCATCGATGGTTTCATTGAGCATGCCCACCACCTGGGACTGGGTCAGGCTGCTGCCGGTCAGTTTGATAAACTCCTTGCTGGCAGTCTTGAAATCATAATCGTCATTGACCTCTGGTACGAAATCATCACCAGTATATTCGATGTGATAGAGACGATCCACCTCAGCATCATATTCAGCCCGGGCCTTGGTGATTTCATCCGTGTAGCCGGATTTCCAGCCGGTTTTCTCCAGTGCCTTGTCCAAGGCCTGCAAAGCAGCCTGGGCATCACCAATAACCTGTACGCCATCCATCTTGTAAGCATGGAATTTGGAAATATTAATGTTAACAAATTCCACCTCCGGGTTCTGGTAGAGCCACTTGGAGGAGGTTGTGAAATCAGTATAACGGGTACCTACACCGATAACCACATCAGCTTCCTTGGCCAGCTTATTGGCAGACAGACAGCCGGTTTCACCAATACCACCTACGTTCAGTGGTTCCTCCCAGCTGATAATACCCTTACCAGCCTGGGTCTCTCCAAACGGAATATTATACTTCTTGGCAAATTCCAACAAAGTCTTCTCAGCTTCGGAATACTTCACGCCGCCACCGCAAATAAGTAAAGGCTTTTTCTTGCGCTTGAGGACCTCAACAGCCTCCTGGATAGCCCGCTCTACTGGAACCGGACGGTCAATATGATGAACCCTCTTCTGGAAGAAGTATTCCGGATAATCATAGGCTTCGCCCTCCACATCCTGTGGTAAAGCCAGGCACACAGCACCGGTATCGGCTGGGTCAGCCAACACACGCATAGCATGCACAGCGGCCTGCATGAGGATTTCCGGACGGGTTATGCGATCCCAATATTTGCAAACTGCCTTAAAGGCATCATTGGTGGTAATGGACAGATTGTTTGGCTGCTCCATCTGCTGCAGAACCGGATCCGGCTGACGATCAGAATAGGTATCACCAGGCAGGAATAATACTGGAATACAGTTGGCAGTTGCTGTACCAGCAGCCGTTACCATATTAGCCGCACCAGGTCCTACCGAGGAAGTGCAGGCAAACATTTTCTTACGGCGGTTCTGCTTGGCAAAGCCCATAGCAGCCAGGGACATGCCCTGCTCGTTACGGCCCTGATGGACTACCAAATGACCAGGATCCTCCTGGAGAGCCTGACCCAAACCAAGGACATTACCATGACCGAAGATACCGAATACGCCCTCGAACATAGGAGTTTCCTTGCCATCAAATTCTATGTACTGATTATTAAGAAATTTCACAAGGGCCTGACCCACTGTGAGACGAATTGTCTTGGACATTTTCTATAGCCTCCTTAAACCACTTACTTTTTTGGGGACCAAATTTTTGCATTTGGATCATTAAGCCATACATGTTCCGGCAAGTCATTGCGGGTCTTACGCCAAGGATCACCTGGCAAATGGCGAATCATCCAGCTGTACCACATAGCATAGCCCGGTGCCGTAACCTGTGGGTGCATATAGCCACCAGACAGCTCCGCCCAGCTATTGTGCGTAATCTTAAAGGCATTATCACCAATGAAGCAAGCACCGAAACCCTGCTCATGATCAAATTTATAAGTGTAAACCTCTGGCTGAGGATGGTTATGAGGAATATAGCCAGACCAACGGCCAGGACTGTTGATTACCTCACCATTAACCATATTGGAATATGGTGCATTATCATAGTCGAAAATGGTGCGCACTGTGCGCTCGGCAGTGCCGTTCCACATGCCCTGACCAAATACATCAGCCTGCACATCCTCCGGCCGGTAAAATTTCGGGGGAAACTCCCTTTCGTTTACGGTCTGTTGCACCAGTACTTCAGCATTTTCCGTCAAAGCCTTGATTACAACCTTCTTGCCCCGTGGTACATGCAGGCAATAAGGATTCTGATCAAAAAGGGATTCCCGATGCATCTTCTCTGTATTGCCATCCCAGGTGATTTCCACTTCTCCGTTCAGAATGACAAAAGCAGTTTCCTGCAAAGCATCCTCAAATTCCACGACCTCGTTTTTATCAAAGAGCTGATAGCCGATATCCATGAGCATATCGCTTTCCCGGGTGGTCATGGCATTGTAGCCATGTTTCAGCTCCGTACCTAATCTTCCGAATCTCATAATCTATCCTCCCAAGCCAGTTCCGTAATGACCTTTTCATCCTTATGCTCCTGCATAAAAGCATTTATCTGTTCTACGGTCTGCATAGCTTCAGAACAGCTGTGACTGGCTACTACCATAGCCGCATGGGCTGTACCGTGCTGCAGGGAATCTGGAACGCTCCACCCCTCCAACAGGCCATAAACAAAGGCACTACCGTAAGCGTCACCGCCACCAAAGGACTTCAGCAGCTTGATATGATAGGACTCAACCTTGTAGACCTTCTTATCAGCTGTGTAGGCCAAAGACCCCTTCTTGCCATGCTTGATGATAACAATCTTGTTACCATAGGAAATGTACTTTTCTGCCAGCACATGGTCAGCCGGCTCTGTGGCATCCTCCGGCAAAAGCTCCGTAAGGTTTACTTCATCCCGGGAACCGATGATGACATCGCTCATGCGGGCCAAAATGGAATAATAAATGGAAATTTCTTCCTTGGACTGCCAGGTGTACGGACGATAGTCAATATCGAAAATAATCTTCGTATTATGCTTCTTGGCGTACTGGGCAGCTATCAGGCAAGCCTCCCGAGATGGGCTGGTGGCCAAAGCGGTACCAGATATGATAAGGATCTTGGAATCAGCAATGTAATCCTCACTCACATCCTGAGGGCTGATCTGCAAATCAGCCACTCCGGTACGATACATGAGAATACTGCTTTCCGTCTCACTCTTAATTTCCGTAAAGGTCAGGCCCATGGACTCACCATGCTTGGCCCGCACCATCTGGCTGGTATCTATGCCACGATCATTAAAATAATTTATTACAAAATCACCAAACTGGTCATTGGATACGCAACCGATGAAGCCGACCTTCTTGCCGAGCTTATTGATGCCCACAGCCATATTACCTGGGGAGCCCCCCAAGTACATGGAGAAGGTTTTTACCTTGTCCAAAGTGCGGTTGAGCTCATTAGGATTGAAATCCAATGTAACACGCCCAATCAGTACAACATCCCGCTTTTTACTCTGGTCAAATTCAATCAATGCCATTCAATAATGTCCTCCTCACACTTTGTTCTCAACGCCAAAAATATGCATATGCCGTTTGACGTTCTCACATGTTCCCTGTACGATAGCATCACTGAAGTCAAAGTAATTGGCTTCCGGCTTCGCACCGTGAACCTCCTTAATCTTTGCCGCCGAGCTATCATAGGATGCGGTGGCAATATTTATTTTCTTTATACCTCGCTTAATGCAGTTCTTGAAATCATCTTCCGTAAGGCCTGTTCCCCCATGGAGTACCAATGGGCACTCAGTGGCTTCGGCAATTTCCTGCAAACGATCCAAACGCAGCTTCGGCTGTTCCTGATAATTACCATGAGCAGTTCCTATAGCCACTGCCATAGCATCAATTCCCGTTTCAGCTGCAAACCGTTTTGCTTCCTCCACATCAGTCACACAGATATCCACGCTCTTGTAGTCGCCTTCAGCGCCACCCACGCAACCGATCTCACCTTCCACGGCTGCACCTTGGGCATGGGCTAATTCCACGACTTCTTTGGTACGGGCTATGTTTTCTTCCAAAGGATATTTGGAACCATCAAACATAACGGAGGTAAAGCCCAAGGACAGGGCTAGCTTAATAGTTTCTAAAGTTCCGCCATGGTCCAGATGAACTGCCGCCGGCACCTTGCTCTTTTTAGCCGCCGCCATCATTATCGGGCCCAGTAATTTCAATGGGGAATACCGCAGCCGACCCTCGGCAATCTGCAAAATAATCGGTGCCTGCAAGTCCTCTGCCGCCTTGATGGCTCCCATTGCCATTTCCATATCGGACACATTGAATGCGCCGATTGCATAGGAGTTGTCACCGTATTTTGGAAACAGCTCCGTCATTTTCACAAGTGGCATAATTTTATCTCCTATTCATATTTTATACGAAAAATCTTATACAATCATGTATTTTCTCACCAATGCCACCAGATCAGCATAACTGCCCAGGAACTGGTTCATAGTGGCCAAGAATGGGCCAAAATGCTGGAATTCAGCGGGCTGCATCCCATCAGGCAGGTAGGCCTTTCTGAATTCCTCCAAAGTGAGAAGTTCATCCAGTAAACCTTGATCTACAGGTGTGTCCATGTTGTTTTTTATTTCCACATTGGCTGCATTGAATTTCCGCTGATAATCATGGGTAATAGTCAAAACAATGTCACCGCCGATAAACTGCTCAAAATGATGCAGGTTACGGTAAGCCGCTACCAACAGCTTAGTCCGGTAATTCTTTTCCTTATAAATTTTATAAGTATTCTTGACTACGGCTACACCAGCTAAATCCAGTGCCTCCGGGTGAATTATTATATCCGTCTTTTTTAAATAATTCTTCAGATAGTCATCCAAGCGACCTGCCATTATGGTGCATACCGGATGCATCCAGGAAATATCCTTGCCCTCAGCTTCCCGACGTTTCAGACCGCGCTCCACCGCCTCTGCAACTGCCAAAGCCTGGCTGCAAGTAAATGATACTGTGGCATTAATAGAAATTCCCCGATAGGTCAGCTCCTCAAAGGCCTTTATTCCTGCCTCACTGGCCGGAGCCTTAAATTGGAGATTTTCCGCCAGATCATTCAGCTGACTGGCATGCTCAACAATCTTTTCCGCATTCTGGTAGTATTTGGCATTAACCTGATAGGAAATTCTCCCCTTTTGACCGTGGGTTTCCTTAAATATCGGCAAAAGCAGCTTGGAGGCCTTTAACCCCAAAGCCTCAATTACCTTCCAGGCCACATCATCCTCTGTAAAGGTTGGGTTATCCCGAATGATTTCCTTAATAGCAGCTTCCCACTCAGGCAGCTCCTTTTTCAGCACATTGAAGACAATAGCCGGATTGGTAGTTGCGCCACAGCCCCCCCGCTCAATGGCATAACTAAGTTCCTGGCAGCTGCAGGAATCATTCCATATCTCCGTTTGCGGAAACGCCTTAACCACCTCATGTAACTTGTCCATAAGTTTACATACCCCTTCTGCTGGCCCAATCAGGCCAGCATATATTTTCCCTTACCCCTGTAATATTTATCAAAAGAGCTTTTTATATATTTCGATAATCTGCTCCTTTGTAGGAATGCGCATGGTATTCTGTGGACTTCCGCTTTCTAAGGCATCATCTGCCATTTTATCCAATTCAGCCATAAACTTATCTTTATCTACTCCCAACTCCGCCAGGGTAGGTATCTCCAGATCCTTACAGAACTTGGTAACTGCCTCTACCATAGCATGAGCAGCTTCCTCATCTGGCGTATGACGGTCAGCCACCTTCATTAATCGGCCAATTTCTGCAAATCGTTCGATGTTACCCTCCACGGCAAATTCCAGGCAGGCTGGAAGTAATACAGCATTGGATACGCCGTGGGCAATATGGAACAATGCACCGATAGGGCGACTCATTCCGTGTACAATGGTTACGGAGGAATTATTGAAGGCAATGCCTGCCTCCAGTGCTCCCTCGGAAACCCGCAGTCTGGCCTCCACATTGCTGCCGTCCTTATAGCAGTCCAACAAGTTTCTATATATTTTCTTAACCGCCGAACGGGCAAAGATATCAGACATTGGCTGCGCCTTACGGGAAGTATAGGCCTCAATACAATGTGTCAAGGCATCAATACCCGTAGCCGCCGTAATTTTCGGCGGAACCGTCAAGGTAAAGGTTGGGTCAATTACAGCCAAGGACGGTATAATGGATGGGCCACCCAACAGCATTTTTACTTCCGTCTCCGTATCGGCAATAATGGTATTCTTAGTTGCCTCTGAACCGGTACCGGCGGTAGTCGGAATAGCCACCAGATATGGAACTGGCATATCAATGGATTTATGCATGTAATCCCGGAGCTTACCAGAACTTACGGACATAAATCCGATGGCTTTCGCCGTATCCATTGGGCTGCCGCCCCCCAAAGCAACTATGAAATCACATTTTTCTTCTTTATAAATGGCCAAACCAGCATCAACAATTTTATCTGTTGGTTCCGTATTGGCTCCATCATAAATTACATATGGAATGCCATCTTTCTTCAGAGCATCTGCAACTTTGTTAACATTGCCAGATTTCACCATAAAGGAATCAGTAACAATCAAAGCCTTTTTCCCTTTGCCCTTAATATGCTCTCCCAGGTCATTGATAACATTTTCCCCCGAAATGACCTTCTGTGGCATCAAAAATATGTTTCCCAAAATCTTCACTCCTCCTAGTTTTTATTTTATTGATTATCTTTTGCTAACTTTATGCTTATAATTTAATACTTTTAATCTCACCTGTCAATCTCTTTTTTCATACAATCGAAAAATCCTTTCATGCATATACATCATAAGGCTTTGCTTTTTTAAATATTTTTAATTAATAACTTATTTTCGAGAGATTTTCTTGTATATTTTCCATTTTATCTGTATAATGTCAATAGATAAATATACGCATAATGTTATTAATTATTTGCACACTTTTTGGTAACACCCTTATTTATGATCGGCAAATACTAAAAAAGCAGGTGAGTAAACATGAAAATTAACCGTATCCAAAAGATACGTGAGCTGCTGGAGGATAACCGCAGCATTTCCATCAACACCTTATGTGAGACTTTTAATGTTTCCAAATACACAATTCGGCGCGATATAAACGAATTGGAAAAAACCGGGGTTTTGAAAAAAGTTTACGGTGGTGTGGTTCTTCAGGAACAGGAGCCTCACTCGCCAGAGCCATTTTCCCTGCGAGAAAACCGCAATGTACAGCAGAAAAAGAAGATTGCCCGCATTGCTGCCTCTCTTGTCCGGGATGGGGACATTATCTATATTGATTCCGGTACCACCACCATGCACATGCTGCCTTTCCTGGTAAAGCACCAGAATCTTACGATTGTTACGGCCAGTGTTTATGTTATAAATGCTGCCGCTGCCCTAAACCAGTTCAACATTATCGCCACCGGTGGTTCCCTTTATATGCCATCCATGGCTTTTGTGGGACCTAGCGTGCTCAATTGTCTCAATGATTACAATATATCCAAGGCTTTTATGGCCAGTACCGGAGTTTCTATTGAACACGGCATCACCAATGCCTCACCAATGGAGAGCGAAATCAAACGGGCCGTTGTCCAAAAAGCGGGACAAAAATATCTGTTGGTAGACACCTCCAAACTGGATGTGACCTCCCTTATCAGCTATTGCGGGCTAAAGGATTTAGATGGAATAATCATGGAAAAAACGCCTTCTTCCCGCTATGTTGATTACCTGGAGCAAAACAATGTGGCGTTGATGACCAAAGATCCAGCTTTAACATAATAATCATAAAATGAGGACGCAGTTTTAACGAACTGGGTCCTATTTTTTTGCAAAGAAAAGAACTGCCGACAATCTCTTGTACGGCAGCCCTTTGGTTAGAGGTATGTTAACTATTAACGCAGTATGTAAAATTAATTATTGTTCGGTACTTCCTTCCCAAGTACGAACTTCTTTCTTGCCGGCGTTCTCATCGAACCAGTGCGTAGTAACGGTCTTAGCCCGAGTAAAGAAGTGGATACCATCCTTGCCCAGAACATGGAGATCACCAAAGAAGGAATCCTTATTACCGGAGAATGGGAAGTAGGCACTTGGTACTGGAATACCCACATTTACGCCTACCATACCGCCGTCTGTCTCCATGACAAACTTACGGGAATAATAGCCGCTGCTGGTGAAGATACAAGAACCATTAGCAAATGGGTTGGCATTCATGATCTTGATACCTTCTTCGTAGTTCTTAACCCGCTTAATGCAGGTAACCGGGCCAAAGATTTCACAATCGCCCACACTCATGCCTGGTTTAACATGATCGAGAATGGTTGGTCCAACAAAGAAGCCATTTTCGTAGCCCTTTGGCTTGCAATCACGGCCATCCAGTACCAGCTTGGCACCTTCATCAACACCCTTTTGAATCCAGTCGCAAACCTTCTGCTTGTGGGCCGCGGATACCACTGGTCCCAACTTAGTTTCTTCTTTATAAGCACAGCCTACAACCATGGCCTCAGCCTTCTTTTTCAGGAGAGCGACAAACTCATCGGCGATGCTTTCCTCAACCACAACAACTGGCAAAGCCATGCAGCGCATACCAGCACAGCCATAGGTAGAATTAATAATGGCATTGGTAGTGGCCTCCAAATTGCAGTCAGCCAATACCAGAGCATGATTCTTCGCCTCAGTCTGAGCCTGAACCCGCTTACCATGCTCCGCAGCCACGGAATAAACATGCTTACCAACACCAGTAGTACCAACGAAGGTTACTGCCTTGATGCGTGGATCGGTAAGGAATATCTCCGCTTCCTTACGGCTGGTGGTAACCAGGTTAACAATGCCCTTAGGGAAACCAGCCTCTTCATAGAACAGCTCCAACATACGCATAGAAGTCAGCGGAGTATTGCTATTGGCCTTCAATACTACAGTATTACCACAAACTACTGCCAATGGCACCATCCAACCCCATGGAATCATTGCTGGGAAATTCATCGGTACAATACCGGCAACAACGCCAAGAGGAACCCGATAAGTGGTAGTGTCATAGCCAGTAGTTACCTGCAATGCTCCATCCCCCTGAATCAACGTTGGAGCAGCACAAGCCTCTTCCGTTGGTTCGATGGCCTTCTGCACATCTCCCCGGGCTTCATTCAAGGTTTTGCCCAATTCCTTGGCACACAAAATGGACAGCTCTTCCTTATGAGCATATAGAACTTCCCGCCACTTGAAAAGATACTGAACCCGCTTGGCCATGGACATTGTTGACCAGCTCTTAAAGGCCTCATCTGCGGCCGCAATAGCTGCCTCGCACTCCTCAACGGTACAGCTAGGAACCTCAGCAATAACTTCACCGGTACTGGAATCGGTAATTGGCATGTATTTTTCCGTCTTGGAATCCAGCCATTCGCCGTTTACGCAATACTTCATACGTTTTACTTCACTCATGATATACCCCTTTCTTACTGTACGATTCATTAGGCTTTATTAATGGGTCGCCTTTGTATTATATAATAGTTATTTTTTGCACTATTGTCAATTGTATTATGCTAATATCTTGCTACTATTTATTAAAAACAATGGCTTTTTTGCAAAATAAAACCGCTACACGAAGATATTCGTGTAGCGGTCCTTTTAACATCACCTTATGTACCAGTCAATCTCTTGCGCACAATCCTATAATTATCGCTTCCACCTCTGCGGGATGGCACCGCCCGGTTTTGGCAGCCAAATCCGCCTCAGCCAAACTCAGGAAGGCTGTCTTTAATACCCTCTCCGAGAAATTTTGACTCTCACGGATAATCTTTTTAAGTATAAATGGATGATTAACACCGATCACCTTTCCTAAAGCACTATCCCGTATCCCTTTTTGCAGGAGGGTTTTCGTTTGCCACATTTGTCGTACATAATATGTCAATTGTCCAAGAATAGCTACTATATATACCCCTTTATCCTGCTGCTTTTGAAACAGAAATAGGGCTTTTTTTACATCATGCTGTCCAATGGCATCATTCATGGCGAAGCCATCAATTTCCGGGATATCGGAAAAGACCTGCACCAAAATCTCACGGGTTATCTCCCGCTGTTCATTCCCCATGAATAGCGCCAATTTATCCATTTCCTTGTCCAAAAAGCCTAAGGGAATATTGTCCATCATGCTCATGGCCCGCAGGAAATAGCCATGGGCTTCCGGATTCATATTTTTATGAATTTCCTGCAGCTTACCCTGAAGCCAATCGTCAATATTATAGGACTTTACCGGTTCTGCCTCCATAATCTGGGCATATTTGGCAAATTCCTTGTAAACCTTTTTCCGCTTGTCAGGCTTACTGCGCAACTCAAAAATTACAATGCTGAAATCCGGCATATTGGCAAACAGATTACACAGCCTGACTTCCGGCGAGCTACTCTTCTTGGTTACCAGCTTATTTTCTTCCCCATCATCGCCTTTTTTCTGTGCCTTAAACAGCACCGCATCACGGATAATTATCACATTTTTGGGCGAAAAAAAAGGAACCGTTTCAATAAGGGAAATCAGCTCATTTATGGAAATACTCCCATCAACCAGCTGAACATCCTCCGCTCCATATCCCTGGGGAAATATGGCCGCCAATAGTGCTTTCTCAGCCCTGGCAATATAATAGTCCTCTTCACCGGCCAGCATATACAGCTGGCTCATATCCCCTTTTTTCAGTTTTGTTCTCAGTTCCCCATAATTCATACTATCACCTGTGCTAATAATACACTATCTAGACTTAATCAGCAAATGGCTCCACACGGATTCTTTGCCCATCCGTACGGAATACCACGGCGCCATGCTTGTCCGTGCGAAAAATTTTCTGCTTGGTATAACGGGCTAGTCGCTGGACAATTTCTGGCTTGGGATGACCAAAGTTATTACCATATCCCACACTAATTACACTCCAGTGGGGCTTAACCGCCTGCAAAAAATCTGTCGAGCTGGAAGTATTGCTGCCATGGTGTCCCACCTTCAATACGGTGCTTTCCACAGCAATCCCCCGTTCCAGCACCACTTTTTCATGATCAGCAGATAAATCGCCGGTAAACAGGAAACTATGCTGGCCATAGCTTACTCGGATTAAATTGGAAAACTCATTGCCGGTACTGCCACCGGTGGTATTTTCTACGGGAGCATATAATACTTGTATTCGCACCCCATCCAAAGACATTTCCGTACCTTCCTGCAACACACCATAGCTTTCCTGCCCCACGGCCGGGTTACTTTCCCCAAAGGTTTTGCGATAGACTGCCTGGCCTTCATGACCGATTAAAACAGTGCCCACCGGAATTTTACCCAAAATCCCTGCCACTCCCTTGGCATGATCATCATGGGCATGGGTTAGCAGAATAAACTCCAGGCGGCGCACTCCGTAATGCAGCAAATAGGGCACATCCACCCGTTTCCCTATATCATAGCTTCCCTGACGATTGCCCCCTGTATCCACCATAAAAGCCTGCCCATGGGGTGTGATTATCAAGGCCGCATCCCCCTGGCCCACATCCCGTAGGAGCGGTACTTTGATACAAATGTAACGATTATCGCTTAAATCAGCTTAACGATGAACCCCCTATAAAACCGCACCGTTAAGCCATTCTTGCTTTATATGGTTCACTTTTTGACTCAGCCCCGGTTCTTTTATAAGATGCTCAAAAATTATTTTTCTTCAATAATATATAGCCAAAAACTGTCTACTAAAAAAAACACCCCATTTATGAGGTGTTTCTTCCTTAAATTTCGCTGCCATCTTTGAAACGGTATTTGATTTTTCCTTTTTCATCCACTGTGGCATATTCTATAAGACTCATCCAAAGCTCGTCATCAAAATATCTTATTTCCCCATTAGCTCCCCGTAATTCCTTAATTACCAATTTCAGCTTCCTGACTTCCTTACGGCGTTTAGCAATCTTCTCATCAATGGATGCCAGTTCATTTCTTGCATCTTCGTAGGTTTTTGTGATGCTTTCCTGCATTTGCTCAAATAAGCCCTGGTCCTGAAGTACTGAAGAATTGCTCTCTATCCCCACCGATATCTGCTCCATACAGTTATCCATTACATTGTTTAACTCTTCTTTTCTTTGCTGGAGCACCACACAGTCTGAAATGCGTTTTACAGCAAATTCCAGATTTGCTATATACTCATCCCTATTATCAAATATCTTATTAAAGGCTTTTACAAATCCTTCCTTGATGCTGCCTTCCGTAACAAAAGGTGTCTTGCATCCTTTATTTTTATATTTATCATTACACTGGAATATTACCCTTCTGTACTTATCATTGGAATGCCATACTTTGGCACCGAGCCACCCGCCACAGGATTTGCATTTTATCCGCCCAGCAAATATTTTACCGCTTATGAAGCTGTTACCGTTTGAGCTTCTCCGCTGCATTTCATCCTGGACCAGATCAAATATCTTTGGTTCTATTATTGCCTCATGGTCATTTTCTACATAATACTGCTGAACCTCACCCCTATTTTTTATTCTTCGCTTGGAAAGAAAATCTGTCGAGTAAGTTTTCTGAAGCAGGGCATCACCTTTATATTTCTCATTTGAAAGGATACTCTTTATTGTACTTTGGTGCCACTTCTTTTTACCGCTTGGTGACGGGCATCCCCTTTCCATCAGCTCCACTGCGATTGCTTTCAATGACAAGCCTGACAGATAAAGTTTATAAATAAGCCTCACTATCTTTGCCTGCTCAGCATTAACAACCAGCGTCCCTTCCGGGCCTTTATCATATCCCAAGAATCTGCTGTAGCCGAGGCTAACCTTGCCATCAGCATAACTTTTCCTCTGTCCCCATTTTACATTTTCCGATATGCTCCTACTTTCTTCCTGAGCCAATGAACTCATTATTGTTATGAGGAGTTCTCCCTTTGCATCAAGGGTATGGATATTCTCTTTTTCAAAATACACCTCAACGCCTTTATCCCTGAGTTTTCTGACGGTTGTAAGTGTATCGACCGTGTTCCTTGCAAAACGGCTCACTGATTTAGTTAGAATCAAATCTATCTTACCTGCCATGGCATCATCCACCATACTGTTAAACCCGTCACGGTTCTTGGTGCTTGTCCCTGATATTCCTTCATCAGTATAAACCCCGGCAAAAGACCACTCCTTGTTTGCTTTTATATAGTCAGTGTAATAACTCACCTGTGCATTATAGCTGGTAAGCTGTTCCTCATTATCGGTTGATACTCTGGCATACGCAGCAACCTTTCTCACATCACATAAATCTTCCTCCCGCTCTATAATTTTCGTGGCGGGAATTGTCGTTACTCTTCTTTCCATCTCACTTCGCTCCTTGTTCCGTTGTCATAATTTATTTCAAGAACACCATCTCTGACATCTACTCTTTCAATACCATCTGTGCTTGGAATAAGTTCATCAAGGAGTATTGTTTTTAGATTCCATTGACTGCATTTCATTGTTTTCCTCGCCCCCTTGCATCTCCAGTAATCAAGTTTTTTGGCTTCATTTCTTCTATGACAGAAATATTCGCCGCAATTGGTGCATTTCAGAAGTCCGGTATACTTTGTCCCTCTTTTGCCTTTTGCAAGGCACCGGCGATGCTTTTCAACATTTTCTATATCAGACCAATAATCTTGGCGGGCAGTAGAAATGTACTTTTTTATCACATTTTGCCCATCCTGCAGAGAGATATGAATTTCGTCACCCGATACGATTATCTCGATAAAATCCAATCCCTCTGTTATTTTCTCCAGCATCTTCTCATTCAGGTTTCTGCTGAAACACTTCTTATAATACTTTTTCCCGGAGCAGCACCAGCCATCTTTGCCACACCTTACATACTTACTCCCGCAATGGCCACATATGATTTTCCCTGTAAATCGGTAGATTGGTATGGATGGTGCTCTGAAATACAGTTCTCCTCTCCTTGCAGCTATACGCTCCTGGACTTTATCGAAAGTATCCATATCAATAATTGGCTCATGGTTATTTTCAACATAGTACATAGGCAATTCACCGTTATTTCTTACCTTTTTATGTTCTATGTCATCGGTAAAGAAAGTCTTTTGTAACAGAATATTTCCTGTGTAGGTGATGTTGCTGAGCATTCCTCTTATGCTTGCTTCATCAAAATCTCCACCCCTGAAACCTTTTATACCCTTATCACTTAATTGCCGTGCTGTCTTTTCGGCGGATATTCCTGCAAGGTAATTTGCGAATATCAACCTGACAACCTCGGCTTCCTCAGGAACAAGCACATAACTGCCATTCTCCCAACGATAGCCATAAATCTGTCCACTTCCATGCAGGAGTCCTTCCTTGAATTTCTTCCTGATACCCCACTTCACATTTCTGCGTAGCGACTGCACTTCTGCCTCTGCAAATGATGCAAGTATAGTAATCCAGAACTCACCATCAGAACCCATGGTGCTGAGATTTTCTTTTTCAAACCTTACCTCTACACCTATTTCCCTCAAGTGCCGGATTGTTTTCAGAAGGTCGACTGTATTTCTTGCGAACCTGGATATGGACTTGGTGAGAATAAGATCTATCTTCCCAGCATCGGCATCTGCGAGCAATCTGTTAAAGCCTTCCCTGTTTTCCCTGCTCGTTCCGCTGATACCTTCATCAGAATATATCCCTGCAAAATCCCATGATGCTTTGGATTGAATAAGCCTGTTGTAATAACTTATCTGAGCTCCAATGGAATGATGCATCCTGTCGGTGTCTTTTGAAACACGAACATAGGCAGCCACTCTTTTCTTTTTTATGGTCTTTGCCAAATTAAGTGGCATTTTCTTTATTGTCTTCATAGCCCACCTCCCCGACACTATACATCACTCTGCATCAGTGCTAAGTCAAGCAAATGCTACCTATAATAGGATGATATTTTTCCTCAAAGAATCTGGCCAAATCCATGAATTCGTCATCTGTAATTATCCCTTCATCAAGCCATTTTCTGATTGAAGAAACAGTACACTGATATATTTTTTCTCTATTAAAATCTTCCTTATACATTACTTCCGCCCCCAAATCTGAAAAGGATATAGCATTCGTGTGTGCAGAATTTCTTTTTCTTGGAACCATACACAGTAAACTCATTCCCGCATTTCATGCATTTCCGCTTTTGGTACGCCTTACGATTAACCTTATCCAGATTACCGTTCCACCACTTCATTCTGCAGGAGTCAGAACAGAACTTCTTTTCCTTACGACCCTTGGTCTGCTCCACTTCCTTACCGCAGCACTTGCAGTAGTGCTTGTCATTGGCTTTTGGCTTGATTATGTTTTGTCTCCTGCAAAAACTCTTTATGGTATTCACAGAGATGCCCAGTTCATTGGCTATTTTGATATATCCATATCCCTTTTCCCGAAGGTTCACAATCTGATGTTTTTGCAAATCGGTCATCTGTACCACCTCACAAGTAAAAGGACACTCAACACATTTTTTAGAACCATAAAAATCGACCTCCTGATTATCACTGGAGGTTTATTCCAATTTTGAGCATAAAAAAACTGGGCTTTTAGGCCCAGATTATATTTGTCAATATCTCTATAAGAAGTTATACTATTTAGGTATTAACATTAAAAGGATAAAAAAATATGTACACTTACTTAAAAATGGTTAAATCACCTGATAATTTCCTCACCTATTCCGAAATAGTTAAAGAAATAATTACCTGCTTTGATATCAGATCCGGCAGAGACGCAGCACCTAAAGCCGTAATTAGCTATCTGTTAAATTACCATGAAGATAATTTCGGTCCAAAGCTATATAAACTCAATGATAAATCGGAATATATGATTAAATCTGTCTATAACTCCATCGATTATGTTAAGTCTGTTTTTTCTAAAATCGACAGCATGTTGAATGATATCACAGTTATCAGAGTAGATTTGGATGAAAAAATGTACTACCTCCATCGCAGTGGAGTCGAATTAACTACAGACATGAAAAAAGAAGCACATCATGTGAATATTAAAAGTATTCTTGGTTCCTAAACCATATTCTATAAATATTCCCAACCATAACCGCCAGCGTGTGGCCTTTTATGCTTGCAGACAGAAGAAATATTTCCTCTGTGGATATGCTGTTGCTTAGAGGCTTCAGTAACCGATATAAATGTTTTTATTGTTGCCCCAGTTGTTAAATCCAACATTTTTACCGCCTTTTGGTTCGCAGCTCTATTTTTTTCAATTCCACACTTTGGACAACCACTTGGCTTCTTACTGGTTCTGTGCCCTACTGTAGCACTATATACATTTCCACATTTGGGACAAATCCACATTGCTTTGTATTCAGAACCTGGCTTTACCTTATCAGGTGTTACTGTACCATTTAGTGTAGGGTGCCACTCAGCGGCAACAGCAGGATACATCTCTGCCAATGACCCTTTATTTAACTTGGTCATATAAGCACGAATTTCATGTTCATCACGCTTTATATCGATATCATATGAATGTAACTGGTAAGCGTGTCTCTTTGTCCACATTGTGATTCTATCTAGCAATATGTGAATACACCGCGCTAGATATTTATGCTCATAAATCGGATTTGGCATGGAAAGGGTTTCATCAGCTATATAATTAAAACCATCTGGATTTTTTTCCATTATACGCAATAACCATATCCCATTTTCCTTACATATTTGATACTTTTTCCGTTCCCGCGACCTTTTATCTTTCTTATGCCACGCCTCTCCATCGTACTCTATCCCTAGTTTAATTGAAGGTATGTAAATATCCAACTCCATACTATTAGAGAATATTTCCGTATAGCGACTAATTGCATCCGGAAATACTTTTTTTATGTAATAAAAAAAAGCCTGCTCTGCAAAAGAAGTTTGTCTTCCAGCATTACATTTTGGGCAGCTAGTACCATTGGCACCAGAACGGTGATTAATTGTTGCAGAATAGCTATGGCCTTCGGGGCATAACCAATATACACGCTTAGCAGTTCCATAAAGGACCATATTCGGCTTTAATTCTCCATTGCGCTCATAATCCCATTCCTTAGACAATTGGGGATGAGTAGTTGCTAAATCGTTAATGCCTGGGACAACTATCTTACGAGCGCAGCAGGGACAACCACGCCCGTGATAGCGATTGGATATTTTTGCAGACCACTTGTACCCACACTTACACTTCCAAAAGGCATATTTATTAGACTGAGAACCTAGCTTTTCCGGATCAAGCCCTGCTTCTTTATTCTTTTCAATATCCCATTCGTTCATAAGTCTTCGAACTTGACTTACAGTTTCTTTTAATTCACGCATATGAAAGACCTTTTACTAATAAATATTTTCTCAAGCAGGTAAAATCATTTTATTTCAACTGCAGCAACAGTCCTCATGTCACCTTTTTTTGTCTCATAGCGATATGTTCCAACCTGTACCAACTTCTTTCCATCTGGAATAGTTATAACCTGATCATCGTACAATCTCTCATTCTCAGGGGCTATATATAATACTACCGGTCCGTTATACAATACCATATCACTAGTATGTTTTAAATTTCCCGATGTCACAGTTAGGGCTATATTTGGTGTCAGGGTTTGCATAACCTTTACATTCTTAGTATTTATCTCAGAGCCTTTTTCGCCTTCATTTAACATTGTCAAACCAGGTAAACCGTTCACTCCTTTATCCTCAGGTAATGGCCTTGTACTCAGAAAATAGCCTACGCCTATCATTAATATGATTCCCGCAACTATACCAGCTACAAAGGAAATCCAATTCCATTTTTTCACATTCGTCCCCTCCTTCGGATATTTAATCATTACTTTACACTTACTAATATTTTACTATATTTATATCAACTGTGGACAAAAAAATGGCCCCGTCAGATAATTCTCCAACAGGGCCATCAAATCATTTACCTATGCAAAAGCAAAGCAGCAGTCCGGCTATAACCCAGGCTGCTGTTTTCTCTTGCTTGGCTTTATTCAGTTTTGCTTGCTCCTCTTGCTCGAACTGTTCTAAGGATTTTCTGGCAGTCTCTAATGAGCTCTCCTGCTCTATCATTTCCTTCCTTAAGCTGTAGATTTGACTCTGAAGCTGCTTGGACTCCTTCTCTGCCTGATTCAATTTTTCCTCGGACTCCTTCAGCTGTATCTGCTGCTGAATCAAGATCTTGTATTGCCTGTCGTTGAGTTCCGATAACTCCGTCAAGTTGCTTTCCAACCTCGTCAGCTCCGTTTCCGTTATCTGGTATGTCGCTTCTGAGGCAAAAGACAACTGCGGCACCGATAATAAAGCCAATAGCAACAACCACCAATATCTTTTTAACATCCATAAGCCCTCCATCACGCATAATCTGTTACGCCACGAGCAATGGCTCTCGCGAAATCATCCTGCCGATTACGAAGCATATCCTCGTCATCCTCATTGGAGATAAAGGCCAACTCCACAAGTACAGCTGGCATATCTGTGTTAGTGAGGACATAGAGACCGTTCTTTCCCGGTGTTGCCATTTTAATTCCCCGATTTACTGTATTAAGGGAATCTACAATCTGGGACTGAATGCAATCCGCCAGATGTTTTCCATTCCAAGAACCACTGCAATACCACGTTTCCGTACCTTCCGCATATGGGGAATCCACACTGTTACAATGAATGGAAATAAAAAGGTCTGCCTCGGACACATTAGCCTCATGGCAGACCTCGGATAAAATATCACTCTGTAACACAATGGTTTCAATCCCTACGGTATTTAAGTAATGCTCCACCAGCTTGCCAACGCTTAATGCAACATCACACTCTCTAAGACCTGTAACAGCACTTACTGCACCTGGGTCTGGTACTCCATTTGGGGCATGCCCCGGATTAATAAATACCTTCATATTATTTTTCCTCCTTTGATTCAACATGATGCTTTGAAGCACCGCCAATATAACCTAACAACCCCGACGCAATACTCATAGAAAGCTCACTCATATTGCTGTAGATTGCAATAAACAAAGATACGGACAAGGTAATAATTACCACCATGTCCGCCAAGTTAACTCTTTCATAATGAAGTTTCATAATCTACTCCTTAACATCGTACTCTGATTCAGAATCCAAATTAATGTGTGATACCAGTGGTTCATCATCAATCACAGGCAATTTCATCATTTTTTTGAAATAATACTCGGCAGTCCCATTTCCATTGAGTTCATCATGGTACCAATGGAACATATCCTTAATGTTTACTTGAGCAGTCAAGGTGATGGAACCCCTCTCGATAAATACTCTACATGACTGAATAATTCTATCCCGGAGCAGTACCTTTCCTCCGCTTACCATATGTATGAGCTTTTGTTTTGAATCCAAGACCTCGGAATTCAGCCTGTCATATTTTTCCTGTAAGGTTTTTAGTTCTGCAAGGACTTCTCGATTACTTTCAATAAGCTCATTGAATTGCTTTTCCCGCCTGTGCTGTTCTGCTTTATGTTCATTGTTTGTATCTCTTAAATACCCAAATACAAATCCTACCAAACCAGTTATTACAGCAGTTACCACGACGGCCCATACCTGCTCAAGTGTCATACCATCAACTCCTACCCTTTGATGCATTTACCATCTGCATCAATCTTATAACCATCTTCCTCCAACATAGCGAGCACTACATCGGAATACTTACAATAAATTCTGCTCTTTTCTACCTGAGACCATGTAAGTTTTCCTGCAATAAGGTTCTTTACAATAAAACCGGCCATATCATTCACCCTCCAATAATTCTACGACTTCCAGCATAGTATCATTCAAAATCTCATTATCTGTAGTGAGCTCAGATACCTTGCCTTCCAGCATTAAAAGTTTATCTGTCATCGTATAGATGATTCCCTTCTCTGAAGAAGGCTTGTCCTCTGTATCAGGCCGAAGTATCCAGCCCGTTTTGGGATCATACATAAACACCCATCCGACTTCAACCTTCTGCCCGGTAACATCAACCCACAGGGTGTCGGAATCAAACAGTTTCTTCCATGATTTTAGATCCCGTTCATCCTCGTATATGGCCACAACTTTTCCATATACTACTTCAGCATACTTGAACATACGATGATATCCCACCTTTCATCAAAACCCATATTTTTCAGCCTGTTATTGATTCTTTCCTGCATATTAACTACAGGCTGGTATATCATTTTCCGCACCTTACAAAAGGTTTCCATTTGTGTAGGAGCATACAGTTGACATCCGTTACCACAGAATTCTCTAACAGGACACACTGCACAATTCTCCTTATATCTAGCAGGGAAAGCATCCATTGCCTTAATCTTTTGTGCCACCTTTTCCTTGTCAAATTCTCCTAGAATCACATCATCACCTTGGCATAGCACAGCTTCACCTTTTAGATTGATTGCAAACCTTGTATCGCCAACAAGACACCGTGCAGAATTATCAGAATACTTATTATGTCTAGTTCGCAGCATATTTACCATTATCTCTATAATTTCATCATGCTCACCGCCAAAATAAATATTCTCATACCTTTTACATATTTCGTCCATTTCCTTGATGATTTTATCCTCATCAAAGTCAGCCAATTCGCTATAATTACTCCCATCGTCCATGATTATTTCCGCATGAAAGCCAAAATACTTGCCGGTTAATTCATGATACTCGGTTTCGTATGGCCTGATAGAGCTAATGAACTCCATCGGAGAATTGCGGGAAGTGATTACTCCATTGATGGTTAGCTTATCAATCTTGAAAATCACATCCTTCTTTACGGTCATAACATCTATGCCCCTGCTAATGGAGGATCTATCACCATCCCAGGACAAGGTGACAGAAAAGTTATGTTTATTAAGGAATTCAACCTTTTCATCATCGAGCAATGTTCCATTAGTTATAACGCAGAGCCTCGGTTTATAGCTAAGATTCTCTACTATCTCTTTAACCGAAACCCAATAAAGCAATGGTTCCCCGCCATAAAACACAATAACTTCTGGTCTTTCTTTTTCTACTATTTCATACACTTTGGGCGATACAATGGTTTCCAACTTCTTACCAAAATGTTGATGACAGTATTCGCATTTTAAGTTACATACCTTGCCCAAAACTATAAATAAAACCATTCAAACCTCCTTATCTACAACACCTGTCATAAGTGGCAGGCGGTGAATATGTTGCTGCTGTGGCATATATGCTTATATCGCTTGTGACCGTGCCACTAGTTGTATTTAAGGAACCGGCACTATAGTTTGTACTAGGTGTCAGAGATACTGAATATGTCGAACCGTAAGGACAAGTAAACGAGCTAGTATAGCTGCTTCCATTGCATCTAACAACAATTTCTTGATGAGAGCTTTGACTAATAGAAACCGTAAACATTCCTCTTTGTGCCACCCGATAATCACTGCCATTTGAGTTCTTATGTACAGCCAGACTCGAGGCCGAACCATCAGAGGATGAACCAAGCCTTGCATAACAGTCCACTCCATCCACTGTCAGTGGTATGTAGTTTCCACCTGTTTCAGCAACTGTTGAATATAATTCACATGACTGCGTAGTGTTATTTGAAGTTTTATAAATATTTAATTTTTTATTTAGCTTTGCCATATGCCACCTCACGCTATCCAAATTTTCCCACCGGGTATATTGCAAGTACCTGAAACAGTAAGAGTTGTTACAGAAGCTGTTCCGCCACTAACTGATGTTGAAGTACCGCCATTTGCTGGCATTGATGATGGTTTGTCTGAAATTTCACTCCAAGAATACCCTGGCTTACTTGATGCTTTAGCCCAAGCGTACACATCACTTGCAGGAAGCGATGAAGGTCTACCAGAAATTTCAGTCCATGAATAACTTGGCTTACTTGCCGCCTTTGCCCACGCTGAAACATCTGAAGCAGGAAGGCTTGATGGCCTACCAGATAAATCACTATATTTTCCAGAAGTTGCAACCTTGGCAAGTGCATCCGTAACAGCCTTTATTCCTTCTTCTGTGCTAAGAATAGTTTCAATAGCGGATTTAATGGCTGTAAAATTGTCATTTAGTACCCCCCGACTTTGCTTTAAACTGTCGGTTTCCTTTATCACTGTCAAATCCATAGTCTCACCCCATCACGCTATCCATATCTTTCCGCCAGGTATATTCAATGTATCACTTACTGTGCAAACTGTTACTGTTACTGTACCGCCATTTATACTCTCTGCCACATTAGCTTTTTTTGCTACAGCACATGTCCCACTGGCCTTAATAAAACCTGTGTCATTGGTAAAATCCGAAAGCTTAGTGGGTCTTTCATTAATCTCACCCCAAGAATATGTTGGTTTATTCTTGCTCTTAGCCCACGAATAGACATCAGAAGCCGGTGCAGAACCAGCCGTTTCTGCATAGGAAACACTTCCAATATTAACAGTGCCAGTAGTTCCATCACCTTTTGTTATAGTGAGTTTTGAACCACTGGCACTTATACTCTTTATATAGTTTTTTGCGATATTTTGGCCTAAATTGTCGCTTTCAGCTGAACTAACCACTGCATTGCCATCTTTTGTGAATTCAAGCATTTTTAACCAGCTATCTTCTAAAAGATACAGGCATCGTTTATCTGTACGATAACAAAGCATACCTATCTGAGTATTATCTACGGGGAACTTCTTACCACTACTAGAGCTCATTACCGTTTTTATATTATCCAGCAGTTTACTTCTACTCGCACTTATGAACGTACTGCTATCTATTTCCGTGTACTTTTGCAACTTTCATCATCTCCTTCAACACCCAAGAGCTGTCCAAGATATGGTTCCCTCGATGAGTTTCCCTTCGCTGTCTTGAAGCTCCACAATAAAATATTCCCTCGTTATATCTTGTATTGCAGGAACCGGTACTATTCCTTCTCCTGCCCTCATCGTGATTGTCACCTCTGGAGTTCTGAAAAATGCTTTGTTAAACTTCACCTTTGTGGCCTTTGCAGGAATACTGATAGTTCCCATATCCTGTATATCCGGCAAATCCACTTTGAGCAGGAAATCATCCAATAAGGCTTTCTTACCTGTGAGGCTTGTTTCTATACGGGTCTTAAATATAGCTTTCTCATAGTTATAATCGCCGGGAAGGAATCGTTTAAAAGGTCCATATCCCGGCGGTGAGTCAACGTCTATTTCCTCAGAAGAAAAACAAATATCCGAAATAACAGCCTTGGCCTTATGAAGTATCGAGCCCATAACCAGAAGTACTTCTTCATCCGTAAAGCCATACTTTTTGGCCAAACCATGAGCAATCGTACTCCATTCATCGTATTTTCGGATAAAGTTCACAGTCCTCGTATAAAACTCCTCAACTGAGATGCTTTCCGTGGAAGATTTGGCTTCTCCCTTGAAAGCTCTGTCCTTTAATCCAAATGAGGAAGAAAACTGTTTAATTTCCCGATCCGACATTTTTCCAATTACTGTAATATCACTTAATACCCGACGTAGGAAATCAGCCTGTCTGGAATAATTGTCCAGTATGGGAAAAGCCTCCTTTTTTAAAAGGGAAACTTCCTTGATTACACCGTCACCCGTTTCAACACCATCTTTAAATGCTGTTTTAAATGATTTGTGCTTTTCCTCATCAATGTGAAGTGAATCCACAAACCTCAACAGAAACGCTATATAGTCCCAATAAGTAACAGCAAAATCTATGGCCTCAGAGCTAATCTTTTCTATAAGATTAGTTCTAAGTTCCACCAAATGGACAGCCGATTTAAACGGCTCCGTCATTTTCTTCCTTGCAGTTTCGCTTATAGCTGATTTTTCCTGAAAACTACCGTCAATGGCATATCGCTTGACCGGTTCAGCCCAAGTAATACTGCTTTCCCATGTTAAATTGTCCGCATTATTCCAGTAGTAATACTCTACTGGTGTTTTCCTGATACTCATGACAATGTGAATTGGAAGGTTGCCTCGAAAGTATCATCAGCCCCCTTATTCACTACAGCAAAGGTAACACGGTCAAGCATTGTACCACCACTAGCTGCATTAAATACTCCGGCTTCTGTAAGAGCTCCCGTTCCAATCCCCTCTGTAAATTTTGCCCGCAAAGTAAATGTTTTAGTGCCTGGGCTATGTTCATACTCCGCTTTCTGACGATTGATTTCACTTAAAAGTGCTGTCTGCTCCGGCGAAGTATCCTCCGTCCCCTCACCCACAGCAATATATGCCATATTAGACGGTCTTGCTGTGCTCCCCATTGCCGCACAAATAAAATCAAATCCCCCGGCAACAATAAGATTATGCCGAGTAATCTCTTCCTTGCTCCCATCAGCATGAGTAATAACGCCTTTCATTACACCGTCAATCTTCATAATTCTTATCCTCCTTAGCCTGCTTAACTACAACATCACCATTTCCTTTGATTAAGCGAAATGTAACCTGTTCTACTGTGGATGCCGTTTCTTCCACGTAAATCACCCCAATCGCAATTTATTAAAGCTGCCAAGAGGGCTGAACAACTCCTCTACAGAAGCATTCCTCCCCATTGACAGCTCTTTGACCTGAAATATTCTTTTATTTTCTTGTTGCTTTACATAAAACGATATGATGTCCTTTTCCTGAATTGCCATTTTTAAACTAAGCATCTGGCCTCTACTATCGAGCAGGTACAAACTGTTATCTACGTATCCTACTCGTAGCCAATAGCCCTCCTCTTGGTTCAATAACTCCAAAAATATCTGATGCTCATCACTAGACTCACTATACCTAGCATTGAAAGAGAAATTAAAAACAGACGGTACAGATACCGTCCATTCAGCTACAGTGAGGTCATTCATTTTTACACCTTTATGAAATCTTCCCTCGTCATATTTAATATGCTGGGCTTTATCCACGCTTCCTTTTATAAGGTCTAGGGAGCCATTAAGATAGGCCGTCTCAATCAGCTTATCTGTACCCTCAAATATGGAAATCATATTCTCTACAGTACAGCAGGATTTATCTTCCTCTGACAGCCACGGGAATTGTGCCTCTTCCCAAGGGACATCAGCCTTCTCCCACACAAAATCATTAGCAACGATCATGACATTCTGCTTTATCCAGTTCCTGGCCTCAACCTTTTCCGGTAGCACAACTTCTGCGTAATACTCTCCATTCATAACATTATCTGAGAGAATAATGTCCTCACTTTTTACTTCCATGTTGTGCTTTATTCCAGGCCAGCCCAGCTTTTTCTGGTCAAATACGGCTATAATGTTTCGGTTTACATTATCAGTCACCTCAAGGGTTACCGTTGCAGCTTTTTTACTGTAATTTCCGAACTCATTTATTGCCTTGATACTGAATGTCTGTGTACCGACTATCGGGAAGAATAAATTATAAGTACAGGTAGCAACAACAGTCTGTGTTCTTCCAGCCTCCCATGTATTGCCCCAGCGAATTTCATAGCGGTAACTATTATTGTTATCCCAAAGGAAATTAATATAGTCTCCATTCTTTACTGCAACAAAACCTTTCACATCAGCTGGCAGAGAAAAATCTATCTTCAATCTTGCAGGAGCCTCTGATACATTGCCACCATTATCTATTGCCTCAACATAAACAGTCATCCTGCCCGCTTCAGATACCGGAATAAAACTACTTGTCCCCATCAATGCCGCCGAGAAAAGTTTACAAAGGTCAATACTGCAATCACCCTGACCACAATAAACGTTGTAACCCCTTATATCCGGTTCATCGTTGGCCTCCCAATAAATCCTGACTCCACCCTTAACTTCCTCATATTTCAACCCTTTTACATTCTGTGGTGGAACGTCCTTACCAGTAATAACAACCTCTTTTGTCTGCGAAAATGTAAGTACGCCGTCAAGCGACGCCGCTACTCTGACATAGTATCTTTTCCCTACTTTCATATTAGGAATAACATATCTTAAAAGCATGGTTGAACCGGCAATCTGCCACTCCTTGCCATTTTCCGAGTAATAAATCACAAATGAGTCTGCCCCTGCTCCTCTTGGCATATTCCAAGAAAGAGAGATATTGCTGACAAGCGTTCCATCAGCTTGCTTGTATGTCAACTCTGCAACAGATAACTCGGTTATTTGTTGTAGTTTTGCTGGTGGAGTGTAGTCTATAACCGGGTAAGCATCATAATCCAAGTCATCCGAGTAAATGGCTTCATCATACTCTGCCAGCTTTAAAGTGACTAGTAAATCAGAAGTACGGCTTACACCTACCACTCTAAACGGCTTTACTACCCTATTCCTTTCTCCAAAACAGTACACATCATACTGCTGTGGTAACTCAGTTGCTGAAAACGGCTCGTCAATAAAAACAGTATCAGTAGTTTGATTTTGCCCAGACACATTCTTTGTTATCAGTACATCATCATACCGCTGAACCATAATCTGGTAACTTCGCCCTGACTCAAGGTCAACCTCCCGGTCAAGAACTACCCTGTCCCTATACACATCACGGATTCTACCTGAAGCAATTCCTATCTGTGATGAGGAATGGGCAAAACCAATAATATCCCCAAACTCACTAACCATAGCATCAACATCAGCTGACAATTCAGCAAACTGGAGCTGACGCTCATTGGTAGCAAGCTGATAGACACCCTCTCGATAGGCTTGCGACCTTCTTGAAACACCAAATAAGGTAAGTTCCGCGGTATTGTCATCCTCCGCCCCATTCCAGGCATTTGACCTCATCAAGAACTGTGTATTTTTAAAATCGTTATTCCTCTCATTGTAGGTTATCTCAACAGCCCTAGCTCTTTCATCAGAACTTGTAAAATACCCGCTTACGGAAGATACCGTTGTACGCCCTTCACCGAATATCTGACATATAGTTCCCGGCTTATCGGTAACGATGCCAATATCCGATCCACGAGCAAGGATGGTCGAATGACCAACTGTAGCAGCTTTTTGAGCAGCCACCAGCCTTTTCTCCGAAGTATCAAAAAAGGCATCAAACATGAACCTTTTCTCATACTCCCCATCCTGATTTTTAACAAACTCATCCGAATATGCCGCTGACTCTTTCCATTGGTCCCAATATGCTTTAAACCGTTCTGCCGGAATACCCTCAACAACATATTCATATTTACCAGTATTTGTATTTTTTAGATACCGGCACTGATGAAGAATATCATAAGCCGCCCATATTGGATTATTTGCGGCCTTTTTTACATAACTCTTCTTATCCCAGTCATAGACATAAACTGTTGACCGGGTCTGTGTCCAGTTGATAGCTGGAACACCACCGGAAAGCTGATTAGTTGCCAGCATTCTAAGCCCCACCAGCACTTTACCCGGACGGCTATATTTCCCATCATCAAATGAGGTAAAGGTAGACCACTGGGTAGCTGTTGAAGCTCTTGTGCCACTGTGTGATTTACTAACAAGAGTACATCTTACTTGATATTGACCTTCCTTTAAGCCATCAATTTTTATGGATTTTGTAACAGCACTGGTACTTGCCTCAGTAACTGCCCATGGATTTTTCCATACATGCCATTGAGATTCATTAACCTGTCTGTATTCAAGTTTTATATTCACTGTAGCACTGCTGGCATTGCTATCATCATTTACATAATAAAGCCCTCCCGGCCACTGAAAGGTTACCTCCAAAGCAGTAGCTTTCTTAGACACTGTTGTCTGGGTAAGAGGGTATTTATCCAACAGCAAATCTACTGATTGGTCGACGGGTGTGTTGTCAAAAAATGATATCGGAGTCTGGTCGTTAGTGCCGAGTTTTTTCTCTATGGTCACCCCTGTGTAGTTACCAATATCGTTATAACCTATACGGATATTTTCAATTGAATCAACCGGACCCATACCGCCACAAAGAAGAAGATTAAGATACTGCTGGCCGTTAACCGTTTCTATATGCTGAGATAATATCTGCGGAGCTGGTATGCAACTACCATATGTTTCACCAACGATATTTCCCTCTGCCTGAGCCGGTACTGGAAGATTCCAACTGTAAGTCTGTGATCTTTCCTGTCCGTTAGAAGACGCAGATGGCGTTGCTGTTTTCTGTGGAATAATGGCATTTATTAGCCTTCCACCAATGTACATCACTGCTCCGGCAGCTAAGTATGATCCAAGCATACCTTTGGCAAAGAACTTACCAGCTCCGCCCCAAAGTCCGCCCAAGATTGATGTGGCATAAAGCATAACACCAACTGTAAGAATGGTCTTAAATATGTTACCAATACCACCTTCAATGTTAGGCACAATAATAATCTGGTCTCCATCCTTTGGTATATGGTCTGGCTCAGTTAAGTTACCATTTACAATGTATTTAAGCCCATCAATATTAGGTCCATAACTCTTTACATTGGCTCCTTTTATAAATACAAGGGATTCACGCTTTTTTATATGAGGTTCAAACGGATTTTCAATTTGAATTAAGTCTATCATTCAACCACCCCGGCCGGTAAAAACCTACTGTACTTCCTTTCCATCTTCGAAGCCTATCAATACATACATCCGCATTGGCGTATGCATGAATAAAGGTTTTATCGTTTAAACAAACACCTACATGATTGGCCCATCTATCACATGAAACCCTCATCACAACAAGGCACCCTTCAACAGGCTCCGGTATTTTTACCCAGTTATGCTGATTGGATAAAAGCTCCCCAGAAATTTTGTCTGTATTCATCGCATCAATAGGATAGTCCGGTAGCTCTATTCCCATTCTTCTGTAAACTTCCATAACTAGGCCCCAGCAGTCATATCCTTTGCTATCTCTGCCACCATTCCTAAACGGAATGCCAACCAAATCCTGTACTTCAACCATATAATCACCCCGATACACCTGGCTCTCCTCCGAACCGCTCCGGTATTCTGCAGGTTGCAAGCGTACCGGAACACGGCTCTGCCATACCACAATAACCACACCGAACCGATTTATATTTCCACTTGCAAAAATCCCTCATATACCTGTTAGGAGGAAAACGGTAATTAAACTCTTTATTGCCGGAAAGACAGAAGGTTACCCACTTCTCATCATACCTTGTTGCATCGCAGGTGAGGTGAAGCACATACTCCGCTTCTTTCTGATCAAGATGCGCCGCATGAACCACCATAATAGTGACCTCAGCATCGCAAAAGCCATTATACTTTTGGATATATGACTCAATCAGTCCACCTACATTGCTAACTTTAAGATTGATGGATGGCAGCTCTTGTCCGTCCTCGTTTATGCCATCAAAATCGAATGGAAATCTCTGGTAAATATTCCCATTCCAGATAATATCCTCATTATTTCTCACAAGCCTTACCGGTGCTTCAAGTCCTTTATGCACAATTTCAAGAAGCACTAAAAAAGGCAGGTCATTGGAGAGCTTGTTTTTCTCCAATATGCCTGCCGCTGTCCAAGGATTCAAAGGCTACACCTCCTCAAAGGTAAAACTTCCCTGCCAGCCGTGGTAGTACCACTGCCAATTCCCTTTTTCAACTACTCTTACATTATAGATTTTTCCATCAATGGGATTTTTGAATTGAAACATCTGATACTTACCTACCTTTTTGTAAAACTCCATCAGTGTTTGATAATCCTTATTTGAAATCCCCACCCAGGAAAATGACCACTTACCGACCATACGAGTAGTCCGTGGTCTGGTCTTTTTATAAAGGCTGTCAGACTCTGTACTTATAACACTATCAAGAAAATCCTCTTGATAGGAACTGCTGGAATTGGTCGCTGATGGAAGATTTGGTTCTATATCCGGGAATTGTAACATTTCATCACCTCATTAACGCTTTCATATTACTGCCAAAGCCTCCAACATTCCTTTGTGCTCCGTCCACAACAATGTCCAAAATATACCGCTGAGTATTAACATCAAATCCAGATTCCTTGGCTGTTATTTTGCTGTCAGTGTTATTGGTTATATTTACTACAACACCTCCGCTTGGCTGGCTTTGGTGTGAAACATAACTTCCACCGCCGTAACCCGCTCTAACCGCTGGTGCGGATATATAACCGCCCCCAGAATAAGCTCCTGCATTCATGGCCTCAAGCATTGGACGGTTTTTACGGGTTGCCTCGGCTGTCATTACAAATTCACCATCAGATAATCTAATGAACTGTCCGGTTGACTCAAGATACGCAACAATAGAGTCAGAAGTACCTGTCCCGGCACCTTTTATGTATCCACCAGCTATAGCTCCGCCAGTTGCATATCGACCTATTTCACCGCCTGTTGCACCGGCCCACTGCCCCAATCCTCCAAAGGAAAATGATGTAAAAAGGCTATCCACCAATGTTGAAGCTGCCCTTTTAGCCACAATCTGGGCAATAGTATCAAGAACCAGATTACCAAAGTCGTGTACTGCGTCCATAGCACTCTTGGTACCTCGCAGAAACTCCCTGAAAGTATCTGTCATGGTGCTATAAACATTCCTGGAAAAATCAGCAAACTCAGCACCTACACTTTTATGGGCCTCCTGCCAAACATCAGCATACGCTTGAGCCAATTCCTTATTTCCATCTGCCCACTGCTTTTGCATTGCCTCCACTGACTGGAAAAATTCCTGTACTTTTACAAAATCTCCCTCATCAATCAGATCTGAAAGCTTATTTTCCGACACATGCTTTAGTGCCTCATCACGGGTTCTAGCTGCTTTCAAAACTTCGGCATTGTACCACTCTTCTACAGCCAATTGGGCAGTAACATCGTCCTTGTCTTTCATCAAGGCTTTTTCTTTTTCGGCTCTCTCGTGTTTAAGTTTATTGACAGTAGCCTCATACTCTGCCTTTGCCATAGCCTCGTAATCCTTCACTGCTTCGGCAGCAGTTTTGGCTGTCTCCATACGGATTTCTTCATTGGCTTTTTCCAGATCATCAGAAATCTTTATTTTAAGCACGGAGCCAAATTCGTCTATTCGGCTGTTAATCTGATTGGTCTCATCTTCTGTCAGGTATTTCCTTATCTTTTCGAGTTCTTCTCGCTTTCTTGCAATTTCTGCCTCAACCGCAGCCACAGCAATTTCGCTCCTAGTTCCGGTTGCCGCATTAATTCCAATCTGAAGCTGGGCCATTAGCTTTTCAGCATTTTTCTTTGCCTCAGCAATTTTCTGGGCAGTGTCATCCTTTTTCTTTTTTTCAGACTTTGGTGAAGCTCCGTCGCTTTTGCCAGCACCTTTTAACGCATCAAGATTTATGTCTGGGACATTATCAGCAGAATATGTAGGCTTGGTTATTTCTGGTTTCTTATGGGCTCTCCAAAGACTATTGGCCTCTTTATATTCCTCACTCCCCCTTGCTACCTTTCGCTTACTGGTTTCAAAAGGTTGAGAAAACAGGGTACCGCCAATATCATCATCAATATCTCCAATTTCTTTACGCTCAATATCGTAAGCCCATATATTTCCATGGTCATCTTTCGTATAAGATGTAGCCCCAGGTCCTTTTACAGTCTCACCACCGACTTCCTTGGATAGTTCTTCCATCTTATACTGTTGAAGCATCTTGGCAGCCTCATAAATAGCAAAGGCAACCAGCATCCACTGTGCTTCAAGGAGTGCAACTGCTTTAGTAAGTCCAGATACAGCCTCTGTTGCCATTATGCTTGAAGCCACTGTTTTCTCTCCGGCCACCACAGCCTCATTTCCAGCAAGTGCTGTAGCTCCTGCAAGGTCAGCCTCGGCTGCAGTTTGTCTTACCGTTGCCTCAGTTGCAGCGGTCTTTGCAGCTACATTTTTCTCTCCAGCAACAGTTGCAGCATTACCCTCTGCAACGTGAGCTTCAGTAAGCGAGTTTGTAGCAACAATCTGTTTTTCAGTAGCTACAATTGCAGTTGTCGCAGTGCTTTCAATAGCTGCATTTGTTTTAGCTGCCATTAAAGTAGCTCCGGCATTAACTCTCTGGAAGTGTCTTGTAAAGGCTTCTGACACAGAGGCCGCAGTTCTTTCAGCCTCAGCTTGAATTTCGGCAAGTTTAACCTCCAATTTTGCATAGGCCTCTTCACTTGCCAAGCCTTCCTTCTGAGCAGCCTTTATTGCAGCCTGATACTTGGCGGTGTACATTGCTTCTGTTCTTGCCAGTACCTTTTTGAGCTGGGCCTCCTGCCTTGCAGTAATAGCAGTTTCCTCCGCAGCTGTTTCGGCCATAGTCGTTTTAAGCGATGCCCATACAGAATTAACAGACGACATCACGTTACTAATTACGCTTATTGCTTTCATGGCAACATAGAATTCGACAGCCGTTTTAGTAAGCTCTGCTATCTCCTTCTTATTTTCCTTAAACAGTTCTGCCATAGTCTGCATTGGCGGAAGAATTGATGGTAGTATCTCCTGAACCACCGGTCCAAACGCAGCTACAAAGGCAAGGGATAGCTGTTTAGACTCCATCTCCATTACCTTCATCTGCATGTTAAGTTCATGCATTGCTTTTGGATCAAGTCCAATTGTCTTGACCTCTGCTGCAGCTTTGGAGGCTTCATTGTATTGCTCAAGAGTCGTAACCAGAGCCATACCACGAACACCTAAGGTACTCATGATAAACTCTTGACCTTTCCCGGCTTCACTAGCTTTTCTGTACCCTTCCGCTAAGTTTTTTAGCTGTTCATTTACAGGAAGAAGTGTCCCCGACTGGTCTGTAAGAGTTACCCCCACTGCTGACAATACTGCCCGACATTTTTCTGCTTCAGTCGATGTACCAAAGTAGGACTTGTCCAGTCTCATCATTGCGGTGGAAAGGGTATTCACATCCCCACCAGTTAAACTCATAATCCTTGAAAGCGTGCCAGCTTCAGCTGATGTAATATGCATCCTTTGGGACAATCTATAGATATTATCCCCCGCCTCAGCTGCACTTTTAACAAATGCTGTCAATCCAAATCCGGCTCCAGCCACCACAGCAAATGTTTTCATTTTTCCAATAAGGCCCTCAACCCTTTTGCCGGTTGCTTCAACACTTGAGCCAAAATTCTCTATATGAGTAGTATCAAAGCTCGTCTTTATCTGATTTTGTGCATCCTTTAGGCCTTTTTTAAGACCGGAGGAATCCGCCCCAATCTTGACCATCAAATTTGAAATTACTGACATTGGTGTTCCTCCAGTCTGAATAAATTCCTAAATTTTAAACACTCTCTTTAAATATTTTTCGTCTGCTTTCCTATTGGACGAGGTTTTACTACCTATCAACGGCTTCATAATGTCCTCTACGGATAAAGGACTCTTTAAGCTTTTACCCTCAATATTCATGAGGCAGCTCACAAAGTAGGAAAATACAATATGTTCCTGCTCTTTTCTTTCCTCGAAGCCTTCAATAAGTTTATAAAACTCTCCCGGAGTTATTTCATCAAACTCCCTTGGTTTAAGGGCGAGAATACCGTAGGCTATTTTTTCGGCACTCTCAACCCACTCACCAAAGGATTTTACTAGTTTCCCTTATTGGTTTCTCCATTGTCTGTCTTGATATAAATGCCAGAGGCAATAACTGCCTGATAAATGGCATTGTTAATCTCATCCAAAGTACCGCCGTTATCGCAGTGTTTCTGGATTAAGTCTGCCGCCGCCTCTAAAGACATTTCATCAGAAGTAGCACAAGCGACACCGGCAACTGTGAAATTGATGTCCATAGCCTTTAGCATACCGCCAGAACTCATCACATAAAAAAGGCTGTTTCCCAGTGCTTTTTCAAACTTGGCGAGTCTCCGTATGGTAAATTCAAATGACACTTCTTTGTTGTTGAGTTTTATATCTATCGACTTTTTCATTAGCCATCCACCTCAATATCTTCTGTTTCGCCTGGCTTCTTAAGCGTAGACAACACACCATTACCAGACAATGTACCGGAAACACTAGCCGCCCCGTCATGTGGTATATCCAAACTGAACTCAGTAATGGACGCCCAACCTGTACGGTAGGAACTATCTGGGTACTGCAGCTTGATATTTATGTCCTTTCCTTCCTCAAACGCGATAGAAAGTGCATGAACACCTATATCCTGTAAAAGTACCAAACCATCAAGTTTTATGCTCCAACTCTTGAGACCGGCCTTGGTTGCAGACCAGCCACCAGAGGTTTTATGGGACACATCAATTGTATCGGCCTGACGGGTAAGGCCAGAATTTCTCTGTCCGCCCACCATCTGCCACTCCGGTACCTGCAGTGTTCCTGTGTTAACAAACAACAGGAAATCTTTACCTACCTCAGCCGCACCTAAATCCGGATTAGCTGGAAGTGTTATATTTTCCAAAGTAGTAGCCATCAGCTGTTCCTCCTTATCAAATCATGAATTTTTACTACCAAGGTAACAACCCCGTGGTAGCCGTAGTTTTCTTCCTCAAATGCTTCAAAAAAATCTATATCTTGGTCAATAACTGCAAAATTATCCTCAATCTCCATCGTATAACCGGAAAGTACCGTGGAAACATCATTCATAATGCTGTTTACCTCAGATCTTCCACGGTATTCCGACCATATATGAAGTTGGACTGAGCAATCAAAAATGGAGCTCTCCTTTGAGCCATTTGGTTTTACCGTAATAGCACCGATTGTAATAAAAGGTGGCTTTGCCTTCTTGGGAACATCATCATAAACCGGTGTGGTCTGTCCAGCACAAAGAAGTTTATACAGCCCCTTTTGAAGCGCCATTATAGGTACACGTCTTATTAATCTTGACATACTGCCTCCCTTATTCTCTTTTCAAGCCTACCCTTTTCCTGTTCGGCAGCCGGTTTAAGAAACGGTCTCGGCTTTCTTTCCGGCAAAAAGGCATAGGCTGAAAAATGACCATTAAAATAAAGGGCTTTTTTTCTTTTAGGCTCAATAAAAGCAGGACCTGCACCAAACTCCACTAGGTGTGCGTACTTGCTTTTTGCTAGAACATAGCCGGACAAGCCAGAGGAACTCAACCTCATAGTGATGCTTTTCTTTAGCTCCCCAGTTCTTTCAGGCACTCTATCCATTGCACCTTTATGTACAGCAAGAGTAGATTCACGGAGAGCCTTCTTTATATTTTCTTGAGTTCGCAAACTGTATCTCTCAATACCCATAACTGCCGTACTAATAGCTGCACTCCTGTCAGTTATAACCCAAAAACTTCTGGCCATCAGTGATTCACCTCCTGAGCTGTAATAATAATCTCACCGGGCTTTGAATTATCTACATGTAAGACTTCGTATATGTGGTCTTTTGCTATAATCTGCCAGCCTCGCTCTACCTGTGTTGGACGCATCCGTATTCCCTGAGTAATAACCTGAACTTCGGCATCACCCTGGACTGTTGAGTTTCCAAACCGAGGCCTTAAAAACTCCGCCCAGCAGGTCTTTCTTAAAACAAGACTTTCAGTAGAACCACCTATGGAGTCAAATTCCTCCACCGGCTCATAAAGCTCAACTCTGGTCCTCATTGCTGAAATGTTCATCAGAATACACCTTCTCTAAGACTTGAAAGCAATGCCCTCAGATTAAGCATAAGCAATCTGTGATCTGCTTCTTCACGGTGTTCATACATATAGGCAACCGCGTAAAATACGGCCATATCAACCTTAGGATTATCCAAATATTCATCAATACTCTCCACCCTAAGTACATCAGCCACCAGCCCACAAGAAGCAGAATAAAGCTCCCGAAGGAGCTCATTCTCTTCATCCCCGTCAACACGAAGGTAGGCTTTAAGTTTGTCCATTAGCCCTTCCATGATCAGGTACCTGAACTAGCTGTTCCCTTCATTTTCATAATCTGAACAGCCTCCGGAAGAATGAGCCGACCATCAACACGCTCCTTCATCACATAACCTACCATGCCATTACCAGCAAAGAGCTCCTTGAGTTCCTGCATAGAGCGACTGCCACGGTCACCAATGTTGTAGTAAGAGAAATCACCGAAGGCCATTACAGGCTTACCGGTTGCAGACTCAGGTGCAAACTGGGAAGTGTGTACTGCATAGCCCATAAGACGGTCAGGCTCCCCTGCAGTAAGTGCCGGCTGCCACATATACACACCGTTGTTGTCCTTCAGCTTGCGGATAGAAGCCATAGTCTTATCATTGGTGATAAAGGACGCACTCTTACGATATGGACGCTTAAGGTTGTAAATCAGAGTAATGATATCGTCTGCACTGATGGTATTGCCGGATGTAGTGGTATTTACCTGGCCACCCTTTTCAGAATCAAAGATACCGGCTGGCTTGCCCTTGCCATCACCATTAAGGAAGGCATCTTCCTCGGCATTTGCCAGTGCCTTACCGAACTGGTCAATGATGTACCCTTCAAGATTAAAGGCATTGTCATAGAGAAGCTCCTCGGTAATCTTGATAGCCACATGGAGCTTATAGGCATCCATCATAATCTGGTCAAAGGTTGCATCTCCAAAGGTAAGTGCCTCACCCTCTTCAATCCACGCTGCTGCTGGCTTGGTGGCTGCGATGTTAATCTTATGCTCACCGGAAGTAGTAATCTTAGTAGCAAGGCCACGCATGATGTTTTCCTCGGTCAGTACATCAATGAGACGCTTATCGTACTCTTCCGGTACCAAATAACCGCCTTGCTGATCGTTACCTTCCTGAAGTACATTACTGATGGTACGGAAACGGGTACGCATTGCGGTCAGCATATCCTTGGCATAATCCTTAGTTGCACGAATGCTTACAGGCTTACCTTCAGTAGGTTCGTTGGTAATAGGCTTACTGGTAGGCTTGTTAAGTTCATTGTCGATTACAGCCTGACGCTGCAGACGGTCAATGGACTTTTTCATATCCACCACATCAGCCTCCATCTTTTCATAGGTCTGTGCATCTTCTACAGAAAGCTTGCCATCCTCATCGGTGTGGGTATCAAGGAAATCCTTGGCCTCCGCCCAGAGCTTTGCACGCTTTTCAATCAGTTCATTAATTTTATCCATATTACATACCTCCAATAAAATCCAAACGCTTCTGGTATCCAGAAGCGTCAACTCGATTATCCTTTACAGGTTTTTCAGTTTTTAATTTATCCAAGAATGAATTAGTCACCGCAGCCCTCGAAAAAATCATGGCCTCCGGCTCATCATCCTCATCGGTGTCATAAAGAATGCTGTCTGCAAATCCAAGCTCCACTGCCTTTTTGGCATTGAACCAAGACTCGGCATTCATCATATTGGACAGCTGCTTTCTGGGAAGTCCTGTCTTAATCTCATAGGCATTAATGATGGATTCTTTAACCTCAGAAAGCATCTCTATTGCCTTCTTCATTTCCCGCTCGTCCCCGATAGAGACAGTTGCAGGATTATGAATCATCATCATGCCAACCGGAGATATAGCCACATGGCTTCCTGCCATGGCAATTACAGAAGCTGCAGAAGCAGCAATGCCGTCGATATGAACATCAACGCATCCTGGGTACTCCATGAGCATGTTGTATATCTGTGCAGCAGCAAAACAATCTCCGCCAGGAGAATTAATCCAAACAGTGACTTTACCTTGGCAGCTGTTAAGCTCGTTCCTAAATTCTTTAGGCGTAACTTCATCGCCGAACCAAGTCTGGTCAGAGATTTCCCCATTGAGCATAAGTATTCTTTCATCGTTATCATTCCTCACCCAATTCCAAAATTTACGACTCATCAAAACCATTCCTTTCAGCAGGCTTAGCAAATAGGCCCGCGTCTTTTAACTTTGTAAGATTTCCGTTGATGAGATAGAGGTTGCCTCCTTCCTCATCAGGGATTGGATTCATGTTCTCCAGCTCCCTTATGTCGTTTGCCGACATCCAGCCATTCTGCCTTGCCACAGCATAGCCATTCATCCGGCTCTGATAGTCCCCACGAAGAAGACCATCCACATTGAACCTAAAGAACAGCTGGCTCTTTTCTGATGGCAGCAAAAGTGCTTGTTGCATTGCCTGTTCCCAACGAACTATCCAAGGATTAAGGGTGTACATCACGAAATCCAAGGACTGTTGCTCAATATTAGAAAAGCTCGACTTTTCAAGGTCCCCTACCATGTGTGGCGGTACTCTGAAAATTCGAGCTATCTCATTTATTTGAAATTTTCTTGTTTCAAGGAACTGTGCTTCATTAGGCGGTATGGCCATTTGCTTGAAGGTCATACCTTCCTCAAGCACGGCTACGCTGTGACTGTTTTTCCCGGAGAATTGGGATTTCCAGCTTTTGCGAAGTTTCTCCGGATCTTTAACCACACCCGGATGTTCAAGTATCCCTCCCGGAGTGGCTCCATTGGCAAAGAATGTGGCTCCATATTCCTCGGTGGCTATTGCCATACCTATGGCATTCTTGGCCATAGCAATGGGGCTGTAACCGATAAGGCCATCAAAGCCAAGCCCTGGGATATGAAGTACATCCTCTCTTTTAAGAACCACGTCTCCATCCTGCTTCTTGGAACCCGCCTCATCAGAATTGCGTCTGTAGGTATATATCAACCGCCCTGCCTTACTACGGCTTACATCCATCTTATCTGGTAAAAGCGGATAAAGGCCAATCACCTCACCTTTGCCATTCCTTATGATCTGGGCATAGGCATTACCCCAGAGAAGCAGATGGCTCATCATAGTTTCCCTAAAAATAAAGCTGGTCATTTCAGGGTTCGGCTCATTATGCAGGATATGATAAAGCGGATGGTTGTAGAACTTTTCCTTACTGCCATCCGCCCCGTACTGATACACATTAAGCGGCAGACTGGCTATTGCCTCAGAGAGAATTCTGACGCAGGCATACACTGCCGTAACCTGCATTGATGTTCTTTCATTAACATTTCTCCCAGCGACAGTGCCGCCAAATAAAAAAGGCCAATGGATTGATAGATAATCCTTTGGCTTATCCCTTGAACGGAACAGTTTAGAAAATAGATTCATAGGCTGATGCCTCCTTTTATATCAACAATATTCCACGCTCATCATACACACTTTCACCATTATCCAATCCACAGCGGATTGCTCGGTCAAGTGCCATTATCGTGGCAACTACACCGTCAATCTTCTCTGTGGATTTTTCTTTATCCGGCTTTATGTTCCCGGCTGGGTCAGTCTTTATGAAGATGTTATCCATCATCCATCTAAGAACCGGATGCCCGCCGTGTGCTATCTTCTGCTCGAAGGTCAGCTTCATCAGCTCTTTGGTCGGTGGATTCATATCTTTGAAGCCCTGACCAAAAGGAACAACAGTAAAGCCCATCCCCTCAAGATTCTGCACCATCTGAACAGCTCCCCAGCGGTCATAGGCAATTTCCCGGATATTGAATCGTTCATTTAGCTTATCAATGAACTGCTCAATGTAGCCGTAATGAACTACATTACCCTCGGTTGTAAGAAGTGTTCCCTGCTTTTCCCATACATCATAAGGTACATGATCTCGCCTTACTCTAAGGTCAACATTGTCCTCCGGAATCCAAAAATAAGGAAGAATGTAGTATTTATCCTCCTCGTCCAGTGGCGGGAACACAAGCACAAATGCGGTAATATCTGTGGTGCTGGAAAGATCAAGACCTCCATAGCAGATTCTTCCTTCCAGATCATCCTCGTTTACAACAAAAGCACATTTATCCCATTTGTCCATTGGCATCCAGCGGACAGACTGTTTCACCCATTGGTTGAGTCTAAGCTGCCTGAAAGAGTTCTCCTCTGCCGGGTTCTGCTTGGCTGACTCACAGGCCGCTACCACCTTATCTATTGTTATGGTTTCACCAAGGGAAGGATTGGCTTTCTTCCACACTTCTGGGCTCGTCCAATCCTCAGATTCTGCAGCACCGTAGATAACAGGATAAAATGTCGGGTCAAACTTCCGCCCCTCAATAATATCCAATGCCTTCTGGTGAAGCTCATAACAAATGGAGTTGGTATCATTTCCAGCTGTGGTAATCAAAAAGTACAAGGGCTGTTCTCTGGCATCACCGGAACCTTTGGTAAGAACATCGTAGAGTTTTCTGTTTGGCTGGGTGTGTACCTCATCCAGCACCAACCCTGAAACATTCAGACCGTGCTTGGTTCCAACCTCTGCAGAAAGCACCTGATAAAAACCATTATTCAAATGGGACACAATCCGTTTATTTGCTCCAAGGCTCTTTGACCGTTTCGCCAATGCCGGGGTCAGCTTCACCATCTGATTGGCCACATCAAACACAATGGCTGCCTGCTGGCGGTCAGCTGCAGCTCCGTAAACCTCCGGGGCCGCCTCACCATCGGCAAACAAAAGATACAGTGCAACGGCAGCTGCAAGCTCTGACTTTCCATTCTTCTTTGGTATTTCAATATAGGCTGTGGTAAACTGCCTATGTCCATCTTCCTTAACAGTTCCAAAAATATCCCTTATAATCTGTTCCTGCCAAGGGAGCAGCTTAAAAGGCTTACCAGCCCATCTGCCCTTCGTATGGCAAAGGCACTCAATAAAGCCTACCACAAAGTCAGCCTGCCCTTTATCATAATGGGATGTATCCAGTTTAAATTTAGTAGGCTTATAACCTTCCATCAAATTCCTCCAATAAAAAAAGCCCCAACGGGACCGATTCTTTTAAACCTCTCATAACCAGTGCGCGGTGTATACTGTATAGACTATCCAAGCGCGCGGTGTATACTGTGCTCAGTAGTCACTGTGAAAGTTATTAGCAGGCCATAACAATACTTTTATAGCTTGATGATAATTTCCACCACGACCAAAAGGCCTCTGCCGAGGTCCTTCTGGCTTTTCTTTTAATCTTCGCCGTTATGCATGCTTGTCAATATCGTGGCTGCCGCCATCAAACCTTGTGCCAAGGCAAGTTGCAGGTCTTTAGGTGGTATTGTTCCCCAGCCCTTCATCAAGGCTTTGTCGATGTTGTTCAAAACCGCCTGTTGGTTGCTGAACAGTGGTCCATCCCAAAGAATCAATGCTATGTCCTCGGTTGCCGCTTTGATGTTGTCCAAAATTTCCTGCTTTTCCATTTTCTTGTTCCTCCTTTTGCTTTGGGGCTGTTCCCCTTTAGTTGTGTACATATTAGCTCTGGTTAAAAGGAATAGCAAGTTATTTAGTACATTTATTCTGTTTTATTATTTGCTGTAATCCAAGGCTTCATAAAGGATTTTTAGGTCCAGCCCAAAGCGGTGGTAGCCTTCCACCAAAACATCAAAGTACCTTTGGCTTGGAAATCCGAGGGTGGAATTATCCGGTGGCATAATGTACACCATTCCTTCGCCTTTTACCCTTCTTCCAGGGCGACCCCCGATGTACTCAAACTCAACGGTTTCCTTGACGTAAAAGCTAGGCCAGCCTTCGTAACGGTCGAGGCGCTCCTCATCCAGTTCGCTTATGGCCCAGGCTACCACTGGAACCGTGCAGCCTTCCTCTTTTTCAATTGTGGCGTAATTCCCGCTTTGGGAACCCTTGAACATCAGCCTCCACCCTTTTATAAAACCTTTGCCGATTGGCTCGGCATCAGGGCAACGATGGTACATCTGCTGGAGGCTCATGTTACTCCCGTAGGCTAAATAAATTGTTTTTTTCATTTTTAAGACTCCCTTCCTAAAAGAAATCACTATCGGCTTCTACCACCCCAAGGCCCCCGAAGGGGCTGGTGTGTGGTTTCCTTTAGGAAAGGCGTCTCCATGCTGAGTTGCCTTCAAGGTTTTTCAAAAGATGGTGGCGACAGGTCTTGAACTCGTCACCGTTAAGGCCAAGGCGAAGAAGCCAACACCGGAAGGTGTATTTCTCGTTGTCGCTAACGCTTGGCTTGCTGGATGCCTTTGTTGTGTTTATTGCCTTTGCGGTTACCGCAAGGCAAAACTGTATGTAGGCTTTAAGCTCCCCGGCGTGGAGGGTGCTATTGAAAAGTCTGAACTCAACCGTTCCCTTGGTGAAATAGGCGTGAAGGTTGAGACCGTGGTATCTGCTTTGATTGTAATGGTGGTTTCTGCCGTAAGGGGCTTCCTGGTACCAAAGGTCTGCCAGTCTCTCCTTTGTTGTTGGGCGGTGCTTTTCAATCATTTCAATCAATGCTTGGTTTGTTTTCTTGCAGTAGCCTACCCTTGAGCCTTTAACCTGAAGGGCTTTGTAAAGGATGTCCTCCTTGCTTCTGATGTTCTTTAAGAGGTTGCAAAGGGTAGCCGGGATAAAATTCTCGGCTCCAATGTGGATGTGGATGCCGGTTGACTCGTTTACGATGGCCCCGGCCTTTCTCAGCTTTCTCAAAACTTCCTGAAGGTCTTTTATATCCTCGTATTTAAGGATGGGGGTTACAACCTCAGTTTTGTAAAGGTCGCTGGCTCGCTCGCCGTTTTTCTTTTCCGCCTTGATGCTTGAGTCGCTCATGGCTTTCCAGGTTCTTCCCTTGCTGTCTTCCGCATGGTATGCATCGTAGCTTCCACCGTAGTGGGTGTGTTCTTTTCCAAAGTAGGCTGCGATTATCTTTGCTGCCCTGCTTCTCGTAATCCCCGTCATCTCAATCTCCACCCCAAAGGTTTGTGCTCTTAAGTCCATCATGTTTTGTCATCCTTTCTGCTTTTTGCCTTGCTTTTCTTTTGTTGTGTGCATATTACCGTACATATGTACTAATAGCAAGTTATTTACAGAAAGAATTTGTGTTTATTTTTGTATACTTAAAACCTTGTCATTACCGCTTTTTAAGAGAAAATACCCGCCGAAGCGGGCTGTTTTCTATTTGCCTGTAAGGATGAAATTCACATACTCGGCCTTGTTTTCCGGGAGGAATTCAGCCAGCTCGGTAAATCCCATAAGTTCCGCTAGTTCCTTTACCCTTACGATGTCGAACATGTTTGTTACCCCAGTCTGTCTGATGGCCAGTATCTGGTTTTTGATTTCATCTGTCATGTTCACTCCTCCTCTACCTTGTGGTACACATCTTCCCCGTAGGCGAGGCTAAGGCCACTCCCGTTATCCCAGGAAACCATTATGCTGCCCATGTCATCAACTCCCAGCACAGTGCCCCTGGTGCCCTGTGGTGGGGCCTGTGGATCATCCATAGCGTCCAGTTCCACCCGGCTCCCCTTTGTGTAAATCCGCCGCATTTCCTCAACCAGTTCTCTGCTTGGCATTCTCATTTTCAAATCCTCCTTCAAACCGTTTTTGCCTTTTGGCACTTATATACATCACTCTAAAGCACACTATTATCAAGCGGTTTTGAAAGTATACAAAGGGCTACTCCGAGGGGCAGCCCCTGATTATTCACTCTGGTTTACTGGCCTTAAATGCACTGGAACCTTCCAGTTTACTAAGGAGGAGTTTTCTATGAGGCTTGTAGCCATTTCCAATCAATCCAAGCCGCAGAAGGAAACACCTGAATGCGTATTTCTCATTTTCCACTTCTTTTTCCTTGGCACTTATGCGTTTCTGCTTTTTGGCCATTTCCGCCAATTTTGAAATGAAGGTTGTATAAATTACCGTTTCGTCATTATCCAATGTAGTTTTAAACCAAGGAAATTTTATCTCCTCGCCCTGCACTTTTATTGGAATTTCCTCAACCCCAAGTGCTTTCTTTATCAAGTTTCCTTTTGACTTTACAAGATTATCCAAATTCTGGAGGGAAATCTCATCAAATCCTTCGTAAGGGATTGAAATGGTAAGTTCCATTGCTTTCTCCTTTTCCTCTTCACTGTCGGGCTCCTGTGGGCTTACAACCTTGTCCAGCCGTTCCAAAACCTCCCCGATATTCTCGTCCCTGCCCCCGGCGAACCCGGCTTCGAGAAGCCCGTCAACTACCTTCCTGGCAATTTTGTTATTCCCTATTTCATCAAATTCCAAGGTTCCTGCCTTGTCCAAATGGAATTCTCCAATCTGGTAGGCACAGCTTGGCATTCCAAGATAATTTGCCTTTATCCCTGTAACCCGGCGGATTACCTTCACCATTTCCTTGCGCTCTGCACCTGTTTTGTCGTAATGAATCTTCATTTTTTGTTTCCTCCTTTTGATGGTGTTTATTTTGGTATGTGTATGATTGCTCTAAACAACATTTATAGCAACTCTTATTTTGATAAATATTTTTTATTTTCCACATATTGCTTGCTATTTATGTACTTAAGGGTGACCTACCCAATACCAAATTAAAAGCACATAATGAGGAAACCGCCTGAAAAATCTGAAGTATACTTATACTTTAGTATACTAAAGTGTTCGCCCCCTGTCAGTCCGAAGCGTAATGATATATTCCGTTCATAACCAGCCGGACACATGGCAGAGCCACACCATTGCCCCACAGCTTGTATTCGGCTGAGTCGCTGTGAGGAGTCTTCAGCCACTTCTTAATTTGTGCATCACTCTTTGGCTTTGCTGATTTTCCCATCATTCTGTTGTACTCGAGGAAAATACCACGCCACTTTTCGATTTCATCCTGAGTTGGATTTTCAATCCCAAGTCCACTGCACCACCAGTCAGGAAAGCCTTGCAGTCTGGCACATTCTTTTGGTGTAAGCCTGCGAACAATGTACTCGTTCCCGGGACAGTCATTTACTACATTGGGGTCCTTATAATCCCTTGCCTCAAGGGTCGGACTCTTTTCCTTCTCAACCTGAGTAAAACTTCCAGCTGTCATTGCATAGGTCACTGCATTCTGATGCCCCGGATTTGTTCCGTTAACCAGTGTATTACATGTACCATCCTCACGGTAGCACTGACTTTCTGCTTTCATCTGAGGATAAAAACTTCCAACGGCTACTGCCCCCGGACCACTCGAAAGAAGCGGTGGTTCGAGATTTTTCTCCACAGCAAAATCAAACCTTGCATTTTTGCCTTGATTAAATGATGCCCTGTCCAGCCCATACGCTACTGCATGCTTATCAACCATGTTCAGGGTGTACATTTTTTCTGTTTTCTGGACAAACAAGGTCTGGTCATTGTTGCAGCCAAGAGTAGCAGATTTATTTTTCTGGATAAGCGCTCCCTTGCCTCCGCCCTCGCATCCGCTTCTGATTTTCAGTGTGCAGGGCGGTTCTACAACAAGCCCCTGGTTGTTGCCCCCAGTCCCCCATTTTGCCTCAATGGTCTGAGCTGTTTTTTTAGGGCCTGAATATCTTGCATCGGACATTCGGTTTTCAAACACGAGGGGCGGATGATTGGCCTGAGCTCTAAGTGTGTTAGTCTGTTCATCACTGGCATCCATACGCTGTCCACCTTGGTCATTAAGACACATCACTCCGTTTCTGCCGGTTGATATTCCACAATTTACTCCAAGAGTTGCGGCGGTTTCAGCCATGGAGCCGTTATAGCCATCTATGCCAATGCCTGACGCTCCAATGCCAACTTCAGCACCTGAGGAAGTTCTTTCCCCCTTGCAGCTGCCCGTCGAAGAATACCCAGGCAAGCCCTCTGACTCAAATAATATTTTTCCTGCACATTGACCTCCAAAATCTGCGACAAGGTAGATTCTACGGCGTCTTTGGGGAACTCCCCAATACTGTGCGTCAAGAGTTCTGTAAGCAATGCTCCATCCGTCACCCATGATAATGTCTGCGTAGGGCCATTTGCCATCTTTAGGCATAGGCACCTCGGGAGCCTCTGGATTTTTGATTTTAATGATTGAGTCGAGGACCGCCTTGAAGTCCTCCCCCCTGTTACTGGAGAATGCTCCGAAAACATTCTCCCACACAATAAATCTTGGATATCTTCCATCTGTTGCCTCCCTCATTTCTCTTACAATCCGCATATACTCAAAAAAAAGATTGGAGCGTTCACCTTCTATAAGTCCCGCTCTTTTCCCGGCCACCGAAAGGTCCTGACATGGACTGCCCCCAGTTATGATGTCCACCGGTTCAATCTCCCCACCATTTATGTTCTGTATGTTTCCCAAATGTTTCATATTGGGAAATCTTTTACTTGTTACCATTAACGGAAACGGCTCAATTTCTGATGCCCACCTCGGTTCAATACCTGCAAGGCAGGCTCCCAGTTCAAATCCACCACTTCCTGAAAATAAGCTCCCCAGTTTCAGCAAAACTGAACACCTCCAATAAAAAAGCCCTGCACTCATGCAAAGCTTTATTTCTTACTTTTCTGTTTATCTGTTACTGAGGACTCCTTGTATTCAAGTTCCTCCTCCGTTGGAATGTACACATCACTGCAAGGCAGCTCTTCACCATTTCTGATTATTCGTACATTCTCTGTACCGTAGCTTGCAACATACCTTCGAACAATAGCTGACGCGTATTTGGGATCAAGTTCCATGAGGTATGCTTTCCTGTTCAGCTGGGCGGCTGCCATCATGGTCGAACCGCTGCCACCAAACAGGTCAAGCACGATGCCGTTCTCCTGACAGGAATTCTGCATTGGATAAGCAATCAAAGGTAATGGTTTCTGGGTTGGATGGAGCTTGGATTTTGTCGGCTTATCAAATTCCCAGACCGTAGTCTGCTTACGGTCACCGTAGAATTTATGCTTAGCCGTGTCCTTAAAGGCATAAAGCACGGGCTCATGCCGCATCTGATAATCCATTCTCCCAATAACCAGAGCGTTCTTCACCCAAATGCAGGTCGTGGAATAGTGGAAACCGGCATCCACAGAAGCATTAAAGAAGTTACATTTCTCTGCATCCGAATGGAATGCGTAAAATGCACCGCCATCCACAAGGCTGTTATAAGCATTCTTAAATGCGTCCAACAGGAAGTGATAGAAGGCTTCTCCATCACTCCACTTGTCATTCATGATGGTCATGCCGGTACCGCCTTTATAAGCACAGTTATAAGGCGGGTCCGTGATACACACATTTGCCTTCTGGCCGTTCATAAGTGTAGCTACATCTTTTGGATTTGTGGAATCACCACACAACAGGCGGTGTTCTCCCAGGAGCCAAAGATCTCCTGGCTCAACAAAGGCAGCTGCGTCAAGAGCAGCATTTACATCAAATTCATCTTCCTCAGGGTCTTTATCATCTGTGCCAAAGAGGTCAGCCAGCTCCTTTTCGTCAAAGCCTGTGAGACCAATATCGAAGCCCTCACTTTCAAGGGCCTCAATCTCAATCTTTAATAGCTCATCATCCCAGCCAGCATCCAGAGACAATCTGTTGTCAGCTAGAATATATGCTTTCTTCTGTGCTTCAGTAAGATAAGCAGCAGAGACACATGGTACCTGTTTTAGCCCCAACTGTTTAGCGGCGGCAATTCTGCCATGTCCTGCCAATATCCCATTTTCCCCATCTGTTATTACTGGATTGATAAAACCAAACTCTTTGATAGCACTTGCCAGCTTTGTCACCTGCTCAGATGAGTGTGTTCTGGCATTATTCACATAAGGAATAAGCTGGTCAACATCGACCAGCTCGTATTTCAATTCTCCCATATTCATCCTCCGCATCATTTCCGTTCCCTCGCCCTAAGTAGACGCTCCATCAGATCATCAGACGGTGTATCTCCCTCATAGCCGGTAACGCAGTTCTCTTTTACAATCTGGAATATCTCATTCCACAGCCTGTTGGCCTGATTCATATAGTTAATACCGATATTTATAAACGGTGAGGTTATCGGCTTGCCGGAAGTTGGGTGTTTGCTGAGCATCCCCATACGGCTTGTCAGCTCCTCACACTGAATCCAACGTGCTGAGCACATAGCATAACGCTCAAGCATCTGCTTACTTACCTTGGTGTGCATATTTAGACGCTTCAGCCAGTTCCAAGTCTCGGTATAAATCTCCTCTGCCTGCAGCTCACTTCCATCACGCTGTTGGGCGGAGAGGAATTCTCTAGGCTGTGGCATATCTGCACCTTCCAATTCCACCGGTTCAGGCATATCCGGGATATCCAGCACAACTAACGGTCTGCCGCCTGGATTGCCTGTGGCCACCTTGTCCGCTAGTGCCTTTTTCTTCCTCCCGGCACCCGGCCTAGCACCGCCACGGCCTCCAATATTATTTGATTTTGTCGGCAAACCGAACACTCCTTCCTTTTACCCTTCTGAAATCGCACTTTTTCTGCGCGAGGGGACTCCCCCGGTGGACATGTGTCTATCGTTTGAGAATATGACCGCCCCTCCCCCTCAATATGTATACTCTTTATGCTTGTTCCACCTATCACCCATAAGGACTGTTATCCTGCTGTGACAAGGCTTGCAAAGGCCAAGCAAGTTTAACTGGTCATTCGTTCCACCCCAGTCCAAAGGATAAATGTGATGCACTTCCTCAATCGGTGATGTTCTATGTTCAAAAAGACACATCTCACAAACAGGATGGCTGTCTGCATAAGCCTTTCTTATCTTTCTCCACTGATAACCATACCTCTCATCATGAAGGTTGCCTCTTTCATACTTTTCATAAGCATTGCTATATTGTTTTTCATGCTCCTTGCAGTAGCTCCCGTCAGTCAGCTTAGGACAACTGGGGTGCTTGCAAGGCTTCATTGGCTTCCTTGGCATACTAATCACTCCAATAGAAAAGCCACCAAGGATTGCTCCCTGATGGCTCGTCTTATCTTACTTTCTCTAGTTTATACTATATCACACTACCCGTCGGACATTCTCGGACATTTTCGGACAAGATTTGGTCAGCGAGATTTAATGCTTCGGTTTTAAACCTCCTCACCTGACGCTCCTCGTACTCCATTTCAACTGCAATATGCTCCCATCTCTTTCTTTGCAGATAACGCTTGATTAAAACAATACGATGTTCCATCTTTGGCAGCTTATTGATGATGCTGATTATCTCAGTTTTAAGTTTGACCAGTTCATCAATCTTTGAATTAATCTTGTACTCGTAATCTACCAAGGATACCAGTTGCTCCTGAAACTTATCGTTGTTCTTTAATGGAGCTCCGGGCATGTCATTTATCGTTGACGTAACACTTGTGGCCATATCTCTTATTGACTGTGTTTCTTCAATAAGTGCATTAATCTCCATGTTCAGCATTCTTGCTTTATTAAATAACTCTATTGCTGTCAAATTAGTCACCTGCCTTAAGTCTTCCAAGAACCATCTCTCCATCAAGCCCAGTGAGGTCACTGAACCATTTGGAAAGGAAAAACTCCTCCAGCTTATCCTTTTCGTATGATTCCTTCTCGTATCTGACATCTCTGTAGTCCTTGGCTGCCTGTTTAACAATAGCCTGCACGAGGTTAAGAACACCACTCTCACACATCTATATCACCGCCTTAACAGCATCAATGAGTGCTGACTGTGTTGTGTCCTTATCCTTAAGGGCCTTGAGGATTCTGCCATCAACTGTGTCCTTGCAGATGATGTGCTGGATAACAACAGTACCTGCTGACTGTCCCTGTCTCCAAAGTCGTGCATTGGTCTGCTGGTAGAGTTCCAATGACCACGTAAGCCCATACCAGACCAGTGTGTTTCCTCCTGCCTGAAGGTTCAGGCCGTGACCAGCAGATGCGGGATGGATAACAGCCACAGGGATTTTACCTTCATTCCAGTCAGCAATATCAGCACTGGTCTTTATCTCCCTTACCTTGAACCGACTGCTGATTGCTTCAAGGTCGTGCTTAAACCAATATGCGATGAGAAGTGGCTGACCGTTGGCTGACTCGATAATGTCTTCAAGGGCATCCAGCTTGCGGTCGTGGATTTTCACCACATTCTTACTCTCATCATAGATCCTGCCATTGGACATCTGACACAGCTTGTTGGTAAGACTTGCGGCATTGGCGGCAGTAATTGCACCGTCCGGGAGTTCCATCACCATCTCATCTTTGAGTTCATCATATTTGGCTCGTTCCTTTGGACTCATCTCCACTTCAATCTCATTTGTGATGAGTTCAGGCATATCAAGATGGTCAATGGCTGACATTGATATGGTGATGTCCGAGATTTTCTCATAGATTTCCTTTTCAGCAAATGGAAGTGGCTTGTAAGAATACACTATATACCCGTTCATCTTGTCCGGGCGGAAATACCACTCACGGTAATTTCCGATGAAGCGCCCCAATCTCTTTCCATAATCCAATATCTTGAACTGCGCCCAAAGGTCCATCAGTCCGTTACTAGAAGGTGTTCCGGTAAGGCCTACAATCCTGCTTACAAATGGTCTTATCTTGCACATTGCCTTGAACCGCTTGCTTCTATGGTTCTTAAAGGAACTAAGCTCATCTATGACCACCATATCAAAGTTCCAATCGCAGTGTTTTACCAGCCAATCAACATTCTCCCTGTTGATGATAACTATCTGGGCGGAGCTGTCATTAATGGCTGCCAGTCTTTCCTTGGTGCTGCCAACAGCAACAGTGTGTCGGAGCCCGCGTATATGATCCCATTTCTTTATCTCTGCTGGCCATGTATCCCGTGCAACTCTTAGTGGTGCTATTACAAGAACACGCTTCACTATTCCTTTATCCAGCAAATCCTTTAATGCTGTGAGGGTTATTGCTGTCTTGCCCAAGCCCATATCAAGCAACAGGCAGGATATTTCATTGTTTTCCACAAAGTCGATGGCATATTGCTGATAGCCATGCGGTTTAAACTCCATCGGCTATCACCTCCAGCATCGGCTTAATCTGCTCCACTCCATCAATCACATAACACTTGAAGCCCAGCTTCTTAAGCTGTTTCATTCTTATCTGCTGCAGTTTTCTTGGCTTTTCCCCGGGAGCCTTAAGCTCCACAAAGGCACACTTGCCATCCGGGAGAAGCACCAGTCTGTCTGGAATACCAGCCAGTCCAGTCTGCTTTAAGCACATACCATTTTTATTCTTAACTTCATCACAAAGGTTCCGTTCAATCTGCTTTTCAAGCACCTAAATCACCTCAATTTATAGTTTTGTCACGAAAAAACAGGCTTCTGTCAAAGGCTGTCTTGGTTTCAAAAAAGTGGCCTTAAGCTCCGACATCAGTGTTTTAAAGCCTGATTTAGTCATTTTGGCACCCATAGTCCAGCGAATATATAAATTTTCCGATATCTTAATATCTAGAAAATTAGTAAATATATATATATTTAAAAAAGGGTTTTTATATTCTCTATAAGCGACAAAATGACAATAATCAGACATCACAGAATTGATGCGGTATGAAGTGTCAAAATCATGCCTTGCACAAGCCAGACAAAAACTGACACAAGCCCATTGTCACACCTTAGGGTTGACTAAATAAGATGGTAATGGTGGACGACCATAATACTTGACTGTTATTGGTTCCTGGCGAATATATCCGTAATCATCAAGGAAATTCAGAATTGGCTGGATGACCTCTGTACGCTTAAATCTGGAACAGTAACGCATCATATCCCTACGGGTAAAACGTTCCAACTTCTTTTCACGAATCTTGTCCAATATTACTTTTGCCTGTTCCCTAATCTGTTCCTCAGGCATTGCTGAAAAAGCCACCCTTGCATATACCAGAAAATAGTTAGCCAGCCTTATGGCTCTGCTCATGGTAGCTTTGCTTACCACCAATGGCACATCCTCATCTACCTGATCACCTTCATACTGCTCACAAAAGTCATGGCATACATACTTCTCTGCCCTGCAAAGAAGACCAGCTATTCTCAAGGTCGTACCGCCCAGCTTACCTACCCATGCAGAAAACTCGGTGTATTCCTTAAGAAGGTCAGCTTCAAGGTTCATGGAAAACTGATAGAATAACTCCCTTGCGGCATCAGAAAGTGTGATGATTTTATTGCCGTAAGGGTCATCAAGCATGTTGGTAATGAGTGTCTCGTATCTTGCTTTAACATCCTCCGGGACAGTCTTACTGTTGATGTTTCTCTCACCCAGCCTTGAACTTGGAATGCAGTAAAGAAATCTGGCCGTAAGACCACGCCCCTGGAAATTCTTATTGCCTAACACCTGCGATGCCACACTTGGCTGCGCCATCAGCATCACTGTAAGAGCTGGGTTGAGGACATACTCACTGTCCCTGCCCACGCGGTCAACCTTGATGGTGTCCCCGGAGTATGCTTTAAGCATGACATCAATATTTACGGTCTTTGTATAGATACCAGCCAAGGTGTCAAAAATGCCGCCCTCACTTGATATGATGGCTGCATGTCCATCGTTTTTGGCCAGAATTGATACCAGCTTTTCAGTCGTAACATCATCTACATAAAGCTGCAGAGGATTGATTTCCTTGAAGCTGGCAATCTCCTCGGTTACATTCTCCAGTTCATCCATGGTAGCTTTACCCATGGCGATTCTGTCCTCTATGGATTTCTGCTGTTTCTGCAGCATTCTCAATCGGGATTTGTTTTTCTCCACAGTTGCGGCATGAACTCTGTTGTACTCAATCTCATAAAGACAGATGGCATTGCACATAAGTTTTATGACTGCCGACTTTCGCTCAGATGGCTGTGCTACCTCAAGTGCATAAATGTTAAGTGGTTCAATCCAGTCAGCTTTGCCTGCAATAGAGTATTTTCCCTGTATGCACACAGCGATTGCGGGAAGTGCCAGAACACCTGCCATATCAAGAGGTGTCTGCGTACTCTCCGATACCGCCAGCACATAGTCTGCTATTGGCTTTGGCAGTGCATCAACCGGAAATGGTGGCATAATATATTCCTCAAAAGGAATGGGGTCATCCCACTCGTTATCACCGTATTTCTCCGGGGAAACATAGGCCGGGTCTGTCAGTACCTTCTCGTTATAAAACTTGATGGCACTTCTCCAGATGGTCCTGAGCTCCTCCTTCTCTAATGGAGGAACACACTCGTCATTTGCCTTAAGGAATAAATCCCTCGCCTCGTCTGTGTCACCATAGCGTTTAAGGAGACTGGCGGCCTTCCTGGAAAGCGAGCTGTTGCGGGAACCCTCACGCACCGAGTCAAAGTCGGCATCATTGAATATCTGGTCAATGGTCATGTTGCCTTTATTCCAATAAATCTCATCAGATTCCGTTGCATAGATGAACCTCGCAGCTCCCAGAGCCTCCGGGTCAAAGAAAGGGTACATCTTCTGAAGTCTCTTCTTTAAGGATTCATAGGTATCAGCTGAGTTCGTCTTGATAATCCTAAAATAGATATGCCACTTAGGACGGGCTGACTTCCCGTCCTTTTCCTTCATGTGATTGCGGCTGGGGACCAGTATGAACTCGTATTCTTTGAAGGTTTCAATTATGCGTTCCTGGGTCATCCACATGACGGGATTATCTGAACCGCTGTTATCTATATCCATTGGAATGACATCAGCTTCAATGAAGTTATCCTTACTGCGATAATTGTTGATGTAGTTAGCACACACATGGTCGAAAGCAATTACTTCTTTCATCCCCTCAATGTCATTGACCTCAACACTGTATGGGTATCTGCAATTTTTCTGTGCGTATTTTACGCCCGCTCTGTTAAAGATCATGCTTCTCCTCCAAATCCTCTGTGAAATAACGAATTGTCATGCCAGCTTCCTTGGCATAATCAATCTCCTGCCGCATCCCTTCTGAGATAACACTGCCAAACACCCAGAGCTGGTCGCACCATGCAAGAAGCTCTCTGTTCATCTCCAGAGCTTTGTCCCGTTCTTCAGGAATATAGTCTCTGAGAAACTGTGTGAAATAGATATGTGGAGCGATTGGAAGATAACCGACCTCCATAACAAACCTTGCATACCACTGGGCCTTTGAACTATTAGCCTTGATGTTCCCACGAAGGGGACTTGCTACATAAACCTTAGTCACGATGATTCCTCCTATAGAGTTTCCTTGAACATTCCTCGCAGAGCACTGCACTCCCAAAAAGGTCCAGACCTTCATCGGTTTGTGACAGTGCCTCAAGGTCCACATTGGTTTCTCCGCCACATTCAGGGCATTTGCAGAAAACATTCAAATAGTTAATCTCAATGCTTACTGCCATCGTGTCGCTGACTTTTTCTTTTACATAGAACATGTCTACCTCGCTTTCTGGCACTTTGTGCCCGTTTAAAAATTGCCTTCCAGTAGTAAAAGGACACTCAGTCTCTTTTTTAGAACTAAAAAGGCATTTTTCTCCCTAATTACCACTGGAGAAAAATGCCTTATTTGAGCATTACTTTTTATAAAATTTTCCTTCGTATCCTTCAGCCTTAAGTTGGAGACCAGCCGCCCAAGGTGGGGTCTTGCTCATCAGCTGACAAATACTCTCAACACTTACCTCCTCAGGGCACTCCACTATAATTTCATCATGCACATGAGCTACAATGCGATATTCCTTAAATGCCGCCATGGCGTACATCAGAATATCCCTGCTCATGCCCTGCACTATGTTCTCCACAAATTTAGGACCATAGCTTTCCAGCCTCTCCCACTTCTTTGTGGTACCATTTGAACCTTCATAGGTAACAGACTCACTGCCAAATTTGTTGACTCCCATTCTGGGCTTCACATAAGACAGTCTCCTTCCGCTTGGAAGTTCAATAAAGAGCATACCGCTCTTACAAATAAACTTGATCCCATGTGTGCTTGTTGTGGTATGCTGGAGGACAGCTTCTTTTACGGCCCTATCAACGGCCCACCAGAAATTTACTATATTCGGATTTGCCTTTCTCCACGCATCTACCAGCGGCTGTAGTTCTTCTTCCTTCATACCTGACTCCAAGGCTCCCATAGCTATAAGAGCACCTACAGACCCGCCATATCCGCAGCTCAAAGTTGCCTGCTTGCCTTTCTGCCTGAGTTCGCCGTTCTCGCCATTTTTTACGACCGTACAATGAAACATTCTTGAAGCTGTGGCGCAGTATATATCTTCCCCACGAGCAAAGGTATCCAGCACCCACTGTTCTCCTGCAAGGTAAGCCAACACTCTGGCTTCTATAGCGCTAAAGTCAGCCACTATAAACTTATATCCATCCTGAGGAACAAAGGCTGTGCGGATGAGCTGGGAAAGCGTATCCGGGATGTCATCATAAAGAAGCTCCATTACTTCAAACGGGGCGGCTTTTACGAGTTGTCTTGCTTCTGCAAGGTCACTTATATGGTTCTGGGGAAGATTCTGCAATTGAATCAGCCGCCCCGCGAATCGGCCAGTCCTGTTTGCCCCATAAAACCTGAACATTCCCCTGGCTCTGCCATCACTGCATACTGCATTTTCCATTGCCTGGTATTTCTTCACAGAGGACTTTGCCAGCTTCTTCCTTATGGTGAGTACCTTCTGTACATTGGGCGGTGCTGTCGGTAGCATTGCACTTACAGCCTTTTTATCAAGACTGGTAACCTCCATCCCCTGCTCAATAAGCCAGTCTTTTAACTGCATAACGCTGTTTGGATTTTCAAGGCAGGTTATTTCCTTAATCTCGTTCATCAGAGCATCACGGGACTTGGCATCAAAGGATATTGCATTTCTTGCAAATTCCATATCCACGGCGATACCCCTGTCGTTTATCTGCTGATCAAGCCAAAACTCCTCCCACACAGAATCTGGTACTGGGAACTTTTGAAGCCTGTCCTGTATGGCCATCTCGACCTCTACATCGCGGATATTGTATTTCTTGAACCTGTCCCACTTATCCTTATCATGAATTGGCAGGTTCCGGGTGCGGCCCCCATTGGCCTTGGTAGGCTTACATGGAACACAGAAATACCTTATAAGCTCCTTACCCTCAGTAATTTTCTGCTGTTCTAATCCCAACACCGCCCCGGCACCTGCAAGAGACATAGGAAGGCCCATATAAGCACACCATGTCATGGAGCACTTCCAACCTTCCGGAGCAAGGTATTTTGAGTCAAGGGTATAGTACCTATGAAGATATGTTGAAAGACAGATACGTTCAAACTGGGCATTAAATGCCCACTTGGTCACTGTCGGATCTGATAAAGCCCTAATTATATCATCTGGGATTTTTTCACCCTGGGCGATATCCACGCTCCCTCCTATGATGCCATCAACTGAGTAAGCAAACAGCAAGATTTCAAAATTAGGCGATTCAGCATATTTATAGACACCACATTTTCCAATATCTACATCAGAATACGTTTCCAAATCGATACTGATTGTATTCATATATTTCCTCCATAGAAAGCAAGGCGGTAAAGGATAATCCTCTACCGCCGCCTCTTATCAAATCACTTGAACCACTTTGATTTTATATATTTTATTCCCCGAAATGCCAGATATAACACTATTGCTTCAATAATGTATATTGCTGCCATCATGTTAAAGTATTTAGCGAACTCATTGAATTCCATACAAGACACCTCAACTCAGGAAATCTTCATTTGACTCAGTTGCAAAATCATCCTCTGCACTGCTACGACCACCAAGTGGCTCGCCATCCTTAATCTTCTGCAGGTTGTTAAGCCCGCAAGCAATGCCCTTATTGCCGTTCTTGTTATAAGCATAAAAGTTGATGCTGGCACGACCATAAACACCACTGTAAACTTCGCTGCGGTCGATAATAGGCTGACAAGACGCATCTACAATCCCCGGCGGATTTGGGCTGTTAGCATTAACGAAATAGCTGTTGGCATAAGCCGCATCATCAGGACGCTCAATATCACCATCGCGAAGCGGAGTTTTAATAGCAGACAGAGCCGGAACCGTACGACCATTTCCCTTGAGCTTACCAGCACCTTCGGTATAAGCCGCCTGAATGGCCTTTTCGATTTTTTCAACTGTCTCGGTATCATCCTTCGGGATAATAAGACTTACGGAACACTTAGGAGCACTGCCATTGATAGACTTTGGCTCCCACACATTTGCGTAACTCCAACGGGTACGCTCACCAGTAATAACTTTCATTGGATTATTCATTTTTGCCATGATTAATTTTCCTCCTTAAAATCACTGTTCATTGCTTCTCTTTTGTCACTTTCCGGCACCAGGGTAGGTTTCCCCGGTGGCTTAACTACATACTGCCCAATAAGCTCATTGAACTTAGTCTTACCCAGCAGTTTCTCCAGGGCTGTAACCCCCAGAAGTTTCTTTTCAAATGGGTCTTTCCCCACACTTGTAACAGCTTCAATAACCGCTTCTTCATTAGAAATCTTACGGTTGGAACGGCCTTCCACCAATTTCCAGCCCTGCCATTCCTTTCCGGCTATGGCCATCTGCAGTGCATAGGCTTTGATGTCATTTGCCCAGGATACCAGCTCATCAGCCTTATCCAAAATTACCGCTATCTCTGAATCAGATAGTGTTGGCGGCAGCTGGAAATCATATTTGGCAAGAAGCAGATTAGCCTCGGCTCTTGCCCTACACTCATGCTTTGCCTTACAGAACCTGCACCACTCACCACAGGAGAAATCCCCCTCCCCCTTATAGGCAAGTTCGGCTCTTGGGCGGAGTTCTTCTTCTGCCCATTTGTAGAGAGCATCCTTGCTTATATCAAACTCGGAGATATTCTCCCGCCGTGGCTGGTAGATAACCAGATGAACAGTATCAATGTCATAGATATCATCAAACATTGAAAGGGCTCCCAGTGCGTAACACTTAAGCTGAGCATTATCGGTAGCATCAACGGCTACACCCTTGCCATGCTTGTAGTCGCATATGGTAAGCACACCATCGGATACAATCAGGGCATCAGCTGTACCAAATCCCTCTGGTACCCAGTTGGAAAAATCCACTCGCTGTTCCACCATAATCAATGGGTCCTGGCATTTCTCCATGGCCATTCTGACCAGTTCCATGACAAGGTCACGGTAGCCGTCAGTGCAGTTGTCCATTTCCTCGCAGAAGTATTTCAGTTTCTTGGTAGGATTGGTAGCTTTACGCTTCAATGCCTTAAGTACCTTATATTCCCCCAAGGCATGAGCCTCAGTGCCCTCTGCAGCATATTCACTTGGCTGGTCTTGGTAGGACTCTCCCAGCCTGGCTGATGGTGGACAGTTAAGCCACCTTTGAGCGGATGAAGCGGATAAGAGTGCATGTCCTTTAGCTGGCATTACCAATCGCCTCCGCTTCCTTAATAAGCTGCCCGTAATCCTCAGGCTTAATGTCTGAAAGTTTCTTGCCACCATACTTCTCAAGCAGTGCCTTGACCTCAGACGATAAACCAGTGGCCGCCTTTTGTGCCAAAACTGCCCGAACCTCTTCCATAGTGATCTTCTCAGACTGTTGCTCCGAAGACTCACCCATAGAAGTTAATGCTTCAGCAATTTCAAGCAACAACTCACTGCATTTCCTGATTTCAGCTACTGCTGCAGATAACTCGTTCATTTTTCTTTTCTCCCTTCTTGTCAATCTTCTCCGCTAATGTGCCAGCTACCACACTAATGGCAATCAGCACATTGCGGAGTTCCACATCGATGCTATCCATGGCTGCTACCTCCTTTCCGAAGGACCTCTCTTGCCTTCTCACAAATAGAAGGACAGCAGCCATGAAATTTAGAACTGGAATTATAAAATTTTTTCGAGTAATGTTTTCATCTGCGCCAAAATAGCTTTCTTGCGCTTATTCACCCCACGCTGAGACATACCAATACGCTCACCAATTTTTGCATCTGTATATTTTAAGGAAAAGAGCTGGATAATCTCTCTGTCCCGAGCAGATAATGTTGCCAGTACCTCATACAAGGCATCCATTCTTTCCTGATTAATCAGGTGTTCCTCAGGAGATTCGCTGAGCTGATTGACAATTTTTGCATTGTCATAAAAATCACCGACTGAGATTTCGTTATGGGCGGAAACCTTTACATTACCATCAGCCGTTTTCTCCTCGAAAAGCTCATTGGCTTTTTTATTTCTCTCATCACGTTTTGCTTCGCGCCAATCTGCCTGCTTAACTGTCCGATACACGGCCTCATCAACTATTATGTATATACCGCTTTGGTAAAGCGCATAACTACAATGTTCATCAAGATAGCTATCCAATTCTACCTTTGGCATCTCAAGAATACTGCCGTCTTGGCATTGAACATTTACTAGGGCATTATTGTTACCACATTTTTTGAATTGACCATTAGATTTTCTCGCACAACCATATTTTGTCATTGTTTGTTCACTCCTGTTCTTTGTCTTGGAACAGAAAATGAGCAAGCAAAAAGGCACACTAAGCCAGCCCGAACATCTACTGTTCCGGTATTGGCCAGTGCACCTATCAGATGGATTACTTGGCACTATATGCTATGCTGATGTTAGTTCTGATAAACCATCACTAGTTATGGCCACCAACACCAACATATTTAGACTTTAAAATTAATAATTTATAAGCATTACTTCATCATCCTAGCTTTCGTAACAGTAATACTTGCCGTCCGCCGTCAGATAACAAGTACGGTCGGGATTGAACCCGCTCTTGCGTTTCTTTGAATCATTGTTCTTTGACATCTTCGTATCCGTCCTGCTTTAAGCAGAATGGTGGATACGAAGAAAGCCGATGCTCCGAAGAACACCGGCTGCAGTCTCGTGAAGGTATGACAACAAAACGGTAGACTTCGGATTTTTGAAAAAGGGGATAGTTATCCCTTGGTCAAAACATCCTTTATTCGTCCACCGCTCTGCTTAACTCGAGTACTTTCACAAAGCGGTATATGATTTAAGGGCTACTAATCAACCCTGCTCCAAGTATAATCTGTTACAAGTTGTAATTGAAGATAGCAAAAAAACACATGACATTTATATAAAAGTAATTGAAAATTCTGTATTTTTTCATATTTATCAGTTATAATTAGCATAATATATATAATTTGCCATTACTTAAAATAGGCAAAAAATAAAGTCATGACTCAAGGCATGACTTTTAGTGGAAAGGATTTGCTAATTATGGCAAAAAAAACTGATGTCTTTTTTGAAAATTTTCTGTTTCGTTTCGGTGAATACGGTTGTGAATGCGTAGAAGATGTGATTCATAATGCTCCTGGAGAAGCTCCAAATAGAATTTTTAAGATGCAAGCATTGTCGGGACTCCAACATACATTTGCATATGCAGCCAAAAAAGGTCTTGTCCGTATAGCTCCCAATGGTACTATAGAAGAAGAGAATATCCTCGGCTCACTGATTGCTCTCCCCAAAAAGCAACAAAAGGATTTCTATGCTTTCGTAAGGGATAACAGTTTTTTATTCCCCGTACCACAAAATGCCTATGAGGAGTTTGATGCAAGGTTGGCATTCTACATCATCGATCGTCTGCGCTTAACCGTTGAACTGATGACTGCTGCAAATGAGATAAGGAAAGATTACCAGAAAATATTTCTTTATATATTTCAACTGCTCACCGCGGCTGATGTCACTATCAATACAGAACTTATGGAGGAGGAATATCACAGTTGTCACCATTCTTACATTGATTTACTCCAAGACCCTCCTGTGACCTTGTCCAATCAACATCAGCAAGAAGCATTTGATGGAGACACCTTTAAAGTTCGTGATACGCTATATGGAGAGTACAACATGCATGTGGGGGAATATAATGACATCATCGGTGGATATTCAGCTGTTCCAGGACACAATGATCCTCTATTTAAATCGGTAACAGCGATGTACCTCAATCATGAAGGCTCAGAAATCGAACGAAAAATAACAGATGTCCTGTTTCATTACTTTAATGAGGTGGGAATTATTACGCCAACGCATGGATGGACATATTACGATGCTCCCAAGAGTGAAAATATTACAGACACTATGAAGGATTCGCTTGTTGAGATAGCAAATTACATCGTTGCCCAGGAAATCAATTCTAATCTTCGTGGCATTCACCCTGTGTATAACTCACAGAAAATGATGCCTTCCTGGAAGGTAGATACACTTCTGTCCGCAGTGTATTTCTCGATTTTCTATTTGAATCCGAACCTCGAACTTTACAGGCAGTGCGCTAACCCACGGTGTGGTAAGTATTTTCTAGTCAGGACAACATCTACCAAAAAAAAATATTGCAGCACAAAATGCTGCAACAGGGTGACTCAGGATACCTATAGAAAGAACAAGCGCGCCATGACAGAATAAAAAAATCCCATCGTATCATATCATTATTGGTACGATGGGTAATTTTTATGTAGTAGCAGGCGGTACCGGATCTCTGTGTATAACCGCATCAATACATTCTGCGAGAGCAATTTTCTCTTTCATCGGTTTCCCGGAGTAATGATACATAAGATACCGAGTGTCCATAACGATTCCCTGGATACGTTCATAGTACTCATACCGACCGCATTTTTCTCGCCAATCACCAACAGCTTCGCCAACATTTCCTACAACATCATCTATCTTAAAAAAATTCTTGGCCCTATTAAACGGCATAATGAAAGCATTGAACAGGGAATCTGTACTGATACCCATGTGCTTTTCCAAGTATTCGCCATATGTGATCTGCTTATTGATTGATGAAGCATTAGGTAAATGCCCCGGAATGCCTGTCCAACCATATTTGTAGCACTTAGCATCAAGGACATAGTACTTCCCATTGTATATCATGATAGTATCCGGCATAAGCGGACGTTTCTCATGATACTTTCCATAAGCAAGCAGCCATCTTGAACGAGGGAAGTATTTGTCTTTGTCCCTCTCGCCGAATGCCTTGTCTATAATTTTCTCCCATACATGGTCAAAATCATCCGTACCAAAATAGAACTGCTTATCTGATGTTTTCTCATCCATGAAGTTCAGCATATCTAGCATCGCCTGAAACAGAGAACGCTTTTTATCATCTTGTGTATTACCCATTTTTGAACTCACTATTGCTATGGATGATTTCACATCAGGATGCGGTCCCGGTTCTTCTGGTTTATGCGGGACATAAAGCCACCCCAGTCTCTCAAATGCCTCATAAACACAATAACGGTTAATCTGAGTGATCAGCTTAGCATAGTTTGGTGTGACCGAACGTACTTCAAATAGCGTGTAGATAAAAGAGCTGATACCATCCTGCGTCTGAACAAGCGGCATATGCTTCCTGGCCGTTCTTGCCCAGTCTTGTTTTCCACTTGTAGCTTCTTTGTATATCGGATCTGTCTCAACATACGGCTTGCAACCGTTGTTAAGAAAATATTCAATAACAGTCCTAAAAGCGTTAATTGGAAAGTCAACCGACTGAGGTGCTGCAAATCTATTCATTGCCAGCAGTCTATCTTCCTTAGTAGTAAATTCGGATAATACCTGGATGAGGTGCTTAATGTCCATTCTGATTTCAGCATCTGTATCCGGCAGTTCATAACCGATGGGAAAATAGACCATTGCATTATCGCTGTCTGCTTTAATTCCAACAAATCGATCTCCGTCCTCGTTAGAATTAACATGGCAGTGCTTTTTTATGTCATATTCCATGATGGATTGCAGTGCTGAATTCATATCCATCCACACTCACCACCTTTACTCCTCTGTTTGTCCCTTAAAAGCGCTCTGCACATTATCTTTGAAGATCTTCATCCTATCAAAGCCTTTAGCATACATAAAAGCACGGAGCACCTGCTCCAAACTCTGGTACTCAGTGCTTTCAAACACGACCTCCCGATTGAATTTGAACGCATCGTCCCAAAGATACTTGATAACTTTTTCCGGGAATCTGCGATTCTGTTTCATTGCATCGCGGATTTCGGTAAGTCGCGCTTTTTCCTGTGTATCAATTGTTCCGGCAGTTTCTTTCTTGCGAAGGTCATCATACTCGCCTTCACTCAAGTCTCCCATTGCATCTTCATATCTAAGGTCAGCAAGATGTATGAAGTATGCCCCCAGTCTCTTGTCCTCAGAGGATGCCATCCTTACGCCGTTACCAACAACAATATTGTTGATTTCCACACAGAAGTTCTTCCATGTAACCCCAGTATCAAGAATTTCGGCATTTGCTAATGCGGGATCAACGTTATCAAAGTTGTTCTCGATAAGACGCATATCCCATCTTCTCTGGAAAGCAGTGTCTAAGGTGAATACATTCTGGTCAGAAGTATTCATCGTACCTATGATTGAGAGATTAGCAGGTATTCTCACTTCCTTCCCAGCGTGTTCCGGCCCATACATTACATTCGCAATATCGGTATTGGTAATCCCGTATTCACTTGTGCCAATAGGGAAACCATCATCATCCAAATCTTTCTTTCCAATTTTTCTATCAAGGAGCTGGAATATTTCGCCAAAGATAGCCGGTGCGTTACCTCTGTTTATTTCTTCTATTACAAGAAGATATTCTTTATCCGGATTCCAGTATGCATCACGGAGAACAGTTGTAAACGGCCCTGGGGTAAATTTGTAACTTACCTGACCGTTTTCAGCAACATTAGGAAGTATCTGCCCTATGAAATCTGAATACGTGTAGTCCGGATGGAAAACCAGTCTTCTTACGATGGTGCCAGGTCTCCTATACTCATGTTCAATTGTCCAGCTTTTACCCGAACCAGGAACACCATACAGAAGTACATTGGTTCCAAAATTGATACGGGACTCCTCCAGATTATCAAGAGCAATCCCCTTGGTATCTGCATCTAAATCTTCAAGGCCAATTACCTTTGTCGCGTTCAAACGAAGTAGTGTGTCAACACGCTTTTGGTAATCCTCAATTTTTTCACTGTTCGGAGAAGCGATAGTGACTGTACCATTTGAATATTTAAGATAAGGGTTCATTGCTTCAGACAAGAGCGACTTTAAAATGCGTAGTGAACCCTTTGGTTCCTTATCACCTTTTATATCTACAGCATCTGCTGTTTCAAGCAACTTACGATAAATGCTGTTTTGATTAAAAATGACATCCTTGGTTCCATCTGAAAGTTTGAAAACAGCACCTTCCGATAGGGCCATTAGCAAATAAATCAATGTCTTTTCGCACTCTGGATCTGTATTGATATTAAATCCAGTCCATGCCAAAAGGATACGGAGAAATGCATTCTCGTTTCCTCTTATTACGCTATGGATGATATCAATATTAACAGAATAAGTGAGTTTCTTTGGGAAACGAACGCGTCCAGTTCTCTCTGCACTCGCCACCTTTTCCGAGTCAACAAAGCTAACCTTTGCAAGCTTCCAAACCAACTCAAAAGCAACCATCAAAGCTTCAATCTGAGACTTAAAAAGCTGATTTTGATTTAAGCCCACAATCAAGTCATCCGATGATATGTGTTCTTCCTCGCAAATATCTGCCAGATAATCAATTACCCATTGTTCAAGCTGCTCGGCCATTACGGTCTCATCACCGTTCTGATCCGAATAAATCAGTTCAGCTGGATGGTCTGAGCACTCCCAAAGCAATATTGCCAAAGCGAGAGTACTTTTTACATGCGGAAGAGATGACTTAATTCCAAGCTTCAAATCCATCTCATCATATGCGAGAATATTATCAGGCCTGTTCATGATTTATGTCCTCCTCAATATCATCCATTATTACCTTGGCAATCGCACCCGCTAACAATGGTGGAACCGCATTACCCACCTGTTTCATTTGTGACCCTTTATTTCCTACAAACTGAAAACTATCAGGAAACGATTGTATTCTCGCCGCCTCCCGGACAGTTATAGCACGGTTGAGAAATGGATGCGTGAATTTACCGGAAGATGGCGTATCAAACCTCGTAGTTATTGTAACAGATATTTCATTTTTCCGCATTCGTGTCCATGTCCCGCTATAAATAGATTTTGTCAAATGTTCCTCTGGAAGAACTTCTTTTCCAGCATTAGGTGGAATCATTGCCAAGCGTTCCAACGCCAATGGCGAATGCTTTGTGGCCACATGGTTGTGAAGTATCTCACTTCCTGCTCGAAGTTTTTTCTGATATTCGCTTTGTGGTTCATTGCGATAAATCTGAGTTTCTTCGCCTTCTCCTGAATTTAAATATGCCAAATCACTTATAGCATCCCAAATCGAAACGCTTATATTTTTTGCCACAGGTAATTCAGGAGCTTCGCCACCATGTTTCCCCATTATAACTGCCCTACGTCTATTTTGTGGCACACCATAATCCGATGCATTCAGAACTCCCATTTTCAATTGGTACCCCATTGAATTAAACAGTTCTTCAATTTCTTTTCTGAAATAGCCACCTTCAGCCGTCAGCAGATTTGGGACATTCTCCATCACAAAGTAGCGTGGTCGAACAAGTTCCACCACCTTTACATAGTATTTGAACAGAAAATTCCTCTCATCATGAATAGTCTTTCTCTGTCCTTTTTGAGAAAATCCTTGGCATGGTGGTCCTCCAATTATAACATCAACTTTTCCTGCGTAATCAGAAAAAGTTTTCTGCAAATCAAGTGAAGTGATATCACCACATATCATTTTAGTCCTTTTATGGTTTTTCTCATATGCCGCAGCAATTGAGGGATCATACTCATTAGCAAGAACTACATCAAATCCGCTGTTTTCGAACCCAAGAGACATCCCCCCAACCCCAGCAAATAAATCTATCACCTTTGGTTTCATAATTAAGCCTCCTGAATTCTTTCTTGGGCAATTCTGAAATAATCTTCGTTAAGTTCTATTCCGATAAAATCACGGTCTTGTCTTTTTGACACTACACCAGTAGTCCCACTTCCCATGAATGGGTCAAGTACGGTATCTCCTGGATTAGATAATATATCAACAAAATGTTGAATGAGTCCCTCTGGTTTTTGAGTAGGATGTTTACCATACTTTCTCTCACTATTTGTGGTAACTGAGGTTTCTACAAAATCGTGGAACATTGCTCCGCCATTGTTGAATGTTCCCGTTCTTTTTTTGTATGTAAAATAAATCCAAGCTTCAGTTGAATTAACAAAATGTAAATTCATATTACGTGGCATTGGATTTGTTTTATGCCAAATTCCTGTTGTTTTATAATAAAACCCGTGCTTTTCAGCAAGCCGTATTATTGTTTCGACTTTAATAATCGCCATAAACATAATCATCGTCCCGCCTTTTTTTATGACCCTTGCGGAAGCCTTAAAAAATTCATCCATAGAGTTTGACCAATCATCAAATTCCATGTCATCCCAACCAGCCGTTCCGAAGAAATTATCTCTCATCTTGTCAAGGTTCGTATCTCTATTTTTCATGAAATTACCCAAATTATATGGTGGGTCTGTAACAATTAAATCTATAGAATCTGTTTTTATTTCTTGCATAGCAGATATGCAATCCTGATTAAATAATGATATTGTAGCCACTTATAATAGACCTTTCTTTTTTGTTAATGCGCACTTTTACCACTGCTAACCCATACATCAAGTTCAGAACGCTTAAATTTCCATAAACGACCAATCTGATGGGCTGGCAGATTAGGCTTTTCTTTAATCCATTTACGTAAAGTAACTGGCTTTATATTTAAATATTCTGCAGCAGCTTCCAAGCTAATGTAGTTTTCATCCACTCTTTCACTCATAGTATTTACTCCTTAGAAAATCAGGCAATAATGCTATATATGTTCTATTATAACACATAGCAATTTATATCTAAATCTAATTTTTTATATCTATTGATATTTATTGATATTTAATCTTACAAAATAACTAGGACACCCTTCCAAGAATGCAACATTTTGTTGTACATCGGTCTATGCAATCTTGGACGAAAATAGGGCAAAATCTAACTACTGGTTAGATTTTTATGTAAAAAGTCTAACCAGTAGTTAGACTGCCTCCTGCAACCTTGCAGGTTAATTTTCAGCGCCCCACAGAATAATCTCTCATTATCCTGTATTCCCTATTCACCCCACCACCAGATTCCAAGATTTCCCTAAAAATACAAAATCCCCCGAAAGCAGCAGTGATGCTGTTTCCGGGGGATGAATTTTTATACCTTCCGATAAGGTGTCTTTATTGGAAGTCTATAACTTTATCCAGCAGTTGTTCAAATGCCTCGGTAAATTTCTCGTCAACCTCTTCTGTCCTTTTGCGAGCTCCCTTTATATGGTGCCTATGAGTGGCATTTCTCTTTTTCATAATAAAATGTCCCTTGTCAAGCAGACTCTCGATATTCTCATTGGTATATAGCCAGCCATCCTGATTGATGGCATAAGCATCTCTGCAAGCGCCATGGCCGCCACACCATAATCCTGGGTCACTACTATATCTCCTGCCTGGCAGACATTAACCAGAGCAAAATCAACTGCATCCGCAGCTTTACATCACAATGTTATCTATGACATTTTTTAGCATAAATCAATTTAACAAATATTCATCGATTTCATTCTTTAATTTTATTGCCTCATCTTGAGTATTAGTATAAATCTTTATATTAGAATAATTTATATCATCAATAGTAAGTTCCACCCATACATTTTCTAAATATCTTATAACTTTTGCTGGTTCATTTGGGGTCAATCCACTGGCAGCTCCCACGATAGCACCAACGCCACCCCCCACAACTCCACCAACAACAGCCCTCTTCAAAACACTCTTTTTTTCTGCAGGAATTACTACTTCATGTTCATTCGTTCTAATATTAACACCTAGTATTTTAAAACTTGGAAAGACCGATACTTTTGATAACTCATAATCAATAATACTAATCATTTTGCTCATATGCTCAAAAAAAGAAATCGTTTTATAAAAATTTTTATCTATGTAGTATGTTTCATATCTTGTATTTGCAGGTATTTTCGCTAATTCTAGAGCAATTGGTAAATTAGACTTAAAAAATACATCGCTATCACACTCTAAATATTCCTTCTCTTTTTCTTCTTCTTTACTTGTGAGATGTTCAAGCATCACCACAAACATATATGTAATAATTCCACCCAAAATAATATCTATAGCGGTACCGAAAAAACCATCATAGAATATACTATAAATTATGTAACATATGCCAAAGAATCCACTAATTATACAAAGCCATTTTAACGGAACATTCTTTTTTCTTAGATTATCCAACTGTTCTTCAGCAATACTTCTACATTTAATACTATCATTTATATCATTTGCACATGCCTTTTCATATTCCTCAATGGATAAGGGCAAAATTTCTTCTGCTTCTTCGATTTGAGGTACATTATTCTTCAAATCTAAAATATTACCACAAAACCTGCATTTCTTTGCTTCTGTTCTAATAATTTCAGCACAGATAGGGCATTGGATATAGTCACCACTTGCAATCATTTCTTGTTCTTTTTTTGTCATGATATTTGTATGGTCGGTTAATGACCTCTTCCTTTCTCATTTATTTACAATCGCCAAAACAATGAACTAACGATATGTTTATTCTACATAAAAATGTATTTCCCTTCTTAGTACAAAAATATATTCGTTGTAACCAATATATTCTATATATAACCCTCCACGTTATAAGCAATTCTACACTATTTCCTATAACCCTTTTATTACCGTTAATCTCGTATGCACTTTAAAAATATAGAATAGTTCCTGCTACCGGTAAGAACTTCACCCCCATACGCAAAACACCACTCAAAGCCCATATATGGCATTTGAGGGGATTTTCTTTGTATCAAACTAGTTATTAAGGTATCAATAAAATGTACGGTCATTTCCTTAGGCTGGAAACTATACAGTATAAGGCCCACAATAATGATTCCTGACACCGCACCACCAACATACTTGCTGTTATTACCCGATAATTTAACAAACTGCTTGAATTTCCTCAATACCTGTTCTTGGTTTTCTTTCGGTAAAGAACAGGCGGCCAATACGCCATAATAAGCTCCCCATATAGCTTTACTCATAGTTGGGAGGTATAGCTGGCTGCCGGGCAGTTGGGCTATAAGGCGGGATAATTCATAAGCCATCCCCAATAACAGACTGGAACACATAAAAATAAGTTTCCCCAGTATGGGTACCAAGCCAACCATTATACCCGCCAACAGGCTGATAACAATAATCAGTTCAACCAGTGGTGCCACCACCAGATTAGCCAGCAAGGAGCTTAGAGATACCACATTAAAGTACCAGGCTAAAAAGGGTAGTACCGCCAGCTGGGCGCCAATGGTCACCGCCAGATTGCCGGCTATAAAATAGGGAACTTTTGCCGCAAGGATTTTTCGTATTTTGGGGGATAAATACAATAAGCCCGCCGTAGCCCCAAAGGACAGCTGGAAACTGATATCGAACAGGGATATGGGCCAAAGAAGTAAAATTCCTAACGCCGTAATACTCAACACATGCTGGGCATCCCGTTCCTGTCCCAAAGTCAGAGCCAAGATAGTCAATATCCCCATAATTGCCGAGCGGACAACAGGAATAACCAAGCCTGCCAACAGGCTATACAAAATGATAATCACGGTTGCCAGTACTGCCGTAACCCGATTGGACAGGCCCAATACCTTGCCTGTTACCTCCGCCACCCCGGCCATCAAAGTTATATGGGAGCCGGACACAGACAGGATATGAATTAAGCCGGTTACGGTAAATGCCTCCAACAGCTCGGGTTTTATCCCTCCATAGCCACCAAAGAGCATGGCAAATATGGCTCCACTATCCGTTGGGGGCATGACCTCATCCATGGCACTTTTATATTTATGGCGTATGTCCCCTGCTAAGCGATTTAAATAGCTCTTACTCTGCTTCGTCAAAGAGATGCTATATTTACTGGCTGACAACTGCCCATGAATCCCCTTGGCGTAATTTGCCATTACTGTGTCTAACTGACCAGGATTTTGGTAATTATGCAGCCGCCTCAATTGACCACTGCCCTGAATCTTGTCCCCCACCCGGCCATATTGTTCGAAAGGAAAAACCTCCATTGTCGGTAATTGCTGAAGTTCTCCAAAGGAATTGGCGCGAGCATATACTATAATTTTATTTTCGCATTTTTCTTCTATTCCACCACGTAGTATGGTTATATTGCCCACTACATATTTTATGTGCAATTCTCCGTCTTCCCCTTGACGAAGAACTGGATCTTCTTCTAATTCCCCAGAAAAAGTTATCTCTTGATCTGCCCAATGGAGGATATCTTCATCACCAATACCTAGGCAAGAACTGGTTCGCATGATTCCCAACAGCAACATAACTGCTAACAACACCAAGGCAATATATTTACTCCTGTAGTGAAGCAGTATTCCACCGGCCATAAGCATGCCAAATATAATGAGGCCAAAAATCAGCTGCCTATTCCCAGTCAGAGAAATATATTGTCCGCTTATTATGCCCAACACCAGCACTAATAACAGGCTATTTATAAATATCTTCGGATGCTGCCCTTCCCGTAGCTTCATATGGTTACCTTCGCAGCCATCTTCTCAAATTTGGCCTTGCCTATTCCCTTTATTTTCTTTAAATCTTCAATGGAAGAAAATGGCCCATGTTGTGTCCGATAATCGATTATCCGCTGGGCAGTGGCTTTACCTACACCGGGAACTTTGGTCAGTTCCTCTACATTGGCCTGATTAATATTTACCTTATCCGCCACCTTAGCCCCGTTTTCCTGGGAATTATTGCTGCCCACCGCTACTGTTTTTTCTGGTACTGTTATCTGCATGCCATCTTTTATCGTTTGAGCCAAATTGATCTTTTCGGCATCCGCAGTGGGTAACAGGCCTCCACAGGAGTTCACGGCATCCACCACCAGACTGGTGGAACTAAGCAGCACTACCCCAGGCTTATTCACCGCCCCGCACACATATACAGCATATTTCTCTGCTTGTGGCGGATTGGCAATTTGCGCTGTGGCAGTTTCCCATTCATCCGCATTATCCCCGGGTATCCCCCAATAAGTAACTGCTGCCATCAGCAATACTATTCCCACTAATATAAACATTGACTTTTTAAATAACGGCACTTTATCACCTTCTATTATTAATAAATATAGTAGATTCTATTAATAATTTCAAGCATTTTATTTCTTTTATTGCAAATATCCTATTTAAATAAAGCTGAATTTTTTTGAAATTTAAAAAGGAAATACTGCAGTAACCGCGTAATAACTAAATATGAAAGTTTTGTAATATGGAGCGTGGGAACATGAGCAAGAAAACAGAAACACCAACCATCCCTAGCATCAATTCCGGTACCTGGTATATAGAGCTATACAAAACCGGTGAAATCAAAAAAACAATTATCTCACCAGAACTGCGTCAAATGCTGGGCTACGATGATAAGGCCGAATTTCCTGATGCACTGGACAGCCTGTTAAACAGCCTGCACCCAGACGACCAAAAGGAGCTATTGGAAAAATCCATAGCCGCAGCAGTCAGCGGCTCCATGGCCTGTGATACCAATTTGCGTCTTAAGACCAAGAATGATGCATATATACCGGTGAATTCCACCCTTCGGCTAATTCGCCTGCCAAACGGTACACCATATATGCTGCACGGCGTTATCATGGACATTTCCGTGCTAAATATACCAGAGACAAGCAAAACTGTACCAAATAACGATACACCTCAAGCAACTCCGACTGACAATTCGATCAATAACACAACCTCTTTTATCTACAATATTTCCCAGAAAATGCTCACCCCAATGAACTCCATGAAGGAGTTCACCAATATTCTGGAAAATAATCTCATGAATGAGAAACTGGCCAGAGACTATATTGAAGAAATACGTAATTCCCAAGAGTTTTTGATGTCCCTGGTAAACAATATATTGGATATGGCCCGGATTGAGGGTGGTATGACCGCCGTAGAAGAGTCCTATGGCAATATCAACAACCTGATGAAATCCATAGCCAATCAATTCAAGCTTCCTATGAAGGAGAAGAAGATTAAATTCTCTACCACTGTTAAGGTTGACCATCCAGAAATTATGGTGGATTTTGCCAAGGTCAAGGAAATATTGGTGAATCTCATCAGTAACGCTCACAAATATACCCCTGCTGGTGGAAAGATTGAAGTAACCATTAACGAGCTTCCTCACGACAAGCCGGATTATGCTCTGTACCAAACCACTATTTCCGATACTGGTGTAGGCATTGCTAAGGAAGCTCTCCCACACATTTTTGATGCCTTCTCCAAAAACTCTGCCGCAGCCCATGAAGGAATTTTAGGCACCGGCCTGGGGATGTATATTGTCAAAGAGTTGGTAACCATGTTGGGAGGGACTATCGAAGTCCGCAGCGAGTTAGGCAAAGGAACTGATTTTATCGTAGCCATTCCTCACCGCATAGCCGGTCAAAGCATCACCCAAGAATCCGCTGAAAATACTGCCTCCTCCAGGGGAGAAAAAGCCCACAAAATGCGGATTCTCCTGGCAGAAGATAATGATTTGAATGCGGACATAGCTACAGCTCTTTTAGAGGATAAAGGCTTCACCATTAAGCGTGCCAAGGACGGAGCCCAATGTGTTGATATGCTGAAAGCCTCCACCTCCGGATATTACGATGTAATTCTCATGGATGTTCAGATGCCAAATATGACCGGTAACGAAGCCACCAAAACCATTCGTCGCCTTAAAAATGCGGCCCACAATTCCATACCAATTATTGCCATGACTGCCAATGCCTCAGACGCTGACAAACGAGAGGCTCTGCTGGTGGGAATGAACGCCCATGTGGCCAAACCATTTGATCCGGATAAGCTTTATGCCACAATTTTTAATGTATTAGACCATAAGAGCTATTACATTCATAGTGATGCTTTGGATACCTTCAAAAAGAAATACGCCAAAATGGGCTGTGAATGTGGTTTCTTCGTGTACAATATTGACTGGGAGGAAAAAATTACCTTTGCGGATCAGGCCACAGCCAAGATATTTGGCTGTGCCGATGAAGCAGAGTTTCTGCAACATGTAAACGGATCCTTCAAGACGCTGGTTCATGCCAACGATATTGAGCAGGTGCAAAAAGCCATCACCCAGCAGCAATCCTCCTCCACCGCCAATTTGGACCTGGTGGACTATGACATAATCCGCAAGGATGGACAAATCCGCCATCTGGCTGACATTGGCTACAAGGTATTCGATGGAGAAAAGCTAGTATATTTTGTTTACATAGCCGATATTACCGATATGAAAAAATAAATATTTGCTGAAAGCAAACGGTTAAAGGGACCGCTAATAGGGCGGTCCTTTCTCTATGTTAGACCCAAAGCAAAAATAATTGCACAAAATTTAATTTTGCACTTGACAAATTATCTCTGAAGAATTACTATTTAGTCACAAGATAAATTGTACACAATTCATTTTTAAGCAAGGAGATGTATCTTATGAGTATTTACGGAAAAACTAAAGGAACTGCTATGGAACAGATTGTTGACCAAATGGCCAAAGGCGAAAGTGACGGCGCCATGATTTATCAATTTTTGGCTCGCATGGCTCGGGAACAGGGCTTGCCAGATGTAGCCAAGAAGTTTTACAATATTGCTATGCAGGAATCCATTCATTCCGGTTTCTTCTCTGCCTTAAACGGCAAGTATGAGCAAAATTTCTGGCCATTTGTGGCCCAAATTCAAAAGCTGGAAGCCTCTGCTGATGAGAAAATGCCGGAGATGATTGAAGCTCTCCGGAAGCTGGGCATACCAGAAGCTGCCGATGAATTGGAGATTTTTATGGGGCAGGAATCTAATCATGGCAAGATTTTAGCCGAACTGTTACGTGAACATGCCCCTGAACTTTGCAAATAAAAAATTACTTTCCAAGGAGATGCTATCGTGGCCGACTACGAACAGCTTAGACTAAACAATCAACTTTGTTTCCCATTATATGTGTGTGCCAAAGAGGTAGTACGTAAATACAAGCCCCTTTTAGATGAACTTGATCTTACCTACACCCAATACATAACCATGATGGCCATGTGGGAGCACGAAGAGCTTTCAGCTAAAGAATTAGGTGCTATTCTATATTTAGATTCCGGCACCCTGACCCCGGTGCTGAAGACCTTGGAAAAGAAAGGTTTTGTAGTACGTCAACGCTCCAAGGATGATGAACGCAGTCTTATATTATCCCTTACCCCATCGGGGAAAAACTTACAG
>Ga0256405_10000552_pt1 | contig 123126 bp, 118 predicted proteins | sample RumenRJG_02DNA_FD_189096 | JGI IMG/M metagenome (GOLD analysis project Ga0256405, IMG submission 189096) | Bovine rumen microbial communities from Lethbridge, Alberta, Canada - RJG_02 | ecosystem: Host-associated > Mammals > Digestive system > Stomach > Rumen | place: Canada: Alberta... | reverse complement strand
TTCAACGAAGGCGGTCTCCCACCTGTGGCGTTAAGAACTTCAAAGCAGCTCTCTCATCACGCCGCCTGATATCTGCCTATCCAAGATTTTGGGTGTTTTATGACTGCACATTTCTTGACAAGTCCATTTGAAAGGCATTGGGGAAATCTATCATAACAAAGTAACGCCCGGAGCGACACAATTGTTGGTGTCTGCACAAAGTTGTTTGCGACGGACAAGCGCACCGCCGCTGCGGCACCCGCCCACAGAGCTGGCAGCCGTGAGACGTTGCCTTAAAAACGAACGTCATGGACGGGATAACGCAATTTGGGAAGAATTAAAAACAGAATATTGTAAAGGACGGACAGCAGAGCGAGCGAAGCTCGGTTGATGCAACTGTTGCAAAAATGGACTGTAAAAGAAAAATCGGCGCAAAAACGCCGATTTAATACAAGAAATTATACCAATGCAAAATAATGTTACAGCTCTTTTTTCATCCAGATATGTTCGCAGCCCTCGTCGTAGTCTATCTCGCCGAAGCGGGAGTAGCCTTGCTTTTCGTAAAAGTCGCTGACTCTGCACTGGGCGTGCAGGATAATGCTTTTGCCGCCCTTTGATGCGGCGAGCTTTTCAGCCTCGGCAACTGCTTTAGCGCCGAGAGACTGACCGCGGAACTGCTTCATCACGGCAAGTCTGCCAAGCAGATAGCTGTCTGCGGTTTCGCCTGCAAACACACGGCAGGTCGCGGCGGGTTCGCTGTCAGAAAAGAGCACTATATGAAAGGCTTTCTGGTCGATGTCGTCAAACTCGTCTTTGAAGCCTTGCTCGTCCATAAAGACGGTTTTTCGTATCAGCTCTGCCTCTTTTGGCAGGGTATCAAAGACTTTGGCTGTTATCACTTTACAGCCTCAATCAGAGCGTCTGTTCTGTCGGTCTTTTCCCACGCAACACCGAGGTCTTCACGACCCATATGACCGTAAGCGGCGAGCGCTTTATACTGTGGCTTTCTGAGGTCGAGCATCTTGATAATTGCAGACGGGCGCAGGTCAAATACCTTGCTTACTGCTTCGGAGAGCTTTTCGTCACTGACCTTACCTGTGCCGAAGGTATCGACCATAATAGAAACGGGGCGGGCAACGCCGATTGCGTAAGCAACCTCGACCTCGCACTTGCTTGCAAGACCAGCGGCAACAATATTTTTGGCAACGTATCTTGCGGCGTAGGTTGCGGAGCGGTCAACTTTCGTCGGGTCTTTGCCCGAGAAGCATCCGCCGCCGTGACGAGCGTATCCGCCGTATGTGTCAACGATTATCTTTCTGCCTGTCAGACCGCTGTCGCCCTGCGGTCCACCGATAACGAATCTTCCCGTCGGGTTGATGAAATATTTTGTATCAACGAGCAGTTCTGCGGGGATAACTGCTTTAACGACCTTTTCGATAAGGTCGTTTCTTATCTGTTCGAGAGTCACGTTCTCGTCGTGCTGAGATGAAACAACGACGGTGTCAACTCTTACGGGCTTGTCGTCTTCATACTCGACGGTGACCTGAGTTTTTCCGTCGGGGCGCAGGTAGCCGAGAGTGCCGTTCTTTCTTACCTCGGTGAGTTTTAAAGCGAGCTTGTGGGACAGCGAGATAGGAAGCGGCATAAGCTCGGGAGTTTCGTCGCAGGCATAACCGAACATAATTCCCTGGTCGCCTGCACCAGTATCAAATTCATTGTTATCTCTGCCCTCGAGAGCGTTGTCAACGCCCATAGCGATATCGGGAGACTGCTTGTCGATAGTTGTGATGACAGCGCAGGTGTCGCAGTCAAAGCCGATAGCAGAATCTGTATAACCTATCTCACGGATAGTGTCTCTTACTATCTGCGGAATATCAACAGTTGCCTTTGTGGTTATCTCGCCCATGCACATAACCATACCTGTTGTTGTTACTGTTTCGCAGGCAACTCTTGACATAGGGTCCTGAGCGAGCATTGCGTCGAGTATTGCGTCAGAGACCTGATCGCAGATCTTGTCGGGGTGACCCTGAGTCACCGATTCAGATGTGAATAAATGTTTTGACATTGTAATACCTCTTTCTAAGGTCTGATGGTTGCGGCTACTGCCGTGCGTATCGGTCGAAAATAGCCATGAAAAAAAGCATTTCGTTTCCGAAATGCTTGAAATTCAAAAAGATTTCCTCATCTTTCGGAAAATTCCGCAGGAATTAGCACCTTGTGTATTTTCATACGCAGGTTGCCGGGCTTCACAGGACCTGTTCCTCCGCCACTCTTGATAAGGCTATTAAATTCAACAGTTAGCATTATACATCATATATCCTGCTTTGTCAACAAATTTTCTATGATTAATGTAAAGTTTTTGTGACCGCGAATTGTTATGAAAATGTTAAATGTCATTCGCCGTATTTACAGCAAAAAGATTTTGTGCTATAATTATTGAGCGAGATTGTGCGCACTGGCACATTATCACGTTAAATCGGCTTTTTAAAGCTAAGGAGGACATAACAATGGTTAGAGCGATTGTTGGCGCAAACTGGGGCGACGAGGGTAAGGGTAAGCTTACCGACATGATGGCTCAGGAGTCTGATATCGTCATCAGATTTCAGGGCGGTGCAAATGCCGGACACACGATTGTAAATCACTACGGCAAGTTCGCTCTGCACACACTGCCTTCGGGCGTTTTCTATGACCATACAACAAATATAATCGGCAACGGTGTTGCTCTTGATGTAAAGAAGTTCTTCAACGAGGTAAACGAAGTTACATCTCAGGGCGTGCCTATGCCAAAGATACTTATTTCCGACAGAGCGCAGATGGTAATGCCTTATCACGTGCTTTTCGACCAGTACGAAGAGGAGAGACTGGGCAAGGCTAGCTTCGGTTCGACAAAGTCGGGTATCGCACCTTTCTATTCCGATAAGTATGCAAAGATAGGTTTCCAGGTGCAGGAGCTGTTCCACGAGGACACTCTGAAAGAGAAGATAAACAGAGTTCTTGAGCAGAAGAACATCCTGCTTGAACATCTTTATCACAAGCCTGCGATAGACCCTGATGAGCTTTTCAATACTCTTATGGAATACAAGGAGATGCTGGCGCCTTACGTTTGCGACGTTTCGGCTTATCTTTGGAAGGCTATCAAAGAGGGCAAGAACGTTCTGCTCGAGGGTCAGCTTGGTTCACTCAAAGACCCTGACCACGGCATCTACCCGATGGTAACATCTTCGTCAACACTTGCGGCTTACGGCGCTATCGGCGCAGGTATCCCGCCTTATGAGATAAAGACAATCGTTACAGTTGTTAAGGCTTATTCTTCCGCAGTAGGCGCAGGCGCATTCGTTTCCGAGATTTTCGGCGACGAGGCAGAGGAGCTGCGTAAGAGAGGCGGCGACGGCGGAGAGTACGGCGCAACGACTCACAGACCGAGAAGAATGGGCTGGTTCGACTGCGTCGCTACAAAGTACGGCTGTCGTATCCAGGGCACAACAGATGTTGCGTTCACAGTCATAGACGTGCTGGGTTATCTTGACAAGATTCCTGTCTGCACAGGTTACGAGTACGAGGGCAAGGTTATCGACGATTTCCCGACAACTCAGATACTTGAAAAGTGCAAGCCTGTGCTTGAAGTGCTCGACGGCTGGAAAACAGACATCAGAGGTATCAAGAAGTACGAGGATCTGCCTGAGAACTGCAAGAAGTATATCGACTTCGTTGAGCAGCACATCGGTTTCCCTATCACAATGGTATCAAACGGTCCTAAGAGAGAGGATATCATTTACAGAGAAAGCAAGCTGAAATAAGAACTTTGAGGACATCGCAGATAAGTGGTGTCCTTTTTTGTGCGGTGAATTTGTCAAAAGTAAAAAAAATTATGAAATCGGACAAAAGCACTTGAAAAATGACGGCGTATGCGTTATAATATTAATGTATGTATAAGGTATACATAGACTATTATTTGAGAGGAGTTTAATAATGATCTATTCTCACGAAGTTGAAACAATGTGCCCTATCGCACAGGGCGTTGCTCACGGCGCTGCTCCGATCCCGGAGGAAGCTAAGTGGGTCAAGGCAAAAGAGATCAAGGACATCTCTGGATTCACACACGGCATTGGCTGGTGTGCACCTCAGCAGGGTACCTGCAAGCTCACACTTAATGTAAAGGAAGGCGTTATCCAGGAGGCTCTGGTAGAGACTATCGGCTGCTCCGGTATGACTCATTCCGCAGCTATGGCTGCTGAAATTCTCCCTGGCAGAACAATTCTCGAGGCTCTTAACACAGACCTCGTTTGTGACGCTATCAATACCGCTATGAGAGAGCTTTTCCTGCAGATCGTTTACGGTCGTTCGCAGAGCGCATTCTCAGAGGGCGGACTCGTAGTTGGCGCCGGTCTTGAAGACCTCGGTAAGGGACTTCGTTCACAGGTCGGCACAATGTACGGCACACTCGCAAAGGGTCCTCGTTACCTCGAAATGACAGACGGTTATGTAACTAAGCTGGCTCTCAATGCTGACGATGAGATCATCGGATACAAGTTCGTTAATTTCGGCAAGATGATGGATTTCATCAAGGCTGGCGACGATGCTAACACAGCATTTGAGAAGGCACAGGGTCAGTACGGCAGAGTAGACGATGCTGTTAAGCTCGTTGACCCAAGAAAAGAATAAGGAGGTAACGAGTTATGGCATTGTTTGAATCATATGAGAGAAGAGAAAAGCAGATCCTCGCTGTTATCAAAGAGTACGGCATCAACTCCATCGAGGAGTGCGCTGACGTATGCAAGGAAAAGGGTCTTGACATCTACGCACTTGTAGAGAAGATCCAGCCTATCTGCTTTGAAAATGCAAAGTGGGCTTACACAGTAGGCTGCGCTATCGCAATCAAGAAGGGCTGCAAGAAGGCTTCTGAGGCAGCTGCTGCTATCGGTGAAGGTCTCCAGGCTTTCTGTATCCCGGGTTCTGTTGCTGACCAGAGAAAGGTTGGTCTTGGTCACGGTAACCTCGGCAAGATGCTGCTCGAGGAGGACACAGAGTGTTTCGCATTCCTCGCAGGTCACGAGTCTTTCGCTGCTGCTGAGGGCGCAATCGGTATCGCTGAGAAGGCTAACAAGGTTAGACAGAAGCCTCTGAGAGTTATCCTCAACGGTCTTGGTAAGGACGCTGCACAGATCATCGCTCGTATCAACGGCTTCACATATGTTGAGACAGAGATGGACTACGCAACAGGCGAGGTTAAGGAAGTATTCCGCAAGGCTTACTCCGAGGGTCTTCGTGCAAAGGTTAACTGCTACGGTGCAAACGACGTTAGAGAAGGCGTTGCTATCATGTGGAAGGAGAACGTTGACGTTTCCATCACAGGTAACTCCACCAACCCGACAAGATTCCAGCACCCAGTTGCAGGTACATACAAGAAGGAAAGAACTGACGCCGGCAAGAAGTACTTCTCAGTTGCTTCGGGCGGCGGTACAGGAAGAACTCTGCACCCGGACAACATGGCTGCAGGTCCAGCTTCCTACGGTATGACCGATACACTCGGAAGAATGCATTCTGACGCACAGTTCGCAGGCTCATCTTCAGTTCCTGCTCACGTTGAGATGATGGGACTTATCGGTATGGGCAACAACCCGATGGTTGGCGCAACAGTTGCTTGTGCAGTTGCAGTTGAAGAGGCTATGAAGTAATCTTTTCAGACGGACAAGTTTATACAAGAGGACGTATCCTTGCGGTATGTCCTCTTTTTTTGTTCTTGAAATGGCGGCGGGATTGTGCTACAATGTATGTAGGTTCAGTTTTTACGGGGAGGAAGACGCAATGAAGATAGACAGGCTTATCGGCATACTCTCGATACTTCTGCAAAAGGATATGGTGACGTCGGCGGAGCTTTCGGAGAAGTTCGAGGTGTCGCAGAGAACGATACTGCGCGACATTGACGCTATCGGCAAGGCGGGGATACCTATCGTTTCCCAGCAGGGACAGGGCGGCGGATTTTACATAATGGACGGCTACCGCGTTGACAGGACGCTGTTGTCCTCGGACGATATGAAAGTTATCCTTGCGGGACTCAAAAGCCTTGACAGTGTCAGCGGAACGAATCGCTACCGCAGGCTGATGGACAAAATTTGCGCGGACAGCCCGTCGGTCAACTCGGGCGAGCACATAATCATTGACCTTTCGAGTTGGGACAAGGCGGCGGTTTCGGACAAGATAGAGCTTATCAAGACGGCGATGGAAAAGCAGGAGACTATCAGTTTCACATACTTTTCGGCAAAGGGCGAGACGAGGCGCGTTATCGAGCCGTATCATCTCGTTTATCAGTGGGCGTCGTGGTATGTGTGGGGGTACTGCACAAAGCGGTGCGACTGGCGGATGTTCAAGCTGACGCGAATGACGCAGGTTATTTCGACGGGGTGCAGGCGAGCAGAAAGGGAAGTGCCCGAATACACCTGCGACAAGCTGGCGCACGCAAAGGGCGGCGTCAAGGCAAAGGTGAAGTTTGACAAGTCGCAGAAATGGCGCATAATAGACGAATTCGGCACGGATATCCCGCAGTTTGACGAGCAGGGCGACATACTTGTTGATTTTGAGTGGAGCGACACTGAGTCGTTTTACAATTACATTCTGACGTTCGGCGACAAGGCGGAGATACTCTCGCCTGAGCAGTACCGCAAAGAGTTCAAAAAGCTGGCGAAAAAAATTTTTGAATGCTATTAAATATGACATACTCTTGTCAGGTTTGGTGTGATATACTGGGTACATCAAATACGAAAGGAGTATTCAAAATGGAGTACGAAATAATTGAAATGGCAGAAAAAACGGTGGCAGGTTTCAGCGTGAGGACAAACAATTCCTCGCCGAATATGCAAAGCGACATCGGCGGTTTGTGGCAAAGATTTTTCACGCCCGAGGGATTTTTCGGGCTGACCAACAAGGTCAATGAAAAGGCGCTGGGCATCTACACCGATTATGAGAACGACGAAAAGGGCGATTACACGGTGATGACCGCCTGCGAGGTGGCTGACGGAAATGTGGGACAGCAGTACGAGGTGCGCACCATTCCAGCGGGAAAGTATGCGAAGTTCGTTGTTAAGGGAAACATGGTCACCGCTGTTGGCGAGTTCTGGCAGAAGCTGTGGACGATGGAGCTTGACCGCAGCTTTGTTTGCGACTATGAGGAGTATCAGAACGCAGACCCTGACAACTGCGAGATACACATTTACATCGGGCTGAAATAGGCGAAAATTGCAATAATTGGCTGCTGCGGGGTTAATTGTTGCAGAAATCTGCAAATTATTGATTATGGGTTACAAACGGCGATTATTATAGTATAATCATACTTGGGCAGAACACCGCAGTATTTCTGCTCCGGTGGTCAGACACTAAAAAATCATATCCCCTTGCAGCGCTGCGCTTTTTTGCGGCGCTGTTTCTTTTGTCAGAATTGTTTTATTATAAAATTCAAGGAAATGTTATTCCAAATTTAGAAATTCTGTGCTATACTATATGTGATGATTTGAAAGGACTGACAGTGATTATGAAACTATTGGTGCTTGATGATGAAAAGTGCTTTATAGATGATTTTGCGCAGCTTGTTGACCGAATCGGCGTAGATGCCGAAATAAAAGGTTTTGAAAACGATGGCGAGCTGTTTGAGTATATGTCGGGTTCGGGCGAAAGGGCTGACTGCTTGTTTTCGGACATACGCCTTGGCGATGCGAATGGAATTGACGCGGCGCAGAAGCTGCACGAGGTGGCAGGGGATATCCCTGTGGTGTTCGTTACGGGCTATCCGCAGGAATATTGCCAGAGCATTTTCCTTGAACATTTTGACTTTGAGCCGTTTGCGTTCGTTTGCAAGCCTGTTAACGAGGCGGTGCTCAGGCGAGTATTTGAAAAGCTCGAAGCAAAGGGCAGGGAGAGCTCAGCGGTGATAACGCTGCACTCGGGCAGAAAGGATATTATCGTAAGGGTCGATGATATTACATACATTGAGAGCAACAAGTGGTATGTTATCGTGCACACTGTCAGCGAGGAGATACACGTCAGAGCCAAGATGAGCGAAATCTGTGCGATGCTGCCTGACAAGTTCGTGTCGGCGCACAAGAGCTACACGGTGAATGCTGACCGTGTGCGCAGTTTTGACCACGTCAGCGTGACGCTGGACAACGGCGAGGAGCTGCCCATAAGCCGCAGCCGAAAAAACGAGTTCAGGTCAAGAATGCTGGCGATAAAGGGGTTCAGATAATGCTGAAATATGTTTGCTATCTGGTGTGGTGCATATGCTCGAATGTGCCGATGTTTGTCGGTCTGCACCTTAACCTTACGCCGAAGATAAAGAATAAGGCGCTTATGTTTGCTGTGCCTGCGCTGATAAACGTGGGTTATCTTGTGGCGGCGGCGATTTTCACCACAGAGAACAACGTGATGAGGATAATATTTTTCATCTCGTACATGGTGTACGCGATAGTTGCTTTTTCGGAGAAGATTTCAAAATCTATCGTTGTGGCATCTTCACTGGGCGCGCTTTCGTTCGCGATAGACCTTGTGGTTGAGCTGCCTGTGTATCTTTTGTTGGGAAAGGTGCTTACGCCGTCTGATGTGCGCTGGGAGACTGTGCTGACCTGCATATGCTTCGGGCTGACATATATGATAGCTATTATAATTTACACGCGGTTCAACAAGCGCAATACACAGGTTATCGACAAAACGGCGGTGCTGTTTTTCATGATGCCGCTGAGCAATATGTTTCTTATACTTGCGGTGGCGTCGGCGTTCAATTCGCCTGATTTCTGGACGCCGCTGAGGTCTGTGCTGCTGACGCTGGGCGTGTTTGTGATGTTAGCGTCGCTGTTTCTGCTGTACCGTGCGATGCGCGAGAATTACAGGGCAAAGCAGACGATGATACGACTTGCGCAGCTTGAATATGACCACAAGCTGTCGGAAAGCTACTTTGAAAATGTCACGCAGAGCGCGCAGATGCTGATGAAATACAAGCACGATTTCAACAACATGATAACGACGGCGCTGCACATGGTGAATTCCAGCGACGCGGAAGCGAAGCAGGAGGGCGTGCGGCTGCTCGAACAGATTAGGGACAAAAACAACGCCACGGTGATTCCTGTTTACTGCAAAAATGCGGTGGTCAACACTATCTTGTTTGACAAGTCAGCGAGGGCAGAGACGGAGGGCATTGATTTCAAATTCGAGGTGTCGCTGCCTGAAAAGCTGGATATCGAGCTGACCGACCTGTGCAGCATTTTTACGAATCTTATTGACAACGGTTTGCACAGCGCGGCGCTGAGCGAGGACGACCGCCTTGAACTCAAAGCGTGGTGCGATATGGGATTTATGTTTGTCAGGACAAAGAATTATCCCGATGATGATGCGGAGATGCCCGAAAAGAAAGATTTTGATATCAGCAACATTTCGCCGCACGGATACGGGCTTTCGATACTTGAAGATATGGCGAAGAAGTATGACGGCAGCTTTGAGATAAAGAGGGACAACGGCGCTGTTGAGATGCTGTGCTGCGTTTCGCTGGGCGGAAAGAAAGAGTAAAACAAAAAAAGCAACCTGTTGAGGTTGCTTTTTTATGTCCAAAATATTGTACAGTTATCAATCTCTGACCGTCCAGTCGATAGCTTCAATGTGGTTTTGCACCAAAAAGCTGTTGACCTTTGAGAAATGGCGGCAGCCAAAAAATCCCCTGTACGCCGAAAGCGGTGACGGGTGGGGCGCTTCAAAAACGCCGTGGATGGGGTTGGTTATAAGCTGCGCTTTGGCGCGGGCGTTTGAGCCCCAGAGAATGAAGGCGATAGGTCTTTCAGACTCGTTGAGAATGCTTATGACACGGTCGGTGAGTATCTCCCAGCCTTTGCCGCGGTGGGAGTTAGCCTGTCCCTCGCGCACGGTCAGCGATGTGTTGAGCAGCAGCACACCCTGTTTTGCCCAATCGGTCAGCTCGCCGCTTTTTGCGATAGGGTAGCCCATATCGTCGTGCAGTTCCTGATAGATGTTCTGAAGCGACGGCGGAAGCGGCACGCCTTTTTTCACGGAAAAGCAAAGTCCGTGTGCCTGACCAGGCTCGTGATAGGGATCCTGCCCGATGATGACAGCTTTGACGTTTTCGTACGGCGTGTACTTGAACGCATTGAAGATGTCGTACATATCGGGGTAGACGTGGTAACGGGCGTACTCACGTTTGAGAAATTCCCTGAGTTTGAGATAATAGTCCTTTTTGAACTCGTCCGCGAGGACGTAGTCCCAATCATTGCCGATGTGTACCATTAGTGTCCGATTGCCATAACAACAACGCCGAGGACGAGCAGTGCCACAAGTGCGAGAATGAAAATGCGCAGCAGCAGAGGCTTGCTCTGTGTGGTCGGTGTCTGTGCGAAAGCCTTTTTCAGCTCGTTATCCTGTACGTTCTGCGCTCTGTTCTGTGCTCTGTTCTGAGCCTTGTTCTGTGGTTTTTTATGAGATTTCTTGCTTTTTGCCATGATAGATACAGTCCTTTCTTTTTGATTCGACTTACAAAATATATTTTAACATATTTGCACGGCAATTGCAAGTGCGATTTTTCCTTAGAATAAATTATAATTTCAAACATAATTACAACAAACTATTGCATTTTTTTGTATAATGTGTTATAATGTATGGTGAGGTAAACGAAATTCTCCGAAAAAGGAGGTCGAGTAAATGTCAATAGAAAAGGTTGAACACCCTTACTGCATAATCCCAGTGGACGACCCTGTTCACCCGATAGAAGTCAACGAGAGCTATGTTGAGCTTTTCGGCTACACGATGGACGAATACAACAGCGGCAAAATTAACTTTGAGGAGCTTATCTCAAAGGAGGACAAGCTGGCTGTTGACACGCTGTGGGCGACGGAGAACAAGGACTTTTATTACATACGCCACAACATGATCAAGAAAGACGGCACGAAGTTGCTTGTTGACGCGATAGCGACGTTTATTGAGCGCGACGGAAAGAAGTATGTGCGTGTGTCGCTGAGCGACTATCCGAGGCAGAAGGAGCTTGCGGACAAGAGCGATTCCTACCGCAAGGAAGTCGAGGTGCTGACAAGCGACATTGTGGGCGGCGTTGCGGTGCTGTATGCTGATGACCTTAGCATCTACCGCTGCAACAACGAGTTCAGAAAGTTCTTTGATGTGTCCGAGGGCGAACCTGTCCCGCCTGTTGAGGAATTTGCTGATGAAAAAGAGTTAAAGCGCATTATTGATACTGTCAACGATGCGGTTGAGCACAATATCCCTGCGGAGATAGAGGTGCGGTTCAAGGTCGGCGGGCAGGACAAGTGCTTTCTGTTTACAGGCAGACCGTTTGACAAGGACGGCGACAGAACGCTGCTTTATGTTGTTTTATACGATATGACCCGCGAGATGAAGATGATGGAGCAGCTTGAATTGCAGGCTGCAAGATACAGATTCATCACCAAGAGCATAGACTGCATTTTCATCGACTATGATGTGCAGTCGGATATTATGAGCTTTTCCAGCGGAATAAACCGATACGGCGATTCTGAGGTCAGTGAGTACCTTGAAAAGCACAAGTCTTACGACAATATCCACCCCGACGACCTGAGCATTTTTATAATGAACTGCGGAAAGTTCATTGAGCACCCTTACAGCAGCGATTTCGAGATACGCACAAGGACTTTTGATGAGGACTACACCTGGTACAAGCTGTCACTGACGAGCGTTGCGGGCGCAGACGGAAACGTTACGAAAATCTACGGCGTAATGAGCAACATTCAGGACGTAAAGAAGCTGTCTAAGCGGCTTGAAATGGACAACGAGTACATCAATTTCCTTATCACAACGGACAGCGTGACGGGAATGCTCAACTACAAGACCTTTGTTTCCAAGGCGGAGGAGCTGCTGAAAAACAGGGACAAATCCTACATCTACGGCTTTGTTTATTCGGATATCAATGGCTTTTCGTATGTCAATGACAACCTCGGATTTGAGGCGGGCAACAAGATGCTGCGCTCTTTCGGGCAGATAATTTCGTCGGTGCCGACGAACGTCATTGCCTGCCGCATCTATTCCGACTACTTTATAGGGCTTTACCGTGCAAGAACGGTCGGCGAGCTTGTGACAAGCCTTAACAAGCGCAACGAGGAGTTCCACGTTCAGCAGCAGAAGCTGATGCCTGGCAGCAACCTTGATATCTGCGCGGGTCTTTACATCTGGGACGAGGGAATAGAGGTCTCTCGCGCTGTGTTCAACGCTAACCTCGCGCGAAAGAGCGTCAAGGGCGTTACTCACGGAGACTGCGGAATGTACGACCCGCAGATGCACATTAAGCGTGCAAGGGAGCAGAAGATAGCAAACGAGCTGAACTCTGCGATAAAGTCGGGACTTATCGAGATGTTTTTGCAGCCAAAGTTCTCGATGGAGACAATGGAGGTCATCGGTGCGGAGGCTCTGGCAAGGTGGCGCAACGTTGACGGCACATACATTATGCCAGGCGAGTTTATCACCGTGCTTGAAAAGGTGGGCTACATTGACGAGCTGGACTTTTACATTTACGGTCAGGTGCTTGAGACGCTTGACGACTGGAAAAAGCGCGGCAAAAAGCTGCTGCCCGTGTCGGTCAACTTTTCGCGCCAGCACGTTCGCAAGGCGGATTACGCTGACAAGATAATCTCGATGGCAAAGGAAAAGGGAGTTTCGCCTGAATACGTTGAGATCGAGATAACTGAGTCCTGTTTCGGCGACGATCTGGACAAGCTGTTCGGCGATATGTCCAAGCTGCAGGAGGCGGGTTTCAGGATAGACATCGACGATTTCGGCGTGAGCTATTCGACGCTGGGCGTTCTGCTCAACGCGCCTGTTGACGTGGTCAAGATCGACAAGTCGTTCATTGACGACCTTGCCACCAACGAAAAGGAAAGAGTTTACGTCAAGAACATCTGCCAGCTGATTTCGACAATGGATAAAGACCTTGTCTTTGAGGGCGTCGAGACGAAGGAGCAGGCACAGATCCTCTGCGAGATAGGCTACACCAAGGCGCAGGGCTGGCTGTTCGACAAGGCTTTGCCGCTGTCGGTGTTCAATGAAAAGTATATGAAATAACGCAAAAGCCGTGAGAGCAATACTCCCACGGCTTTGATGTTTTATACACAGCAGACCGTCTGCACCAGCTTTTCGGGGACTGCGCCGACGCCGCCGAAAACTATATAACTGTCCGTTTTTCTGGACTTTAGATACGCCGCTTGTTCGTCGCCGACAGAGCCGTCGGCAAGGAACAGGGGCGCTTTTTTTGCGGCTGCGAGCACACCGCCTGCAAGGGCATCGGGAAAGTTCGTTCCCTTGGCGATACAAACCTGCGAGCCTGTGAGGGTGCTTTTGAATTTATCGTTGACCGCAACGCAGGTCTTGTACCTGTTTGAACCGAACAGGCGCTCGGTTTTTTTGCCGCCTGCTGCGGTGTCGACAAGCTGTGCCGAGGCGTCGCTGATAACGCCAGTGCCGCCGATGATATAGGCTTTTTTGAGGGCTTTTGCCGCGCTTTGCAGATAGGATTTTGTGTGCTCGTTAAGCGCTCCGTCCTTTGCGCAGTAGAGGATAGGTGCGTTTTTGACAGCGGCTGCGGTGCTTGCCGAAAGTGCATCTGCAAAACTGTCGCAGTAAACGACAAAAGCCTCGGCGGGCGCTTTGCCTGTTATCTTTTCAAGCTCGGCTGCGATTTTTGCGGCAGTTTCAAATCTTGTGGCGCCAGCGATACGCTGGATAGAGTTTGCTGCAAAACCGTTCTGCGAAAGGGTAGTCTCGACAGCCTTTCCGACAGCGCCCTCGCCACCGAGAATTACTATTTTTTTTGCACCGAGACGTTTTATCTCTGCAAGCGTTTCGCTCCCTATAGCGTCTTTTGCGGTGAGCAGTATCGGTGCTTTCAGAGTGCTTGCAAGCGGTACGCCAGCGAGTGCGTCTGCGTAGTTCAGACCGAACGCGAGGACTACGGTTTCTGCTGTTTTATAGTTTGCCTTTGAAATTTCGACAGCTGTTTCATATCTTGATATACCTGCAAGACGGCTGTATTCGGGCGTGGTCTTATAGCTGATGCCCTGCTGCTTTGCGTAGCTGACCGCGGCGGTGTTCTGACCCTCTGAGTAAAGCACAAAGCCGCTGACGGGAATGCCCTCGGAGTCCTTATCGGCGTAGGTGCCGAACGCACAGCTTCCGATTGAGGTCACGGTGTTTGGAACGAAGATGCTTTTTATCTTTTTGCAGTCGGCAAAAGCCATGCTGCCCACCGCGGCAACGCCCTTTGAGAGCGTGACGTCGGAAAGCTCTGTGCAGGAGAAAAAGGCTGAATCTTTTATTGTTTTGACGTTTTCGGGAACGAGCAGCTTTGTCAGCGCGGTGTGCGCAAAGGCAAACTCGCCGATGGTGCTGATGCTGCCCGGCAGGGTTATGCTTGTCAGGCTGGTGCAGCCGTAAAATGCGCCGCAGCCTATCTCCGTAACAGACTGGGGAATTTCAAGTCCTGTGGTTTTGCCGCCCGGACAGCAGACGAGTGTGGTTCTGTCTTTGTTGAAAAGCATGCCGTCGAAGGAGCTGTAATTTTTGTTGGCGGCGTTGACGTAGATACTTTTGAGTTTGTCGCAGCCGACAAAAGCCATTTCGCCGATGTTGCTGATGGTGCTGGGGATAGTCAGCGCGGTGAGATTTGCGCAGCCGTTGAAAGCCGCGGGAGCGATCTCGACAAAGCTGGAGCGTATCGAAACGCTTTGCTTTGCCTCGGGGCATCTGACGAGTCTTGTCTGGCTTTTGTTGCACAGCATTCCGTCAAAGATGCTGAAATTCGGGTTGGCGTCGTCGACCGTGAAAGCTGCCAGCAGGGGACATTCATCAAAGGCGTGGTCGTCGATAGTGGTGACCGAGGCGGGAATGTTTATCTGCGTGAGGGCTTTGCAGCCGCTGAAAACTGCGCTGTTTATCGTGGTGGTGCCGCTTGGTATAGTCACGCTTTTAAGGCTTTCGCAGCCGCGGAAAAGACCTGATTCGAGGACTTTTATGTTCTTTGGCAGCGTGACGCTTTCAAGGCTTTTGCAGCCAAGAAAAACAAAGCCGTGACCTGTTGTGCCGAGGGCAGTAACGCTGGCTGGGAGAGTGACTGAGCGCAGCTTTGTGCAGCCTGCAAAGGCGCTTCCGCCGATGGTTTTCACGCCGCTGGGAACGGTGACGCTTTCCAGCTTTTCGTTGTCGGAAAAAAGCGCTGTGCCGAGAACTGTGACAGTTTTGCCGTCGAGCTTCTGCGGTATGCTAAGTTTTACGGCGCTGCCAGTGTAGGCGTCAAGGCTTATCGTGCCGTCGGAAAGCACGGAGTAGCTCCAATCGCCGCTGACCACAGCACTTGCGGATATATATGACTGAGTGAAAGGCGAGTTTTGCGGCAGGCAGGCAGCCGTGCCGAAAATCAGCGCAATGGCAGCCGCAGCCGAAATTATCCTCTTTTTCAAATCTGTTCCCTCCGATAAAGTTAATACACAGTATTGATTATACTATCTGCGGGCGTAAAAGTCAATACGCAAAGCAAAAGGCTCTCCACGGGGAGAGCCTTGGGTAGATGTGGTTATTTGCCGATGATAGCCTTGATAGCGGCGTCGGTGATGAGTGTTGTGCCGCCCAGAGCGATTGCAGAATCTGCTTTTACGCTCTTTGCGTAGGCTGCGGCTGCGTCGGTCTTCTGGCTGACTGTGAGTATCAGCGGGCAGTTATAAGCCATTGCGAGAGGTCCGCCGCAAAGTCCGTCGGGGTAGTTCAGACCGTATGCGATTGCGAGGGTCTTGGGGTTGTTGAAGAATCTCTTTGCAACTGCAACAGAGGTCTCGTATCTGTTGTTGCCCTTGACGCGCTCGGTGCTCTTGAACAGGCTCTTGACCTGCTTCTCGATGCCTGTGCTTACTGCGCCTGTGCCGCCGATGATGTAAGCCTTGGAAAGTGCGGTAGAATCGGCTTTTTTGAGGCTTGCGAGGTATGCTTTCTGGCTGTCTGTGAGGCTGTTTGTTTTGCCTGCAACGAGCAGGATAGGCTTGCCGACAGCGGAAGCGGAAAGTGCGTCAGCGTAGTCTGCGCCGGAAGCGATAAGCAGTTCCTCTTTTTTCACGCCAGCCTCTTTAAGAACGGAGATGTTGGTTTCGTATCTGTTTTTGCCTGAAATTCTCTTGACTGTGCAGCCAGCTTTTTTCAGGTCGATTATGAGGGAGTCGGGAACGACTGATGTTCCGCCGACGATGTAAACATTTGCGTTGGCAACGGCGTTTTTCTTAACGTAGTCAACAGTTGAGGAGAGAACGCTTGCAGACTTGCCAGCAACGAGGAGTATCGGCGCGTTCTTTACCTTTGCGAGATAGGAAGCGGAGAGAGCGTCGGCGAAATCTGAGCCGGAAGCGATTATCACGTTCTGGAAAGCGGCGCTGCTGTTTTCTTCCTTGATTTTTGCGGCGATCTTCCGCGAGGTCTCGAATCTGTTTGTGCCGTAAACGCGGTCTTTGCTGAGCTTGGCAATCGTTTCGGTCTTTGTGCCGCCCTCCTGCTTGCCGCCGCAGACGGTGCAGACCTGAGTTTTGATGCCCGGGGTTGCGACAGACGCCGGCTTGGTGACAGTCCAGTCGTCAGGGAACTTGTGACTTGCCTTGACAATGGTGTCTTCCTTGGTTATCTCGGTGTCGGCTACGGCGTCAGAATAGTACTTGTCGCCGCAAGTCCAATACTCGATGTTTCCGTCAACTGTGCAGGTAGCTGCAACTGCGGCAACGTGCTCAACGTCGAGAAGTTCGTAGTCGTGACTATTTCGATACGCATATGTTTCACCCTCTGTGTTATTATAGCAGAGAATCTTCATATTGTATTCTTTGGTGACAGCTGGAAAAGCACATGCCCAAATTGTTTTAATGCTCTTAGGTATGGTTACACTCTTAAGACTTGTGCTTTCATTAAAACAATTAGCCCTAAGTGTTTCAATGCCTTCTTTGAGCGTCAGGTTTGTAATGCTTGGGCAACCCATAAATGCGGAGTCACCTATGCTGTTAACGGTTTCCGAGATGGTAACGTCTGTGAGCTTTTCACACTTGGAAAATGCCTGATAACCGATAGTAGTAACACATTCCGTGCCTTTTTCAAATGTTACACTTGTAAGTGCTTTACATTCATAAAAAGCATAATCACCAAGTGTCGTAACGCTGCCGGGGATAGTGATGCTTTCAACTGCCCAGCAACCAGCAAATGCAGACCCGTCAATGCTTGTAACTGTATTGGGAATGGATATAGTTTTTGCATTTTTGCAGCCAGCAAATGCACCGTCGCCAATTGTTGTAACACCGCTTGGGATAGTTATTGATTCAAGAGCATAGCAATAGCCGAATGCAAATTCAGGTATTTCCGTGATTCCGCTTGGGATTTCCACGCTCTTAAGAGAACCACACTGGTCAAAGGCGCTTTTGCCAATGCTTGTAACGGTGCTTGGGATATCAGCAGTTTCTAATTTTTCGCATCTGAAGAATGCGTATGTTCCGATAGTTAAAAGACCTTCGGGCATAGTAACGCTTTTAAGTTCGAGAAGCATATAAAATGCTTCGTCACCTATATTTGTTACACCCGGCTGTATTACTATACTTGTAATTGTTGAATTTCCTTTGAATGCGTCTGCACCAATGCTTGTTACCGTTTTGTCGTCGATAGTTGTTGGGACAGTTACCTCGGTATCTGTGCCGGTATATTTTGTTATCTCTATCGTTCCGTCGGTAAGCACGGTATACTCGTAATCGCCCGAAAGTATTGTGTCGCCCTCGGCGGTTGCTGTTATGCTTGTGCTTTGCGTGATGAATGTGCCCTCGGGCAAGGCTGCGACTGAGCCGAAAACCATACACAGCGCGAGAGCCATTGATAATACTCTTTTCATTTTCATAGTTGTTTCCTCCGAATTTTTATTTCTCCCCGTTTGGAGTTATGGTCGTGCCATAAGATAATTATACGATATCGGCGTTTTTTCGTCAATCGTTTCGCGTATCGGCGCCTCTGTTTTTGTCTTATTGAACAAAAAATATGTTCCAAATTTGTGCAAAGATAAAGGCTCTCCGCGGGGGAGAGCCTTGGGTAGTTGATTTACTTATATGCTTTGAGCGCCTGTGCCAGCTGGTCGGGACAGGAAGTGCCTTTGCCGTTGCAGTTTATTCCCTCCAGCTTTTCGATGACCTCGTCAATTTTCATTCCCTCGACGAGCTTTGAAATGCCCTGGAGATTTCCGTTGCAGCCGCCTGTGTACTTAACGTCTCTTACGACGTCCCCGTCAAGCTTGAACTGTATCTGCCGCGAGCAAACGCCCTTGGGAACGTAGTTTACAGTTTTCATTGTGACCTCCTTAAAGTCTTGCAACTCCCGACTCTCTTGCTGCCTGTGCAACAGCCTCTGCTACTGCGACAGGTATCTTTCTGTCAAATGCGTTAGGCAGAATGAAATCGGGTGAAAGCTCCTCGTCGCTTACGCAGGCTGCGATTGCCTTTGCAGCTGCCATTTTCATTTCCTCATTGATGTCGGTTGCTCTTACTGCAAGTGCGCCCTTGAAGATGCCAGGGAAAGCAACGACGTTGTTTATCTGGTTCGGGAAGTCGGAACGTCCTGTGCCTACGATGAATGCGCCTGCTGCCTTTGCCTTGTCAGGCATAATTTCAGGAACAGGGTTTGACATTGCGAAGATCATCGGCTTGTCGTTCATGGACTTTACCATTTCCTCTGTTACGAGGTCTGGCTTTGAAACGCCGACGAATGCGTCTGCGCCCTTCATTGCTGTTGCAAGGTCGCCTGTGAGGTGCTCCTTGTTGGTTATCTTAGCCATTTCAGCCTGTGCTTCGTTGAGCTTGGGGTCGCCCTCGCAGATGATGCCCTTGCTGTTGAGCATAATGATATCCTTTGCGCCCATATTCAGAAGCAGCTTTGCGATTGCGCAGCCTGCAGCGCCAGCACCGCTCATAACGATTTTAAGGTCGCTCATCTTTCTGCCTGTCAGCTTGCAGGCGTTCATCATTGCGGCTGCCACAACGATAGCAGTTCCGTGCTGGTCGTCGTGGAACACGGGGATATCAAGTCTTTCTTTGAGCTTTGCTTCAATCTCAAAGCATCTCGGTGCAGCGATGTCCTCAAGGTTGATACCGCCGAAGCTGTCGCCGATAAGGGCAACTGTGTTAACTATCTCGTCGACGTCGTTTGACTTAACGCAGAGCGGGAAAGCGTCAACGTCGGCAAACTCCTTGAAGAGTGCGCATTTGCCCTCCATTACAGGCATACCAGCCAGTGCGCCGATATTGCCAAGACCGAGAACTGCGCTGCCGTCGGTGATAACTGCAACGAGGTTTGCGCGTCTTGTCAGCTCATACGAAAGGTCGGGGTCTTTCTGTATTTCAAGGCATGGCTTTGCAACGCCAGGGGTGTATGCAAGTGTCAGATCCTCTGCATTGTTTATCTTTGCACGGGAAATGACCTCGATCTTTCCCTGCCATTTCTTGTGCATTTCGAGTGATCTTTCCATTACGTCCATTTTAAATTCCTCTTTCCATAAAAAATTATGAGGAACGCTGCCGCAGCAGTGCTCCTCTTGATTGTTTTACTGCTCGGTCTTGACAGCCGCTTTAACTTTCTGAGAGTTAATGTGGATCAGCTTGAATATCTTGTCAAGGTTTTCCTGGTCGGTCACATATTTGCCGATGTGAGTCATCGTGCTGTTGTAAAGACCGTGGAAATCCGATCCGCCTGTCACGATAAGGTCGTGCTTTTTAGCAAGCTCGGCAAGCTCTTTCTGCTTCTGAACGGTAGCGGAGAAGTGGTATGCTTCGATACCGTCTATCTTGCCAGCCTCGATAAGCTCTTTGAGAAGCTCAACGTTGTTGAACATCACTGGGTGAGCCATAACGGCGATGCCCTTTGATGAATGAATAAGGTCGAGCACGAAATTCACATCGGGATACTCTCTTGTAACAAGGCACTCACCGTATGGTGCGGCGAACAGTTTATCGTTCACGGAGCCGTAAAGCTCGGTTGCGTAGCCGTAGTTAACGAGCGCTCTCATGATGTGGGATTTATAGATGCTCTTTGAGCCTTTTGTGTATTTCTGGACAGCGTCGGTCGGGATAGGGTATCTGTCAAGGACTTTTTTTATCATATCCTTTGCGCACTCTGTCCTTATCTGGCAGGATTTCATGCAAAGACCCTCGAGTCTGTCGGGCTTCTGCGGTGCGTAGCACAGGATATGTACCTTGCTGTTGCGCTTTTTATCCCAGGCGGAAAGCTCTACGGCAGGGATGACCTGCACGCCGTATCTCTCGCCGAGTATCTTAGCTCTGCTTGACGATGAAAGTGTGTCGTGATCTGTTATAGCGAGGAAGTCAAGTCCCATTCTTTTGGCTTGAACGATAGTTTCCTCAATACCGAGGCTTCCGTCTGAAAGCGTGGTATGACAATGAAGATCGCCTGTCATAGTGTCTCCTCCGAACCTTGTAGAAATGTGTCGAAAAAATTCAACTAATCAATTATAACATATTTATTGCTATATATCAAGCGTTTTTTTCTCAAATAATTCACAAAAATGCAACGCTATTTTTGGAACAGATGTCGCTTTTATCGGTCAAAGAGCTTATCTGCGAACCAGACATTTTTTACCTCAAAGGTCTTTTTGTCGAGGTAGGAGAGTATGCCTGCGTCGGTGGTGAACTCAAAGGACAGCTTGTATGCGCAAAGTGCCTGCGTATTTACATTGTATTCTCGGTTGACGGCGTTTATGCCGTATTTTCCGTCGCCCAGCAGGGGATTGCCGATATGCGCAAGGTGCGCTCTTATCTGATGGGTGCGCCCTGTCACCAGTTTGACTTCCAGCAGTGCCAGCTTTTTGTCTGCGCTGGTTTTCAGCACTTTGTACTGCGTTATCATAGTCTTGTTGTGCGGCGTTTTGGCGTCGGTTATCCTGACGACTTTGGTTTTCTCGTTGCGCTCGTGGTAGGCGGTCAGGGTGTCCTCTTTTTTCGGCGGCACGCCAACGGTCACGCAGAGGTATCTTTTGTCAAGCTCTCTGTCCTTGACTTTCTGGTTGAGTATGCGCAGGCTTTCCGCGTTCTTGGCGCAGATGACGATGCCGCTGGTGTTGCGGTCGATGCGGTTGCACAGCGCAGGGGTGAATGAAAGCTCTGCTTTCGGGTCATACTCGCCCTTGTCATAGAGGTAGTGGAGTATGCGGTTTATCAGCGTGTCAGCCGCGCCGCTTTCGTCCTCGTGAACGACAAGCCCGCACTTTTTATCGCAAAGCAGTATGTTTTCGTCCTCGTAGACGATATCCAGCGTGCCGGGCGCTTTGAGAAACTCGGGCTTTGAGGTGTCGTCCTCAAAGAACTCGTCGTTGATATAAAGCTGGAGCAGGTCGCCCTCTTTGAGCCTGTCGGAGATGGCGCACCGTTTGCCGTTGAGCTTTATGCGTTTGAGACGAATGTATTTGTACAGCAGGCTTTGCGGCAGATTTTTGACCGCTTTGGTGAGGAATTTATCCAGTCTTTGCCCGCTGTCATTTTTGCCTATCACGAATTCACGCATTTGCGGCAGTCCTTTCAAAAGTTGATATCAAAACCTATTATACATTATTTCCGCCGATTTTTCAAGAGCAGTTTTTTTGCCTGTCAAAAAGAGGTCACAAAAGTTTTTCTTAAAAACCTTTACATTAAAAATTTATTGGAGTATAATAGTAGACAGACATATGTTCTGACAAGCAGAGAGAGGAGATAGTATGGATCACTTTGAACTTGTAAGTGACTATAAGCTGGCGGGCGATCAGCCCGAGGCGGTGGACGCGATAGTCAAAGGTCTTGAAGGCGGAATGAAGGAGCAGACGCTTATGGGCGTAACAGGCTCGGGCAAGACCTTCACGATGGCGAACGTTATCCAGCGCATAAACAGACCGACGCTGGTGTTTGCGCACAACAAGATACTTGCGGCACAGCTCTGCTCGGAGTTCAAGGAGTTTTTTCCGAACAACGCAGTTGAGTATTTTGTATCGTATTACGACTATTATCAGCCAGAGGCTTATGTGCCCAGCAAGGACGTATATATCGAAAAGGACTCGGACATAAACGAGGACATTGACCGTCTGCGCCACTCGGCAACGGCGGCTATCGCTGAAAGGCGTGACGTTATCATCGTTGCCAGCGTGTCGTGCATCTACTCGATGGGTGACCCTGAGGAATACAAGTCGATGATGGTATCTATCCGCAAGGGACAGGAGATTTCCCGCGAGGAGCTTATCGCACAGCTTGTGGGCATTCAGTACGAGCGCAACGACATCAATTTCACCAGAACAAAGTTCCGCGTGCGCGGCGACACGGTGGAGATCATGCCTGCAAACGCCACAGACAAGGCGGTGAGGGTAGAGTTCTTTGGTGACGAGATAGACCGCATCAGCGAGATAAACGTTGTCACGGGTGAGCTTATCGCAAGCTATCTGCATTATATCATTTTCCCTGCGAGCCACTATATCGTCGGGCGTGAGAAGATGCGTGATGCTATCGAGGAGATTAAGCAGGAGCTTGACGAGCGCGTAAAGTATTTCAAGGACAACGAGATGTTCATTGAGGCAGAGCGTATCGCACAGCGCACCAATTACGATATCGAGATGCTCGAGGAGATAGGCTTTTGCAGCGGCATAGAAAACTATTCCCGCGTGCTTGCCCGCAGACCTGCGGGAAGTGCGCCGTTTACGCTGCTCGATTATCTGCCCGATGATTTTCTTATAATAATCGACGAGTCGCACGTTTCAATTCCGCAGATAAGGGCGATGTATGCGGGTGACCGCCAGCGCAAGCAGACGCTGGTTGACTACGGCTTCCGTCTGCCGTCTGCAATGGATAACAGACCGCTGATGTTTGACGAGTTCTACGAGAGGATAAATCAGGCATTGTTCGTTTCCGCAACGCCGGGACCGTTTGAAAAGGAACGCTCTTCACAGATTGTCGAGCAGATAATCAGACCGACCGGACTGCTCGACCCTGAGGTCATCGTCAAGCCGACAGAGGGTCAGATCGAGGATCTGATGAGCGAGATAAATATGCGCATCGAAAAGAACGAAAGAGTGCTTGTCACGACGCTGACAAAGAAGATGGCAGAGGATCTGACGGCGTATCTCAAAGGGTTTGATATCAAGGTGCGCTATATGCACAGCGAGATTGACACGATAGAGCGTATGGAGATAATCCGCGACCTGCGTCTCGGTGAGTTTGACGTGCTCGTCGGGATAAACCTGCTGCGTGAGGGTCTTGACCTGCCCGAAGTGTCGCTGGTTGCGATACTTGACGCTGACAAGGAGGGCTTTCTGCGCTCGGAGTCGGCGCTTATACAGACGATAGGCAGAGCTGCGCGAAACGCAGGCGGTCAGGTAATAATGTACGCTGACGTTGTGACGCGCTCGATGGAATCGGCGATAGGCGAGACACAGAGGCGCCGCGAGCTTCAGCAGGCGTTCAACGAAAAGCACGGCATCGTGCCGAAAACTATCGTCAAGGATATCCGTGATGTTATCGAGATATCCACCAAGGAAGACGTGGAATACAAGACACAGCAGAAGCTGAAAATGTCAAAGCAGGAAAGGCTCGTTCTTATCGACAAGCTGACAAAGCAGATGAAAGAAGCTGCGAAGCTGCTTGACTTTGAGCACGCCGCATTCCTGCGCGACAAGATAAAGGAACTGCGCGGAGAAGACTGAACAACAGGAAGGTAATTATGGCAAGAAATGAAATTGTGATAAAAGGCGCAAGAGAGCATAATCTCAAGAATATTGACCTGACTATCCCGAGGGACAAGCTGGTGGTAATGACTGGTCTTTCAGGCTCGGGAAAATCCTCGCTTGCGTTCGATACGATATACGCCGACGGACAGAGAAGATATGTTGAGTCGCTTTCGTCCTATGCGAGAATGTTCCTCGGGCAGATGGACAAGCCCGACGTTGACACCATAGAGGGACTTTCTCCGGCTATCTCGATAGACCAGAAAACGACCTCGAAAAACCCGCGTTCAACGGTGGGAACAGTGACAGAGATATACGACTATCTGCGTCTTTTGTACGCGCGGATAGGCGTTCCGCACTGTCCTGTCTGCGGCAGGGAGATAAAGCACCAGACTATCGACCAGATAGTTGACAAGGTGATGTCTCTTGAGCAGGGCACGAAGATACAGGTGCTTGCGCCTATCGTCAGAGGCAGAAAGGGAGAACACGCCAAAGAGCTTGAAAGGTGCATGAAATCGGGCTTTGTAAGGGCAAGGGTAGACGGCATAACCTATGACCTTTCGGAAGAAATAAAGATAGACAAGAACAAAAAGCACAACATTGAGATCATCGTTGACAGGCTTGTGATAAAGGACTCCATCAAGTCGCGTCTGACGGACAGCATTGAAACAGTTATGGGTATGACGGGCGGAACGGTCATTATTGATGTTGTTGACGGCGAGGAGGAAATGTTCTCGCAGAACTACGCCTGCCCTGAGCATGGCGTTTCGATGGAAGACCTCACGCCGAGAATGTTCTCGTTCAACAACCCATTCGGCGCGTGTCCGAAATGCACGGGTCTGGGCGTTTTCAAAAAGATAAATCCCGACCTTATCATTCCCAACAAGGAACTGACGATAAGGCAGGGCGCGATAAAAGCGTCGGGCTGGAACACCCTTGACGACAAGTCGATAGCGATGATGTATTTTGAGGCTATCTCAAAGCAGTACGGAATCTCGCTGGACACGCCTGTAAAAGACCTTGAAAAAGACGCGATAGATATTTTCCTATATGGCACTCAGGGGCAGAAGCTGAAGCTGACGCGCGGCGGAAACTTTTTCTACAAGGCGGAATACGAGGGCGCTTTCGAGGGCGTAATACCAAACCTTGAAAGAAGATATAAGGAATCTGCGAGCGAGTATTCAAGGGCGGATATTGAGACGGTTATGACAGACGAGCCGTGCCCCGACTGCCATGGGCAGAGACTCAAAAAAGAGAGCCTTTCGGTGACCGTCGGCGGGCTGAACATTTTTGAGCTTACACAGATGTCGGTCATAAAGGCGCTTGACTTTTTTGAAAAGCTTGAGCTTACAAAGAGGGAAGCGCTTATCGGTGAGCGTATCATAAAAGAGATAAAGGACAGACTGCGCTTTCTGTCGTCTGTCGGACTTGACTATCTCACGCTTTCACGTTCCAGCGGAACGCTTTCGGGCGGCGAGAGCCAGCGCATAAGGCTTGCGACGCAGATAGGCTCGTCGCTTGTCGGCGTGCTGTATATCCTTGACGAGCCGTCTATCGGTCTGCACCAGCGCGACAACGACAAACTGATAGGCACGCTCAAAAGACTGCGTGACCTGGGCAACAGCGTTATTGTGGTCGAGCACGACGAGGACACAATGCGTGCGGCGGATTTCATTGTTGATGTCGGCGAGGGCGCGGGCGTTCACGGCGGAAACATCGTTGCGGCGGGCACTGTCGAGGACATTATGAAATGCGAAAGGTCTATCACGGGACAGTATCTCAGCGGCAAGAAAAAGATAGCTGTTCCCGAAAAGCGACGCGAGGGCAACGGCAAGTTCCTCGAAGTCATAGGTGCGGCGGAGAACAATCTCAAAGGCATTGATGTCAAGATACCGCTGGGCACGTTCACCTGTGTCACAGGTGTTTCGGGCAGCGGAAAATCCTCGCTTGTCAATGCGATAATTCAAAAGGAGCTTTCGGCAAAGCTCAACCGTGCTAAGACCTATCCCGGCAAGTTTGAAAAGATGCTGGGCATTGAACATCTTGACAAGGCAATAGTCATCGACCAGTCTCCGATAGGCAGAACGCCGCGTTCAAACCCTGCGACCTACACGGGCGTTTTCAACGATATCCGTGAGCTTTACGCAAACACCACCGATGCCAAGATGAAAGGCTACACCGCGGGCAGATTTTCGTTCAACACCAAGGGCGGACGCTGTGAAGCCTGCGAGGGCGACGGCATAATCAAGATAGAGATGCATTTTCTGCCCGACGTTTATGTGCCGTGCGAGGTGTGCGGCGGAATGCGCTACAACCGCGAGACACTCGAGGTGCGCTACAAGGGCAAGAACATTTACGACGTGCTGGAAATGACGATTGAGGAGGGTGTTGCGTTCTTTGAGAACGTGCCCAAGATAAAGCGCAAACTCAACACTCTGTTTGAGGTGGGACTCGGCTACGTCAAGATAGGTCAGCCTGCGACCACGCTTTCGGGCGGTGAGGCTCAGCGTGTCAAGCTGGCAACGGAGCTTTCAAAGCGCTCGACAGGCAAGACTATCTATATTCTTGATGAGCCGACGACGGGTCTTCATACGGCTGATGTCAGCAGGCTGCTTGAAGTGCTTGAAAAGCTGGTAGACGCGGGCAACACGGTGCTCGTTATCGAGCACAACCTTGACGTTGTCAAGACGGCTGACTACATCATAGACCTCGGTCCCGAGGGCGGCGACGGCGGCGGAAGCATCGTCTGCACGGGCACTCCCGAGCAGGTCGCAAAGTGCAAAAAGTCCTATACGGGACAGTATCTTGCACCGATGCTCAAATAGAAAATCACGGCGGCATACCCGAGCGGGCGTGCCGCTTTTTTGCGCGAAATTCTAAATCTCGTCAAAGCGACGAAACGGGCGCTTTGATTAAAAATCGGTTTGTGGAAAATGAATAGTTGACATTAAAAATTGTTTTCTCTATACTAAGATTAGTCGATCGGCATTAACTCACAAGGAGGAAACAAACATGACAAAACAACAGCTGCACGAATTCGTGCAGGGCAGTAATGGCAACGAGAAAAACATCTGCCAGATATACGCGCTGAAAAACGGCGAGCCTGCCTTTGAGGATTGCTGGCACGGCTACAAAACAGAGGATGCCGTAAACATTAACTCGGTGACAAAGGGCGTAATGGCGCTGCTTTTCGGCATTGCAAAGGACAAGGGATTTATCACAGGCGTTGAGCAGAGGGTGCTTGAATTCTATCCCGATTACGCGGTCAAGCGCGGAGAGAAGACTATCTTTGATGTGAAGCTGCGCCACCTGCTGACGATGACCGCGCCCTACAAGTTCAGAAGCGAGCCGTGGACAAAGGTGTGCACAAGTGAGGACTGGACAAAGGCGGCGCTCGACCTGCTTGGCGGCAAAAAGGGCATAACAGGGGAGTTCAGGTACACATCACTCGGTTTGCAGATACTCACGGGCGTTATCGAAAGGGCGTCGGGAATGAACTGCATAGACTTTGCGAATAAGTTCCTGTTCACACCGCTTGGCATACCGCAATCAGTTTCTCACGGTGACAGCAGCAAGGAGGACCAGTTCGATTTTCTGATGAACAAGGATCCGAGAAAACACGAGTGGTACTGCGAACCGAAAGGTTCTCCGACGGCTGGCTGGGGACTGACGCTGTCGGCAAAGGACATGGCAAGGCTGGGACAACTGGTTCTGAGCGGCGGTGAATACTGCGGCAAAAGGGTAGTGTCACAGGATTGGCTGACCGATATGACTTCGCCTCACATCGAGCTCGGCGAGAGATTCGGCTATATGATCTACGGCTATCTGTGGTACAGACCGCACAAGGACAGAGAGGTCTTTGCGGCGATAGGCGACGGCGGGAATATCATCTATGCCGACAAAGAAAAAGGCATATCCGTCGGCGTGACAGGCACATTCAAACCACGCATCTTCGACCGCGTTGAGTTTATTGAAAAGCGCGTGGTACCGCTGATTTAAGCATACGAAAGGATTGATGGTATGACAGATCTTGAGGTTATGAAAAGGGCACAGATGTACATTGAGAAGCTTGCAAACGGTGTTGACCCGCTGACAAACAGGCAGGTAGCCGACAACGATATTATCAACAACGTCAGGATTTCAAGATGTCTGTTCTACGTTTCAGATGTACTAAAGGGCGTTATCGCCAGCGGCGGCAGAGAAAAAGAGCCTGCCCGCAAGGCGAAAGAAAAGCTCGATTTTTCGCTGACCCAGCAGCAGATAGCCTCGCTTTGTGCACAGCCTCAGGAGATATCGGCGACAAGGATAGCATCGGCAGTCAATGCGCTTGTTGACCGTGAAACCATGCACGTTCTGACAGCCACTGCGATAACAGGCTGGCTGAAAGAGGCAGGTTTTCTGTACGACGTCACAAACGCGGCGACAGGCAGGCTGCGCAAGCTGCCCACCGAGCAGGGAATGGCTATCGGCATAAGTGAGGGAGAGTTCTTTGACGGCGTGACCGAGAGAAAGTATCTTGTGTATAATGCTGAGGCGCAGCAGTTTGTTTTTGACAACATTGAGCCGATAGCGGAGTTCTGCAAAAGAGAATATGCGCAAAAGGCTGCGCTCAAACAGATAAAGCGTGACAACAAGGACAAGCTGTGGACAAAGCAGGAGGACGAACAGCTTTGTCAGATGTATCAGGGCGGCGCGTCTTTCAAACGTCTGTCAGACCATTTTGAGCGCCCGCAGTGCGCAGTCAAGGCAAGGCTCAGACAGCTGGGTTTGCTGGAGACGTAAACGGATAAGAATACACATCACCCTTGGAGCATACAATTCAGGGGTGATGTTTTTGTTTGTCTTTGAAGTTTCGGGAGTGCAGGTCAAGCTGTGCTTTTCGTTTTTCGCAGTCATTTGCCTGACCTGTCTGCTGGGCAGCGAGTCGGGCAGAATGCTGATAATGCTTGGCTGCTGCGCTTTACACGAACTCGGTCACGTTGCGGCGATGCTGCTTTGCTCCTGCAAGCCGACGGAAATGACTTTCTACGGCGGCGGGATACGGCTTGGTGCGCCAAGACGCATAAATTCATTTGCACAGGACGTTTTTATCCTTGCAAGCGGCTGTGCTGTCAACTTTCTGCTTGCGTTTGCGGGCTGCATAACGGCTGGCAGGCTGACTTTCTTTGTGCAGACCAATCTGCTGCTGGGCGGGTTCAACCTGCTGCCGATAGGCTTTCTCGACGGCGGAAAGCTGATTGACCTGCTGCTTTCGCCGAACAAGGCAAAAGCGGTTAAAGCGGTGTTTGCGGTGCTGGTTGCGGCACTTGCAGTTACGGCGATGCTGTGCGGTGGGGTAAGCCCGTCGCTGCTGTGCGTGCTGGGTTTTATGGTTGTGAGCATTTTTGCGGCGTGAAAGTTGACAAGCAGCGCTGCGGCAGGTATAATAATAGTAGTAAGAATCGAATTTTGCGGAGAATATTTATGGGATTATTTGAGAAAAGCATAGACGATTATGCCGAGCAGGGCAACGAGCTGTTCGATAGCGGCAGATATGCCGAAGCTATTCAGGTATGGCAGGAGGGCTTGTATTGCCTTGACAAGCCGCTTAATGCGCACAGCGAAGCGGTCTGGTTTCAGACGTCCATTGCAGATGCCTGGTTCATGCTGGGTGAATACGCGAAAGCGTATCCGTATTTGTGGGACGCTAAATCAAACATTTCGGGTGAGGGTTATGCCAATCCGTTTGTGATGCTCAGGCTGGGACAGTGTTCGTTTGAACTTGGAAAAGAAGACGCGGCGGAATATCTTATGCGCGCTTATATGCTTGCGGGAGATGAGATATTTGCGGCTGATGACGAAAAATACTTTGATGTTATCAAGGGTATGATAGAATAAACAGGAGGTCTGCTTGATGCAGTCAATGAAAGAGCGTATTGAAAGGCTTTTGCTCAAAGCGCAGAAGCCTGCAAGATATATCGGCGGAGAGGTCGGCAGCATCGTCAAGGACAAGTCTAAGGTGGATGTGCGCTTTGCTTTCTGCTTTCCCGACACGTATGACGTGGGAATGTCGCACCTCGGAATGAAGATACTCTACGGTCTGAAAAATCAGCGTGAGAACTGGTGGTGTGAGCGCTGCTTTATGCCCGAAACTGATTTTGAGGCGCTTTTGCGGGAGAATGATATCCCGCTTTACGCACTTGAAAGCCTTGACCCGCTGACCGAGTTTGACTTTGTGGGCTTTACGCTGCAATACGAGCTTTCCTACAACAACGTGCTTGAAATGCTCGACCTTGCGGGTATCCCTGTGCTTGCGTGCGAGCGCGGCGACGATATGCCGATAGTCATCGGCGGTGGTCCGTGCGTGTGCAACCCCGAGCCTATGGCTGACTTTTTTGACCTTTTTATAATAGGCGAGGGCGAGGAGGTCAACATCGAGCTGCTTGAATTATATGAAAATATGAAACGGAATGGCTGCACAAAGCTGGAATTTCTCAAAGAGGCTGTAAAGCTGGAGGGCGTGTATGTTCCGAGGTTTTACGATGTGACATATAACGATGACGGCACGGTCAAGGCGATAACGCCGAACATTGAGCAGGCGCCTGCGAAAATAAGAAAGCGTGTCATTTCGGACTTTGACAATGTTTATTACCCCGAGGCATTTGTTGTGCCTTTCACGCAGATAGTTCACGACAGGGCAGTTGTTGAAGTTCTGCGCGGCTGCATAAGAGGCTGCCGTTTCTGTCAGGCGGGATTTATCTACCGACCGTTCAGAGAGAAAAGCATTGACACGATAAAATATGAAACCAAGTGCCTGTGCGAGCAGACGGGTTACGAGGAAGTCTCGCTGTCCTCGCTTTCCACCAGCGACCACACCAAGATAAACGAGCTGCTTTCCAGCCTTGTGGATTACACCGACGGCGAAAAGATAAACCTTGCGCTGCCGTCTCTGCGCGTGGACACGTTCAGCGACGAGCTGCTCGAAAAGATAGCTTCCGTGCGAAAAAGCGGACTTACCTTTGCGCCCGAAGCGGGCACACAGCGCTTGCGCGATGTTATCAACAAAAATCTCACCGAGGATGAGATTCTTCGCACCTGCCGCACTGCATTCGAAGGCGGCTATGCGACGGTAAAGCTGTACTTTATGCTCGGTCTGCCGGACGAAACTCTCGATGACGTTGCAGGCATTGCGCAGCTTGCGCAGAAGGTCGTTGACCTGTATTTTGAAGTGCCCAAGGAAAAGCGCGGCAAGGGCTTGCAGGTTTCTATTTCAACGGCGACGTTCGTGCCAAAGCCGTTCACGCCGTTTGAGTTCGAGCCGCAGGACACGCCCGAGCAGATACTTGAAAAACAGGCACACCTTTTAAGAAGCGTCACCACCAAGAAGATAAGAGTTTCGACGCATATGCAGAAAAATTCCATACTTGAAGCTGTTCTCGCAAGAGGCGACAGAAGGCTTTGTAAGGTAATTTATACAGCTTGGAAAAAGGGCTGCTATCTTGACGGCTGGGACGAGCATTTCAAGTTCGACAAGTGGATGGAGGCGTTTGATGAGTGCGGCATAGATACCAAATTCTACGCAAACCGCAAGCGCAGCTATGACGAGGTCGCACCGTGGTCTCACCTTGACTATCTCGTTTCACACGAGTTTTTCGTGCGTGAGAACAAAAAGGCTCACGCCGCACAGACCACCCGCAACTGCAAAGAGGGCTGTTCGGGCTGCGGCATAAAGAAAGAGTACGGAGGTGTGTATTGTGGCGCAAAACATAACACCTAAGCTGTCAACTCTGCAGATCGAAAAGTTCGATTACAGGGTCGTTTATGCTAAATTCGGGCGTGCGAAATACATATCGCACCTTGATTTTATGCGCTCTATGCAGCGGATAATCAAGCGCTCGAAGCTGCCCGTATGGCACACGCAGGGCTTCAACCCGCACGTTTATATAATGTTCCCGCTGGCTTTGCCGCTTGGCACGGACAGCAGGGTAGAGATAATGGACTTTGCGCTGACCGAAAAGCTGGGCAACGAGCAGGTCGCAAAGCAGCTGGGTGACAAATGCCCCGAGGGTATCGAGGTCATCAGCGTTTCACAGCCCGTGCATAAGCACACCGAGATAAAGAGCGCAGATTATGATATCTCGTTCAAGCCGACAGTTCCCGCGGGGGAGTGCCTTGAAAAGTGGAACGAGTTTATGGCGCTTGACAAGATAGAAATTGAAAAGCGCACCAAGAAAAAGACGGTCAATCTTGTGGACATCAAGCCGCATATCACCGTGATAAGCGCACAGACTGACGGTGACAATGTAAAACTGCAGCTGCGCCTGCCAGCAGGAACCGACTTTAACCTTAATACCAATGTAGTGCTCGACGCGTTCTTTGAGCGCTATGGCATAGATTTTGAGACTATTTGTACAGTTCGCACAAAGATAGCTCTTGAAAACGGCGAAAGTTTTACATAGCGCGCTGTTGCTTTTTGACGCGGGTTGTGGTATAATATACAAGCATTTGATACCGTCTCGTGCAGTTGCCTGCAATTGCCGTGACGAGAGTTAGTGCCTCCCGAAAGGGTGACATTAAAGCGGATAGTCCTCTGACTTTGCGAAAGCTGCTTTCGCTGTAAAGTGTATGAATGTCTGAAAATTTAAGGAGGAATTTAAAGTGGACGCTTTAAAGCTTATTTCTGAGTCAAGCATGAGAAAAGAGATACCTGAGATCAACATCGGTGATACTGTAAAGGTACACGTTAAGATCGTTGAGGGCGACAAGTCCAGAATCCAGGTGTTCGAGGGTACTGTTATTGCCAAGAAGCACGGCGGCATCAGCGAGACATTTACTGTCCGCAGAGTAGCTCACGGCTGCGGCATTGAGAGAGTATTCCCTGTACATTCTCCTTCTGTTGACAAGGTAGAGATCGTTAGACGCGGTAAGGTTCGCCGTGCTAAGCTGTACTATCTGCGTGACAGAGTTGGTAAGGCTGCTAAGGTCAAGGAGAACATCTAAGCTTAACACAAATAAAAGAGTCGCATTGTGCGGCTCTTTTTTTGCGCCTGTCGGCAATATACGGGGGCTTTCCGGTCGCCCCCGAACCCCTTCGGACACAAAATATAATAATTTGTGAAAAATTATAATGCTTGATTGATGGGTTGAGGGAAAGTCCTTACATCCTGCCTTTTGTTTCTTGCTTCTGTAATTGAAAAAAGCCTGCAGATGCAGGCTTTCTTTTAATTATTCTTGATGTGCATATCCACCTGATTGAACGGGATCGTGATGCCATTGCGGTCAAATTCCTCTTTGACTTTCTGAATGACGTCGTAGCGCGTTGCCCAGTATTTCGGGGTCGGCAGCCAGGCTCTCATCAGAAGAACTATCGAGCTGTCGGCGTGGGCTTCCATTACGCACATTGGCTCATCAGGCTCGTGCATAATGTCTGGGTGGGTGTTGAGGATACTGAGGATAATTGCCATTGCTTTTTTGTGGTCATCCTCGTAGGCAATGTTGAAACGCAGCTCAAGTCTGCGCTTTTCAAGTGCGGTAAAGTTGATAACTACCGAGTCGGTGACCATTTTGTTAGGTATGCTGACTCTTTTATTTTCCATGGTCAGAATCGTTGTTTGCAGGATGGTGATAGCTTCGACAAAGCCCTCCTGACCTCCGACGCTGATGTAGTCGCCTATTTTGAACGTGCGGGTGAACAGGATTATAAATCCGCCTGCGACGTTGGAAAGGCTGTTTTGCAGCGCAAGACCGATTGCAAGACCTGCTGCGCCGATAGCGGCGATTATCGAGGTCATCGGCACCTGCAGAGCCGACAGTACCATAACGACTATTAGTATAAGGCATACAACGTGAACTATCGACGTTGAGAACTTATGCAGCGTTTTGTCAAGGTGCTTGCTTTTCATGCCCCTGTTCATTATTTTGAGCACTATCTTCATGGCTATTATGCCGCCGATAAAGATTATCAGCGCAGCCACAAGATGCGGAAGATAGTCAACAAATTTGTTCCAGAATCTTTCCATTATATCACTTCCAATCAAGTTTTGGCTTTCCGCCTTATCTTTCTCGCCATAGTGTAAATGCCGTAACCTATCACAACGCCCGAGGTGTTGAGGATAAGGTCGTTGATGTCGCTCGTTCTTTCGCAAAAGGGCAGCTGCAGAATCTCAATGCCCAGCGAGATAAGCCCGCCTGCAAGTACAGTTCTCGGGAAACTGCGCAGCTTTTTGTATATCACAGGCAGGATAATGCCCGTAGGTATGAACATCGTTATGTTGCCGATAATATTTATCAGCATATCCTTTGTCGTTGAAAAATCAAACAGGTTCTGAAGCGGCACGAGGTTGATATTCAGCGGAAAAATGTCCTTTGGGTCGAATATCATCGGCTGGATGCTGCCGTTTGCATCGTGATGCATCGGGAAAAAGGTTATCCTGAACAGCACCGCAAGGTTTACATACATCAAAAGCAGCTTTGCCTCGTGCTTTATATCGAACTTTTTGCGGAAAAAGCATATCAGCGCCCTTGCCGTAACCCAGCACACCGTAAATATGATTAGTCCCGTCACAAACGGTATCTTTACCGCATCTGCGTGAGGCTCATAATCCACCCCGAAAATATTTGCTCCCATTATTATTGTTTCCCTGCATTTACTATATATCTGTGAACATTATAGCATAATTTTTTCTACATTTCAATAGCCCGAGAAAAGCGTCTGCGGAGATTTTCAAACGGGTACAAAAAATATAGTAATAATCTTAACAATTTTGTGTAAAAAAAGCGCAAAAAGCACTTGTAATCTTCTGCGGATTAGTGTATAATAGTTTTGATTGGTGTATTCAATTAGTACTTACTATACAAAGGAGAAACGTCATGTATTACAATACGGCGCAATTGCTTTCAAGCAAGCTCAGCGGCAAGGACTACACGGCGACGGACATCGCTTCGGTAGTTATCACAGGTCTGAGCGTGGTATTCATAGGGCTTATCCTGCTGGTGCTTTTCGTTTCGATCTACGGAGGCATATTCCACAAGATAAACCAAAACAAAAAAGCTAAGGAGGAGGCTGCAAAGAAAGCAGCCGAGGCTGAGAAAGCAAAGTCGCAGCCGCCGAAGCCGGCACCTGCCGCTGCGGTCAAGGCACCTGCAGTTGAGGACGGCATAGAAGAGGAGATCGTTGCGGTGATAGCTGCTGCGGTCGCAGCAATGGGCGCACAAAGCGGAAAGAAGCTGGTGGTCAAGAGCGTCAGGAGATCGGTATCTCAGCGTGACCCGTGGGCTGCTGCAGGACTTGTGGACAACACAAGACCATTCTGATATGCACAAGATCAATGAAAGGACAGTTATAATATGATAGATCAATTCTTGAGTACGATAAGCGATCTTGCGCATGACTCCGGTGTCGCAGGTTTCTTCGTAGACGGCGGTTGGAAAAACATCGTAATGATCCTTATTTCGTTTTTGTTTATGTATCTTGCAATAGCAAAGGGCTTTGAGCCTCTGCTGCTGCTGCCTATCTCGTTCGGTATGCTTCTTACAAACCTGCCGGGTGCAGATATGTATCACTCTGAGTTCTGGGTTTACCAGACGGTCGGCGACAATGACCACTACATAGACTACGGAAACATTTTACAACACGGCGGACTATTGGATATCCTATATATGGGCGTAAAGCTGCAAATTTATCCGCCGCTCATATTCCTTGGAATAGGCGCGATGACAGACTTCGGTCCGCTTATCGCAAACCCCAAGAGCTTCCTGCTGGGAGCTGCTGCACAGGGCGGTATCTTCTTTACATTCCTCGGCGCTGCAGTTCTCGGAATGAGCGCAGCAGAGTGCGGTTCTATCGCAATCATCGGCGGTGCAGACGGTCCTACATCTATCTACGTTTCGTCTAAGCTGCTTTCAAACTCGGATTCGATCGGTGTCGGTACGATAGCCCTTGCGGCGTACACGTACATGGCGCTTGTACCTATCATCCAGCCGCCTATCATGAGGCTGCTGACCACCAAGAAAGAGCGTTCTATCGTTATGGGTCAGCTCAGACCTGTATCCAAGGTTGAAAAGCTCATCTTCCCGATACTCGTTACAGTCGTTATCGCACTTATGATCCCATCAGCTGCTCCGCTGGTTGGTATGCTCATGATGGGCAACCTGCTCAAAGAAAGCGGCGTGTGCGACAGAATTGCAAAGACTGCTCAGAACGAGCTTATGAACATCATCACGATATTCCTCGGCGTTACCGTTGGTGCGACCACAACAGCCAAGACAATTATGACACTTTCGTTTGCAAAGGTTATCATTCTCGGCGTTATCGCATTCTCTATCGGTACTGCCTGCGGTATACTGCTTGGTAAGCTCATGTGCGTTGTCACAAAGGGCAAGGTAAATCCGCTTATCGGTTCTGCGGGCGTTTCCGCCGTTCCAATGGCAGCGAGAGTTTCGCAGAAGGTCGGACAGGAAGAAGTTCCTACCAACTACCTGCTGATGCACGCTATGGGTCCGAACGTTGCAGGCGTTATCGGCTCTGCCGTTGCAGCAGGCGTTCTGCTGAGCATAGTTGCACACTAAATAAAAGCGCAGATATCGCACTCGCTTTCGGGTGCGATATTTTTCAAGGCAGGAGAATATATATGGACTATAAGTTTTTTGCGGTCATATCCCGAATGAAATATATCAGCCGCTGGGCACTTATGCGCAACACCATCAAAGAGGACATCAGCCAGCATTCGCTTGATGTTGCGTTCATTGCGCACGCCCTTGCGCTTATCCGCAACAAGCGCTTCGGCGGGAATGTTTCGCCTGAAAGATGCGCGCTGCTTGCGATGTTCCACGACACGACCGAGATAATCACAGGCGACCTGCCCACACCTATAAAGTATTACAACAAGCAGATAAGAGGCGCTTACGAGGAGATCGAGGAGAAGGCTAAGGGACAGCTTCTGAGCTATCTGCCCGACGACCTCAAGGACGACTATGAGCCGCTTTTCTGCAGAACAGAGGCAGAGGGCGAGCTTTGGGATATCGTCAAAGCAGCCGATAAGCTCTCGGCGCTGATAAAGTGCCTTGAAGAGCGCAAAATGGGCAACACGGACTTTGCGTCTGCCGAAAAAGCAACGCGTGAAGCAGTTGAGAAAATGGGGCTGCCCGAGGCAAAGGTCTTTCTTGAAGAATTCATACCCGCTTACGAGCTGACGCTTGACGAGCAGGCTTAGTTTTATTGGAGGTTCAAAGTGAAAAGCGATATTCTGGTTTCTGCGTCGCTGCTCGGCTGCGACCTTTCAAACCTTGCAGATGAAGTGAACAGAGCGCAGAGCGCTGGCACAGACTGGCTGCATTTTGACGTTATGGACGGCGTTTTTGTGCCAAACATCTCGTTCGGTCAGCCCGTTTTGCAGGCTGTAAAGAAGATAGCCAAGGTGCCGATAGATACACATCTTATGATAAAAGACCCGATAAGGTACGTTGAGGAGTTTGCAAAGGCAGGCTCGCATATGATTACCTTTCACATTGAGGCGACACACGAGCCGCTTATGGTGATAGACAGGATTCACAGCTGCGGCGCAAAGGCTGGCATTTCCGTCAAGCCGGGCACGCCTGTCGGTATGATAAAGGAGCTTATCCCGTTTGTTGATATGGTGCTGATAATGACCGTTGAGCCGGGTTTCGGCGGACAGGGCTTTATCCACGAGACGCTCAAAAAGGTCAGCATGACAAGGGCTATTGCCGTGGAAGCGGGCAAGCAGATACGCATTGAGGTCGACGGCGGAATAAACGACAGGACAGCTGCCGAGTGCCGCAATGCTGGCGCTGACGTTCTCGTTTCGGGAACATATCTTTTTGGCGCAAAGGACATGGCGCAGGCAGTAAAGAGCGTCAGGGGTCAGTAAGTTTACGAATAGTTTCTATGGGAGTGCGGGAAAGAAATTCCCCGTACTCTCTTATTTTTTGCAGTTTTACCTCGTCAAAGACCGCGCTGTTAAGGGCGCTTTGTGACATTGCCCACGACTGCGAACGGTCAAGCCCGCACAAAAGAAAGTACCTGCCCTGCAGCTTGTAAAGCTGGCAAAAGCGCAGCTTTTCGGTGATGTGGCAGGGAAGCGCAGAGCAGAACACTTTGAGCTTCTGCGGGTCGTCAAAGGCGAGCATAAGCTCTGTTTGTTCTGTCTCGGTTTCGCCCGCTGAAAGCTCAAAAACTATGCCGTCGAACACCTCTGTCACACCGCAGCTGACATCGCCGCCGCTCAGGTCGAGAAGACCGAGCTGCGAGAGAAATGCCGCTGTCCCCGAAATGAACAGCTGTGCCTCGCTGCTGCCCGTGGCAAGCTCCTGCGGCGTAAAACCGAGCTTTTTCATATCGGCAGTACTGAGAAAAATCTTTGCGCTGCCTTGTGACGTAATGCTTATCTTCAAACTGAAAGACCCCTTGCAAGTATGCTTTTACAGCATATTCGCAAAGGGTCTGTTTTGTTAATCGTCACATATCCGCAAGCTCAGCCCACTCGTCCATTTTCTCCTCAATGGAGTTCCTTGCCTCGTCAAGCTGAGAGCATTTTTCGTTTATCAGCGCGTAATCCGTGGCGATAGCGGGGTCTGCTATCTCGCTTTCCAGCTGTGAGATAAGCTGCTCGGTCTGCTCAATCTCTTTTTCCAGCGCGCGTATGCGTTCACGTCTTTTTGCGTCGTTTGCACGCTGCTGCTTGCTGCGGTGAGACTGCTGCTTGCTCTGCTCGTAGGCAGCCTGTGCAGCCGCTTGCTTCTTTGCGTTTTCCCGTGCCTGCAAAGCCTGCTGCTGCGCTGCCACAGCCTCGGCATAGGCGTCAAAATCGCCCTCGTATGAGTTGACCTCGTCGGGCTTAATCTCGATAATCCTGCCTGCGACCTTGTTGAGCAGGTATCTGTCGTGGGAAACGAGGATTATTGTGCCGGCGAACTCGGCAAGCGCGTTTTCGAGGACTTCTTTCGTCGTCATATCGAGGTGATTTGTCGGCTCGTCGAGGATAAGCACGTTCGCCCTGTCAAGCGCCATCATCGCAAAATACAGCTTTGCTCTTTCGCCGCCCGAAATGACCGAAACAGGCTTGAACACGTCTTCTCCGCGTATGAGCACCGAGGCGAGCACGTTTCTTGCGTCGCCGTCTGAAAGCCTGGGGCGCTTGCGCTGGATTTCGCCTATGACGGTGTTGTGCCTGTCGAGCGTTGAGTGTTCCTGGTCAAAATAGGAAATCTTAACGTTGTTTCCCCAGCTTATGTTGCCGCTTTCGTGGGGGATAAGCCCCTGGATCAGCTTGAGCACCGAGGATTTGCCTATGCCGTTTGCGCCGATTATGCCGACGTGTTCGCCGCGCCTGATGTGCATATCAAGGCTGCTGATGAGCGTCTTTTTCTTGTCGCCCTCGCCAACGACCAGCGGGCAGCTTACAACTCTGACAATGTCCTTTGTCGGCTCAATGTCGTATTCCAGCTTTATTTTCGGCGGCTGGGTGTACATTATCGGCTTGTCCACGCGCTCTATGCGGTCGAGCATATGCTGGCGGGATTTCGCCATTTTCGCGGTGGACGCCCTGACTTTGTTTCGGGCAATGTAGTCCTCCAGCTTTGCAATTTCTTTTTGCTGTGCCTCGTACTCTTTGAGCTGGCGCTCGTCACGCATCTTTTTTTGCAGCAGATACGCGTTATAGTCGCCCTTGAACGAGTAGATGTGACCCTGCGAAATTTCGCAGATACGGGTGCAGACCTTGTTGATGAAATACCTGTCATGTGAGACGATGAGCAGCGAGCCTTTGTAGCTTTTCAGGTGGTCTTCAAGCCACATCAGCGCCGCAAAATCAAGGTGGTTGGTCGGTTCGTCGAGAATGAGCAGGTTAGGCTCTTCAAGCAGCAGCTTTGCGAGCGCAAGCCGCGTTTTTTCGCCGCCCGAAAGGGTAGCCACCACCTGCGAGGTGTCGGTGTCGGCAAAGCCCATACCGCTGAGCACCTGCTTTATGCGCACGTCCATACGGTAGCCGTCGCGTGCCTCGAAATATGCGCCGAGATGCGCGTATTCCTCGCTTATGTTTTCAAGCTCGTCGCCTGCCGCAGTTTCCATCTGCGCTGAAAGCTCCTTCATTCGCGCTTTTATCTCGTAAAGCTCGGAAAAAGCGTCTTTCATTTCTTCAAGGATAGTCCTTTGCGTGTCAAGACCGCTGTTTTGCCGCAGATAGCCAATGGTCGCCTTTGAGCTTATGCTGACGCTGCCAAGACCGTCGGCAGTTTTGTCAAAGCTCTCCGAGCCTGTGATAATGTTGAGCAGCGTGGTCTTGCCGCAGCCGTTTGCGCCGATAAGACCGACAGCCTCTCTGTCCTCGATAGTCAGCGAGATGTCGCGCAGCAGAGGCTCGCCGTTAAAGTATTTATATATGTTTTCTATGTTTAAAAGCATAATAACACTCCAAGAAATAGTCTTTTCTAAGTATAAACTAAAACTCACTTTTTTTCAATAGGCTTTAATGACAAAAAAATCAAATGTTTTCCGTTGTCAAAATGACGATTGCAAACGATTAATAAAATGTGAACTTTGTGCACCTATACAAAATCGATGCTGGAATTGTTAAATCTATTCAAAGGCAGTTGCTTTTTTGATAATAATTTGTTAAAATAATACTAAACCAAGATAATTTCATAATTCGGGAAAGGAGTTGATCTGCGGCTATGAAAATATTCAGTCAGAAAACAGCCGAAAAAGCGCCCGACAGACGCCTGTATGGCTGCTGTGAGGGACTTGTCATAGATATCAGGGACAGTGATGATGATATCGTTTCTTCGGGAGTGCTCGGAGATGGCTACGCCGTTTTCCCGCGCTACGATACCGAGAAAAGCGTTGTGGGCGGACATATGGTCGAGATCGGCTCACCTGTCACGGGCAGGGTGGTGGACATCACCCACAAGCCAGAGGTCATGATAATCAAGACTGAGGACAATCTGAAAGTGCTTGTGAACTTTTCGAGCTTTTCAGCGCCGCAGGTCTATATGACCGTCAGGGCGGGCGAGAGCCTTACGGCAGGTCAGCACATCGCAGACCTCAAGGTAGAGGATAACAACGACAAGGCGTTTTTCGTCATCGTTGAGAACAGCGACAAATTTGAAAAGTTCGATATCCTCAAGGGAAAGACAGCCGCCGACAAGCCTGCGGCAAAGTATGAAATGTAATATTGATATCAATACCCCGAAATTGCGCAGTTTCGGGGTGTTTTTCTGTGCACTCGGAAACGCGCTCCCGGGCAGATAAAATAAATTGTGAAAAATAGAAAAAAACTTTGTAAAACGCTGTACATTTGCGAAGTTTTGTGATATAATCATCGTGAGTATATGTGCGCATTCGGTGCATATCACTTAGTCTATCGAGAGGACGTGATGATAGGGTTGGAGCAGAAGCTTTCTTTGTATGGATTCAATAATCTTACGAAAACTCTTAGCTTTAATATCTATGATGTATGTTACGCAAAAACAGAAAGAGAACAGAAGGGCTATATAGCCTATATTGACGAGCAGTATAATTCCGAGCGTCTCACAAAGATACTGTGCGATGTTACGGAAATGATAGGAGCCAGAGTGCTCAATATATCCAAGCAGGACTATGAGCCGCAGGGCGCATCGGTCAACGTTCTTATTGCCGAAAAGGCTCTGGACGACGACTCGATAGACCCGTCCTGCAATCAGGGAGTTCTCCCTGAGACAAAACCGAGAACGGTTGCGGCTCACCTTGACAAGAGCCACGTTACCGTGCATACGTTCCCCGAGTATCACCCGGATAACTCTATCTCCACGTTCAGAGTGGATATCGACGTTTCGACCTGTGGAATGATATCGCCGCTGAACGCCCTCAATTATCTTATCGGAAGTTTCGATTCGGACATAATAACGATAGACTACCGCGTGCGAGGCTTCACAAGAGATGTTCTGGGCAAAAAGTTCTTTATCGACCACAAGATAACCTCGATACAGGATTATATCGACAGCGACACGCTGACAAGATACGATGCTATCGACGTCAATATGTATCAGTCGAACATTTTCCACACCAAGCTGCTGATAAAGGACATCGTTTTGCAGAACTATCTGTTCAAGACAGATGCGCTGGAGCTTTCACCAAAGCAGAGACTTGACATCACCGACGCTTTGCGCCGTGAGATGATAGAGATATACAGCGGAATGAACATTTATGATTAAAAGTGCCCGTATCAAGCACTAACAGATAAATCCCTAAGGAAGTGATGATTTGGCACTTTCGCAAAGCAGTGCGCCTATATATGAGGCTTTGACAAAGCACATGAAAAACCGTGTCGTAAGGCTTGACGTGCCTGGACACAAGGGCGGCAGGATGAACAAGCCGCTGAGAGATTTTCTCGGCGAGCAGTGCCTGCGGTGCGACGTCAACTCAATGAAAAACCTTGACAACCTCTGTCACCCCACAAGCGTCATCAAAGACGCTGAGGAGCTTGCGGCAGAGGCTTTCGGCGCTGAGCACGCCTTTTTTATAGTAAACGGAACGACTGCCGCAGTGCAGACGATGGTTTTCACCGCCTGCAAAGCGGGTGAAAAGATAATTATGCCCAGAAACGTTCACCGCAGCGCGATAAATGCGCTGGTGGTTTGCGGAGCTGTGCCCGTTTATGTAAACCCCGGAACTGACAAACGCCTCGGCATACCTCTCGGAATGAGTGTCGAGGACGTTGAAAAAGCAATTGAAGAAAACCCCGATGCAAAAGCCGTGCTGGTGAACAACCCCACCTATTACGGCATCTGCTCGGATATCAGGAGGATCGTAGAGATCGCCCACGCACACGGTATGCTTGTGCTTGCGGACGAAGCTCACGGAACTCATTTTTATTTTGGAGAGAACCTGCCGACAAACGCAATGGCTGCGGGTGCGGATATGGCAGCGGTGTCTATCCACAAAACAGGCGGCAGCCTTACACAGTCGTCACTGCTGCTTTGCGGCAAGAGCGTGTCTGAGGGCTATGTCCGTCAGATAATCAACCTTACGCAGACCACAAGCGGCTCGTACTTGCTTATGGTCTCGCTGGATATGGCAAGGCGCAACCTTGCGCTCAACGGAAAGGATCTTTTTGCAAAAGCCTGCGATTACGTCAGCTACGCAAGAGGCGAGATCAATAAGATAGGCGGCTATTACGCTTTCGGGCAGGACCTTGTAAACGGCAAGGACATTTACGCTTTTGACGACACGAAGCTGTCTGTGCACACAAGGGCTGTGGGGCTTGCGGGCGTCGAGGTCTATGACCTGCTGCGTGATGAGTACGATATTCAGATAGAGTTCGGCGACATAGGAAATATCCTTGCGATAGTTTCCGCGGGCGACAGGGAGCTTGAAATTGAGCGTTTCATTTCCGCCCTCAGCGAGATAAAAAGGCTTTATTCCAAAGACCCTGCGGGGCTTTTCGACCACGAGTACATCAACCCTATCGTGAAGCACTCGCCGCAGAAAGCCTTTTACAGCGACAAGAAAGCTGTTCCTGTCAAGGATAGCTGCGGAAAGGTGTGCGCGGAGTTCGTAATGTGCTACCCGCCGGGCATACCGATACTTGCGCCAGGTGAAATGATAACAACGGATATAATCAATTATATAAATTACTGCAAAGAAAAGGGCTGCCTGATGACAGGAACAGAGGACCTTGAGATAAACTATATCAATGTCATTGACGAGTAGAACAAAGAGCATCTTTTGGAGATAAAACAATGTATGATGATATGTTTGAGCAGGAAGATGAACTGCAAAAGGATATAGAGACAGCAAAGACAGGCTGCGGATTTGCAGTTGTTATGATAATCGCTCTAATAATGTTCTTGCCGTTATTGTTCAATCTGATTGACGGAATGCCAAGTACAGTTGACAGCAAGAGCAACAGCGGAGTTGTTGTCGAGCTGGAGGCACTTGGGAGCCCTGACTGGCCGTTTGGCTCACAGGATGGGAGAGTCTGGTTGAAGCTTGGTTCGTTTAAAATATGCAGTGAAGATTTTATGCTGAGTAATGACGGCAAAAATATGGATGAGAGCAACTGGAGAGTCGAGTGGAAAGACGACAGAGTGCTGATAACGATAGTCGGAGAGGAACAGGTTGACGAACATATAACTCTTTATTATGACGGAAAAACAGAAAGCGACAGCAGATATGTGAGTTAATTCTTCGTTAGGAGGGAATTAAATGCCGGATAATGAAAGCTACCACCGCCTTATATCAAATCAGGTGAGGCTCGGCTTCGGCTGGAAAACAATAGACGGCAAAAAGGTCTATTATGCGTGGCACGGCGCTCCGAACCGAAACGACGACTTTATCACGACAGCCGAGATAACCCTTGCCGAGTTCGATCAGATCGACCGTGAATATCCCAATGAGATAATCGCTCACAGGGAACAGGCGGAAGTGTTCCGCAAAAAGTACATCGAGGGTCATAGAATAATCAGCAAAGCCTGGAACAGAATTTTTGTGCAGTGAAAGGAGAACCTACCATGGATCTGTGGTTTACCGAAAAACACACTGATGATGTGAATTTCACGATAAAAGTTAAAAAACAGCTTTACAGCGGAAAAAGCTACTACCAGGAGATAGATGTCTTTGACACCTACGAGTTCGGGCGCGTGCTGGTGCTTGACGGCTTTGTTATGCTCACCGAAAAGGACGAGTACATCTATCACGAAATGGTGACTGCTGTGCCTATGGCGGTCAATCCCGATATAAAAAGCGTGCTTGTTATCGGCGCGGGCGACGGCGGCACTATCCGCGAGCTGACCCGTTACGACACAATCGAAAAGATAGATATGGTGGAGATTGACGAGCAGGTGGTGCAGGTCTGCAAGGAGTATCTGCCGCAGACAGCCTGCAAGTTCGACGACGAGAGAGTGAACCTGTTCTTTGAGGACGGACTGAAGTTTGTCCGCAGGAAAGAGAACGAGTACGACCTTATCATCGTCGATTCGACCGACCCGTTCGGTCCGGGTGAGGGCTTGTTCACCAAGGAATTTTACGGCAACTGCTTCAAGGCGCTGACCGACAGCGGCATACTTATCAACCAGCACGAAAGCACATACTACGATTCCTATGTTGATATGGTAAAGCGCACACACAAGCGCATCAGCAGTGCTTTCCCTGTGTCGATGGTTTACCAGGCGCATATCCCGACCTATCCGTCGGGGCACTGGCTTTTCGGCTTTGCCGCAAAGAATCTTCACCCGATATACGACCTCAAATCAGAGCAGTGGGAAAAGCTCGGCATAAAGACGAGGTACTACAACACTGATTTGCACATGGGCTGTTTTGCCCTGCCGACTTATGTAAAGGAGATACTTGCAGATGAATAAGAACGTGTTTACATTTATCGGTTGTGACTGCGAATACGAGGACGCAAAGATAGTGCTTTTCGGTGCGCCGTTTGACTCAACGACCTCTTTCCGCCCAGGCACGCGCTTTGCAAGCTCTGCGATAAGAAGCGAGAGCTTCGGCATTGAGACTTTCTCGCCATATCAGGACAAAGACCTGCTGGATTACAACGTGTTTGACAGCGGCGATTTAGAGCTTCCTTTCGGCAGTCCCGAGCAGGCGCTTGCGGACATCGAGAGCAGAACAAGAGAGATACTTTCTGACGGCAAGATACCGTTTATGATAGGCGGCGAGCACCTTGTAACGCTGGGCGAGTTCAGAGCCGTTGCGGAAAAATATCCTGATGTTAATATCATACACTTTGATGCGCACTGCGACCTGCGTGACGATTACCTTGGCGTAAAGCTGTCGCACGCCTGCGTTCTGCGCAGATGCCACGACATCGTGGGCGACGGACGCATTTTCCAGTTCGGCATAAGAAGCGGTGACAGAGACGAGTTTGAGTTTGCAAAAACTCACACATATCTGCACAGATTTGACCTTGAAACGCTCGACGAGACAGTTGCAAAGCTCAAGGGCAAGCCAGTTTATTTCACGCTCGACCTCGATGTGCTCGACCCGTCGGAGTTCTGTGGAACGGGAACGCCCGAGGCAGGCGGAGTAAGCTTCAAAGAGCTGCACAGGGCGGTAATGATGCTGTCAAAGCTCAACATCGTCGGGCTGGATATGAACGAGCTTTCACCCGTCTATGACCAGTCGGGCAGGAGCACAGCGCTCGCCTGCAAGCTGCTTAGGGAGATACTTCTTGCGATACTGTGAGGAGATGAATGCAAATGTGCGACGACCTTGGTTTTATTTTCCCGGAAGATGATTCTTGGATAGCTGCACTTATTCTTGCATTTGCAATAAGTGCTGTTCTGATTCTTGTCGGCGTAATCATCATTATTGTGTTGAATATAAAAAAACAACGTACCAAGGCAATGTTTGCAGGCTTTGGTACAGCGGTAGTTTGCTTTATCATAGCTTTGATATTTAAACTCTTTTTCGTGGGAATGTCGGGCGTAGGCTTTCTGGTATATGCTGCTACTGTCAATTCTCATGGGTGTGCTAAAGATGATAATAGCGATAAAGTTCAGGAATCGAGTGAAAGCGTTATTGAAGAAAATGATAATAGCTATAAACTCGAAGATAAAAATGATGACTGGGATTTCTTATGATGATATTTAATTAAACTGAAAGGAATGATTTATAATGGGAAGAGCATTGATAATTGGTGCAGGCGGAGTTGCAGGTGTTGTTATACACAAGTGCTGCCAGAACAGCGAGGTCTTTGAGGAGATATGCATCGCAAGCCGTACTATTTCAAAGTGCAACAAGTTCAAGCAGGAACTTGAGGGCAAGACAAAAACTAAGATAATCACAGCACAGGTCAACGCAGACAACGTTTCCGAGCTTGTTTCGCTGATGAAGGACTTTGAGCCTGATATCTGCATCAACGTTGCACTGCCGTATCAGGATCTGCACATTATGGACGCTTGCCTTGAATGCAAGGTAGACTACGTTGACACGGCAAACTATGAGCCTGAGGACACTGCAAAGTTCGAGTATTCGTGGCAGTGGGCATATCGTGAGAGATTTGAAAAAGCAGGCATCACAGCTCTGCTGGGTTCGGGCTTTGACCCGGGCGTAACGGGCGTTTTCTGCGCTTACGCTCAGAAGCATTACTTTGACGAGATAAACTACATCGACATTCTCGACTGCAACGGCGGTGACCACGGCTATCCGTTCGCAACAAACTTTAACCCTGAAATTAATATCCGTGAGGTTTCGGCAAAGGGCTCGTACATTCAGGACGGCAAGTGGGTAGAGACCGAGCCTATGGAGATAAAGAGAGTTTACAACTTTGACGAGGTCGGCGAGAAGGATATGTACCTTTTGCACCACGAGGAGCTTGAATCGCTTGCTCTCAACATCAAGGGCATCAAGAGGATAAGATTCTTCATGACATTCGGTCAGAGCTATCTTACACACCTTAAATGCCTTGAAAACGTGGGTATGACATCTATCGAGCCTATCGAGTTCGAGGGCAAGCAGATAGTTCCGCTGCAGTTTTTGAAGGCTGTTCTGCCCGACCCTGCAAGCCTTGGCCCGAGAACAAAGGGCAAGACCAACATCGGCTGCATCTGCCAGGGCAAAAAGGACGGCAAGGACGTTAAATACTACGTTTACAATGTCTGCGACCACCAGGAGTGCTACAAGGAAGTCGGCTCGCAGGCTATCAGCTATACAACGGGCGTTCCTGCAATGATCGGCGCAATGATGGTCATGACAGGCAAGTGGAAAAAGCCGGGCGTTTACAACATTGAGGAGTTCGACCCGGATCCGTTCATGGAGGCTCTCAACAAGTGGGGACTGCCGTGGAAAGAGAACTTCGACCCTGTGCTCGTAGACTGATATGGCAAAGATAAGACGAAAAAACGGCAGGCGCAGACTGCTGATACTGCTTGTGATAGTGCTGTTTTTCGCATATTACATCGCAGTCGGCATCATAATGTCGTATATGAATATATCAATGCTGCCGAAGATATTCGCGCTGACGCTGCCGTCGTTCTTTCTGGGCGTGGCGGTGACGCTGCTGGTGCTGGATATCCGCTACGGCACGCATCTTAAAAGGCGCAAAAGGATCAGACTCAACAACTCTGATCCTGCTGCCGAAGAAAATAACAACAAGCCTGACGATGATGACAGCGAGCAGGCTTGACAGGAGAAGAAATGTTTGATTTAAACAGCGTAAAAACGCCCTGCTACGTGATAAGCGAGCAGGCTCTCGCGAAAAATCTCGATATTCTTGACAGCGTGATGAAGCACACCGGCTGCAAAATTCTGCTTGCGCAAAAGGCGTTCTCGAATTTTGTGACCTATCCGCAGCTTTCAAAAGTGCTCTGCGGCACGACTGCGAGCGGACTTTACGAGGCTAAGCTCGGCAGGGAAGCGTTCGAGGGCGAGGTGCACGTTTACAGCCCCGCCTACACCGAGGCAGATATGCAGGAGCTTGTGAAAATTGCCGACCACATTGTGTTCAACAGCTTTTCTCAGTGGAAAAAGCACCGCGATACTGTGAAAAACTGCGGCAGGGAGGTTTCCTGCGGTATCCGCTGCAATCCCGAGTATTCGGAGATCGAGACTGAAATATACAACCCGTGTGCGCCGAATTCAAGGCTCGGCACGACGCTCGACAATTTTGAGGAGAGCGAGCTTGACGGCATTGACGGACTGCATTTTCACACGATGTGTGAGCAGGGCGCTGATGTCCTTGAACGCACTATCCCGCACATTGAGGAGAAGTTAGGCAAGTATCTCGGCAGAATGAAATGGCTCAACCTCGGCGGCGGACACCACATCACCAAAGACGGCTACGACATCGCAAAGCTCGAAAAATGTGTGAATTACTTGCAGGACAAGTACGGCGTGCAGGTCTATCTTGAACCCGGCGAGGCTATCGCGCTCAACGCGGGCTGGCTGGTGACAAGCGTGCTGGACACGCTCAGAAACGGCATGGATCTTGCGATAGTCGATACTTCGGCTGCCTGTCACATGCCCGACGTGCTTGAAATGCCATATCGACCGATGATAATCGGCTCGGGTGAGGCTGGGGAAAAGGCTTATACCTACCGCCTCGGCGGACCGACCTGTCTTGCGGGCGATGTGATCGGCGATTATTCGTTCGATACGCCTCTAAAAGAGGGTGACAGGCTGGTGTTCACCGACATGGCTATCTACACGACAGTCAAGAACAACACGTTCAACGGCATGCCTCTGCCGAGCATCTATCTTGAAAAGCTGGACGGCAGCATTGAGCTTGTGCGTGAGTTCGGCTATGAAGATTTTAAACAAAGATTGTGATTTGATGTTCCTCTGTGCCCTCGGCGCAGGGGAACAAATCATATACGTGGAAAGAGGAAGAAAACAATGATGAAAGCACTTATCATCAACTGTTCGCCTGTGAGGGACGGGGCGACCGCAGAAATGTGCAGCATTATTGAAGCGGAGCTATCGCAAAGATATGAAACAAAGACGGTCTGCATCGATGATTATGATATTGCCTTCTGCAAGGGCTGCAGGAGCTGCCACAGGACTGCAAAATGCGTACAGACGGACGGTGCGCAGGAGCTTATGACTGAATTTGAACGGGCGGATATTATTGTCTGCGCTGCGCCGTCGTACTGGGCTGATGTCCCAGGACAGTTCAAGGTCTTTATCGACCGCTGCACGCCTTACAGCAACACTCACGAGCCGCACGCCAACCTGTCATCGGGCAAGAAAGGCTATACGCTGGTGCTTCGGACAGGTCCGAACATGAAAGAGTGCGAGAGACTGATACAGACTATCGAGCATTTCTACGGGCATCTGGAGATAGAATGCTGCGGGCATCTCGGGCTGTGCGGTATAGAAAACAAAACAGATGTTGCACCGAGAATGCAGGAGATAAAGGGCTTCTGTATGAATATATGAAATAAGCGCTGTGCTGTCTTCGGTGGGTACGGCGCTTTTAAATTGTAAACTTTTCGCTTGGGGTCTTGACAAAGCGGTAACAAGTTACTATAATATAGACAGTAACATGTTACCACAGACGTTGGAGGAAAACAATATGAGAATGAACGAAATGTATGAGAGTTTCGGCGACAGTTCTGAAAATATGCGCAAAGCCATATTTTCAAGTATCTTTGTGATGCAGAACCGAATGCAGACCGCGGGGGAGAAAATTCAGACGGAGATTACGATGAAGCAGTGGCTTTTGCTGGTGATGGCGGCATGCTGTCCCGAGCCGAGAACGCTCACTAGCGTCGGCGATCTGATGGGCTGCTCGCGGCAGAATATCAAAAAGCTGGCGGCAGCGCTGGAAACAAAGGGTTTTGTAAAGCTCGAACAGGGCAGCAGCAACGCGCTGAATATCGAGATGACACCCAAGGCGCTCGAATATTTTTCGGATATGAGCGAGCGGTACGCAAAGACGTTTGAGCTTTTGTTCTCTGAGTTTTCCGAGCAGGAGATATCCCAGCTGTTCAGGCTTTATGCCAAGCTGTATGCGGGTATCGAAAAAGTGGAGAAATTCGCAGAGGAGATTTGAAATGAAAAGAACAAGGAGGAGAAAACGGATGTACGTTGTGCTTGGCGTGATAATAACCATTATCGGTTTGCTGGTCATTTGGTTCAACATTGCGTACTCGCCGATGAAAAAGCAGTTTCGCAAAGACATAGACAGGCTCACAGCCGAAAACAAACTTGAAACGAACGGCGAGGTGTTCACAGAAAAAGATTTTGAGCACCAGCCGGAAGCGATCCGCAAATATATACAGGGCAGCGGATTTATCGGCAAGGAGAAGATGTCCTATCTCAATATGGAGTACAAGGATGTTGACTTTAAAACGGGCAGGAACGGCGCAAAAATGAAAATGGACTACACTCAGTACAACTTTGCAAAAGAGCCTTGCAGAATGGCTTTTGACGACGCGGGTATGTTCGGCGTGCCTTTTCAGGGGTACGATTATTATGAGAACGGCAAGGGCGGAATGAAAGGCGTTATTGCAAAGCTGATAACCCTGTTTGACGACACGGGTGAGGAAATGGACAAAGCCTGCCTGGCAACATATCTTGCGGAGAGCTTGTTTCTGCCGACCTCGCTTTTGCAGGGCTATATCACCTTTGAGCAGATAAGCGATTTCGAGGTCAGGGGCACTGCCGAATACAAGGGCGTGACGGTCAGCGGAATTTTCAAATTCAACGAGCAGTACGAAATGGTTTCGTTCACGACCACAGACAGAAAAGATGACAAAACGCCCTGGACAGCGGAGTGCGGCGATTATGAGGTCGCCCCAAACGGCATAAACCTGCCGACGACTTTCAGAGCGGTGTGGAACTTTGCCGACGGCGATTTCGTTTACTTTGACGGAAAGATAAGCGACATTTCATACGGATAACAAAAAAGCACTGTGCTTTCCTTTGCGGAAAACACAGTGCTTTGATTTTTGTATGTTATTGCAGGCAGTATTTTGTGACCTCTTTCATCACGCTGTTGTCGTTGTTCGAGCCTGTGATGAAATTCGCCACCTGCTTGACCGAGCTGTGCGCATTTGACATCGCAAAGCTGTAATATGCGCAGTTGAGCATATCCACGTCGTTGAGATAGTCGCCGAAAGCCATTACCTCGTTGTATCCCACGCCGAAACGGTTGCATATATTTGAAAGGGCAGAGCCTTTATTTATGCCCTTGTTCATCATATCCACCCAGTTGCTGCCCGAAAGTGCAGCTGTGCAGTTCTCGGCAAACTCGTCGCCGAGCGCTTCGTACTGAGCGCCTGTAAAACCGTCGCCGTTGTAGATAGCTATCTTGAAAATCTCGTCGTCGCAGTCGTGCAGGTCTTTGAGATAGGTCTGGCAGATGTAATACTGCGCTATCTCCTGATCCTGCTTGGCATCAGATGCGTTGTGCCAGGCGCCCTTTTTGCCGCAAAGGATAACCGTGTAGCCCTTTGCTTCGCAGTAGTCGACAACGTTCATCACGACCTCGCGGTCAATGATTGATGTGTAAACGACCTCGCCGCCGATAACTATGTAAGCGCCGTTGTCGCAGATGAATGTCAGGTCTTTGAGGTGGTGCTCAAACTGCTTTTTGAGCACGTTGAAGCTTCTGCCGCTTGAAATGACAAAGTTTATCTTTCTGCGGCTCAGGTCTGTGATAACATCTTCAAAATTATCGGGGAGCTTTTTGTCATCGTCGAGCAGTGTGCCGTCCATATCGGTCGCAACTATCTTTATCATGGCTTATCCTCCTTGAATATCCGTCAGCCGCTTGGTCATCGAACTTTCTTGCTTTGATTATATAGTATAAACCGCCTTATTTCAAGCAGTTTCGAGCCGATTTTTCAACTTTGTATGTTTGTCTATTATTAATCAAAACTCGGATCGCTGATTGTAACTTTTGTACAAAACAAATTGGCGGACTTTAGTTTGTGACGATACATCTTCTGCGCCCTGCCGCCGCGTGTTAAAAAACGCATTTCACAGGCGCGCTTTTTTGTCTAAATCTATGAAAAAAAGGCGCAAATATTGACTTTTAATTCTAAAATAGCTATAATAACTATGTATTTAAAATAGGACAACAAGCGGATAAAACATAAAGAAACACTAACTACAGGGGAAAGGAAATCTTAATGAAAAGCATTCTGATAAAATTCAAGAACGGCTTGCACACATACGCAAAAGAGAATATGATAGTGCTCGCCTTCGTAATTTGCTCGGTGGTAAACGCCTTTATGCTAAGAGCGTTCACCGTCAAGTTCAATTACAATCAGATAAAACCGCTGCTTGCGGATATAGGAATGTGTATGGTATTCGGTGCGCTGTCGGTGCTGTTTAAAAAGCGCAAGAGACAGTTCATCTTCCTGCTGGTGCTGACGATAATATTCTCGATAATCAGCGCGGGAAACTCCATCTACTACACTAATTTCCGTTCGTTCATGTCGATCTCGATGATATCGACAGCTTCGCAGCTCGGCGGCGTAATGGACGCTGTAACAAAGAACATAATGGAGTGGAAAGACCTGCTTTTCCTGTGGTCTATCCCTGCTTTCATAATGGTCTACATCAGGATGAAAAAGCACACAAAGGATTATTCCACGCAGATCCAGGAGAAAAAGATGCGCCGCAGAGTCGGCTGGGGAACATTCGGCATCGGTGCGGTATTCCTCGGCATCTGCGCTATGATGCTCACAAGCACGGACTATTCAAGATTGCAGAAGCAGTGGAACAGAGAGTATGTTCTCGCCACCTTCGGAATGTACACATATCACATAAGCGACGCGGTTTCGTGCGCAAACGCACAGCTGAATATGATGTTCGGCTATGACGAGAGCGAGGATCTGTTCAACAAGTTCTATGACAACGACTCTGTTGAAGACGTCAGCGCGCAGGTCAAGAAAAACAAGTATTCTAATATGTTCGCAGGCAAGAACCTGCTGTTTATCCACGCGGAAAGTATTCAGGGCTTCACGCTCGACACCTACATCAACGGTGAGGAGCTTACCCCGACGATAAACAAGCTGGCAAGAGAGGGCATCTATTTCACTAACTTCTATGCGCAGGAAAGCGTCGGAACGACCTCGGATACCGAGTTCACGCTCTCGACCTCGCTGATGCCTGCATCAAGCGGTACTGTTGCGATAAACTACTGGGACAGAGACTATACCACCACGCAGAAGCTGCTCAAAGGTATGGGCTACTATCCGTTCAGTATGCACGGCAATAACGGTTCCTACTGGAACAGACTCAACGTGCACAAATCCTATGGCTACGAAAAATTCTACAACTCTACGACAGATTTCAATGTCGATGAAACGATAGGTCTTGGTCTTTCGGATAAGTCTATGTTCAAGCAGGCTATCCCGAAGATAAAGGAGATAGACGAGAAGTACAGCAAGTGGATGGGCGAGATGCTTATGCTCACCAACCATACGCCGTTTACCGACATTGAGAGAGTCAGCGACTACAAGGTGGATTTCAAGTACAAGAAATACAACGAGCAGACAGGTCTTTACGACGAGGTCAGCGCCCCGTTCCTTGAAGGCAGAAAGCTCGGCTCGTACTTCAAATCCGTGCACTACGCCGACGAGGCGATAGCTCAGTTCCTTGACGATATGGACAAAGAGGGATTGCTTGACGATACCGTTGTCGTGCTCTACGGCGACCACGACGCCAAGATAAAGGAAGAGGAATTCGAGTATTACTACAACTACGATCCGTTCAATGACAAGGTGCTCTCATCAAGTGACCCGGGATATATCCCTGTTGATCCGTTCTATTACAATATCAACCGTAAAGTACCGCTTATCATTTGGTCAAAGAACGGCGGCTATGAGCCTGAAACAGTGGACAGGGTAATGGGCATGTATGATATCCAGCCGACTATCGGCAATATGATGGGCTTTGAAAACAAGTATGCGCTGGGTCACGACGTGTTCTCGATACCCGAGGGCGAGGAAAATGTAGTTATTTTCCCGAACGGCAACTATGTCACCGATACGGTTTACTATGACGGTCAGAAGGAATCCTATTTTGATCTGACAGGCTACAAGAACGTCGCAAAATACGCTTCCTGCAACCAGATATTCAAGGATCAGCCGTCACCGCTTTACAACGCAAATATCCAGAGCACATATAAAGCAGTGCTCAACACCGATTATGCCGAAACTGTCGCTGAAAAGCATAAGAACAACGGCAAGGTCGATGAGGTGTATATCAAGAAATACTGTGATTACGCGGACGAGCGCATCAAGATTTCCAATGCGATAATCTATTTTGATATGATCAAAAAGACAAATGACGGCTTCGGCGATTCCGAAGACCCCACGGGCGCACGCTCCGACGGTTCGGATCAGCTGTTTGTTCCGCCGTCGAACCGCAAGAACAAGTATTCATATTCACTCTGACAAAGCAAAAGGAGAACTCTTTTTATGGAGTTCTCCTTATTTTTTTGAAAAATGCACAAAAAAAGATCGGCACACAGGTCATATGACCACGCCGATCAGTTTTTCTTTGTAAGCCTTAAGGTCAAGCTCTCTCGACCTTTCCGGAACGCAAGCATCTTGAGCAAGCGTAAACATGACAAGGAGTGCCGTTTACAATAGCCTTAACTCTCTTTACGTTTGGCTTCCATGTTCTGTTAGATCTTCTGTGAGAGTGAGAAACCTTGATTCCGAAAGTAACACCCTTACCGCAGATATCACACTTTGCCATCAGTTTGCACCTCCTTTTGCATAGTACTGAATTCGCAACATAAGACATTATATCATACCCGAAAGAAAAATGCAAGTGTTTTTCAGCATTTTTTTCAGAAATCATAAAAAGTTAATATGTTGGTGCTAAAACAATGCAATAATACTTGAAATCTCTCATAAAATAGTGTATAATAACAAGTGTATGTATACATTTTTAGTTAAATGTTTTTGAGAGGTATAAAATGTTCACTGTTGAAAATATACTCAAATTCGGTGCAAGGCTGATGATCATATTCATGGTCATTCCTCTGCATGAGTTTGCGCACGCCTGGTCAGCCAATAAAATGGGCGACCCGACGCCGAAAGCTCAGGACAGACTCAATCTTAACCCGTTCAATCACATCGACCCTATCGGTGCGATATGCCTGTTCATCGGCGGTTTCGGCTGGGGAAAACCTGTTCAGGTCAACCCTAACTATTTCAAGAAACCGAAAAAGGGAATGGCGCTCAGCGCCGCCGCAGGACCGATAGCAAACCTTATCGCCGCATTCTTCGGCACTATACTGTATAAGATACTGCTTTATTCGTGGTACAGCAACCCTGTCAACAAGGGTCTTTACTGGACAACGGTGCTGTTTTACTATTTCGTTGTCATCAATATCGGACTTGCGATATTCAACCTTATACCTATCCCGCCGCTTGACGGCTCAAAGATACTCAGCTATTTCACAAGCTACAAGGTAGACGCCAAGATACAGCAGTACAGCTTTTACATTATGATAGGCTTTATTATGGTCGTGTTCTCGGGACTGCTTGACAAGCCGCTGGGCTTTATCAACGACAAGCTGTTCTGGGTAATGGAAAAGCTGACCTTCTGGCTTGACCCGATACTTGAAAAGATAATCAGTTAGCAAAAGCAAAATAGATTTTTGAAAGGACAGACTCCGAAATGTCTTCAGCACAGTTCAAGCTGGATATGTTTGAGGGACCGCTGGATCTGCTGCTCCACCTCATATCCAAGCACAAACTGAATATCCACGATATACAGATATCGCTGCTGCTGGAGCAGTATCTGGAGTATATCCACCAGCTCGAGCACGAGGACCTCGAAGACGCTGCCGATTTTCTTGAAATGGCGGCGCGGCTCATCTACATCAAGACCGTTTCTCTGCTGCCTCACGACGAGGAAGCGCAGGAGCTTAAAAAAGAGCTTGAGGGAAGACTTATCGAGTATTCCCAGTGCAAGCTGCTTGCAGGGATACTTGCAAAGGGCTATGTCGGCGGTGATGTGTTTATCCGCAAGCCCGAGCCGATACCTGTTGACAAGACCTACACCCGCGAACACGACCCCGAGATACTGCTTGAAGCGTATCTGGGGCTTTCAGAAAAGGCGAGAAGCGAAAAGCCTATCAACGCAAAGATATTCCAGCCGCTTGTCTCGCACAAGATAGTTTCGATAGGCACAAAGATAGTTTATATTCTCAAAAAGCTGTACACCGACGGAATCTGCGACCTTTCGCATATCTACGACGGTATGGACAGCAAAAGCGAGCGCGTGGCAACGTTCCTTGCGATACTTGAACTCACAAAGTCGGGCAGGATAGTGCTCAACGACGACAACACGCAGATTTCATTCAGCGACAAGTCCCGCAGCCGAAAAAAAGACCGCAGGGACAAGCTCACTGAACAGGAAACGGCTGAAACGGCAGAGCCTGCTGTGCAGGAAGCACCGCAAGCAGAGAAACTGACGGAAGCCGAGCCTGCCGAAGAGCAGACCGCATCCGAGCAGCCACAGCCGCAGGACAAGCCCGAGGAGGCTGCTGCCGAAAACGAGATAATAAGTGATATCCCCGAGTTCACGGCGGACGACAGCGTTCATTTGCCGCCCGAAAGCAGACCCGAGGACACCGAGAGGGTGCACAGCACACCGAAACAGGCGACTGAGCGAGTAGCCGAGGTCAAGCCTGTGATGTTCCTGCTGCCGCAGATTAAACCCGAACAGGTTACGGAAATCGAACAGCCTGCGCCCGAGCAGCCTGCTGAAATAGCAGAGCAGACGGAGCAGTTCGAGCAAAGCGCTTCCGCACAGCCCGAAACGGTTGAACCTGAACAGGTTTCGGAGATTGAACAGTCCGTGCCCGAACAGCCTGCCGAAATAATCGAGCAGACTGAACAGCCCGAGCCTAGTGTTCCCAACCAGCCTGAAACTGTCGAGGCTGAGCAGACAACGGAGACAGAGGAAACTGTTCCCGAGCAGGTAGCTGTTCCTGCAGAGCAAAGCGAGCCAATTGAGATGGTAGTTCCCGAACAGATTGAAACTGTTGAAGCGGAGCAGGCTGTGGAGACAGAGAAAACTGTTCCTGAGCAGATAGATGTTCCATCAGAGCAGAGCGAGCAACCCGAGGAAATAGTTCCCGAACAGACCGAAATGGTTGAGACGGAACAGGCTGTGGAGGTTGAGGAAACTGTTCCCGAGCAGATAGATGTTCCCACAGAGCAGACAGAGCCGATTGAGCCTGTACATACCGAGCTGCTGGGTTTCAGCGCTCCCGCACCAGTGCAGGAGGAACGCTCAAACGTGCCGTTCAAGCCGAACTACTGGAACTCGCTGCGCTATTACTGGGGCATGGTAGCTGTCGGAGACGACGCACAGCGCAATTACTGGCGCTGCGGCTATGCCCATTTTTGACTGAAAGGAAATACAAATGGAATTTGAAGATAAACTGCCGATAGTTGAGGCGGTGCTTTTCGCAAGCGGAGAGCCTGTCGATACGCAAAGGCTTTGCGAGGTCACCGGGCTTGTCGGCGACGAGCTTGAACAGGTGATGAGCGCGCTTGATGAGAAATATGCAAAGGCAGACAGCGGCATAGAGCTGCTGCGGCTGGAAAACTCCTATCAGCTCGCCACCAAGCAGGAATTTGCGGCAAGCGTAAAATCGGCGCTTGAAATAAAGAAAAACTCACAGCTTTCGCCAGCTGCGCTTGAAACGCTCACGGTCATCGCATATAACCAGCCCGTCACAAAGGGCTTTGTTGAAAACGTGCGCGGCGTAGATTCGTCAGGCGTTGTGAACTCGCTGGTGGAAAAGGGCTTGCTGGTCGAGGCTGGCAGACTTGACCTGCCCGGCAGACCGATAGCATACAGAACAACAGATAACTTCCTGAGGGCATTTCGGCTTTCAAGTCTCAAAGACCTGCCGCCGCTGCCCGAGGCAAGCGAACAGATAACCATTGACGATATTTTAGAAGGAACAACACAGCAAAATGAACAAACAGACGAACAATCCCTGGGAAACGATAAGCCTGAGTGATTACGAGAACCACATGAGCCTTGACAGCGTAGGGCAGCTGCAGACAATGGACAGCCTGATGAAACAGCAGTTTGAGGCTTATCCCGTGCAGAGTGCAATGGTGCTGGGTGTAGCAGGCGGAAACGGACTTGAACACGTCAGCCGTGACAAGTTTACAAAGGTCTACGGCGTGGACATCAACGCCGACTATCTCAAAGAAACGCAGAGACGCTATCCGCAGCTTGACGGCGTGCTGGAATGTGTGCAGCTCGACCTTATAAGCGAGTGCGAAAAGCTGCCAAAGGCGCAGCTGGTAATTGCCAACCTGCTGATAGAGTATATCGGCTATGAGGCTTTCAGGAATGCCTTGCTGCAAATCGCGCCCGAGTATGTTTCATGCGTGATACAGATAAACACCGACACAAAGAACTGGGTTTCAGATTCGCCTTATCTTCACGCTTTTGACAGGCTCGACGAGGTGCATCACCAGATGGAAGAAAAGGCGCTTGAAAACGCGCTGGGCGAGATAGGGTATCGCAGGATACTGCGCTCGTGTGAAGAGCTGCCAAACGGCAAAGCGCTTGTCAGACTTGATTTTGCAAAATAAACTGAAAAAACTTTGAAAGGAGCTGATGACTATAATAGTTTTGTATATACTGCTTGGCATTATAGCTTTTATCGTCATACTGCTCCATTTTTCTGTGCGAGCGACGATTAAGGCGAGCAAGCAGGGCGTTGATATTCAGGTCAAATGGCTGTTTTTCACGTTGTATCCGCGCAAACCGAAGAAGCCTAAAAAGCCTAAGAAGAAAAAGGGCGAGCCTGATGCTCCCGCGCCGACTGAACAGGCTGAACAAACAGACCAGCCCGAACAGGTCGACCTCTCCGAGAACGCTTTGGAGGAGTTTATAAAAGAGGCTGAAAAGGTTCAGGAGGATACTAAGGTTGAGGAAAAGACTGAGGAAACTGCCGATTCGGTAGTCAAGGAGGAAACGGTCTCCACCGAGGCAGAGACGGTCAAGACCAAAAAGAAAAAGTCAAAGAGCAAAAAGGGTAAACCCGCACAGGATACTGTGACCGAGGAAAAGACCGAGAAAAAGGGCAAGATAGCCCAGCTCAAAGACAAGTACAAGGCGATAAAGCCTTATATCCCGACGGGCTGGAAGTATTTCAAGAAGCTGCTCAAAAAGATACGCTTTACGAATATCGAGGCTGATGTCACCGTCGGCAAGGAAGATGCCTGCGAGGCAGCTATCTGGTACGGCAAGGTGCAGGGCATACTGTTCGGATTCTTCGGACTGCTGTCGTGCATATTCACCGTCAAGCTCAAAAAGGTGGATGTCCACTGTAAATTCAACGAAAAGATAACCGACGGCGAGATTTCGCTGAAGGTCAAGGTAAGACCCAGCACGATGATACACATCGCGTTCTGCCTCGGTATCAATATGCTGCGTATCTGGCTGCGTCAGCGCAGGGAAAGAAAACGCAGGATAAAGGCTCTGCGCAAAAAGCGCGAGCAGCAGCTCAAAAACAGTAATAATAACAATGTAAATACACAGAAAGGTTGATAAAAATGAACGAAAGCACAAAGATCGAAGCATTGGTAAACACCGCCATGACTAAGCTGCGTGAGATCGCAGACTGCCAGACTATCGTCGGCAAGGAGGTCGTTACCGCAGACGGCACAACTATCATCCCTATCTCTAAGGTATCTTTCGGTTTTGCATCGGGCGGATCCGACCTGCCTACAAAGTGCAAGGATACATTCGGCGGCGGCTCGGGCGGCGGCGTTTCGATACAGCCAATGGCTTTCATCGTTATCTCAAACGGCGAGGTAAAGCTGCTTCAGATGACAGCAAATGCTGATAAGGGCAACGCTATCGTCAATATGGTACCTGAGGTAATCGACAAGGTCACTGCTTTTCTTAACAAGAAGAAAGAGGGAAATGATTCCGCAGAATAAGCTGAATTAAAACCTTTGCCCTGCGCACAATATTATCAAGTTTTGTGCAAAGGGTGAGGCTGATGAAGTTTATTTCAAAGGCTGCGGCAGTTCTGCTTGCAGCTGTTATAAGTACATTTTATTGTACAGTTAGCGCGATGGCGACGGAGATTCCCGAGGTCACCGCCAAGGGCGCAGTTGTGATAAACGCAGACACGGGCGAGGTGCTTTTCCGCAAAAACGCAGATAAGCGTCTGCCTATGGCGAGCACGACCAAGATAATGACGACTATCCTTGCGATAGAGCACGGGCGGCTCGACGAGCAGTTCACGGTCGATGCGCAGGCGGTCAGGACAGAAGGCTCGTCAATGGGACTTTGCGAGAACGACAAGGTCACTCTGCGTGCGCTTTGCTATGGCATGATGCTGCCAAGCGGCAACGATGCGGCGAACTGTACAGCGGTGAGAATTTCGGGAAGTATCAAAAGTTTCGTCGGGCTTATGAACCAGAAGGCGCAGCAGCTCGGGCTTTCGGATACTCATTTTGTCACGCCCTCGGGGCTTGACGACAACACCGACGAGCATTATTCCACCGCGCAGGATATGGCAAAGCTGACCCGATATGCTATGCACAACAGCACATTTCGGGAGATTTGCTCTGCCAAAAAGGTCAAACTGTGCTTCGGCGACCCGCCTTACGAGCGCTGGCTTTACAACACCAACAAGCTGCTGAGCAGCTGTCACGGCGTAATCGGTGTGAAAACAGGCTTTACCGACAAGGCTGGCAGATGCCTTGTTTCCTGCTGCGAAAGAAACGGGGCACGGCTTATCTGCGTCACCCTCGGCGACAGGAACGACTGGCGCGACCACAGTATGCTCTATGACCACTGTTTCACGTTCGTTTCACAGCAAACGCTCAGCGCGGGAAATGGCAGGTTCGAGCTTGACGTTGTAGGCTCGGACACGGACAGGATAAAATGCTTTGCGCAGCCCGTCAAGGCGTGCCTGCTCAACGGCAGGGCAAAGGACGTGAAGACCGTCGTGCATCTGCCGCGGTTCGTCTATGCAAGCGTGCACAAGGGCGACAAGGTCGGCGACGTCGAGTATTGGTACAACGGCACACTCATAGCCCGCACGGATATACTGGCAGGCAGCGATGCGAAGTACGTCAAAGCCGAGTGCAAGGGCTTCTTAGAAGATATAAAATCAAAGATTGTCAGCCTTTTCAGCTGACACTGCCCGCACAGGCGGGTACATAACAAGGAGACAAAATGGATAATTCGCTTTCGGTAGAGCAGGCTGTTCAGACGCTGCTTGAAAGGCTTTCCGAATCGACGGGCTGGAAGCTGCTTAAAAGTCAGCGGTGCCTGAAAAAAATGGTGGGCGAGCTGGTGTTTGAGGTCGATTTTTACACGTCAAAGTGGAACAAGTCAAATGAATATGTGGGCGTTAATGCTGGTTTCAGCGTGTGGAACAAAAGCTATGATAAAAGGTTGTCTGTTAATAGCATAGTTGCAAGCAAGATGCTTACGCCAAAGGGCGAGCAGTGGTTTGACATTACCACGCAGCAAAAGCTGGATAGTGTTTGTGACGAACTGAATGAAATGATAGGGCAAACAGCGGTCAGCCTTGCTGATTTATTTGAAAAAGACCGCGTTTCTGCGGTGAAAAAGCTCGTTGACGAGCATTTCTTTGAGTATAATGTGCACATTGATTATGCCGCGCAGGTGCTTGGCAATGACGCGGTAATGCAAAGGGCGCAGGAGATATGCGACAGCCTTTCGGACAAGGTAAGACAGCAGATACCCGATTACAAAAACGGTGCAAAAAGCGCAGCGTGGATGCTCAATCGCGGCAATCTGCGTTATATCATAGATAACCGGCTGATAGAGATTTAGCAGGGTATCACGACAGTAAAGGTAAGGGAAAGTATGGAGAAAGTAAGGATACAGAAGATAATCGCAGACAGCGGTTTGTGCTCACGCCGCAAGGCAGAGGAGCTTATAGAGCAGGGCAGAGTCAAGGTCAACGGACACCCCTGCAAGCTGGGCGACAAGGCGCTGCCCGGCAAGGATATAATATCAGTAAACGGAGAAAACATCACAGTCGAAAAGAGAAAAAGACTGTATTACATAATGCTGCATAAGCCGAGAGGGTATGTCACCACTACCAGCGACGAGCTTGGCAGAAAGAACGTTACAGACCTGCTCACAGGCGTCCCCGAGAGAGTTTACCCGATAGGCAGACTCGACAAGGACTCCGAGGGTCTGCTTTTGTTCACCAACGACGGCAATTTCGCAAATGACATAATGCACCCGTCAAGACACATCTCAAAGACCTATCGTGTCACCGTAAGACCCGATATCTCCGAGGATCAGCTGGTGCAGCTTGCCTCGGGCGTTGAGATCGACGGCAGAAAAACAAAGGAGTGCAATGTTGTCGTTGTCAGCAAGGAGCCGGGCAGGGTAGTGCTGCAAATGACAATTTTTGAGGGCAGAAACAGACAGATAAGAAAAATGTGCGAGGCTGTCGGTCTTGAAGTTGCAAGACTTAAAAGGTCGTCTATCGGTCCTGTTAAGCTGGGAATGCTCAAACCGGGAGCTTACAGAGAGCTCAAACCCGACGAGCTGAGAGCTCTGCGCAATGCAATATCCAAAAAACAGGGAGGAAAAGCGTAATTTTTCCTACATATTGTGAGAAAATATTCGTCCAAATGTAAAATTAAAATTAAATGTGAAAATTAGCTTGTAAAAGCTTTAAAAAAATAGTATAATAAACAGGTATAGTGTTTATAAATATCAAATTCTATTTTTTGAATGGAGGAAATCGTATGTCTGAAACTGTTAAGACCCTTGCAGAGCTTAAAGCAGCGGCAAGCGCAGCGAGCGATGCAAGAAACAGGCTTACATATTTGTTCGACGATGGAAAATTCACAGAGCTTGACCCGTTTGCTATGGCGGGCGAGGAGCTTTCGGGTGTTGTGACCGCTTTTGGTTACGTTAATCAGAACCCCGTTTATGCTTTCTCTCAGGATATTTCCGTAAAGAAAGGCGCAATGACTGAGGCTCACGCCAAGAAGATATCAAAGGTCTACAGCCTCGCTGCCAAGACGGGTGTTCCCGTAGTTGGTATCTACGATTCTTACGGTGCTGATGTGAGCAATTCCTTCGGCGCACTCACAGCATACGGATACCTTCTTTCAAAGGTCTCCAATCTGTCGGGCGTAGTTCCCCAGATAGCTGTTGTTGCAGGCACTTGCGCAGGCTGCGCAGCAATGCTTGCTGAGTCGGCTGACCTCACAATCGTTACAAAGAGCGGTGAGCTTTATGTCGCAGCAAACACAGATATCAAGGACCTTGCAGACAACGCTGCAAAGAGCGGTACAGCTTGTGCAGTATGCGAGGACGACAAGGCAGCTTGTGAGCTGGCTAAGGAGCTTATCACAAAGCTCCCTCAGAACAACCTCTCACCTGTTCCGATGTATGAGTTTGAAGAGCCTGCTTTCGCAGGTGCAGATAATGCCGAGAATGCTGTAAAGAGCATCTTCGACGCTGACAGCGCAACAGAGCTTTATGCCGATTTCGGCAAGGCTTCGTTCACAGCGCTCGCTACACTAGGCGGTGCAACAGTAGGCGTTGTCGCTACCAATAAGACAAATGACAAGCTGACAAGCGCTGACTGCTCAAAGATCGCAAGATTCGTAAGACTCTGCGACGCTTTCGCAGTTCCGGTTGTAACTCTCGTTGATACCCTCGGCTTTGAGGCTAATGACGCTACCGAGATGCAGGGCGCTGTCAAGGATATGGCTAAGCTTGCTCACGCTTACGCTGAGGCCACAACGATCAAGCTCGCAGTTGTAACAGGCAAGGCTTACGGTTCTGCTTTTGTGGCACTTGCAGGCAAGGGCGCTAATGCAGACCTCGTTTTCGCAGCTGAAAACGCAGCGATAAGCGCACTTGACCCTATCACTGCTGTTGAGTTCCTCCAGCACGACGAGCTCAAGGGAGCAACTGATCTCACAGCAAAGAGAAACGAGCTTGCGGACAAGTTCGCTAAGGAAAACGCAAGCGCAGTGCTCGCAGCAGCAAACGGCTGTGTTGACAATATCGTTGATGCGAACGGCATCAGAGCCGCACTTATCGACTCTGTCGAGATAATGGCAGGCAAGCGCGTAACAAATCTGCCGAAGAAGCACAGCAACATTCAGCTTTAATCTAAGTCAAATTTTACAGATTGGTGGTTTTACATATGAAAAGATATAACATTACAGTAAACGGTAAGGCTTATGACGTAGCAGTTGAGGAGCTTGACGTTGGCGCAGCAGCTCCTGTTGCAGCAGCTCCAGCAGCCGCAGCAGCACCTGCACCTGCAGCAGCACCCGCACCTGCAGCAGCACCTGTTGCAGACGGCACAAAGGTAACTGCTCCAATGCCCGGTACTATCCTTGACATCAAGGTAGCTGTAGGCGATACAGTTGCAGCCGGTCAGGCTATCTGCGTTCTCGAGGCTATGAAGATGGAGAACGACGTAAACGCTCCATGCGCAGGCAAGGTTCTGAGCATCAACACCACCAAGGGCTCGGCTGTTGAAACAGGCGCAGTTCTTGCTGTTATCGGCTGATAAAGACATATTTACGAAAGGAAATAGAGGATAATGGCAAAGCTTAATATTACAGAAACCGTGCTGCGTGACGCACATCAGTCACTGCTTGCAACGAGAATGTCTATGAACGACATGATAGATATTCTGCCCGAGCTTGATAAAGTCGGATTCTATTCCGCAGAGGTATGGGGCGGTGCTACATTTGACTCATGTATCAGATTTCTCAACGAAGACCCTTGGGAGAGACTTCGCATAATCAGACGCGAGATGCCCAACACCAAGCTGCAGATGCTGTTCAGAGGACAGAATATGCTCGGCTACCGTCACTATGCTGACGACCTCGTTGAGTATTTCGTTCAGAAGTCTATCGCAAACGGTATCGATATCATCAGAATTTTTGACGCACTCAACGATATAAGAAACCTTGAAACTGCTATCAAGGCAGCTAACAAGGAGGGCGGTCATGCTCAGGTAGCTATCAGCTACACCACAGGTGAGGTCTTCACTCACGATTATTATGTTGACTACGCTAAGCGCATAGAAGCAGCTGGTGCAAAGTCACTTTGCATCAAGGATATGGCTGCGCTGCTCACACCTTACGAGGCTTCAACTCTCGTTAAGGACCTCAAGGCAGCAGTAAGCATCCCTGTTCAGCTGCACACACACTACACCTCCGGTCTTGCTTCAATGTGTATCATGAAGGCTGCCGAGGCTGGTGTTGACGGCGTTGACACAGCAATGTCACCTCTTGGAAACGGTACATCACACGCTCCGACAGAGTCCGTTGTTGCTGCATTCCAGGGCACAGAGTACGATACAGGTCTTGACCTCGTTCTGCTCAACGAGATAAGAGAATACTTTATGGGACTGCGTAAGAAGTACATCGAGAGCGGTCTGCTCGACCCTTCGATGCTCGCTTCAAATACAAAGGCTCTGCTTTATCAGGTGCCAGGCGGAATGCTCTCAAATCTGCTTTCACAGCTCAAACAGGCTGGCAAGGCAGACCAGCTTGAAGACGTTCTCAAGGAGGTTCCGAGAGTTCGTAAGGATTCAGGCTTCCCGCCGCTGGTAACACCGACCTCGCAGATCGTCGGAACACAGGCTGTGTTCAACGTAATCACAGGCGAGAGATACAAGACAGTTACCAAGGAGTTCAAGGGACTTGTTAAGGGCGAGTACGGTAAGACACCTGTTGAGATCGACCCAGAGTTCCAGAAGCAGATACTCAAGGGCGAAGAGCCTATCACTTGCAGACCTGCTGACCTGCTCGAGCCTGAGTTCGAGACAATGAAGAAAGAGGCTGCTGAGTGGACAGAGCAGGAGGAGGATATCCTCACATACGCAATGTTCCCGAAGGTTGCACCAAACTTCTTCAAGGCACGCAGAGACAAGAAATACGGCGTTGATTCCAAGCATTCCGATGCCGCAGGCAAGGTTCACCCCGTTTAAAAAATCTCAGCCGATAGTGAAAACTGTCGGCTGTTTTTTGTTGCAAAAAGCTGTGAAATGTGCTATACTTAAATGCAGTTGACAAGCAAAGGAGTTTTTCGCAAATGAATAAAAAAGAGATAAACGAGATCAAGAGAAATCTCGATAAGGACAGCGGATTTTTCACGATAAACCACGTCGTTACCGCCTGTGTTGACGCGGAAAAGAAAATAAAGTGCATGACCAATCAGATGAACAACCTTATCGCCGAGGACGAGAGCGAGCTTATCGTGGCATACCTCAAAAAGATACTTTCAGGCTCGATAGGCAAAAATCTGCTGGAATATCATTTCCCGAATGACGCCTACTTAGAGGGCGGCGCACAGCTATTTATGAACGAGGTGCTCAGAAGTCAGCTTACAAATGCCGACCTCGTGCAGAAATACATCGACCGCATCATTGAAAAGATGGAGTATGTTTCAACATATACCGTGTTCGTTGCCCACTGCACATACGCGGTCATCAGCAAGAACAAAAACCTTGAAAGCGACATTGAGAGTGACAACAATTACAATTTCCTGATAACCGCTATCTGCCCTGTGAACCTGCGTATCGACGGGCTTATCTATGACGAACAGACAAACTCTATTGCAAAGAAAGACACTGCCGACAGAATAGTTGACCCGCCGACAGACGGTTTCCTGTTTCCGCTTTTCTCCGACAGACAGAGCGACATCAACGGCGTACTCTATTATACCAAGAACGCAAAAAAGCCCAATTCTTCGATAGTTGAAGACCTGCTGGGCTGTGAATATTCAATGAGCGGCGTCAGCGAAAAGGCGACCTTCCACGCGATAATGAACAACGTCTGCGGCGACGAGCTTGACCTCAAAGTCATCAACACCGTCAACACCAAAATTCAGGACATCATTGACCGCAACGCTCACGAAACTGATATCCCCACCGTCAACAGCAAGGATATCTCCACGATTTTGTGGGAGTCGGGCATCAGCCAGCAGAAGCTGGAACATCTGCCAAAGGTCTATGAGACTGCTCTTGGCGAGAAGGAGCTTACCTGTGCGAACCTCGTTGACAAAAAGACGGTGCTCACCGTTCCAGGCGTGACCGTCAACATTACAAAAGACGGAATGGAAAAGGTGCGCACACAGACTGTCGGCGGCAGAAAGTGCCTTGTTATCGAGCTTGGCGATGAGAAGATGCAGGTCAACGGTCTTGAAACGACGCTTGAAGAAGCAAAGGCAGAACAGACAGTTTGACAGCTTTCATACACAAAAATTTAGGGACTGCAAAATATGCAGTCCCTTTTTGGTGCTATTTTATCTGGTCGAGGATAAATGGGTCTTTTATCTTGTCGTCCTGCGCAAACAGCAGAATCTCGCTGATTATCTGCGCTGTCTTGGGGTCTTCGTCGACGAATGGCAGGAACAGCTTGCCCCTGTGCTGTGAGTGCACAGGCAGAACGTTTATCATCGGTCCGCCCTGCAGGTGAACAACACCGCTTCCCAGATGAACAGAGTAGTCGGCACGCTTGCCCGTGATGAACGCGTGGGACTTTTCAAATCTGACGTTGTCCAGCTTGAACAGCGGCATTGTAAATTCGCAGATAGCGCGGCGCATCTCGATAGTTGAGTGGCTCGTTTCAGGGTCAACGCCGCCAGCGTGTGCAACGCTCACCGCAAGGTCAACGTCACGCATTACTTCCGAGAAGATAATGTCGGGGATATCCTTTATGCACAGCTGTTTGCCGTTTTTGCGGTCAAAGAAATCCACCCATTCAAGCGTCGGCGACTCGATATCAGCAGGGGAGAACCAGTCCGCAAGCGCGTAGATGCGCGCAATTATGTTCTCCTTGTAGTAGACTTTCTGCAAACCGTCTTCCACGTCTGCTACCCAGCGGCGCGTTTTGAGGCAGGAGACTGTCTTTGCGGGCTGGACCTGATTTCCAGCGTAGCGCGTTGACGTGAACGCCTCTTTTTCCTCGGCGGTCTTGACGTAAAGCTCTCTGAACACCTGTTTGAACGGCTGAACGAGCTGGCGCTCAAACAGCTCTTTCTGATATTCGGTCCAGCTGCCCGAGTTGTAAAGGTCAAGCGGGTGCGCCACGATAAGTTCGCTTTCGGGTTTGAGCTTGACTGCTTTTCCGCCTGCCGCAACCAGCTTCATATCTTCAAAGAAGCCGAGGTTTTTGCCGCTTGCGAAAACCAGCCTGCTTATAAGCGGCAGAACAACGGGGTTTTCTTTCAGCCCGTCAAGCTCGCTTGCGAGGAACACAGTCCTGTCCTCCATTGCCTGTTCGAGCATCTGCCGTGTGCGGCGGTATTGCTCTGTGAGCTGCTTTTTGACCTCGCCCATTCGGAGATTAAGCTCGTCCTTTTTGTACTTCGCAGGCACGCTTTTGAGCGCTTTTCCGGCTTTTTCGCAAAGTATTTCAGCCTTGCCGTTCTCGTCAACACTGAGCCTGATGGTCACATCGCCCATAGTGTTTGGCTCTGTCAGCGGCTTGATGTCGGCAAACAGCTTTGTCTCCATTCGCAGTGACAGGCGCGTAACGTCGCTGAAACCTGCATTGAGCGCAAGGTTGCGCATTGCCATATCAGACGCCGCACTCTCGCTTGCACGGCGCTGTGCACCAAACTTTGTGCTTTCCTTTTTGAACTGCTTGAACAGCATATAGCGCGAGAAAATGTCGTCCTCGTCCTTGACGGGCAGCAGGGCATACGCCATAAGGCTGTCCTTGTTGCGCTTGTCCTGTATCTGTTTGAGCGCCTCGTCCTTGTCAAAGCGCCCGAGTATCGCATCTGCGTACTTTCTCGCACGCGAATGCTTTGAGCCGTCGCTGATGTATTTCGCCGCGTCGTAGATAATATCAAAGTGCTTTTCGCCTATGACCTCTATCGACTCCTTGAACCAGTCGATGTCAAACGCACCGTCGGAAAGCTCCTCTGTGGGTATCGGAGTGAACTTTGCGATAGTCGCCTTTTTCACGTCGTCAAACTGCTCGTTCATGTGCGCCATAAAGTAGAAGCAAGCCGAGCGGAAGCCCTCCCAGCCGAGATGCTCGCCGATAATGTCGATCCATTCGGGCGAGTAGAGCGCTGCCTCAACAAGACGCTTTTCGGTAATGTCGGTCTTAGCAAGCAGCTCGCCCAGCTTTTTCGCGTCATCGGTTTCATTGGGCACGCAAACACCGAGCAGGTGGCTCAGGCTTCTGCGCTTTGAGATATTGCTGCCGTAGTAACCGCCCGAGCGTTCGAGAGTGTCCTTGCCGAGCGCCGCAAGTATCTGAACAAAGCGCTCTGCGCCGTAAATGCGCTCGATTTTCATTATGCCGTCGGTGAACTCCGCCGCCGTGTCGCCGCGTTTAAGCTCGCTGTCGAGCACAAGGTTGGTCACCTTTTCGTAGATGCCCACCGCATACTCGACCAGCGGTCTGTTCTCGTCGGTTATCTGCGGCTTTTTCTCGCCCAGCAGGTTGCCAAGCGCCCTTGCCGAGCGCCAGCCTGACCAGCGGCTTCTGCTCATTCTCTTGCGCTCGCTGTCGTGATAGCTCTTTGCTATGCCGCCGAGCGTTTCAAGCACATAAGCAAACTCCTCCGAAAGCTCAAACATGAATTTGTACATGTAGCCCTCGGTTATGATGCCCTCGTAAGCCGCCCTGATGTAGCTCGTCACAGAAGGTGCGGGGTAGTCCTCAACGTTCGACCTGCCCCAGTTGATAGAGCGCAGGTACGGCGAAAGGATAAACTCGCCCGTTGCCTCTGCAAGCGCGTGTTCCAGCGCAAAGGTGTCTGCAAAATGCTCCTTTGCCTGCTTTTCAAAGAACTGTGTGTTGAGCCTGATGTACTGCTCGTCAAGCAGGTTGAACACCTTTTTCTCGACCTCGACAATCTTGCCTTTCTTAACGTATCTTGCTTTCCACTGGCTCTTGATGCCCGTTTCAACAACTATCTCCTGACCGCTTCTGAGCATCTCTAAAATGTGGTTAAGTATCGCAAATGCGACCTTTCCGATAGTTGCTCTGTCGGTGTGCTTTTCGGAAAGATAGGTCAGTATGTTGAGCATTCTCGGCTGGTAAGCCAGCGTCGGAGCGTTCTTGAATTCGCTACCGTAAATGTCATATACCTCGTCCATATTCACGTCATTGCAGCTTGCCATCCTCATTCGTTCCAGCAGGGCAGGATTTTTTATCTGCTCGTCATAGAACTTGTCCCACACCTCTGCAAGCGGCACGCGCAGCTCTCCGTCAGCTGTCTTTTCCTCGAAATAGCGGCAGCTGCCGAACAGCACCTGCTCGTCCCATTCGTTAGTAAACTCGTAGTTTTTGTTCTCCTCAATGAGCTTGTCCAGCGCTTTCATAGGTTCGGCAAAATCAGCCTTGCCCTTGCTTCGCTTCTTGCCTGCGACGGCGCCGTTAGGGAAGAACTCTGTGAATATCTTGTTGCACTCGTCGATGTATTCTTTGCTTATCTGCGGCTTGTAGCTGTCAGCTTCACTGTACAAGCCGTGTCCGAAAACGCTTTCCTGCTTGTCCGCGCCGCCTGTCAGCTGGTCGATAAGTATCTGTTCTTTCGAGGTCGGCTTTTCTATCAGCTTTGCAAGCGGCAGACAGCGCTCATAGAGCTTTGTGCGCTTTTCGTCCTTGCCAATCTGCATTATGATATCAAGACCTGCCGTGCGCTTTTCCTCTTTCTTGTCGCTGACAAGGCGCTCGGTGCAGTTAAACAGCTCGTCGTCGCCCATCTTCATAAGCAGCTCGATGACGTTCTCGCGCACCTCTGCCGACTTGTAGCGCAGCATATCCTCAAGCGCCCTGAACTGCTTCGGTTTGAGCTTTTTTATCTGCTCCTTGACCAGCTTGAACGCCGTGTTTCGTGAGTATTCCTCTCTGTCTGCGACCTCTGACACCAGCGCATCAAGCTGCACCTCGGTCTTTGTGTCAGACAGCATCATTTCAATCTCGTGTGAGCGTGTGCCGTAGTTCGTCAGGTCTTTCTCGGAGAGCTTCTGGCACATTGTGTCTATCTTATCGCTGTCCTGCGTTACAGCCGCAACAAATATCAGCTTGCAGACAATGCAGCTCCTGGTGAGCTTTTCGTCGTTCCACGGGAAAACGCAGGGCGAGAAAACAAGCTCTTTCTTGGGAATCTGTTCGTAAAGTTCAAACAGCTTGGCGTAGACTGCGTTTGCTTCGTCTTTACTCTCAAAGCACTCCTTGAAGCGCAGCTTTGGGTCGTACAGATTCCAGTTCAGCGTTCCGCAGGTAAACAGGTCGTCGAGTGAGAGCGCCATTATGTCAAGCTCGTCAGAGTGGGTGAGCAGCAGCTTCTTTGCAATTTTTGCACGCAGCTCTCTGCTCCACGTCTCGCGCAGGAAATATGCCGCTGCTGCAAGCTGCGGGTGTGTGCCGTTGTCGCAATAGTTTTCGATAAGCTGCACGCAGTCATTCGCATCATTGACCGCCGCAGACCACAAACCGATGTGCACTTTCATTGCGTCGTCGCTTGCAAGGCACTCTTTCCTGAACGCCTCGTCATTCAGGCAGCCGTTGATAAGTTCCAGCGTCTTGTTGCTGATACGGTCAAGGTTGCCAGATTCAATCGCAACAATGCCTGTCCAGGTTGCAACAGCGCGCTTTACAGCAGAGTAGCGAATAAGGTCGTTGTCGGTTATCATGCCGAGGATATGTTTGAAAGCGAGGACGTTCGCGCAGTCAACGCTTTCGCAGATTACCTGGCGCAGACCTTCCTGCAGCTTTGCCGCAAGCAGCAGCTTGCCTGCAAGCTCGTGCAGCTCGGTGCTGCTGCTTGTAAACGCCGCACGCAGCATACCGTAGGTGAGGTTGCCCTCCGTGCCTGTCCCAAGGACTTCGCGAACATATTTTATCGTTTCGGGCATACCCTTGTCGATGCAGTAAGCCACGTCTTCCTCGATTATGTAGCTCGGGTATTGCTCAATGCAAGCGCGCTCGCCCTCGCTCAGTTCGCCCTTGACAATGCTTTCAAACGGCTTTGCCACGATAAGTCTGCTGGTGTAAGCGGTGATTATTTCGTGTATCCTTTCAGCGTACAACGCATAGTCGCTGCTTCTGAACGGGCGGCGGTTGTAGCCCGTTGAGTACGAAATGCGGCGGCACTCGTCAACGTTGTAAAGCATTGATTCTTTCAGGCTTTCGGGCACAACTGTCCCGAACAGCGCTTTAAGCTCTTTCTTTACAAAATCCGACGGCTTTTTGTACTTGCCTTTTTTCAGGTCATTCTCAAACTCCTGAAACAGCTTGCTCTGTGTACCGCAGTTCTTTGCATACGAGCTTGAAATAAAGTCCCTGACCTTATCGGGCAGCTTTTGCAGCTGCTTGTCAAATTCGTCACGTCTTTGCTGCTGAAACTGCTGTATAAGTTCTTCTCTTTGTGCTCTTTGTAATGTTGTCAGCTTTTCCATTGTCAATACATCCTCCCCGCAAGTAATGTCAGTCTAATAAATGTAAGCGTGTCGCCCTCGTTTATTTCTATTTTTTCGTCGGGCGCGCTAAGCTCCTTGTCGTTGATAAACACGCGGTATATCCCGTCCTCAAAAGCCTGCAAAGCGTTTTCCACCGCTTTTTGCAGGTCGGGCTTCTTTTCACCGTAGTTTATCCCGAACGCTATTTTTCCGATATCGGACATATCCGTTATCTGCTGAGCGGTAAGCGGCACGGGAATATCTCCCGAGCGTTCCTGCCGCTTTTCATACTCTCTCACGCAGGTCGTTACCGTCTGCGTTATAAGCTCTCGCACCGTCTGCGGCGTGCCCGAAAGCTCAAACGGTATTGGCTGCACTGTCTGTTTTCTCTGTCCGATCTGTCTGATGTTGACCTGTACAGTCATTATCGTCCCCCATTTCTTTTTTTGTCTATAACAAACGGCTTTACGGTAAAAACTCATAAAGCCGTTATGTTCAAAGTGATTTGATAGTAAACTCGCCGCCGTCAAAGATTATGTAGCTGTGCGCCGAGTTCTCTTTCGGTATAGCCACCGAGCCGCAGTTTACATATGTAAACTCTCCGCAATCCTTTATCATCGGAACGTGGGTGTGACCGCAGAGCAGATAGTCACCCTCTGCAAGCGGAGGCGGCTGGTCGGGCGAAAATCTGTGCCCATGCGTCAGGAACATCTTGCACCCGTCCGCATATATCCAGCAGTAATCCGCGAGAACAGGGAAGTCCAGCACCATCTGGTCGACCTCCGTATCGCAGTTTCCGCGAACGCAAAGAATCTTATCTTTCAGCGGGTTTAGCATAGCTATAACTTTCTTCGGGTCATATTCCTGCGGCAGGTCGTTCCTCGGACCGTGATACAGTATATCTCCCAGCAGAACCAGCTTTTCCGCGCCGCTTTGCTCAAATGCGCCCAGCATCTTTTCACACCAGAAAGCCGAGCCGTGTATGTCCGATGCAATAAAAAGTCTCATCAGCTTTCACGGACCTTTCCCGAAAGCTCGTTGTAGTGCGGTTTCAGAGCGTTGTAATACTCACAGCCCTTTTTGCGCTGGAACTCCTTGACCATACTGATATAGAACTCTCTTTTGTTGACTGTTGAGTCAATGCACTTGCGCACCCTGTCGATATCGTCAGGCTCGCAAAGTCCGCCCAGAAGCTCCGAAAGCCTGTCAGATGTCTGCGGCGCCTCTTCGGGAGCTGTCTCAATGATTATCTCGGTAGGCTCAGACTGTTCAGCCTGCTCAGGCTGTTCCTCAAAGCCCGGAGCGCTTGCCTCGGGGTTTTCCTCAGCGTACTTGTCCTTGAGTTTGAGGTACTTGCTCTTGACCGCCTTGTATATGTCCGTGCCCTGCTGCTTGTATATCTTAGCCAGCGAGTTGTGGAATTCTTCCTTTGTTTCCGAGCTTACAAACAGCGACTTTACCTTGTCATAGCTGCCCTTTTTGCAGCTGCCTTCAAGCAGAGCAGCAAACATCTCGTCAAATGACAGGTCAGCTTTCGCAGGCTTTTTCTTGCCCTTTGCAGCCTGTTTCTTAGGCTGTTCAGGCTGCTTTTCTGCCTTCTGCTCTGGCAGTTCTTCCTGCGGTGCAGGCTCTGCCGCCGGCTGAGCTTCGGGCTGCGCCTGCTGTTCAGTCTCCGCCTCGGTGATATCCTGCTCGGACTGCAAGCCGTCGCAGTATTCAATAGCGCCCTTTATCGTTCTTGTCCTGTAAACGAGAGTGCTGGGAGCGTCGATGTAATTTCCGCCCCAGAATGCGTGCAGGAAATCAAAGCCTCTGTCGTTGCTGATAACGAAAATGTGGGTGTAAATCTCCTTTGCGACCATATAACCCAGCAGCGTTGAAAGCTGGAAATCGAGCGCATTCTTGCCGCCCACGCTAACTTTAAAATACTCGATGTCCGCCTTTGATGAAAGCACTTTCTGGTGCATTTCAAAGCTCAGCGTGTCGGAATTTTCGCTGAAAAAGATTATAACGCTGTCAGTCTCCTCGAGCTTGTCGATGCCTTCAAGACCCTTTGACTTTACGTTTTCAAAATCTATAAGATATATCTTCAAAATCTTTCTTTCCTTTCGGTGTCATATCACTGACTTCTCTTGAATTTCACCCATACTATCACGAACAGCGTGATGAATCCTCCGAAGAACAATCCGATAGTCAGGTAGATCCTTGTGTTGCTCATTTTGTTCTCGCTTTTTGACTTGTCCACCTCTTCAAGCTGTTCAAAGCTGTATTTCTTTGACCTGACCTGCTCGTCAACCAGCTTTGCGATGACCTTGTGTCCCTCAGCGTTGGGGTGGATGTCGTACTGGTCGATGTTCGTGTATTCCTTGCTTTTTCCCGCAAAAGCAGAAGCAACATCGCAGACAAGGTAATTCATACTGCCGTCTTTGTTCGTGGCATTTGACGTGATGATGTTGTTAAGCTCCGTTATCTTTTCGCCGATGATGTTTGAAAGCATCTCGATACTCTTGCTTGAATCCAGCGGGTTGTAGACCGTTTGGAACACGATAACAGCGTCAGTCTTTGCGCGGATAGTGCTTAGTATCTTCGGAACGTTTATCTTGAAATTTGTCAGGTTCTCGCCAATTCTCTGGAGCTGGTCGTTTATCTTTGAAAGCACCGAGGGCTTTGCAAGCTGAGTGGTGTCAAAGTTCTTGATGTCCTCCTGCGATTTGAGACCGAGGTCTTGCGAAAGGAAATCCAGCGCAGGACCCATTATGTCGTTTCCGCCTATCGAGATAACGACAGCATTGCTTCCGAAAAGATACTTGTCAAGCTCGCCGCTTTCAAGTCTTTTGATGAAATCGTCAGATGTGTCGCCCGAAACAGCGCCGTTCTTCTGAATAGCCTCGCAAGTGCCTTCAAGCTCCTTTTTGTACTGCTCACCGATTATTGCACCGTAGCATTCCGCAGGATTTGAGCCTGTGCCAGTGAAGCCTTTAAGACCATAGCCCGCAGCTATCGAATCGCCGAGAAAAACTATCGTCTGCGGCACGGCAAGCTCTTTCTTCACGACCTCCATCTGTGTTTCAGCGTGACAGGTAAATGCGCAGCTTATCGCCGCCGCGCCTGCTATCAAGGCTGATATCAGTCTTTTAAACATATCATTTTCCCCCATAAATGTAAGGTTTTTATCTGTGCTTTTGTATACTATTATCTATTATAACACAACTGATATATTTCTTCAAGGGTTTTGACAAAATTCTTGAAAAGTGTCGGCAAATGTGTTATACTTATGGTGAAAATTATTAAATCAGGGAGGTAGCTGTCCGTGAATACAGTTTTGGACGAATTTCTTGAGCAGGAGGTTACAGATGTGACCTACGAGGACCTTTTCAACTTTATCAGCTCGCGCCATTTGTGCAGAGGCACGTTTGAGTGCCGCAACCATGTGGTGATGAAAGTCTCATCATCACAGCTGATAATCTTCAAGAGCTATGTGGGCGTGGAGAACACCAAGGCGCAGGACGCAGTGCTCGTTGCAAAGGACTATCTGCTTATGAAGATAAACAGCAAGGCTTACAAATTCAACTTTGACAGGATCAAGAGCGTGCTTGACAACTGATGACGGGAGAACGTTATGGGAACACCTTTGGCAGAACGCATAAGACCGAACAGTCTTGATGAGGTCGTCGGGCAGAAGCACCTTGTCGGCGAAAACAAACCGCTGCGCAGGATTATCGAGAGTAAAAGCATTCCGAATATGATTTTCTACGGTCCGTCGGGCGTCGGCAAAACGACGCTTGCCCGCCTTATCGCAAGAAGTACCGATATGGAACTGCACAAGCTCAACGGAACATCTGCGTCGATAGCCGACATCAAGGAGATAATCGCCCAGACCGAGACTTTCGGCGGAATTAACGGCATTTTGCTGTACCTCGACGAGATACAGTATCTGAATAAAAAACAGCAGCAGTCGCTTCTCGAATTCATCGAGGACGGGCGCATAACGCTTATCGCCTCAACCACGGAGAATCCGTACTTTTACGTCTATAACGCGATAATCAGCCGCTGCACTATGTTTGAGTTCAAGCCTGTCGAGCCTGATGATATTCAGGCGGCGGTCAGACGCGCCTTTCAATTTATGGCGCAGGAGCTTGGCAGAAAGCTGGTGCTTGAAAACGGCGTGGTGGAGCATATCGCCCACGGCTGCGGAGGCGACGTGAGAAAGTCGATGAACACCGTCGAGCTTTGCTGCCTCAGCGCCGACAACGACGGCGAGAATCTGACCGTGCGAATGGAGCTTGTCAGACAGCTCACCCAGCGCAGCAATATGCGCTATGACAGGGCGGGCGACGAGCATTACGATATCCTTTCAGCGCTGCAAAAGTCCATAAGAGGCTCAGACCCCGATGCCGCCGTGCATTACGCCGCAAGGCTGTGCGAGGCAGGGGACATAATCTCGCTGAGCAGGCGTCTGCTCGTTATCGCCAGCGAGGACGTGGGGCTTGCATATCCGATGGCTGTGCCTATCGTCAAAGCCTGCGTTGACAGCGCTATGCAGCTTGGTCTGCCTGAGGCGAGGATACCGCTTGCAGAGGCTGCTGTGCTGCTTGCAACAGCGCCTAAGTCCAACAGCGCATATCTCGCAATGGACAGAGCGCTTGCCGACATCAAGGGCGGCGAGGGCGCAACTATCCCGCGAAACTTGCAGAACAAGCATTTTGACGGCGACGATGCAGCCGTAAAGGGACAGCATTACCTGTACCCACACGATTACCCTGACCATTGGGTGAAGCAGCAGTACCTGCCCGACAATCTGCAGGGCAGAAAATACTACGAGTACGGTGACAACAAGACCGAGCAGACAGCGAAAAACTATTGGGATAAGATAAAGAAATAGTTACAATCTGTAATAATTTGTGCACATTTTGTTTGCGAATTCTTGTAACTATTTGTTACAATTTCATAAAAAGATTCAAGCCACAGACGAATTTCTCGCTGTGGCTGATTTTTTTACGCAAATTCTGTAACAATGTGCTTTTGAGCCTCGGGAGTGGAGTAAACCCAGCTTTTTATCCTGCCCGAGTTTATAAAATAGTTTATCTTTGACGGAAAAGCAGGGGAGTTGAATACGTCCACGATTATCAGCTTTACCTTCATTTTTTCGGGTATCAGCGCCTTTATGTAAACGCTTGCCGCCTGCCCGACGCGCACGTTTTCCTGCGGCTCTGCAAGCCCCGCAAGATTTGGCGCAAGCTCGATAAATACGCCGTATTCCTCCACTGAGCGCACTATCCCGCCCACCGTCTGACCCTGCTCAAACAGCGCGGCGTTCTGCTCCCACGTGCCCAGCAGCTCCTTGTGCGAAAGGGTTATGCGACACTGCGAAACGTCTTTGACAACGGCGAAAATGTCCTGCCCGTTGAAAAATCTGTCGCTTGGGTGAGAGATTCTCGACACCGAGATAGCGTCTATCGGTATCAGCGAAATGATGCCGCAGCCGATGTCCACAAAGCAGCCAAAAGGCTCTAAATGCGTCACTTTCGCGGGTATCACGTCGCCGCAGACCAGCCTGCTTATGTATTCGTTCACGCACTCGGTCTGCGCACGCCTGCGCGACAGCATACATACAGTTGTTCCGCCCTCGTGACGTATTTCCGTCACTTTGAAGCACACCGTCTTGTTGACTCTCGAAAGCAGCGCAATGTCTCTTGTTGCGCCCTCTGCAATGCCGATAGCGCCCTCACTGCGCGGTATTATGCCCTTTCCGAATGGCAGGTCAACGATAAGGTCGTGCTCGGGCGTGCACATCACAGCGTGTCCCTCAAGCGTCAGGTCGTGCGTCATCGCCTCCCTCATCGCCGCCTCGCTTTGCAGAAAATATCTGTTCTGTGTGCTGCCGAATATCTTTCCCTCGGGCAAAAATCTTTCCATAAAAGCCTCTTTTCCCACTAAATTTAGTGCGTTTTTCACAATTTCAATTGTAAACTTTTCTTTAATGCGGCGCGATACTGCTCAAAACAGCTCATATCGTGCCGAACAAGCTCAAATCGCGCAGATACGCCGAAATCTTGATTTGTTTAATCTTATGCCAAAGCGGGAATAATTATTCATAGTCCGAAAAATTTCGCAGTTGGCAATTTCTTGCAGGCAAAATGCTTGACAAAACCAAACAAATATGTTACAATAGCAACAATGTTTGTAATCGTTTTGTAATTTTCTATTACCGACGATTACAAATCAGAAAAAATCAACACTACATAATATTTAATGGGGCAGGCAAATTTCACGGCTCCAGAGTAGAAAGGGTGTGAATCTTCGGCAGCTTATAGAAACGTGGTTAGAGCTGCTGAAATGTTATGGTCAAAGATAATTTATCCAGGAAACTTGTGTCGAGATGTGTGGCAGGTGCGCTTGCACTCATTATAACAATGATGGGCGTTTCGGACATGTCAAATTCATCAGACCCTGCGGTCGCTGCACAGGCTGAAACAGTAACAACTGCCGAGGCTGAAACTACGCAAGCCGCAGATGAAACAGTCGCTTACAGCATGGCGACCTTCAAAGCTTCTCAGGGTGCTTCAGCTGGTTCAATGGTCAGCAAAGCAGAAACAACAGCAGCTACGTCTATAAAGATAAGAAAGCCTACTGCTGCAACTACTACAAAGAAAACGGCTGAAAAGAAAGCTGAAACGACAACAACTACGACCAAGACAACAACTGCCGCTCCTAAGGCAGTCGTAACAACAGCATTTACTCCGGCTGCCACAGCTGCACCTGTTACAACAACAGCTCCGCAGACAACAACTGTGACAACTACGGCTCCTGCTCAGCAGGCTGACCCTAACGCAGAGCTTAAAACTCCCGTTATCCAGCCCGAGCAGACATATGATACAGATTATACTCATCCCTGGAATGCGCAGACTAACAGCATCACTATCCATTGGAACGCTGTTGCAGGCGCAAAGAAGTATATGGTATTTGTTTACGGCGGACAGTTCACTAAGTGGACAGAGGTAGCTACTACCGGAAATGTTCAGTATACCGTTACAGGACTCAAAAGAGATACTGCTTATTCGTTCAGCGTTAAGGCTGTAAGCGAGGACGGCAAGCATTCCGATATTTCCGCTCCCGTAAGCATCAAGACCGCAAGAATGGATTACAGCGCAGCAGGCTGGCAGGCTATGTGCCGTATCGTTTATCACGAGGTAGGCGGCGCAGCAGGTTCCTTCTGGGATAAGCCTATCGTTTACGTTGCAGACTGCGTTACAAACCAGTACGTTTGCGCAAAGTACACCTATCAGGGTACATGGTCTAAGTACTACGCAAGATATTCAAATATTGAAAGCATCATCTATACAAGCGGCGGATTTGCTTCAAGCGCAACTCTTTCCGCAAGAGGTGCAAACTACTGCAACGTCAGCCAGAGAGTTAAGCTCGCTGTCTGGGGTGCTACCTACGGCGTAACTTATTACAACAATATCGCAAATGATTATAATATCTTCTATTGGAGCAGCTCAGGCTATGCAGTAAGCAGCGCCAAGCTCGGATATTCGTTCAAAACTCCTTTCGGAAACTACGTTAATATCTGGAGACAGTACTGGGGATAATCACAAGAAATCAAAAGAGACCTTTTCGGTCTCTTTTTTCTTGACAGCATTTTGAAAGTGTGGTATAATTACAATGCTGTCCAAACAGGACAGTTAATTTGCGGGTGTTTGAGGACACGCTTGCTGGCGCAAGCAGGGCAGACACGTTAGATTTAGGTAGCGTTACAAAGTGGCACTTTTCCAAACTATTCCAGTAAGGTTAAAAATCAAAAATTGAATAATATGCGGGTGTGGTGAAATTGGCATACACGGCAGTTTTAGGTGCTGCTTCCGAGAGGAGTGCAGGTTCAAGTCCTGTCACCCGCATCAAATAATTAAGGCTGATGCAATTTGATTTGCACCAGCCTTGTATTATTTTATTTGCCTATTGACTTGTTTGTTCTGCCGTGATATAATGAATGCAGACAATTTGATATGGGAATGATGTTCTCCCATGGGAAACCTAAACCGCTTATTCAAGCTGATGACTTCTGCGTTTTACGCAATAGTTATCGGCTCTTTTTTATTCTGTTTGGAGGTATTATTATGATTTTATCACTTGCGGTCATTTTTATTGTAGGTTTGTCTGCCGCTGCAATATTTGAGAAAATAGGATTGCCTCGTATAATTGGTATGCTTGGCGTAGGAATCGTGGTAAGTCCATATGTTCTTGACCTGCTCGACTCGAAAATACTCGGCATATCCTCAGAGCTTCGGCAGATAGCACTTATCATTATACTGATAAAAGCGGGATTGTCGCTTGACCTTTCCGACTTGAAGAAGGTTGGCAGATCTGCTGTGATGATGTCATTTGTTCCTGCGTGCTGTGAGATAGTCGGATATATTCTTTTCGCTCCGCTTCTGCTCGGTGTGAACCGTATTGAATCCGCTGTCATGGGTGCGGTACTGAGTGCTGTCTCTCCTGCAGTCGTCGTGCCGAGAATGGTGAAACTGATAGAAGAAAAATGTGGAACACAGAAAAGCATTCCGCAGATGATTCTTGCAGGAGCGTCCTGTGATGATATCTTCGTTATCGTGCTGTTCTCCACATTTGTGACGATGGCGCAGGGTGGCTCGGCAAAAGTTACTGACTTTTTGAATATCCCCATATCCATAGTTCTCGGCGTTCTGCTCGGTGCGGCAGTCGGACTTCTGATTTATTTTCTCTTTGAAAAATCATACCAGAACAAGCTCAAAATCAGAAACAGCACAAAGGTCATTATCCTGCTCGGAACATCCTTTTTGCTGATGAGTGTTGAAAATCTTGTGAAGCCCTATGTTGCCATGTCGGGATTGCTTGCTGTTGTAGCTATGGCTTGCGTGGTGAAGCTGAAAGCCAACAAGAGCGTTTGTGCAAGACTGTCTGAAAAGTTCGGCAAGCTGTGGATAGCCGCCGAAATAATGCTGTTCGTGCTTGTAGGTGCTGCTGTTGATGTTCGCTACACACTTACGGCAGGCGGCATGGCGGTTCTGATGATATTCATAGCCCTCGCTTTCAGGTCTGTGGGTGTAGTCTTATGTCTGGTCGGCACGGAGCTTAACACAAAAGAACGTTTCTTCTGTGTTATAGCCTATCTTCCGAAAGCAACGGTGCAGGCAGCTATAGGCTCGGTACCGCTGTCGCTTGGTCTGCCATGCGGAAAGATAGTGTTATCAGTTGCAGTGCTTGCGATTCTGATCACAGCTCCGCTTGGCGCTCTAGGAATCGACCGCAGCTATTCTTTCCTTTTATCGACCGATATCGGTAAAGAAAAACAATAGAAGACAAAAAGTAAGGCTGATGCAGTTTGATTGCACCAGCCTTGTTTTTTTACTGTTCGTCATCGAGCTTTGTCACGCTCTGCTCAAACGCACCATTGAAGATAAACTGCACATTCCGGATTTCAGGAAAATGGTCTAAGATACTCATTCCGACATTTTCACAAGAAATCATCGCCTTTTTAATAACCTTGCACTGCTGACAGCATACAAGGCAGTTTCATATCTTCTGAAAGCATAAAACAGACGTGAAGTTCACGTCTGTTTTCGTTTAGTCTTTGTTAGTTTTTTATGTCAGAGGACCGAGTTGAGCCAAGCTGCGAATCCAACTAATGCGACACAAGCTCCTATAAATGTAAACATATTTTTTTCTCCTTCCTTTTTGATTTATGTGTGTCTGTCAGCAGATAACAGGATTTTTAAGTATAAGTGCTGCGAGAATTGCTGCAAAGCTTGCGATCATTTTTGCTTACCTCCTTTTAGTTTATTGTTTGTTGTTTTCCTTTTCGCTGTCTTTATTATATCATACCATCTCTTACAAACTACTTACAGATCTTGAGGTTTTTAAAGCTTTTTTAGATTTTTTAGTTGCTGCTTGTTATTTCATACGCTGTCGTTTCTGCTTTTTATTGTTTGTTATGAAATGATTTCAATTGCAATTACGTCTACCACGATAAATACTGTTGTGATACAAAACCATGTAAACATTGGTTTTCTCCTTTCAGTTTTTATTTCATAAGTTTCAATTTCCGAGAATGTAGATTACTGCTGCTTCGGCTACTAACGCACCTACCAAGAATAGTACACACATGTTTATGCCTCCTTTCTGTTTTTATTTATGTGTGTGTCTGTCAGCAGATAACAGGATTTTTGAGAATCAGTGCTACGAGAATTGCTGCAAAGCTTGCGATCATTATGCTTACCTCCGTTCATTTATTGTTTCTGGTTGTTTTCCTTTTCTCTGTCTTTAGTATATCACGCCGCCTCTTACAAACTGCTTACAATATCAGCATCTTTTCAATAAAATTATTAAGATCCTTTCTTTACGCTGTCAGCATGCTTGTAAAGACGCTCTTTCAGCCGTTTTGCGATGACCTGACGCTTACTCATGCCTCTGCCTATCGGTAACACTCTGTCATGCTGATGGTAGTCTGTTGTGTCAAGATCGATCAGCTCACCTGTCTGCTTGTACAGTTCATACAGCTCGTTGGTTATCAGTCCGTCAGGCTTGGCAGTGCGGATTATTTCAAGCACCTGCTGATGAGTGAGGTATGTGCCGTCTTCAGCCTGATAAATGTTGTTCTCCCACACGTCGCTTACACAGTAGATGCCAAGTCTTTCGAGAAGGTCTTCGACTATTTTCAGTTCGCTCTCGTTGTAAGGATTCCATATCACATCTATCCATGTCTCTTCAAGATCAAGGTTTTCAATTGCTGCGTCTTTGATCTCCAGGTTCTCATCGTAATCCGCTGAAGCTGTAACTGATGCTAAAGTTGTCATCATCATTACTGCTGCGCCTATTGCTGCTATTTTCTTAGTGATGTTTTTCATAGTGATCTCTCCTTTATTATGTTTTTGGGTCGTTTCCCTTGCTGTGATTATAGTATATCACACCGCCACTTACAAACTACTTACAGATTTTTTGGCTTTTCAATTTTTTTGATTATTTTTCAAAGCTGGTTGCGTAACTATCTTTTATTGCACTATTTTATGTTTACACATAATTCGGGATTGACTCACGCATTTATTCTGATAGCCGCAGGACTGCTTCTGACAAGGGGTGTGCTGCGGTTGCTTCGTTATCTTCGTAGCAGAAGCCGCTCTCGCCGGGGTGCTTGGAGTTAGTCCGATATGATATCAATATCATATTCAAAAGCGCCCGTACCTGAGCACGGACGCTTTTGTGTTTATGTTCTGTTATTTATCTGTCTGCTTCGATCGGGAAGTCCTGTGATAGATGTGAGCTGTGTTTCATATCCGGTGTTGTTTATGCTTTCTGCAGTGCGCATACGAAACCTTCCTTCATATAGCCCCACTCGTGAGTGTTCTTGCACTTCTTGCCGAATGTTCCGACCTCTACGAAGCCGTCGCCGATCTCTTTCCAGGGGTCGTAGCCAGCGTCCATAAATTGTACCTTAGTCTCGGTCGCACCCTTCTTGTCAATGTTGATGCCCTTGTACCAAGCTCTCTCGTATTCCTGTCCCCAGAATGTGGTGTCGCGTTTGCCCCATGCCTTTTCTGTGATCAGGTTTGCGTTTTCGGGGATGTGGCTTGTGTCGAAGCCGTTTGCGTTGAGCAGCTCGCGGACTGTCATGCCCTTGTCTGCTGCATACTTAGCAAGCCTTCTTACTGTCTCGCCGGTGAACATATTGGTCTCGCAAAGTCCTGCGTTAAGGTTATCTGCGGAATGTGTGCCCATATTCTTGTGGCAGCTTCCGTCTGCCCAGTTGTCATCCTCATGATCGTGCAGGGTGAGGCCGGCTTTAACTGGGGCGTTGGTGTGTCCGTGCTCTACTATGATCTGTCTGGACTTGCCAAGCATATTGTCGTACATTTTCTTTACTGTCGCGGAATCGTCTATAGTTGCAGCCGATTCTTTGATCCACATAGGATATACTTTGATCGAGCCTTTGCCTGTGTATGCACAGTATACTCTTCCTTCTCCGCCGACTATCCAGTTTTCAACAGGCCAATCCTCGGGGATCAGTTCACCGGTATCGTACCTGCGGTAACGTAAAACCTCTTTGGTCTCGTTTTCCTTTGTGATAACGCCTGTCAGCTTTTCGCCTACGAACTTGATCTCTTCGTCGATATCCTTGACGCTGGTGCAGATGTGGCTCATATATCCCTGAACAGATGCCTTTTCTTCATCCGTAAGCTTTTCGTTGAGATATCTCTGTGCCGAAAGGCCTTCGATTATCGCTGTGCAGGAAGCGGTGTAAGTCTCCATTATGAAATCGAATGCCGGCTTTGCCTTGTCGAGAGCCTCGCCGCTGAACATAACGTCCTTGCAGTAGTGGTTGTAAACCAGTTCAAAGATGTTGCCCTCGGCTGTGACTGACGGCTTTGCGAGCTTGGAATTGAGGACTCTGAGATCCTTTTCAAAGTTTGTTCTCCACTCTGTCTTGGAGCCTATCATTTCAGAGATCCTGGCGAGCTTCTGAGCATTGGTGAGGGTAGTGCCTTTAAAGGTCTTCTGGATAGTGTCGTTGATGCTCTCAGCGTCTGCCTTGAAGTTGATAAGGTCATCGTAGAAGGACTGCACGCCCAGCTCGTTGCAGAAGAAGCCTTTAAGAGAATTCTCAGCCTCGTCCACCTTATCGAACAGCTTGTCGAGCTTATCGTTGATCTCATCGAGCTTTTTCTGTGTGGGGTCCTCGGGTGTGCCGATGAAGGAACCGAGCAGGGTCTCCAGTGCCGGAGTCACGAACTTGCCATAAGGTGTGCATTCGTTGATGAACGTGAACAGTGTCTTTGATGTAAGGTCAACGATCATCTTGGTATCTTCGTCAACGGTTATCTTGGTGTCTTCGGTAAAGCTTGTGCTTGCCGAACGTGAAATAGCCGATCTGGTGTTCATCTTAATGACGTCGTCTGTGTTTGCCGATGCGCCTATTGTTGCGGCTGTTGTCATTACCATAACTGCTGCGAGCATCGAAGCGATTGTTCTCTTGAATCTTCCGTTTGTCTTTGTTGTCTTTGTCATTGTTGTTTCCTCCTTGTTTGTTTTGTTTGTGTTGTTGTTTACGTTTGTGATCTCAGTGTTTGTTTTTGTGTTTTTCATTGTTGTTTCTCCTTTCGGTTTCGGGTTTTCCCTTTCTTTGATCTCAGTATATCATACAGACCTTGACAACTTCTTGACAGATATCCGGATTTTTCAAAAGGTTTTTTTATTTTTTTGTTCAGCCCCGTGTTTTCGGGGTTTTCCTTTGCTGTGATTACATAATATCATACAAACCTTGACAACACCTTTACACAAAAACAGGTTTTTCAAAAAAAACTGAAAAAATTTTTTCGTGAAACAAAAAAGCACCGGCAAAGGCTTTATCTGCGCTGTTTGATAGGTGTGCGACGAACCGATCTGTCTTGAAAAATGGCACATAAGATATATAGATCTACAGCGAGACCGCACCCGTGCTCAAAAACAGAGAATAAAAAGCATACCCACCAATCCTCCGGCGGCTTTGATTGACAAGCCGGCACAGGATATTGTATAATGTAGCTGTGGGGCGATAGAGTGCATAAAAATCTTGAGTTGTTCAGAAACGGCAAGGCGGTCGGCGCAGTGATGTCAGGCTTGAAGCCTGCTGTTGCGGGGATCGATCGGTGAGAAAAATCATAGGAGGCTTTTGGTATGGAACTGTATGAAGCGATAAACAGCAGAAGAACTGTCAGAGATTTTGAGATTGAGCCGATCCCTGCGGAAGTTCTGGAAAGGATAATAGAAGCCGCATTTAAAGCTCCCACTAATGACCATATGAGAGATTGGCATTATATTATCGTGCGGGATAAAAATGTCACGGCTAAGCTGCTTGACATCATACCCAAATCAATATCCGACGAGGATATGGAGGCTTTGATAAAGGATTGGAATTTAAGCGATAGTATACAGCAGGAGTGTTACCGAAATGCTGTTCCGAAGCAGTACAGAATGCTGTTCGATGCATCGTCAGTCATCGTTCCGCTGCTTAAACAAAAGACGGATCTGCTCCATCCTGATAATATTTCGCATCTGAACGGCTTTGCATCTATCTGGTGCAGCATTGAGAATATATTTCTTTGTGCAACAGCCGAAGGGTACGGCTGCAATCTTCGCATACCTCTCGGAGATGAGGCTGAACACGCAAGAAGTGTCCTTGGTTTCCCGAATGACTATTTTATGCCTTGCTTCATTGGCATAGGCAAGCCCAAAAGCAACATTGCACCTGTGAAACAGAAACAGATAGATATAAAGCAGCGAATACACTGGGATAGGTTCTGATCTATCATATAAACGACAGAAACGAGGCGGATCATGCAACAGAAATTGACTGCAGCGTTACAGACGCTGTATTCCACACGAAAAGACGCTCCTCACCTGATAAGAATGATGATGCAGATGAGCGACCCGATAGACCGTGCTGTACTTCGCAGCGCTGTGGATGTGACTATGCAGCGCTACCCGTATTTCTGCGTTGAGCTAAGGAAAAATGACGGGCAGTATGTTTTTGAGCACAATACACGCCCCATTGTTATCAGCGATACGCTCGGGGGAACTGAGCTGAATTCGGAAAGCTCGAATTATCATATGATAGCTTTTTCCGCCGAGAACGACTGGATCGTTCTGGACGTGTTCCACGGTCTTACAGACGGTATCGGCGCATATGAAGTAATCCGCACATTACTGTACTATTATTGCTCACAGAGGTATGATGTGAAGCTGAGCAGAGAGGGTATCCGTCTTGCGGGAGATGAGATCTCCGTTGAGGAATGGGAAGACCCCACATCATCAATGAGCCGACAGCCTGATGCGATGCAGCCGCAGATGCCGCCCGCTCTCAACCTGACCAAGACTCCGGGGTTACAAAACGACCATAATAAAACCGTCCACAGCATAGCTCTTTCAGAGGCGGAGTTCATGAGTTTCAACTCAGAACACAAGGGCAGTCCCGGAACGATGACAGCGCTGCTGCTGAGCCGTGCCGTTGCAAAGCTGCACCCGGAAGCTACTGCGCCGATCAGGATCATCGTGTGTGTAAACCAGCGAAAAGCGCTGAGAGCACCGCTTGCACACCAGAGCCTTGTGGGATTTTCTGCGCTGGAATATGACCGACAGCTGCGAAGTCTGCCTATCGGACAGCAGGTGACCGAATTCCGCAGGAGAGTGCACGAACAGTCGGGCGACGAAGCGATGCTTACCTCGCTGGGTTCTGCTGTTTCATTCGCAGCAGCGCTTGCGGATATGAAAACAGACGAGCAGCGCCTTGATGCGATGAATGCTGCTGATGCTATGCTCAATCGGAATATGACTGCGGTGATAAGCTATGTCGGCAAAGCAGGATTCGGTGATGCGGAGAAGTATATCCGTGATTTCAGGACGTGGACACGCTGCCCCGACAATGGGATCATCGTCGAGATAGCTGCAGTGAACGGACGGTTCATCATGGATATTATCCAGCCGTTTTCCGACCCTGTCTATGTGAACGGCTTTCTGCAGCAGCTGAAAGAAAACGGCGTTGCCTATGAGCATCTTGGTGTCAGGGAACTGACGCTGCCGAACATTAAGCTGCCATGGAGCGAGTAATTGTGCCAAAAATAAAAGAGAGGTTCACTTCTGACGATTATTTGACGGGAGAGCCTCTCTTTGCTTGTCAGACGACTTCTTTGAGGTTTTTTCAAAAACCTCTTTTCTTTTTGACAAAAAAATGATATACTATACTAAATCAGACCTGAGAGAAAAGCAAGGTGAGATAATGGAAAAGAAAACCAAAAACAGAAAACTGCTGTTTCAGGTAGCCGGTATCGTGCTGCCGCTGTTTCTGCTGCATCTGGTAGCTGTTGTATGGCTTAGCTACCGAAACGCTGTTAACAGCTATCTTACAGCGCAGAACGAAAACATCGAATCCGACCTTGAAGAGAACTATCTGAACCTTGTTGACAATCACGAACCGGAAACTCAAAAAGTAAGCGAATGGCTGCTCACCTATCTGGAAAACCATGCTGATAAAGAATGGGAGCCGCTTTCCGAAGAAGAATGGCTCGAATTTGATGAAGTGACCGGCGAGAATAAATACTGGAGTGCTGAGTGGCTGAACAGCCTGCCGGAAAAAATGCAGTATTATGCAGCAAGGATCAAGTTCAACAACTGGAAGCAACAGATCAGCTTTGAATCTGAATCTGTACATTACGAGAAGCTGTTTCTTATGGATGTTTCCGAAGGCTTCAAGGGAATGGTATTGTGCGATTACAGCGCCGGGAATGAATGTCACGGATTCGGATACAGGTACGATCTGGACGCGGACAGCCACAAAGCCCTGGAAAAAGCTATCCGGGAAAATACGTCGGAAATAATCTATGAACTGTCAGATGATTTCTCGGAAAACAAAAACTGCTATATCGCCTACAAGCCAATGGTCCTTTCCGGAAAGACAAAAGCTGTGTTCTGCATAGCATACAGCTGGGACAAATTCAGAAGCAGTATCACCTCAAATCTCAAGATCGTGATCATCCTGATCATCGCAGGTCTTATGCTGACAATGGCTGTGCTGATATTCATGCTTTACCGCAGAGCAGCCAGACCTGTCGTAAAAATACAAAGGGCGCTCTTAGATTACACCGAGGATAAAAACACCGCCAAGATCGTCGGTAAAATGTTCAATATCAAGGAAAAAAATGAGCTTGGATACTTGGCGGATGTTATTTCAGATCTGGCGCTGGAGATAGACCGCTACAATAAAGAGAACCTGAAGGTGCAGAAAGACCTCTACGATGCAAAGGTGCAGATAATGGTGTCGCAGATCAGACCGCACTTTATGTATAACGCGCTGACATCTATCGCAATGATGTGTGAGCTTGACCCGATGACTGCGAAAAAGGCAACTATCGCCTTTGCGGATTATCTGCGGGGCAATATGGACTCGCTGAAACAGACAAAGCCTGTGCCGTTCGAGACCGAACTTGAGCATCTGAAAAACTATCTTTATATCGAAAAACTGCGCTTTGATTATCTGCTGAACATCGAATACGACATACAGGCAACGGGTTTTGAACTGCCGCTGCTGAGCATACAGCCACTCGTTGAAAACGCTGTCAAGCACGGTGTCGGAATGAAAAAAGGCGGAGGAACGGTGAAGATATCCTCTGTCGAAACGGACAGTGCTTTTGAAGTGATAGTTTCCGACGACGGCGTGGGATTTGATGTGAACGCTCCGAAAAAGGACGACGGACGTTCGCACGTCGGAATGGAGAATACAAAGAGACGCTTGAAAGAGATGTGCAAAGCTGACATCGTGATAACCAGCGAGGTCGGCAAGGGCACGACAGCTCGAGTGATAATACCCAAAAAGGAGGGCAAGGCAAATGAGGATACTGTGTCTTGATGATGAGCCGCTGGCATTGAGAATGCTGGAGCAGGCGGTAAGGCAGTCAAAGCCCGATGCGGACATATCGGCATATCTGGATCAGGACGAACTGCTCGAACAGACAAAGCAGGGAGGCTGCGACATTGCATTTCTTGACATACACATGCGTGGAATGAATGGTGTTGAGCTTGCGAAAAAGCTCAAGGAGCTGAACCCGAAAGTAAATATAATCTTTGTGACCGGCTTTTCCGAATATACGGGCGAGGCAATGGGTCTGCACGCAAGCGGCTACATAATGAAACCCGTCACTAAGGAAAAGGTAGACAAAGAGCTTTCAGACCTGCGTTTCCCTATCGTGCCGAAGAGCGATGCGCTGCTGAGAGTGCAGTGTTTTGGCAATTTCGATGTGTTCCTGCCGGGCGGCGAACACGTCCGCTTTGAGCGCAGCAGGTCAAAGGAGATATTTGCCTACCTCGTTCACCGACAGGGAAGTTCCTGCAGCACAAAGGAGATAGCCGCTGTGCTTTTTGAGGACGAGCCATACGATACCAAGCAGCAGAACTATGTTCAGCAGCTTATCCACGCAATGATAAAAAGCCTCAAAGCTGTCGGTGCAGAGGAGGCGATCGTGCGCAGCTACAATGCGCTTGCGGTCGATCCTAAGGTGCTTGACTGCGACTACTACCGCTTCAAAGAGCTTGACGCCGGCGCAGTCAACTCATTCCAGAACGAGTATATGAGCCAGTACTATTGGGCAGACTTTCTGTACGATGAAGATTTCTGATACATCAAAAACGATGAGGCTGTTGCAGCCCCAACAAAGAAAAAGACGCCTGACACACCAAAAAGGTAGTGCCAGGCGTCTCATTTTGTGGTATAATATAATTGCAAAAAACATTATACCAACGAAAGGATTGTACCACCGGAGCTGTAATGTTATTGCTGATAATAAAAACTAAAAAACACTTGACATTTCGACTCGCACGAGTTATAATATGGTTGCGAAAACGGCGTATCTACGGGGAAAATTTCAATCCAATGTCGTTATGCTGCCATTAGGTGCTGCTTCCGAGAGGAGTGCAGGTTCAAGTCCCGAGCGTTCGCAGAACGGTTGCACCCGCATCATTTGAAGAGGCTCATCAGAGCTTCTTTTTTTGCTTTTTATTAAAAAGTATTGCAATCCGATATACATTGTGGTATAATAATATCAAGAAAGGTGGTGGCATTATGGCTGTTAAAAGTTCAAATGTAATTGCAAGGGTAGAACCGGAGATAAAGGAACAAGCAGAAGCCATACTTTCAAAACTCGGTATTTCGGCATCTAATGCAATAAATATGTTTTACAGACAGATAATTCTTTGGAATGGGTTGCCGTTCAGACCTTCAATACCTTACAGTGCTCCAAAAGCTCTTGATGAAATGAGTAAAGAAGAATTTGATGCCAAGCTGTCAAGAGGACTTGAGCAGGCTAAAGTCGGAGAGGGAGTACAAGCAGACGAGTTTTTTGATTCTCTGAAAGAGGAGATATTGAAGTCTTATGTCTGAATCGTATAGCGTTATTATTACGCCTGAGGCTTAGAGTGATATTTCTAAAATCATTCACTATATCGCTGGGGAGTTGAAAGCTCCGCAGGCTGCTGTTAACCTGAATGACCTATTTTTAAAGAGTATCAAAGATCTGGCTGTTTTTCCAGAACGTAATAAGGTCATAGATGAAGAACCTTGGGGCAGTGAAAAAATCAGAAAGCTTATCGTAAAGAATTATTATGTCTATTACAATGTTAATGATTTAACTCGGACTATTAGCATTATCGCTGTCATATATGCTGGAATGGATCAAACAAAACAAATAAATAAACGCAGCAAAACTAAATAGTAAATAACATAGGCTGATGCGATCTGATACGCACCAGCCTTGTTTGTTGTATAAATATTAGTGATAATTTCAGGCATTATTCGTGACCGTGATTATGCATTTCGGCTCTTTTGTAACATAGTTCATTGATGCCGCCAGCGTCTGCGCACTCACTCTCATAAGACTGCGTCCGCCATTGCCGAAATACGGGTCTGCATAGTAGAAATAAAGTTCGCCGCCTATGTATTCATATCCGCATATCACAACGAAGTGTGTAGGCGAATCAGGCTGTGCAACGATTTTGCCCGAACGGTAGCTTGCAACAACTATGCTGCGCTGCCCGTTGTCAATAAGCCCTTTGAGTATAGCTGCCGAATCATCACCGTAAATGTTGCTCGCCGAAATCGTTCCGCCCGAGTAGCTCTCTATCAGCTTCACGAGATTCGTCGCAGTGATGCCGCCGCCGCTTGTCAGGCTGCCCTGGTCGTTGAGCTGATTCTGCTCGCAGAACTGAATAAGCTCGTCCTTTGTCCATTTCATTCCCAGCTGATAGTTCGCAAGCATTGTTGCCGAAGTAGGACCGCAGGCTTTCTTTCCGTAAATGTCACCGCCCATCTGTCCAATCGCTGCAGTCTCAAGTATCTTTGCACCCGTCTGTTCCTGCACGCAGCTGCGCGCTATCAGATACTCGCGGTAGCGATATTTTATCACAACATATCCCTCGTGGGTCGGGTCATAGTGTCCCGAATAGTAGCTGCCCGCTTCGATAGTCCCGACCTTGTTCTTGTTCATATCACGAAGATTTGTTGTGTAAGGTAAATAATACAGCTTTGAAGACGTGTCGCAGTTGTCGGGCGTTACCGCAGGCGCTGCTGTCGTCTCGCTCTGCGTAGCAGTCTCACTTGGCTGTGTAGTTGTTGTTTCCTCGGTCGTCTCTGGTGTTGTTTGCGTTTGCACAGCAGTCTCGGTTTCCGATAAATTCGTCACAGAAATCGCTTGCGATGTTGTCTGCACAGCGCTGCCATCGGCTGCCGGGTGAGTGATAACCGTAGTTCTTTCAGTCGTCTTTTCCTTGTTGCTGGTGTTCTGTCTGCCACAGCCTGCCATACAAACCACAAAGCTGATGCTCAGCACCGCTGCAATTATTTTTTTCATTTTAAATTCCCCCTGTTTTTGATCCTGAAATGTTCTTTCAACTATATATTCGCAGTGACTTTCCGTTTTCACTCAATTTTTTTGAAAAATTTTTTTGCACCAGCCTTTTTATGTATTCAGATAGTTTTGCACTTGCCATATTTTCAATAGTATGTTATTATTAAATGCGAAATCAAAAATGAAAAGTTCCTTTAATAGTGAGTGAAAACCGCAGGTCACTGCGAATATATAAGTGAAGGGACCTTTCAAGGAAAAGAGATGAGGATTATGACAGACGAGGAACTGCTGGGGCGTATGCGCGCTGACGACCAGAAAGCATTCGAGACCGTTATGAGCAAGTACAGACGGTATGTTGAATACATCGCAGGGCGTATGATAAACACCGAAAGCGACAGAGAAGAAGCAGTTATGGACACGTTCTACAAGGTGTGGAACAAAAGAAATGAAATAGACCTGAATAAAATGAGCCTTAAAAGCTACATATCCATGACAGCTTCAAGCTGTACTGTCGATAAGCTCAGACGCATGACCAAGGGCGCGCCTGTCGATCCGATCGAGGATGACCTGGAGCTTGAACTTGACCTTGAAGACGAGACTGCACGAAAGATAAACCTTGATATCATCAAAAAAGTCGTGCAGGCAATGCCGCCTCCCGACCGCGAGATATTCATCGACCGCTACTATTTCGAGCTTGACGTTAAAGAGATAGCAAAGCGCAGAAACGTGGCGGAGAAAAAAGTCTGGAACATACTCTCACGAAGGAAAGACAAATTGAGAAAGGAACTTATAAAAGGAGGTGTTACCTTATGAGCAGGCTTACCGAAATAATGAAGCAGATACCTCTTGACGAACTTTTGGGTGACGCTGACAACACAACTGACAACGCAATAATAAGTACAGAAAGTGATATAACAGAGACAACACGAGATATTACAATGACCAGCGCTGAACCGAAACCAAATATCAGACAATCGGGCGCTTACGTCAAGCGTTCAGGTGCGCTGGTATCAGTTGCAGCTATCGCGATCGTTGCCATAGGCGGCGCATTTGCATATTTCGCGCTTTCAAAGAACAAACCCGAGACTTACAGCGCGGATTCAAGCTCGTCGGCGCAGGTGACCTCACAGCCTGCTTCTCAGGCACCGAGCGTATCAAACAAGGCTATCCTTGAACAATACATCAAAAGCAAGCCCGAGCTGAAAGAGGGCATCTCTGACAACTCGCTGGACTTTTTTGATGTTGACGCAAACTGCGGCTACGGTATTTACAGAGGCGGCGAAAGAAAGTGTACACTGTTCAAGGTGAGCAGCGGCAAGGTAACCGAGTACACCGAACTGAAAGGAATAGCAGATGACCGCACATACGAGCTGCCTTACGATGTGTTCGAGTCTCAGATTTTTGAAATGGGCGGCAGCAAGTACGCAGCGCTGCTGGTCGAGATAATCAACAACGACGGCTATTATCCCGCAGTGACGATAATGAAGATTGACGGTGACGAGCCTCGCTGTGCTGGCATCGGGCACGTCGGCGTGACTATGGAGAAATACTGCAAAGAATCGGAATATGCCGAGATTGATGTATACAAGTACCCCACAAAAGTCATAAGCCTTAAAGACGTTTTCAAGGTCACAAATGACGGGGTGACCATTGACGGTTTAAATTATTGCCTTAAAAACGGCGACTTTATCTCCGAATTCCGTGTGAACGTCGAAGCCTTTATCAACCACAAGCAGGACTCTGCTAACCTCGAAATTCAGAATGCATTTACCATCACCAATGACGGAAAATTTGCATACGGCGCTTACTACGACCGTTCGGCTGGCAGAAGCGTTCTTTGCAGGGCAAGCGGTCAGACAGTGGTGGAGCACCCCGACAGTCTCTTTACAAGCGACAGCAATATGTCCATCACGGGCAGGATATATAATATGGAAAGTTACACTGTTATCAACGGAAGCGAAACTAAAGAGTTGCTTGTGATATTGGCGGACAAAGTCACAAACGGCGGAGTAGCACCGATGATAGTCGTGCTTGACATCACCAGCGAAGTGCCCGTCGCTATGATGAGCGAGCCTGTGATGATAGATATGACTCACTACGACAAGAACGCCGCGACAACCAAGGACGGTGATACCACTATCTACGGTGTGAGCAGTTTTGATGACACTGTCTGGACTTATTGTCAGACCACAGACAAAGGCTTGAAGATAGACGGCAGATTGTATGTGATAAAGGACGGTAAGCTCGTACAAGACAAAATTCCAACAGAATAGATACTATCCCGATATATCAAAGCAAGTGAAAGCAGGTGCCTACCGTTCAGTAAGCACCTGCTTTCGAGGTTTATTCAATGGCTTTGTATTTTTTGAGGAAATTCAATTATGGGGAAGTCGCCTGTCAGGAAACCTTGGTCACAGGGATAACTGCGCCGTTGTACTTTTCCTTGATGAACTTTGCGGTGTCCTCTGACTGCAAAAGCTCAACGACAGCTTTAAGTCCCTCATCGTCCTTCTTGTCGGGTGTTGTAACAACGATGTTTGCGTATGGCGAATCCTCGCCCTCACGGAACAGGAACTTTGTTGCGTCAAGACCTGCCTCGATTACCTTGTTGGTGTTGTTGATGTAAACGTCGAACTCGCTGATGTGTGCATTTATCTGGTAGCTGTCAAGCTCGGTGATTTCAAGCGGCTTGATGTACTCTTTGATGTCCTTGATGCTTGCACGGGAATTCTCTGTCTCGCCGAGCTTTATCCAGCCCTGCTGTTCGAGAATGCGAAGCGCTCTGTATTCGTTGGTAGCGTCGTCAGGGATAACAACCTTTGCCTTGTCGGGAACTTCGTCTGCTGACTTGTACTTTTCGGAATAAGCCGCAATAGGCTCAACGTGAATGTTTCCGATGTTCACAAGATTCCCGCTGTTTATCTCGTTCCATTCTGTCAGATACGGCTCGTGCTGGAAGTAGTTGAAATCTACCTCGCCCTTGACCGTCTTTTCATTCCATGTCGCGTCAGACGCCGTGCTGACAATATTGATCGTGTAGCCCTTTTCGTTGAGCTTTGGCTCGATGTATTTGAGTATCTCGCTGTGCGGTGTCAGGTCGGCAAGCGCCTTTATCTCTTTGAGGTCTTTCTTGTCAGACGAAGCGTTTGACGATGCTGACGAAGATGACTTTGAGTCTGACGACGAGCTGCTCGAGCCGCAGCCTGCAAATGCGGTCAGTGCCAGTGATGCTGCAAGTACAGCGGTAATAAACTTTTTGATTTTCATAGTGGGTTCCTCCTTGATTCACTTTTCATTTTACTTTCCTTTATGATACGGTCTTTGCCGTTATCAGCTTAAATAAGATGTCTTTTTCTTAGTATCAGATTTGAGATAAAATCACCTGCGATCTGAACTATCTCAACCATTACAATAAGCACGAGCACCGAAGCGATAAGCATATCGTGATAGAATCGGTTGAAGCCGAATCTCACGGCAATGTCTCCGATTCCGCCTGCGCCGAAGTTGCCTGCAAGTGCGGTCATTGAGATTATGCCGATAAGTGCTACCGTAAAGCCTCTGATTATCGAGGGTATAGCCTCGGGAAGCATCACGCGGAAAACTATCGTCGCCGAGCTGCTGCCCATTGCCTTAGCCGCCTCAATTTTGCCCTTTGGTATCTCTACGAATGCGCCCTGAACAAGCCTTGCGTACATCGGTATACAGCTTGCCGCAAGGGCGATTATACAGGCGTTGACTCCGTAGCTCTGCCCGAGAATCATTCTGGCAATCGGCAGTGTAACGATTATCATTATCATCTGCGGCAGTGAGCGCAGACAGTTTACAACCGTTCCCGATGTTCCGCTGAGTATCGGCATAGGCTTGACGCCCTCTTTGGAAATCACCGAAAGCCCTATGCCAAGCAGCACGCCGAGCACAAGCGTTATAACAGCGCTGAGCGCCACCATGTAAAGCGTGTCCCACACAGCAGGCCAGATTGTATCCCAGACCTCCTTGCTGAACGCGTGTTTGACGACCTCCCAGAACGAGTATTTGCTGAAACTCATATTCCTCCACCTCCTGTGAACTGCGATTCGTCGCGGAACTCTTTGTAAACTTCGAGGAATATCCGCCCCGTACTGCTCTTGGGGTCGAGGAAGATATCTCTTGTGTTTCCGCATTCGGTTATCAAGCCGTCTTCGAGCACAGCCACCTTGCTGCATATCCGCTTTGCAGCTTCAAGCTCATGGGTTATCATTATGATAGTTACGCCAAGCTCTGCATTTATCTGTGCCAGCAGGTCGAGTATCGAAAGCGTTGACACAGGGTCAAGCGCGCTTGTCGCTTCGTCAGAAAGCAAAATGTCAGGGTCATTGGCAAGCGCCCTTGCAATGCCCACTCTCTGTTTCTGTCCGCCTGAAAGCGAACCCGGATAAGCAAACTTTTTATCCGACAGCCCGACAAGCTCAAGCAGCTTATCAACCTTTTCTTCTATCTGTTTTTTCGGCGTCTTTACCAGCTTCAGCGGATAAGCGATGTTCTGGAAAACCGTCTTTGAATCGAACAGATTGAACTGCTGAAAAATCATTCCTATCTTTTTGCGCCGCTCGTTGAGCTGACTCTTTTTAAGCGCCGTTATCTCGGTTTCACCTATCCACACCTTTCCGCTGTCGGGCTCTTCAAGTCGGTTTATGCACCGCACCAGCGTAGACTTGCCCGCGCCCGAAAAACCAACTATACCAAAGATATCTCCCTTTTCAATGCTGAGGTCGATACCCTTGAGGACTTCGTTTTTCTCTTTCTTATTGAGGAAAGTTTTGTGAAGCCCTTCTATTCTGATATATCCACTCATTACTATTGTTTCAGACCTTTCTAAACTCTCTTGATAAGCGGCTATAAATTTTGTTGATATACAGCCACTTGTTTCATTGATTCAAGTTATAGCACGAAAACTAGCCCTCGTCAACGACAATTGAGGATAACGTTATCACGCCACCTGCAAAGTGCCTTTTCAAAGGGCAGTTTTTGAAACTAACTGTGAATTATCGGCTGAAAAAGCATAAAGAATATCACGAAAATCCCCGAGCTTTTTTAACAAACAAAAAACACATCGCTATTTGTGATAACGAGGTCACGCTGGAAAACGCCTTATCAGCTGCATTTTCATAAGCTGAACTCACGCTGGCGACAGAAATAGTCTTTGATTTCGAGAAAACGTTGTCACCGCTTGACTATTATAATAAATAGTGCTATCGTATTATCAGAAATTCTAAAACACAAACGGAGGGCGGTATTCTTGAACGGTGTAACGATAAGAAATGTGCGCATAAGCGACGCGCAGAATCTGCTTACCATCTACGCACACTATGTGAAAAACACAGCTATAACCTTTGAATATGATGTGCCGAGCGTCAGTGAGTTTGAAAGCAGGATAAAGCGCATCACCGCAAAATATCCTTATATTGCCGCCGAAAAAGACAGCAGGATAGTCGGCTACGCCTATGCTGGCGTTTTCAAGGACAGAGCCGCATACGACCGTTCTGTCGAGGTCACGATTTATCTTGACGCGTCTGCACAGGGGCAGGGCATAGGCAGAGCGCTGTATCAGCAGCTTGAAACCGCGCTCAAAGAAAATGGCATAACCAACCTTTACGCCTGCATCGGTGTCCCGTCGGACAAAGCTGACGAGTATCTCGATTTCAACAGTATGCAGTTCCACGAGCACCTCGGCTACTCGCTTGCGGGAACGTTCCACAAGTGCGGTTACAAATTCGGTCGCTGGTACGATATGGTGTGGCTCGAAAAAATAATCGGCGAACATAACTGAAATAAAATACCGAGGTCAGAAACATTGTGCTGCTTCTGACCTCGGCTTTTTCCTGTTTAGTTTTCAATGATAGTGTTTAGCGCCAAAACAAAACCGTCAAGCTCGTCACGGGTCATTAAGTGAGAAAGGCTGATGTAATTTTTCTGCACCAGCCTTTTTATGTGCAGCGAGGGTGGTTTCGCTGCACAAATCATTGTATAAAACTAAGTTTTTCAGCCCTTCAAACTTTCGTCAGCTATCAGGCTTATCGTTTTTGAGCTGACTGCACCTGTGCCGCCGAAAACATTCAGGCACTTTGGCTTCAGCTTTTGCAGATAGCTTTTCTGCTCTGATACAAGCGTGCTGTCCGCAAGCATTATCGGCGAACCCATATAGGCTGCCCACACGCCGCCTGCAAGTGCATCGGGGAAATCTGTGCCCTTGGCTATGCACAGCTCGCCGCTGTCAAAAAAACCTGCAAATTTCTCGTTTACCTTTACACAGGTAGCATATCTGTTCTTACCGCTGAGTCTGAGCGGGCTGCTGACGCCGACAGCTTTTGCTGCCTTTTTCATCATAGCGTCGGAGATAACTCCCTCTCCGCCGATAACGTAAGCATTCTTTACACACTTTTTGTTTTTGAGCTTTGCAAGGTACTGATTGGTTTCATTGTCTATCTCACCATCGGTCCTGAGATAAATAATAGGTGCTTTCTTTTCGGCAGCGACCGCACTAACAGAAAGCGCATCAGCATAATTGAAGCCGTAGACAAAGAATATATCGGCAGGGGAGCTGCTCAGCTGCTCAGCTATCGCTGTAGCTGTTCCAAAACGTGATTCTCCTGCAATACGCTGTGTTTTGATTTTTTCATTATGCAGAGCGTCCTCGACTTGTTTGCTGATTGCGCCCTCGCCGCCGAGGATAATGACGTTTGTTGCACCGAGCCTTTTTATCTCTGCAAGCGTTTTGCTGTCAAGAGAGTTTGTGTTTGTAAGCAGTATCGGTGCGTCTTTTGCATAAGCAAGCGGCACGCCTGCAAGTGCATCAGCATATTTCATACCGTATGCAAGCACAACGGTCGTTGCTTTTGCAGCCCTGTCAGCTGAAATTTTCACAGCAGTTTCAAATCTGTTTGCGCCTGCGATGCGATAAGCTTTTTGCTCTGCGTTGCATTTGCTGCACACTCTTTTGGTGGTCTGTGCAGTTGCCGAGCTTGAGAACACCTTCCAGCTTGTGAAGCTGTGACCTGTTGCGGGGATAGCTGCATCCTTTTTATCTGTAAACGTCACCTCGTTATGAACAACGCTGGCAGTGTAGTGCGCCACACCGTCCTTTGTGCAGGTCGCCGCATCGGTAGTCTTAGAAACCGTTGCTTTGACAGTCTCCTTGAAAGAGCATTTTTCACAGGCAAATTCGGCTGTTGCAGCTGTGCCGTTCCACTTCCACACAGGTTCTTTGAAAGAGTGTGCAAGTGCTCCCGATACCGAATATGTCGTTGAAGCAGAATAGGTTTTTCCCTCGTCTTCAATAGAATAGATAAGTGTTATCTTCTTTGCGCTGGTGCAGGTCGCATTCTGCACCTTCTGCTCTGTAAGCGGAGCATATAACACTTTTTCATATCCGCAGCCCTGGCATCTGACTAACAACTCAGCTTTTTCCTGATTGTTTGTGTCGAATTTCCAGCTGCCGCATACAAAATTGTGCTTGATACTTGAATTTACGACTGAAAATGTTTTTCCGCAGTTTTCGCAGTATTCGCGTTTTGAAAGCGGAGCATCACAGGTGGGTGTCGCAGTAAATGTCTTTTTCGCAGTATGCGGGCAGGCAGTCCCGATAAATCTGATACCCGTCTCGTTTGCGTACTCCTGCGCTTTTGAACCTGTGAACCCGTTTATTACAACAGAGCCGACAGCCTCCCAGACCGATTTGCCGTTTTTGAATACATATTGCATTCCTAAAGCATGATTTCCGAAAGTCTCAACAGATGCTGGGATAGTATAGCTCAGAAGCTTCTGGCAGCCGTTGAACGCCTCCTGACCAATGCTTTTAAGGCTCTTTGGAAATACTACCGAGGTCAGCTTGCTGCAGGCCGTGAAAGCGTAACCGCCGATAGTGAGTTCCGAATTGCTCTGTGCGAATGTCAGCTCTGTCATATCGGTACATCCTCTGAATGCGCCTGAATCTATGTCATTTACACTGGCAGGTATATAGACTTTTTTAAATGCGCAGGATTCAAAAGCTCCCGACTTTATTCTTGTTACGCTTGACGGTATGCTGCACTCCTCAAGCTGTCTGCAATAGGCAAAAGCGCCTTGAGAAATTGTTTTGAGAGTGCCTGGCAGCTTGGCTTTTTTCAGTTCCGAGCATTGACTGAAGCAGTTGTTGCCGATAAACTTCACGCTTCCGGGAATGGTTATCTCCGTCAGCCCGCTGTTATAAAATGCGTATTCGCCAATGCTTGTAAGCCCGTTTACGAGCGTGATGCTTTCAAGATTTTTGGTTTCGTAAAAAGCGTTCCTGCCAATGCTTTTGAGCGAAGAAGTCGCAGTGACTTTCTTTATGCTGCTGTTTTTGTAAAATGCACACGGTGAGATCTGCTTTACATCAGGTGAAAGCGTGACCTCTTCCGCTGTAACATTAACAGCCTCAACGACAGTTCCGTTGATTACAACAGGCTTATCGGGCTTGGTCATTCTGTTCATCCACGCCGTGCCCGACAGGGTGTACATTCCGAAGTCTGTAACGCTTTTTGAAAAGTTGAGCGTGTCAAGATTGGTGCAGCCCTGAAAGGCTCTGTCACCAATTCGTTTCAGCGTATCAGGCATACTGAAAACAGTCGTGATGTCGGTGTTGCCGTAAAATGCTCTTTCGCCTATGATGATAACAGGCTGTCCGCCAAGCTTTTGGGGAATGGTGATTATCTTGTCTGTTCCTGTGTAGCTTGTTATCTTTGCGCCCTTTCCGTAGACCTCATCATTAACTATCAGATAGCCAAAGTCGTTTTGCGAAGCTGCTGCCTGTGACGATATGGCTGTCTGTGAAACGACCATACTGTGCGGCAGAGCAGCTGCCGAGCCGAACAGCAGACAGACTGCCACGGCTGCTGAAATAATTCTCTTTCCCATAATACTACCCCTTTTGTTCTGGTTCTCCGTTGAACTTTTTTCAAATTATATCTGCTGCCAATAAAAAGTCAATCCTTTTTGCCCAACAGGTATATTATTCGATGTAACAGGTTATCATTTCAGCAGATTACAGAAATGACCGCTGCCGATGTGCTGATAACCATATCATACATCACAACAGCAAGTGATTCTTGTACAAAATTGCGAAGAGGTCAAAAAAGCTGATGCAGTTTGATTGCACCAGCCTTGTATGTTTCATATTTTTATTTACTTGTTTGTGCTGCTGTAACACATCATAATCCCAAACTGTATCCTGCGCCTATCCCTATCGCCGCGGAGAGCGCTATCAGTTTGATAGGGTGAACCTTTTTGAACGCAAGCACTGCGGTCAGCGCGAACAAGCCGAGGAATACCCAGAAGCTCGCTGCGGAAAACGCCGAAACATGCAGCCCGGCAGGGAAGAACACCGTCCCGGCAACAGATATGAATGCTGCGCCTATCATTCCCACGACCGCAGGCTTCAGCCCGCACATCACTCCGCCGACTGCGTTGCTTTTTCGGTACTTCTCATAGAATTTCGCGATGATAAGTATAACGACGAATGACGGAAGCACGATGCCGAGAGTTGCTGTCACCGCTCCGAAAATGCCTCCCGTTTTCAGACCGACAAATGTTGCCATATTGACGGCAAGCGGTCCGGGGGTGCTCTCGCTGAGTGCCACGAAATCGACAAGCTGTTCCTGCGTCAGCCAGCCGTGCTTTTCAGCCTCGGCTTGGATCATCGCAATCATTGCGTACCCACCGCCGAATGTGAAAGCGCCTATCTTCAAAAATATAAGGAAAAGTTCAAGCAGTATCATCACGCTTCTCCTTTCCCGCCGTTAGCGACCAAAGCAGACCGAACAAGCCACAGCCGATTATCACAAAGACAGCATCAATTTTCAGAAAAGCAGTGAGAACAAGCGACGCCGCCATAATAAAATAGGAAACGAGCTTTTTCTTTGATGCCTTGAACATCATCCACAGAGCTTTGAGTATCAGAGCCAGCACCGCTGCGCGAATGCCCATAAATGCGTAGCGGACAGCTTTATAGCTTTGAAATTCCGTAAGTATCAGAGATAAAAGGGATATGATAAGAAAAGATGGGAGTACTACCCCGAGCGTTGCCATAAACGCTCCCCTAAAACCTGCCCTTCGGCTGCCTACAAAGGTTGCGGCGTTTATCGCTATCGGACCGGGAGTGGACTCGGAGATGGCAACAACGTCGGAAATATCCTTTTCGCTCAGCCATTTTTTGTTTTCGCAGACCTCTTTTTGTATCAGCGGTATCATTGCATATCCGCCGCCGAACGTGAATGCACCTATCTTCAAAAAAGTCAGAAACAGCTCAATGCTCTTTTTCATACTCTCACCTCACCAGAAACATTATAACACAGTGAGGTTCAGCCGTCAATACAAACTTGACATAAGTCGGAAACTGTGATATAATTGACATAAGTCAGAAAGGAGATGCAGCTATGCCAAGACCGCAGAAGTCGCGCCGTATCTGCTGTTACCCAGATTACTGGAGCTTTGCACCCGATCAGGACACAGCGAACGATATGGTGACAATGTCGCTGGATGAGTTTGAAACTATACGTCTGATAGACCATCAGGGCAAGACTCAGCAGCAATGCGCTGACGAGATGAACGTCGCACGCACAACCGTCACGGCTATTTATGACAGCGCCAGAAAAAAGCTGGCACAGGCTTTGGTGGAGGGCAGGCGCATCGTCATTTCGGGCGGGAATTACACGCTTGATAACACGCTCTCTGAGGAGGTCGCGCAGAAAGGAAAGACTATTATGAGAATTGCAGTAACCTATGAAAATGGACAGATTTTTCAGCATTTCGGCAGAACAGAGATGTTCAAGCTGTATGATGTTGCGGACGGAAAGATAATCAGCGAGCAGCTCGTCGGCACAGACGGTGCTGGACACGGCGCACTTGCAGGTTTCCTGAAAAACGCACAGGCTGATGTGCTTATCTGCGGCGGCATCGGCGGCGGTGCACAGATGGCTATGCGCGAAGCAGGCATTACGCTTTACGGCGGAAACTCGGGCAGCGCGGACGAAGCTGTCAAGGCGTTCCTTGCCCAGACACTTGTGCAGAACGACAACCCGACCTGTGACCACCACGGTCACGAGCACGCAGCAGGTCACTCCTGCGGCGACCACGGCTGCGGCAACCACTAAACAGAAAAAAAGCAGCTCAGAGCGAGTGATAAGAACCCGCTTTGAGCTGTTTTTTTACTTACGATTCACTTTGCAGCGAGCCGTGCTATGTCCGCAGGCTTGAGAATTTTGCCTGCTGAAACGACCTTGCCGTTCACGACAAGCGCAGGCATAGACATTACGCCGTACTCAGCGATCTTCTGCATATCGGTAATGTACTCGACCTTGATATCCGTGCCCTCGGCGGCTTTGAGCGCGTTGTCATAAAGCTGACGACAGGCTTTGCAGCCCGAGCTGAGTACCTTTACAGTACCTTTTGCGCCGCTGTTTAAACGAACAGGCGGCTTTTTGTTTCCGCTGTTTTTCTTACTGAACAGTCCCATATCAGAACCTCCTAAGTGATGTAGTTTTGTATCAGATTGAAGCTGTAGCCGACAATGATTATGCCGACGGTGCATATCACCGTGAATATCGCCAGCAGCTTGGGTTTAACCGCCTTGCGCAGCATTATCAGCGACGGCAGCGAAAGCGTTGTCACGCCCATAAGGAACGCAAGCACAACGCCGAGCTGTGCGCCCTTTGCAAGCAGTGCCTCCGAAATGGCAAGGCAGCCGAAGATGTCCGAGTACATCGGTATGCCGCATATCGCTGCAAGAATAACGCCAAAAGGATTGCCTGTGCCCAGCACGCTCACGATAAAGTCCTGCGGTATCCAGTTGTGGATAACTGCGCCTATTCCCACGCCGATGAGGATAAAAAGTATTACCTTTCTGACCGTCGCGAGAACCTGTTCCCAGGCGTATTTTGCGCGGTCACGCTTGGTCAGCTGTTCCTGCGGAGTGTCTATGCTTTTGCTGGTTCTGACAAACTCTTCGACCTGATCTTCAAGGTGCATTTTTTCTATAAGCGTGCCGCCGATAACTGCCACGGCAAGACCTATCACAACATAGATGACAGCGACTTTCCAGCCGAAAATGCTGGTCAGCAGAACCAGCGAGCCGAGGTCTACCATTGGCGACGAAATGAGAAACGAGAATGTCACGCCCAGCGGCAGACCTGCGCTTGTAAAGCCGATGAAAAGCGGTATCGACGAGCAGGAGCAAAACGGCGTGACCGTTCCGAGAAGCGCTGCGACACAGTTCGCACCGATGCCGTGAAATCTGCCGAGTATCTTTTTCGTTCTTTCAGGCGGCATATAGCTTTGTATAAACGATATGATGAAAATGACCACGCCGAGCAGAATCAAAATCTTTATCACATCGTAGATAAAAAACTGCAAAGCGCCGCCGAGCCGTTTATCCGTATCAAGACCACAGGCACGAAGCAGCGAGCCGATGAGGCGGCTGAGCCATTTCATGCCGATTATCTCGCCCTGAATAAAGTCCCACATAGCTATCCGTCCTGGGCGAGCATTTGTGCGACTATCTCAGCGGCTGCCCTCACCATTTCGGGACAAATGCTCGTGAAAAGACCTTTTTCCCTTGCGCACTCCTTGCCCTCTGCGGTCGAAATGTCGCAGCCCAGCAGGTCACGGCAGATATATGAGCCCTTGCGCTTTTTGAACTCGTCAAGGAACTGCGTTGCCTTTGCGGCTGCGTTTGCGCGGCTATCCATGTCTGCGGCGTCGCAATGACCGTACCTTGCGCCGAGCGCCATAAGCGCACCCGTGCAAGCTCCGCAAACCTCCGCTTTCATCATTCCTGCGCCGAAGCAGCCGCCGATTTTCAGCGCCTGCGCCTCCGAAACGCCGACCTCGTCAGCGAACGCGGCAAACACCGCCTGCGAGCACATAAACCTCTGTCCGAATAATTCTACTGCCTTTTCTGCATTGTTCATTTTTGTTTCCTCCTATACATATATTTAGATATATCAATATGATACGTTTGCTTAAAGCCGCACATCAGTACGGCTTGACTTGTCATTTTCCGCAGCATTTGCTCCCAGTGCTTTTCACCGAGGTTATATCGCTGAGGCACTTCATTGCGTTCAGCGCGCCCTGCGGCGAAATGGAATAGTGCATCCACTTGCCCTCTTTTCTGCCAACCACAAGACCGCTGTCACACAGTATTTTCATGTGGTGGGAAAGCGTTGGCTGGCTCAGCTCCAGCTGCTCGATGAGGTGGCATGCGCACAGCTCACCGCCCTGCAAAAGCCTGAATATCTTCACTCTGTTCTCGTCGCACAAAGCCTTGAATATCACCGTTATCTGCTTGTCGCTCAGTTCCATCTGCACTGCTCCTTTTCCGTCATATCGAATTTTATCTATGTGTATTATACATCACACATTCAAATTTGTCAATATGTTTTTTGAAAAAATTTTAAAGTGCAGAATTATCAGTCCCCAATGACTTTTTTGATTTCGAGAAATGTCTTTTCTCACACAAAACTGATGACAAATCCGAGATAATGTGCTATAATATTGTCAAACCATAAAACTCAGGGAGGCAGTACTATGCTCAGAAAAATAGTTGACCTCGACGAGCCTGATAACGGCTGTGAGGGCTTTCTGCCAGGGGAGGAGCCGCTTGTGACCCTCACGCTTGATGACGGCAGGAAAGTCAGACTGCCCGATACGCTGGCGTATAAAATGAACTGGGATATCGGGCAGAGCATCAGCGACGAGGACGTTGAGAAATATGCAAGATAGATTCGTTGAGAGGTAACCTAAATGACTATTGAAACGCAAAGACTTATACTTCGCCCTTTCTGCGAAACCGATGCAGAGGACGTGTTTGAATATCTGCATCAGCCTGCGGTGAACTGTTTTGTCGATATGAAGCTGGATTCGCTTGCTCAGGCAAAGGAGAAAATGCGCGAAAGAGCCAAAGATGCGGATTTCTATCTTGCCATCACGCTGAAAGAAAACGGCAAGGTGATCGGCGAGATTTTCGGCGCGCTTGAAAAGAACGAACACGAAAGCGAGGATACGCCTGCCGACACGTTCTGCCCGTGCTGGATGCTGAACCTGAATTATACCGGGCAGGGCTATGCCTACGAAGCGGCGCACGCGTACTTTGACTATCTGTTTTATCAAAAGGGGATAAGGCGTATCTATGCCTATACCGACGATTACAATGCGCCAAGTCAGAAGCTCTGCAAAAAGCTGGGTATGCGGCAGGAGGGGTTTTTCAGGGAGTTTATGTCGTTCGTCAACGAACCCGACGGCACGCCGCATTACGAAAACACCTACCTGTTTGCAATTCTCAAAAAAGAGTGGTCGGAAAATAACAAGAACTGACGATTGAAGTCGGCTGTTTCGTGCAGCAAAAATGCCCAAGGACACAAATCCTCGGGCATTTGTCATATTCGGTCTCAAAGTAAATCTATCGCTTTTTTCAGGCGACCCAGTCCGTCCATCAGCATCGCTCTCGGGCAGGCAATGTTGAGCCGCAAAAATCCGTCACCGCCGAATGGCTCACCGTCTGTAAGAAACAACCCCGTGCTGCTGCGGATATGCTCTGTCAGCTGCTTTGAGCCTATCCCCAGCGCCGTGCAGTCGAGCCACAGCAGATATGTCGCCTCGGACGGCACCAGTTTAACGCTCGGGATATTGTTTTCAAGGAACTGCGCAACGGCTTGCTTGTTCGCAAAAAGATACTCCCGAAGCTCGTCAAGCCATTCGCCGCCCTGCTCAAACGCTGCCACCGCAGCCTGCACGGCAAATGCGTTCGGCTCACCGAGAATGTCCAGCGACAACTCCCTGCGCACCTTTGCACGCAGCGCAGCGTCTCTGATAACTGCCGCCGAGGTTTTTATCCCCGCAAGGTTGAAAGCCTTTGTCGGCGAAATGCAGACGATGCCGTTGTCAGCGCACTTGTCCGACGCAGAAAAGTACGGCACATACTCTTTGTCAGGGTCGGTCAGATCGCAGTGTATCTCGTCGGAAACGACCGTCACACCGTGATTTTCCGCAAGCTCGCCTATCTGCGCAAGCGTGTCCCTGCTCCAGATCTTCCCGACAGGGTTGTGCGGGTTGCTTAGTATCATCAGCTTGGTTTCCTCGTCGGCAAGCCCTTTTTCAAGCGCACCAAAGTCAATGTCATACTGCCCGTTCTGATATGTCAGCGGGCAGTCAAGCACCGTTCTGCCGTTGAGCTTTATGAACTTGTAGAACACGTAATACACGGGTGAGAGAATAAGCACCTTGTCGCCCGGCTCGGTCAGCGCCCTTATGCAGCAGGAAATCGTCGGCACAACGCCCGTGCTGAAAAGCATTTCCTGCTTTTCAAACCGCACACCGTGGCGCTTTTTCCACCAGTTTATATACGCAGTGTACCACTCGTCAGGCAGCGTCGAGTACCCGAAAATTCCATGCTGCGCACGCTTTACTATCGCGTCGGTTATCGCGGGCGCGGTCACAAAATCCATATCCGCAACCCACATAGGAAGCTCGCCGCTTTTCATGTCCCACTTGACCGAGTTGGTACCGCTGCGGTCTGTCACTTTATCAAAATCAAATTTCATCAAATCCACCTGCCGTTTCAGCTGTTTTCAATGATAGTATATAACGCCGAAACGAAACTGTCAAGCGTCGGGCTGTTGCTTTTTTGCGGTTTTTCTGATATAATACAAGAAACATCAGAAACAACACAGGTGACCTTATGAAATACGATAACATAATCCCCGCAAAATTCATCTCGCGCCGCAATCGCTTTGTTGCCGAGGTCGAAATCGCCGGCAGAACCGAGACAGTCCACGTCAAGAATACTGGGCGCTGCAAAGAACTGCTCATACCTGGCTGTAAGGTGTGGCTGACAGCGCCCGCCTCAGAGGGCAGGAAAACTAAATATGACCTTGTAGCCGTTCGCAAAAGCACAGGCAGCCTGTTCAATATCGACAGTCAGGCGCCCAACAAAGTTGTGGCAGAATGGCTCGCCAAGCAGAGCTATGACAGTGTCGCTGCCGAGTACACCTACGGCGATTCCCGCATAGATTTCTTTATGCAGCGCGGAAAAGAAAAGTATCTTATGGAGGTCAAAGGCTGCACCCTTGAAATTGACGGCGTGGGCTATTTCCCCGACGCACCGACCGAAAGGGGAGTCAAGCATCTCCGCGAGCTTATCAGCGCAAAAGCGCAGGGCTATAACGCCGCTATCGCATTCGTGATTCAGACGGAAGGAGTTACCGAGGTGCGCGCAAATACCGCCATCCACGCCGAGTTCGGCAAAGCCCTTGACGAAGCGATAAAAGCAGGCGTCAAGGTGCTGTTCTTTCCCTGCCGCGTGACGCCTGACAGCTTAGAAATAATCGAAAGTATAGAAAGGTAAAATATGAAACAAACCACCGACCGACTTTCCGCGCGAAATACTGTCAGCGTCCTGCTGAACTTGCTTATCGTGATTTTTGCGTGTATAGGCACTTTTATTATGCTCACCGTCAAGAACGGGAGCGCAGAGCTGACGTCTGCGGGAGCAGAAAATCTGAAATACTTTACGGTGCTGTCAAATGAGTTTTGCGGCATAGTGTCGCTGCTGTGGCTGATATTCCGCCTGCGCCGAAAACCGTTCCCCGTGCTGCCGAAGCTGATGGCGGCGTCGGCTGTTATGCTTACCTTTGTCATAGTGGCAGCTTTCCTTGCACCAATGTACCCTGACCTTAACCTGTACGAAAGGTCAAACCTGTGGTTTCACCTGATAGTTCCTGTCACAGGCATGGCAGAGTTTACACTGCTTGAAACCGATAAAAAGATACCTGTCCGCTATGCCTTGCTGTCCGCACTCGCGTCCCTCATTTACGGCATAGGCTATCTCGTGAATATCCTGATAAACGGCGTTGGCATCTGGCCCGATACTAACGACTGGTACGGCTTTCTCAACTGGGGCTATGCCGTTGGTATTGCTATTTTCGCCGTGATAGTGATAATGAACTTTGGCTCAGCGCTTTTGCTGCGTGGGGTGAATAACGCTGTGAACAAAAAAGCAAGAGGTGATTGATTTTGGCATACACGTCTGATAACACAGCGCAGTGGGGCGATATCCGCCGCGACCTTATATCTGCACTTGAATCCCTCGGCTATCCCGCCGAGCTTGGCAATCTCATTGCAGAGCATATCGGCAGCCCAAAGGGTATCCAGCGTATGATATCCTATCTTTATCACGAGCGCCCCGATAAAGTCGAGCTTATCGTCGACGAGATGCTTGCCATAAAAAGCGACGTCGACAGATGGCGCGAACTGAAAGAAACAGAACAGACAAACATCGCCTACAACAACGTTCTAAACAGCGGACTCGATGATTGAACAGATAGGAGCACATTATGGCAAAAGATATCGGAAAAGAACTGCATAAAAAAGTCCAGAGGTTCAAGAAATGGGCACAAACAAATCACCCCGAAAGAACAGAGGATAATGACAACGGCGAGTGGTGTTTCTGCACGCGGTTTGATGAAATGTATTCTGCCGCCGTGGATATGATAAAAAACTATCCCGCGTCGGCGGCTGACGAGCAGATAATTGACGACCTGCTGTATGCGATAGCGCGGGATAACGAAGCGGAAATCATTATCGGGATTCTGGAAGATTACAATGACTGGTTTGCGCTGCTGTGCAGAGCCTGCTTGTCATCGCCATACACAAACGCCAAATGGCAGTTTGCCAAAGGGCTTAAAAATTACACAGGCAATGATGACTTGAAACAACTGATATTTGATTTTCTCGCGGTGGATTACGAGTACACCGAGCGAATGGCTTTGAAGTCGCTGGCATTTATCGACCCGCAGCAAGCGGAGAAATATGCCGTGAATTTCTGGAACAGAGGCAAATATGCCGAGGGCACCTACGAAATAGAGTACCAGCGAATAATGGTTCTGCATGTGCTGTATCAGATAAAATCCGACAGCCTTGAAAAGTATCTGCAATTGGCGGAAAACTCTGATTATAAGTATCTTAAAAGCAATGCGGAAGAAATACGCGAGCTGCTGAAAACGACTTGACATTTTCTTTGTTACGCGTTATAATTACACGGTAAAAATTGACCTCAAAGGAGCAAACTTAAATGGGATTTTTCAGCAAACTGTTTTCAAAAGATGATGAAGAGAAAAAGCCTGAACCGCCAAAGGAAGAAAGGATATTCTTTGATGACGACTTCACCAGGTTCTACTATTTTGCCAATCCGAATACAAATGAGTTCGGCTATGAGGGAGAGCTCAAACCGCTGAATCCCCAAAACGACTATGACGCGCTGGTCGTATATCTTGAAGCTGATACGCCCGAAACCACCGAGGCGACCAGGTGCTACGCAATGTTCAAAGAGACTATGGCGGATATGGAGCGCTTCGACTATGATATGAAAAGGCTGACCGCCGCTTACTGCATTAAAAAGCCCGAATATTTCAACGGCAAAAGCACTGAGCAGCAGCTCATAGACAGTATGAACATCTGCTGGATGGGCTTTTTCAGAAACGGCAATATAGCGGTGAGCATTGATTCCCACGGAGAACACGGTTTGTATATGGACAATGCACATCTGATACTCAAAGCTGACGGAAGCAAGCAAATAGAAATTGAGGGTTTTTACGGAGAAAAACAGACCGATACACTTTGATATAACAAACCAAGGCTGATGCGATTTGCACCAGCCTTTTTTGCACCCCTGAAATGATATCAATTGTCAGATTTCTTCGCATTTTTACATTATATATATTGCATTTTCCTCAAAAATGGTGTATACTATAATCAATTAATACTGTGATTAATAATTATATTTTTTAATAGAACGGAGGGATTCTTATGGATCTTCAGGCGCTGGTCAATAAGTTCAAAATAATAGCAGGAGTTTATGCTTTCGATATCCTCCCCGACGGTACATACAGCGAGATTCGCATTATGGCAATCAACGCTCTCAACGATATGATGTTCAACGTCCTGCCCGACGCACCCGAGTTTTACCCGGGCGTTCCGCTGCGCAGATATTTCACCGAGATAAACCTCGAAAACTTTATGTATACAAGCGCGGTAAACAACGAGCCGCTCTATTCCTATGTCAACGCGTTCGGAATGTGGATAAAGGGCTTCTATCTGCCGCTTGACGAGGAGGGCAATATCGTCAACGAAAAAGGCGAGCCGAACACCTCGCCGCGAACAGCCTACTGCCTGTATCTGACGACCCGTTCCGACCACGCCGAAACTGACTTTATGACACAGCACTCCAACGACGTTTCATCTGCGGTAATGAATATCAGCCTCAAACTGCACGAAACACCTAACTTTGACCAGGCAATGTCCGCCGCTGTAGGCGAGATCCAGAAGATCTGCGGTGCAAAGCGCTGCGCCCTGTATACCGTTGATGTCAGCAACCAGCGTTGCAATTTCTACAATTCCGAGGGCGTACATAGCGACTATATCAACGACTTTGCCGCCGAATTGGGACGCTCACCGTTTGAGGTCGCGCTCGCGTGGGAAAAGTCACTCGAAGACAGCGACTGCCTGATACTCGACGACCTCAGCGTGATTCAGCAGCGCGACCCCGTGTGGTATGAATCGCTGCGCAAGCACGATATCGAAAACATAATCTTGTATGCTGTCAGAAATAACGATATGCTCGTGGGATTTATCTGGGTGGCTAATTTTGATACCTCAAAGAGAATGGAAATCAAGGAAACGCTTGAACTGACGACCTTCCTTATCTCGTCCGTCATCGCAAACCATCAGTTCGTCTCCCAGCTTGAATTCAAAAGCTCCGTCGACGGTCTTACCCAGCTGCTCAACCGCAACGCAATGAACGAGCGCGTCAACGCATTTATCGCGGATAAATCCCAGCAGCCGCAAGCAATGGGCGTTGTCCTTGCAGACCTTAACGGACTCAAAATCGTCAACGACGACGAGGGACACGACGCAGGGGATAAGCTGCTGATAAGAGCAGCGGCTCTGCTTAAACTCGCTTTCGGCGACTATGAGATATACCGTGCAGGCGGCGACGAATTTTTCGCGTTCTGTCCCGATATTACCGAGGAAAAGCTGAAACAGCAGGTTCAGCAGCTCTACACCCTGGCAAACAGCACCCCCGACGTCAGCTTCGCGGTCGGCTCTGTCTACGTCACGGGCGACTATGATATTTACAGCGTGATGAAAACCGCCGACGAGCATATGTATAAGGACAAGCAGGAGTATTATCGTCAGAATCCAGATAAGAACAGCCGCTGGCAGAACAAGGTTTAAACCGCATCATCAAGGAGTTTGCCTATGTGGAAACTATTGGAGATTTCAGGCGCAGGCAGCGAGGGCGGCATCGTTCTCGCTGACGAAGAATATAACGGCGCTTGCAGGATAACGCTTGAAAAGTGCGAAAAGTATTATGCCATAACCTGCGGAGTCTATGGCGCAATGGTGCATACCGCTTTCGCAGGTGCCGACAATTACAGGTCAGTCTACGACGAAATGAAAAGCGAGCTGCAAAGGTTCATCGACACCGATACCACCGAGAGCGAGGAGCTTGAATTCTACGACCGCTTTTGCAGCAGATTCTGAAAACATAATAAATACGGCTCTGTGTGGGTTCTGTTTCCCGCATAGAGCCGTTTGTTTTCTGTCAAGCCTTTTTGCAGGCTTTGTTTTTCAGCAGATATATCACCTTAAGACCGCAAACGCCCACGAAAAAAGACACTCGAACCAATCGGGTGTCTTTTCTTCTTCATATTTCCATTTTTCCTTTAACGTTAGCTCCCCCGATACATCTCTGCATCGGGGGAACTTGGCTATTATTAGGTTTCGCTAATTCTTAGCGTTGTGGGTTTGATAACAAATCTAATCAAGACTTGATTAATTCTGTGTGAGACCGTTTGCCTCAAATTCAACTACAACATCAATATCTTCAAGGGAAGCTGCTATATTATCGGAAATGCAGTTGGTATCTTCACCCTCGAACCATATGAATACCTGTACGTGAACAGGGCTGTTAGTACCCTTAGCAGGGAGAGTTGTAATTGTTGTTGCTGTCTGTGTGGTTGCAGCGATAGGAGTTACAGTAATTCTTCCAGTTGAAGTGTAAGCACCTGTTGAAGGCTGAATACTATTGGTAGAATCATGACCAGTTACCGGCGCATAAATGTAAGTGTTCTGATCGCCTGATGTTTCGTCGCCTGCTATCATAACACCAACTCTAAGAGCCTTTGACAAATCCTGTGAAGGAGCATTTGCACCAACGGTTGCTGTAATTGACTTAATATCTAAGCTCGTAAATGAAACTGGGCCATTTGGATTAGATGAAGTCAAATAGAAATCGTGTACAATATAGTTGCCTCTTGTAGTAGCGTCGGTGTTTGCGGTCCAAGCTGTTCCTGCTGTATAGGTCTGCTGTGTGTTTGCTGTATCAGTCTTTGTACTTGTGCTGTGAAGCCATGTTGCGAGGTCACTTGTGCTTCCAGGATACAGCTGTGCAGCAGTTGTCTTTACAGTAGCTGCGGTGTTGTCATATGAGCCATCAGCTGCATTAGAAATAAGAACACCGTATTCAGCTCTTGCTTCTACCTGCATACTTGTAGCTGTTACATTCTTGTTCATCGAGAACCAAGCGAATGTTGACGATACGAGCATTGCTGCCGAAACTGTAAGCATACCAACTGCCGATAACAGTTTCATTTTGTTTTTCGATTTCTTCTTAGTATTAGTCATAAGAAATTCCCCTTTCCAAGAATTCATATTCGTGGTCTGTGTTAAATAGCCGTAACCAAGACCAGCCGTCCTTTAGGAAACCCAATAAATAGTTTTCCGTTTCCTTGTCTTAAAGTATACCCTCTTTGTGCCTTTTTGTCAATAGTTTTGCGAAAATTTGTTTATTTAACAAAACAAATTTGTAGAATATATAACTGTCAACCCTTGCCTTTTGTGCAACTTGACCGTAAAACGATTTCGCGACTTGGTGTAAGTGTAAGATTTGTTTAAATCAATTGCCTAATTATTCCGAAAACAAGCGATTTTTTCTGATATTTGTTCATAATTCGCTTGACAAATCCCACAAAATAAAGTATAATAATTACGAATAAATTATACATTCTTAACTTAGTCAAAAAGTGAGGTGAGCGGCTCGTGAAAGTCAAGAATACTGCGACCGTAGGCGGTCTTCGTGCAATTGAGCACTATTTCCGACCTATCGGCAACGCGCTTTCGGGTGAGACGCTCGCTTTCCAGTCTACATTCAGAATGAACAGTCCCTCGCGCGGCGTTATCTTCCCTGGCGAATATCTTCCCGTGCTGGAAGCCTACCCGGACCGTGCCGCACATTATGTGCCGCTTGCGTTCTGGCATCTGCACGAGGCTGTTGAAAATTTCAAAGAAAGAGATATCGACTACCGTTTCATCTCCCTGCCGCTGCCTATCAGCTTTCTGAAAAGACCTGACTGCGTGACAGGTCTCGAGGAGCTTTGCAAGGACTTGCACTTAAAGCCCGACTTTATCTGCTTTGAACTTTCCGCGGCGCTCTACGAGGAAACGGACGATACCGCTGTAAAAGCTATGCACGCCCTGCAAAAAGAGGGTTACAGCTTTATGCTCAACGCGTTCGGCGGCGACGACAGCCCAACAATGCTGCTTTCAAATTTCCCCGTCGATTACGTTATGCTCAACGCCGTGTATACCGAAGAATCTATGCTCGGCGAAAACCACGAAAAATGGGTGCGCTCCACGATAGACTATGTTATCTCTATCGACTGCAAACCTATCGCCACCGACGTTTCAAACTCCACACAGGGCGACAAGATAGCCTCTCTCGGCTGCAACCTCTGCGTCGGTGACTATACGGGCGACTGGACACAACGGCGCTACGTCCGCCCAAAGACCTCTGCCGAAGCAGAGCTTGACGTCCAGAAACAGCTCGCCCAGCAAGCCAATAAGCAGCCCGAGAAAAATCCAGACAACGAAGAAGACGAAGAGGAATGATCCACTATTTTCAGCTATACTATATTAAAGAGGAAAGGAGGTATATCTGCTTATGAGTAAGAAGAAAAAAGAAAAGGAAGCGGCTAAGCAGGCTGAGCTTGAAAACCAGCAGCTTGACGAAAGCACCGAAGCTGCCGCAAAGGAAAGCGCCAAAGCCAACGATAAGGAAAAAGAAGAGGCTCTGCGAAATGTCCTGCATATTCGCCGTACCGCCAAAGAAGTAAAACGATATACCGTCCTTATGCGAGTCGCAGGGCTGATCGCCGTCGCGCTCGTCGCACTGATCGCCATAGGTTACGCAATAGCGTATTTCTACAATAAGTACGGCAGCTTTACTATTAAGGTCAATAAGTACGATATGGTCAACCAAGGACTTTCGCTATCGGAAACTCCTGATTTTGAAAAGACTATCTCCGTGCTCACCGCAGATATTGTCTACGATATGACCAACATCAGCGGCGAGGATCTTCCCGATAATATCGACAAGGTCAACGGTAACCATAACGGCAAGAACTATATCGCCTATACGTTCTATCTGCACAACTCAGGTCAGGATACCATCACCTATGAGGGCGACCTGTCAATTGAAAATGTCACAAAGAACGTCGACGAGGCAGTCAGAGTAGCCGTGTTCGTTGACGGAGAAAAGACCGTCTACGGTAAAACAAAATCCACCGGCAAGGGTAAGGAGAGCGACTGTGATAAGGAGTTCATCTCCGCAAATCAGGTAATGCATACCAAGGTCGAAGATTTTGAACCCGGTTCAACTACAAAATATACCGTGGTCATCTGGCTCGAGGGCAACGACCCCGACTGCGTTGACGATATAATCGGCGGCGTGATAAAGATGCAGATGGACTTCAGGATAGTCGAGAATACATAAAATAGGGGAGTAGAATTTATGAAAAAAGCAATAAAAATCACATTGAGCGTGCTCGCGTGGATACTTCTTATCTTTGCACTGCTCATCACCATACTCGTATTTACATCCGATAAAAACAACGGAGTGCCAAGCCTGTTCGGCAGAATGCCTCTGACCGTAGAATCAGGCTCAATGGAACCGACCTTCAAAGAGGGCGACCTTATCATCGCCAAGGAAATAGATGATATCAACGAACTTAAAGTCGATGACGTCATCTCATTCTGGACAAACGAGATAGTCGAAGGCTCCAATGTTATCAATACCCACCGAATCATCGAGGTCATCGACGAAAACGGCACAAAGTCCTTCAAGACAAAGGGTGATAACAACGACCAGGAAGATACATATATCGTTTACCCCAGCAAGATAATCGGTAAATGGACAGGTACAAGGCTCGGCGGCGTAGGAAAAGTAATGAAATTCCTCAAAACCAAAACAGGCTTCCTTGTATGTATCCTTATCCCAATGGCAATATTCTTCCTGTTCGAGCTGTTCAAGCTCATCATGGTAATTATCCAGATGAGACAGCCCGCAAAGCTCACCGAGAGCGACGAGGAAGAGATCAAAAAGCGTGCAATCGAGGAGTATCTGGCAGAGCAGAACAAGCTCAAAGCCGACCAGGATACCGCCGAGGAGGCACCTCAAAAGACCGAAGAAGAACAAACCACACCAGCTCAGGATCAGTCTGACAGCGAAGCGACCGAGTGAAACGATCGTAAAAAATAAACGAGAAAGGAAAACAAGGAAAACATGGGTAATTTTTTTGAATGGTTCTTTGTTTTTATCTCTGAAATTCTTAAAGGCTTTGCAAGTATATTCAAAGGATTTTGGGAAGGTATAAAGCAGATCTTCAATATCAAGAATTATATCGACATCTTCAAGGCTCATTCCTCGGGCTTCGGCGTGCTGGAATGGATATTGGCGATACTTGCGATAATTCTTGTTGTTGCTATCTTTGCGCTTATTATATTCATGATAATACTCGCCATACGAAAGTACATACGATTCAGGCATTCGCTCGTCAGCGACGAGGATCTGCTCGCAGAGATCGCCGCACTTCAGCGCCAGGTTCTTAAAATGACCAAGGAAAAAGACGAGATAATGGCAATGAAGGTCGCACAGATAGGCGGCGGAACACTTGCCCTCGGCGGCGCAACACCAATGGGTGCGCTCGGCGACGGACAAACAGGCGAGCAAGCCGAAGGCGGCGAGGAAAAGACTACGGAAGAGGGCGTCGTGCTCACTACCGTCAAGCGTTTCTCAAAGCTTATCGAGGTGGACAATTTCTACAAGACCTATACTCCGCCTGAGTATGACAACAACTGCACTCTCGAACAGATATGCGAGGATTACAGAAACTTTGCATGTTCAAGAATGCACCTGTTCTATGACATCAAGACTATCCGTCTGTTCATGGCAGGTATGGCATCTACCAAGCTCATTATCCTTCAGGGTATCTCCGGTACAGGTAAAACATCACTTCCGTATTCGTTCGGTAAGTTCCTCGGCGTAGATACCACCATCGCATCGGTTCAGCCGTCATGGCGTGACCGTACAGAGCTTTTCGGATTCTTCAACGAATTTACAAAGAACTTCAACGAGACCGAAGTTTTGAAGAGAATCTATTCTTCTAGCTTCAACAATGACGTCAACCTTATACTCCTCGACGAGATGAACATCGCAAGAGTTGAGTATTATTTCGCAGAAATGCTCTCCATACTCGAAATGCCTAACGCAGACGAGTGGAAGCTCGACCTTGTTCCTAATGTATGGAGCACAGACCCGGAGAATCTGGACAAGGGTATGATAAAGATACCTCAGAACGTCTGGTATATCGGTACTGCGAATAACGACGACTCGACATTTGCGATCTCCGATAAGGTTTACGACCGTGCTCAGCCTATCAACCTCGATGCTAAGGGTATCGCATTCGATGCACCTGACACACCGCCTATGAATCTTGGCTATGAGCACCTCAACGAGCTGTTTGAGGATGCTTTCAAGAAGTATCCTATCAGCGAGGAGAACCTCAAGAAGATACAGCACCTTGATCTGTGGGTAATCGAAAAGCTGCGTGTAGCTTTCGGTAACCGTATCATCAAGCAGATGGGTCTGTTCGTTCCCGTTTACGTTGCCTGCGGCGGCGACGAGCTTGACGGTATCGACTATGTAATGGCAACCAAGATATTCAGAAAGTTTGAATCTCTCAACCTTTCTATGCTGCGTGACGAGCTGCGCGACCTTTGCACATACCTGCGCAAGACCTTCGGCTCAAACAGCATGAAGGAATCCATCGCATACCTCGAACGTCTGCAGAAGCTTTACTAAAAGCGCTTGAATGACCTGCCTTGCCATATGCTAAAAGGGTAAGTCAGGTCATTTTTCAAAATATTGTTGAAAGGAGGAGAGTGCGTGGACGAATTCTACGACAAGTGGTATAAGAATTTCACAAAGACCATGGACGGATTAGAAGACGATGAGCTTTTTGAGTCGATGCATTCTCTTATCCGTTCCAGCAAGAATACCTTTGCGGTGAACCGCAAGATAATGGAAAAATCAGTCGATATCTCGTGGGTCGATGCCATAGAGCAGGGACTGCGCCACCTCGATACCGTGCTTCGTAACCCGAGAGTCACGATAGAAGACGTCGGCGAGGTCGTTCCCATAGCTCTGTCAAGGAAAATCACCGTCGAATCGGTAAAACACCTTGCCCAGCATACTGACCTTATACAAGACTATGACCCCGTGACCAATACCATAACACCGTCAAAGGTGCTCAATGTCCATAAAGAAGAAAGTATGATGACCTATGAAAATAAGTTCATCAATACCCTCGTGGACAGACTCTATGTGTTTATAATCCGCAGATATGAAAAACTGCAGGAGGTCGCAAAGGACGAGGAAGTTTTCACAATGTCCTATAATACCGACCTCGACGATAAAATGGGCAAGCAGATGTCCGTCAGCCTTAAACTTGAAACGACCGATAGTCTCGAATCCGTCAACGAAAGCGGTCTGACCGTCTGGGAAAGAGTCGAGCATATCAAAAAAGCCGTTGAGGGCTATAAAGGCTCAACATTCTGTCAGCAAATGGGCAATGTCTATATCCGACCGCCCGTTATGCGTACAAACGCCATCATGAAAAATGTAGACCTCAAAGCCTGCCTCACACTTTGGCAGTTCATCGAGGGCTACGATAAGGTCGGCTACGAGATAAATGTAGTCGATACAGCGCAGAAACTCGACGATGACTATATGATGGATTTCTATAACATCATCGCGCTGAATTTTCTGCTTTTCCGCTCTTATACCCATAAGCCCGCGAAAAAAGCAAATGCGCTGAAAACCGCAAAGCCGAAAGCGTTCCTGCCAAGGTTCCTGAAGCGGTTCAATAAGGACGATATGTCCAAGTATGACGTTATGGCTCAGCCTCAGAGTCTGGGCGAAACGATATATGACCATCTCAATCAGCCGGGCGAGCTGAATATCGGTCTGCTGGGCGAGATAGACCAGGTGTTCGCACTCGAAAAGGAATATATCCGCGTCGAGCAGATACGCACCGAGGTCGCTCGTATCGAGCGTGAAAAGGCTGAAAAGAAGAAAGCAGAAGCCGAGGAAAGACGTCTCGAAGCTCTGCGGCGTGAGGCTATCAAGAAAGCCGAGGAGGAAAGAGCCGAAAGAGAGCGCCGTCAGAAAGAGGAGACCGAGCGTCTGCGCAGAGAGTGGGAAGAGCGTCAGAAAGCCGAGGAAGAGGAAAGGCAGCGCCTTGCCAAAGAGGCTGCCGAGCGTGCTGAGCGTGAAAGACAGGAAGCCGAGGAGCGCAAGCAGCGTGAATACGATAACTTCCGCCGTGCACAGCTCACCGCCGAGCGTATCGAGCAGGAGCGCATAGCCGCCGAGGAGGAGGCAAGACGTCTTGCAGAGGAGGAGGCAAACCTCACTCCCGAGCAGATCGCCGAAAGAGAGCGCATCAAAGCCGAAAAGCTCGCCGAGGAAAGACGCAAGAAAGCCCGTGCCGACAGGCTGCGTGAGGAAAGAGAGATCTACCGCAACAGAGATTTCCATACCATCTACCTCGAGTACTCCAGAAGCCCTTGGTGCGTGATAAGAAGATTCTTTATCACCCTGTGGTGCGTCATTTTCAGGAAACCTTATGTGCCTGATGTCGACCCGAAATATTACAGAGCCGAGTATCCTAAGAAGCGCTGGCTCGAAAGACCTATGGAGACCGCTGCTGAGCGCGCTGAGCGTGAGCAGATGAAGATCTTCTACAACAAGTATGCTCCCGTATTCCCGTACAGCGTCAAACGTTTCTTCAAGGATCTCAAGTGGAAGATGAAGAAGAAAAAGCCGCTTACCGATGCACAAAAGGACAAGATCAGAGCTTCACTGCGTGTTATGACTCCTGAGGAGGAAAAGGCAGAGCAGGCTCAGATCAAGGCACTGTTCAAGGAGTATCACGTAAGCATATTCACCAAGATCAAGCGTAAGATCAAAAAGCGTCGTGAAGACAGAAAACTAAAGAATGAAAGGGTCAATGAAGAAGATGATAAAAAGTAAGCTCAAGCTTGCCGCAAAGATCACTCTGATCGCATTGGTCGCAGTTATGTTCTTCACGGTAGTCTATGTAATGATCTGTAACCTGCGCGGAAAAGTCGCAAGCATAGGCGGCTACAGCGTCATGAAAGTCGTTACGGGCAGTATGGAGCCGTCTATCCACGTCGGTGACTATATCCTTATCAAAAAGACCGATGTGTCCGACCTGAAAGTCGGCGACGTCATCACATTCCTGTCCGACGACCCGACTATCAAGGATATGCCCAATTCCCACAGGATAACTAAGATCAACGACGACGGAACGTTCACCGTCAAAGGTGACGCCAATCCGGCGGAGGACGTCTATACCGTCCGTTCCGACCGTATCATCGGAAAATATGTCAGCAAACTGTGGCTGTTCAGATTTATCGGCTCATTCGGTTCAAGCAAGAAACTGCTGCTGATACTGTTCATTCTGCCCACCGTCTGCATCTGCATCTACGAGTCAAGAACGCTTTTCAGAGTTATCAAAGGCAAGGACGACGAAGATGACGAGGATGAGAACGAGACAGAATCCGAGAGCAAGAGCGATAAAAAGCTGACAGCACAGCAGCAAAAAGAAAAGCTTATCCGTGAGGCTATTGAAAAGGAAAAACAGCGTCTCAGGGAACTCGATAAGCAAACCGAAAGCGAAGTGGTGGAGAGTGAATCAGGAAAAGATAATGAAACGTAAGATGGTCACCGCGATCATCTGGTCGATAATTCTGCTTATCGCGCTGATAGTTTTCATAGGTCTTTATATCGACAAGACCAAGGAGAACCAGCAGCGCTACAAGGACCAGTTCCTACGGAATATGTCCGACGCAGCAGACGAGATCGACGTCTATCTCAAAACAAAGATAGACTACGATATGCATTATAATATGGTGCTCTCCGATGTCGGTGCAGCACGCTCGTTCATCTTTCTTGTCGAAGACGAGGAATGGACAGACAGGCAGAAAACAGTTAATGAGCTTCACTATTGTCTGGTCAAATATCCCGACCAGATGAAAAATAAGCTCGAGGACGTCAGCAACGCACTTAAAGACGTCTACGACAATCTCGATAAGGGTTACGACGAAATGAGCGCGATCGTAGATTCCGTTGATAAAATGGGTTCATAGGAGGGAAAGACGATGAGTGAAAAAAGGAAATATAAAAAGGAAATAATGAAATGCAGAAAAACTATCGAAGAGATAGAGCATAAGCGTTCACGTTCTCAGTCTGCGCTCGTTCAGGCAATTCTGCTGCAGGAAGAGCCGCAGGAAGCAGACGTAGAGTGGTTCAATAAGTACACAGGCGAGATAGACGCTGTCAGAAAGCATATGATAAATACCCAGAAGAAACTCGACCTGCTCAAATGACGAACAAGACCGCATGCCTTTGTCAGCGTGCGGTCTTTTGCATATGTTCGTTTTTTCAACAGCGGGGCAGTGAGAATATTTCAAATGGTGAGCCACCGTCACACAAAAAAATCCACCTGTAAATTAAATCAAATTGTGTCATGGCAGTATGTTTATCACAAATCTCAACCCGCCGTCAAAACAAAAAAATCCACCTCTACAAACTTTGTAAAGGCGGACTTGCGTGGTACACGCGGTGTACTGAGCTATTGGGGATTCGAACCCCAGACCCTTTGATTAAAAG